>Ga0207939_1000301_pt1 | contig 15828 bp, 18 predicted proteins | sample LakMenEpi02Jun12_FD_150663 | JGI IMG/M metagenome (GOLD analysis project Ga0207939, IMG submission 150663) | Freshwater microbial communities from Lake Mendota, WI - 02JUN2012 deep hole epilimnion (SPAdes) | ecosystem: Environmental > Aquatic > Freshwater > Lentic | place: Lake Mendota, Madison... | reverse complement strand
TTTAGACCTTCCAACGTCTTTCACCCGCTTGACCACCTCCAGCGTTTCCTTGTCCTGGTGTTCCAGCTCCAGGAGGACAATTATAAGCCCCTCCTCCTCCGGATCCACCTTTTCCATCAGCTCCTGCTACAACTTCATTTCCTGTTCCACCAGAATTTCCTCCTATAGCGACTTGTGTGCTAAAAGAAGAGTTAGCTCCATCAGTATTAACAACTGGAGATGATGTATAATAACCTCCTGCTCCTCCAATTGCTCCTCGTCCAACGGCAACACTATAAGAAGTTCCTGGAGAAACAGGAAAAGAAGAACTATAGATTAATCCACCTGCTCCACCGCCACCTCCATAATTTCCAGCTCCTCCACCCGCAACAACTAGAAGTTCAACTGAAGTTGGTTTTGCTAAAGCAACAAAAGATGGCCAAACACCCCTAATTCTGTAGATTTGTTGTTCTTGTTTACTAAAACTTCCTGATGACCCAGACGAGGAAACAGAAACCTTTTTACCAATTATTTTTCCGTTTATCATGTTGTAAATGTTCCAGAAGCTGTAAAGGTATGATAAGTAAATCCTCCCGAAGAGGTGACTGTTCCTCCTGAAGCTGTTTGTGAACCAGTGTATCTAAAAATAACAACACCACTTCCTCCAGCACCACCCGCACCTTCAATTACAGGAGAGTTTTGATAACCTCCACCACCACCGCCACCTCCGGTGTTTACTGTTCCGGATATTCCATCATATGTGGGATTTGCGGGACCACCACGGCCACCACCTCCTAGTCCTCCAAGACCTGAAGCTCCGCCAGCAGGAACTCTAGCACCACCACCGCCGCCGCCAGAATAATACGTTGAGTCGAGCCAAGACGAACCATTACCTCCATTACCACAAACTCCGCTAGTAGAATTGAAACCTACTTGGCCAGCGCCTCCACCACCAGCGCCTGAGTTTGTATTGCTACCTGATGTTCCGCCAGCATTTTGTCCAGATCCAGCTGATGTTCCGGGTCCACCACCAGCGCCTTGTCCACCACCGTGACCTCCTCCTGTTCCTGCTGGAGAAGTGCCTGCTCCAAAATAACCGCCGCCGGCGCCGCCACCATTTGCTGTTACTGTTCCATTCGCTATAATTGCTACTGGTGCAGTAATTGAACTAAAGTTTCCGGAAAATCCTCCTGGATAATCTCCTGGAGCAACCGATCCAGAAGAAGCACCGCCAGCACCAACTGTTACTGTAAAAGATACCCCCGTAGAAACAGAAGTAAATGATGAATTGCTGAATTGACCGCCGCCACCTCCACCACCAATTGTTTCACCACCACCTCCGCCAGCTCCAATGACCAAATACTCTATGAGGTTATAACCAGGAAGTCTCCATTCATTATTGTTTTTTAGGAGATGGTGTTCTTTTTTTGTGTATTTGCCAGAAATAAATGAAGCTGATGTAATATTTGGCTTTCCCTTAAAGCCTCCATTAAACATTATCCAATTTCCTCATACGAACAAACCGCTTGCAAATCACCTGTGGTATTTGCTACAAGTTGTATTGTGTCTCCCTCTTCTAAGAATATAACAGTATTTTTATCGATAGCAGTAAATGTAGATTTGTTTGGAACATCAATAAATCTTGCTAGATATGCAGCTGTCGAACCACGATTAAAGGCGATTGATACATTTGCTATGTTCGAAGCATTTAAATTTGAAACATAAAGACTGTTTACTTTAAATAACTTATTGCTGTTTCCTAAATTTGCTACAACATTGGCCATCGTGGTTGTCACATTCAACGTGGCTGTTTTACCAAATATCGAAGTCGAGGTTAAAATGTTTGTGTTTGCCATTTATAATCCTTAGTATAAAAACATTCCCAAGCCATATGACTGAGCTCTAGTTAGCCCTCCAGTATTTGCTTGATTAAAAGCCGCATTTGCTTGATCGAAGGCTGAGTTGGCGTGGTTTCTTACATACGTATCTGTGGCATTATTTGCGGCAGTAAAAGCAGCATTTGCCGTGATGAAAGCCGCATTAGCCTGGTCAAATGCAGAGTTAGCATATACAGGATCTCCTGGATCTCCTTTAACTCCGTTTGGTCCAAATTCAACCCATTGAGCAGAATCTTCATCAGTAAACCATGTAAATTCTTTGCCGGTGGTTGAACTAACCCATATGTCTCCGTTCGAATTGTTTGAAGGTGGTGTAGCCGAGAGAGTTATCTTTGCAGCTGATCCTGTTCCCGAACCAGCATTTGCTGTATATTGTTTGGTGCCATCACCAAACTGAATGTATGTGTTAGATGCTACACTATTAGCACTAACATTATTTGTTCTGAGAGTACCTGAAGATTTTTCGAATGTGAGGCGAGAATTAGCACCTAGACTTCCAGAGTCATTGAACTGGATCTCACCATTTAAACCGGAGGGGCTAGCTGGTGCTGTAAACTCTACAACCGTACCATCAGGTTCGGCATAAAAAAGTTTTCCATCCCGTGTATTGATGGAAATTTCACCATTGGCCAAAGATACAGGAACATTGCCCTGTACAGTTGAGTGTTTAAGCTGTATTACTGTGTTTGCCATTAGAACGAGCTACCGTCATTAGGTATCGTGATAGGAATATCCGGCGCAGGTTCTTCCACTTTTACATTGTTAATTTTTTTCAGTTTGGATACAGGAGCAATTTCTTCAAGTTTTGTAATATACTCTTTCAACTTGTTTGTCTCCAGTCCTATTTCTTCCAGCTGCTTTTTCAAAACCACATTTTCCTTCATTGAATTATTTAATGCAGTCTGTATTCTTTGTTTTTCTTGATTTACCGATTCATTTATTTGAGAGACTGTTTTAAATTTTTCCAGTTCATCAAGTTTTGATTTTAAAGAATTAAATGATGCAGCTAATTCATCATATTTTACCTGTAATTCATTTTTTTGTTGGCTTACATTTTCAACTAATTTTAATTGAGTTTGAAAAATAAAGTTCTGCTTGATAATCGACATTAAATTATCAAGCAGAATCTCCTGGTAAGCATTTGAAAACTCTACGCTCATAACAATTCCTTTTCACAATAGTTTATTTAGAATGTGCCTCCGGATAGATGTGCGAATGTTGGCACTCCGGCATTATTAATTGTCAATACATGACCTTCTGTCGATGAAGATGCTGTAGTAAATGCACTTGTTCCTTGACCTAGCAAAACACCATTTGCAGTAAATGATCCAGCTCCTGTACCACCTCTTGGAACAGACAATGTACCAGAATTAATTACCGAAGCATCAATCAGTAACAGAGTTGAATTCGCAGAACTTACACGACCATTTGCCTCAAGTTTAAATTGTGGTATATAAGCAACACCGCCAAACACAGCGCCATGATCTGCTGCTGTTGTACTAATTGTAGTGTAGTCAGTATTTGCGACGCCTGCTGTTCCATTTGCAAGACTAAACGCTGCATTGGCATGACTAAAAGCCGCATCAGCAGAGTTTTGTGCATTGGTAATGTTGGTGTTTTGTGTGAGATTTACACCTTGAATTGCTGTGATATCGCCAGAATTTGTATTTGCTTGAGCATAAGCCGCATTTGCCTGATGAAAAGCATTATCAGCTTTTGTTTGAGCTGTTCCAGCATTTGTTTCTGCGGTGTTTGCTTTGTTGTATGCGTTATCTACATAAGTTTGTAAATCTTGTCCGTTTAATGTAACAGACTGTGATTTTAAATTTGCATGTAATGTTGCTACTCTAAAAGATGCATCATTAATATCAATTAAGTTGGCATCTGGTTCTAGTGTGTAGTTATCAAAGATATAGAATTCTTTGTTACTTGCTTCACGGAAGAAACCAGTATGTCTTTGTGTCGAACCATCAAAATAGTTAGCAGCAAAACCAATCTCTACAGCGTCACCAGAGTAATTGTTTGCAGCAAGATAAATTAATGGATCAGAGATATTGAGAGTTTCAATATTAGTTGTTACTGTATTACCAATAACAGTCAAGTTACCAGTAATAGTTAAGTTAGCAGCAACTGTAACTGGACCAGTAATTACACCACCAGCATTTGCATTGAGTGAATTATTCGCACGAATAAAAGCAGCATCAGCTGTATCTTTTGATGAAGTGATGTTGGTGTTTTGTGTAAGATTTACACCCTGAATTACAGTGATATCGGTTGTGTTGGTATTAGCCTGTGTATACGCCGCATTTGCTTGGTGGAAAGCATTATCCGCTTTCGTCTGAGCGGTCGTAATATTAGTGTTCTGAGTTGTATTAATACCCTCAAGTTCAGCAATGTCTGTAGCATTAGTATTTGCTTGGGCATAAGCTGCATTAGCATGGTTAGCTGCATACACAACCAATTCGGAAGAACCGGCTGAATTGGCAGCACTAAACGCCGCATTTACTAAGTTATAAATCTCTGCTTGCTGGTCAAGATAGAATCTGCCACCAATCGCTATGACGCCATCACTGCCTGGGGTTCCAATAAACAGTGTGTTACTTGTATAGGAATAAGCCGGTTCGGCAACATTCAGACTAGGAGGTGTTGCCGTGACTGTAGAGTATTTTAGTTGAATTACGGTATTTGCCATTTTAGATACCTTTTTTTATAATTATTCTGTATTTATCCGTTAGAATGTTCCACCGGCAATTGTAGTAAATGTGTTAGCAAAGTCGAAGGCTGCATTAGAATGAGCTCGAGCATAGGGGTCAAATGTGCCAGACAATGCATTATTTGCTGCAATGAAGGCAGCGTTAGCGGTGTTAAACGCCGTATTAGCATAAAATCCAGCACTGTTGGCCGCTCTGAAAGCACTGTTCGCATAACCACTAGAACTATTAAACTTATCGTCAGCCGTATTAGCAGTGAAGAAAGCGGCGTTCGCATAATTGGATGCCGATAGGGCATTTGATATTGCTAAATTGGCCTGAGTAAACGCACCGTTTGCATAAATTCTGGCACTAAGGGCAGTGGTGTTTGCCTCATTAAATGCACCATTAGCATATATGCCTGCACTCGCAGCAACAGAAGCCGCTAAATTTGCTGCAGCAAAAGCACCATTAGCGTAAATACTAGATGAAGTTACCTTCGTATCAATAACATTTGCAGCTGCAAAGGCGCCATTAGCATATATTCCAGAAGTTATCGCTTTAGCGTCTGCAACATTAGCGGCAACAAAGGCTCCATTGGCATATATTCCTGGAGAAATACCAACAAGTAGTGCAGAGTTGGCTGTAGAAAACGCTGCATTAGCTTGACTAAATGCTGCTGAAGATGAAGTTACAGCAGTGTTTGCACGAGCATATGCACCGTTAGCATACGTTGAGGCTGCATCGGAACCTATTGTAAAATAATTTGTTCCGTCATTCGTGGCCTGCCAAACATCTAGTGTTTCATTCCAAATAAAGAATACGTTACTTAAAGCACCACGGTCAATCTCAATACCAGCATCTAAAGTTGGAATTGCCGCTTCAAATATTGAAGCGTTAAGTGTGATGATATTATCTTTTACTACAACTGTTTCGGTGTTCGCAAAAATTGCTTGACCGACGATGGTTAGGTTTCCTGTTACTTGAACATCGCCTGATATTGAACCACCACTACTACTAAATTTTGAATTCGCAGCGATAAAGGCCGCATTAGCATAATTAGAAGCCGCTAAAGCATTTAAGTCAGTTACATTTGCTTTTGCAAAAGCAGAGTTAGCGTAAATACCCGCAGAAGTTGCTTTAGTGTCGATTACATTTGCTGCGGCGAAAGCACCATTTGCATATATGCCAGATGTTACAGCCTTCGCATCTGCAATATTGGCCGCAGCAAAGGCACCGTTGGCATACACACCCGCTGAATTTGCAGCAATAAAGGCCGCATTAGCGTAAGTACCAGGAACTACACCAACTAGAAGTGCTGAGTTTGCTACTGCAAAGGCGCCGTTGGCGTATATACTTGCCGAAGATACTTTACTATCAACTACATTGGCTGCAATAAAGGCACCGTTGGCATAAATGCCAGCAGATGATGCAGTCGAACTAACAAGATTTGCGGTTGCAAAGGCGCCGTTAGCATATGTGCCTGCTGAGTTTGCAGCTATGAAAGCAGCATTAGCATAATTTTCAGCCGATACTGCAACAGTTGTTAATGAAGATAAAGCAGAATTTGCTGCAACAAAAGCACCATTTGCATAGATACCGGCCGAGGTGACCTTTGTATCAATAACATTTGCAGAAGCGAAGGCTGCATTTGCTTGATTGCTTGCAAATGTAGATTTTTCAAAAGCACTGTTTGCTACAACGAAAGCACCGTTAGCATATACACCAGAAGATGTGGCAGAAACGGTTGCAGTATTTGCCTGATTATATGCAGCGTTGGCTTTATCAAATGCTAAATTTGCCTTCTCAGTTGAAGCATTGTTTGCTCGTTCGAAAGCTGCGTTCGCTTGAATAAATGCAGCAGTTACTTTTGCATCTACAACAGCAACATTTGAATTTATTTGATCGACAATTAATGTTGTTGATGCATTAGCCTTATCAAATGCTGCATTGGCTAAATTGTAGATGTTTTGTTGTTGATCTACATAGAATTTACCACCAATGGTAATAACACCATTTGATGATGTTCCGATGAAGAGTGTATTACTTACAAAAGAATAGGCCGGTTCAGCAACATTTAAAGTTGTTGGAGCCGCATTGGTCGTCGAACTCTTTATCTGAATTAAGCTTGTGCTCATTTAAAAAGTTCCGCCGTTGACTACTGGTACAGAGACAGTATTTGCTTCATACTTTCCTGTAGCAGAATTAAAGACTAAAGTTTGACCGTTTTGAACAACGACAGCTTCAACGTCAGCTAATTCAGACACAGCCACATTTGGCTTTGGTGAAAAGTCGGAAGAAACAATTGACGTTTTTATCGGGCTGCTGACCTTAGCACGCCCAATGTTTGTTGTCGTGTTTATTTTTGCTATAATTGCCATCTTATGACTGTGTAACGCCCGGTAATACTACAACAATTCCTTCTACCACTCTTGATTTGGTAGAGTCTGGTGCTGTAATAACTAAATCGTAAAGATATCTTCCGGGAGTTAAATTGCCAGTATTGGCAGCAGTCATAGATAAAGTGATTTCACCGTTAGCTGTTCCAGTGACAGTAGCAGTAAAATTATTAGCAGTTGATGAATAGTAAGATTTTCGAATTTGAGATGATGCTGTATAACCAAAAAGGTTTACAGAATCACCTGCGGAATCTTCTACGTTAATCGTAGTAGAAAATGTGGCGTATTGCTCAATAGTAAGTTCAGAAAATGCAGCCAATTTGGACTCCCGGTTTTATCGCCTATTTAGTCGACCGGGAGATTAAGGATTATATACGTACCATGATTGATTATCTTCATTCCATTTATACCTTTCTGGACCCTCAGGTTTTGGAATTGGAGCATCGTAAGCACAAGTTTCTTCATTAAAGATCCAAGAGTTGAAAGGTTTTACTTGCTTACTTTTTTCAATCTTATCTGCTCTTTCTTCGTCTGTCATTGGTCTTACAATATGAACATCTTTTACTACACCGTCTATCATTTCATATCTGAGGCCATCATAAACTTCATATATTCCTATGCTAGGTTTAGGTACTCTTTCAAAAGAACAAAAATCGGAAGGTAGATTTTCCAAATTTACATTTGGAAAAGAATAACGCATATTCGATTCGGTTATTGGATGACCAATTGGTTGGCCATCACTTAACTGTATAAAAAGTCTCATTATAAGTCCTGTGTTCTAGTATTTGGAAATGCTCTTCCTGGTCCCCAAATAATTCTTGCAGCACCAGGAGCACCGCTACCACCAGGAGCACCATCGATTGAAGCGGCTCCTCCACCATAATTTCCACCATTTATATAATCTTGAGCAGATGTAGGAGTTATAGAAAATCCGTCATAGTTTCCACCAGGATTTCCTCCTGATCCGCCTTCTCCGGCACTTCCAGGTAAGTTAGCTCCAGCAGGAGGACCGCAGTGGCCGTTGCGACCAGACCTTCCTTTTCCATATATTCCAACTCCACCTCCGCCGCCGGTATAAAAATCAGTGCCAGTTCCCCCAGCGCCTCCGCCACCACTAACAATAGCTTGGTGTGCTATGATATTTTGTGGTTGACCTGAGGCTCCTGGTCCGTCATAACCTCCCGCACCACCACCGCCGGCAGCACCGTCAGGAACACCACCGGCGCCGTTGCCGCCAGCACCTCCGCCTTCTCCAAAAAATCCTCCACCAAGCATTTGCGTTGGAGAAAATCCAGTGTAATCTGATCCACCACCAAATCCAACTAATTCATGCAAGTTATATAATGACTTTATATCATAAGAGAAAACGGTGTCATTATTTGAAGGATAAGAACCGGCTTTTAAGAAAAGTCTTTTACCAGAATCCGCAAAGGTTACAGCTGTTAAAGAATCAGCAGCAATTGTAGTTGTAGAATTAGCAGTATCAAATAAAATGTTCGAGTAAGATAAAGAGTATGATAAGTTTATAGATTCTAATCTATATGGTATATCAAGATTCCAAAAATCAATCTTCGTAGATTTATTAGTTGAAACAGCATGGTTGTTCGCAACCACAAAAGATTTTCCGTCTGGTCTAATATAAAGATCGGATAATCCGCCAGTTAAAGGAAGAAGTCCTCCTGAAAACTCTACCGAAGATTCTTTGAGTAGACCAGTAACATTCCATGGAGATGATTGATAATATATGGTACTTAACGTATCTGGTGTGTCCAATTTTGATTGGAATATTGTTTCATCTGTACCTAAAGAAAAATATAGATTTCTGCCATCAGGACTCAAAAACAGTTGTTCGATATTTGAGTTATTGGATGGTCTTAAAGTATAATTATTTGCCCAAGCATTAAGATTAGAATTTGTTGAACTGAGATTACCAGACTCGTTTAAATCATATTGGCGAATAAGCCTTTCGTGTTGTGATGTTGACGATGAAGAAACATAGGATTTTGTAAAATCTGAGTTGAAACAAATTCCTGTAGTGTCTACGCCGGTGACAGAAGGTATGTTTGCATAAGGTAAATGGTTAGCTAAAGTAAACTTTCTAACCCTATTATATGTGGAACCAACCATGTAGAAAGTTGTTCCATCTTTCCAATAGAGGGCTGTCGGTGTTTGATCCATATTTACTGTTCCACTAACAGCAACCGTCACATCTGAATAAGACGCTGTATTAATATTATATGGATCAGATAAATTGTACTGATTAATATCGTCACCAGTTCCTCCCATAACAAAAAGTTTAGTTCCGTCATTGTTGAAGGAAATAGTGGCTGGAGTAGATTCTTGAGTTACTACCGATAAGTTTGAAGTAGACTGTACATTGGCTGTTGCTACATTCCATGCTTCAGATAAATTCCAAGAAAAAACTCTATCACTCGATGTTCCAGAAACAAATAATTTGGTTCCATCAGGTTTAAAAGTTAATGCAGTTAAATTAGCATCGAATGTGGTTAAAACTATACTGTTATTAACACTTTGTGCTGTAAGAGTCTGAGCATTCCAAGCCTCTGTCAACGTAAAAGGATATACTCTATCTGTGCTGTTTCCGATAAGGTAAAATGTTGAACCGTCTTTGATATACAAATCAGCAACAGAGGTTTCTGCCCACCCTAATGTGGCAGCAGTTTGAGACTGTCTCAAAAATGTGGCACTTTTAACTACCCATGGAGTGCTTAAATCGTATTCTAATACAGTACCACCAGGTCCAGTAATATACATTTTGGTACCATCGTCTTTAAACGATAATCCTGATGCAACAGTTGTTTGTGGCACAACAATTCTTTGGTCACCAGAGTATAAAATTCTTGTAACATTATATTCTGAATTAGCCGTAGATAACGCTAGAGTTTGTATATTCCATGCTTCAGATAAATTATATTCAATGACATTGTTTGCTATAGGATGACTTAGATACGCTTTTGTTCCTGTGCCATTAAAAGCCAACTGACTTGCTGGTCCTAAAACATTCGAATCAATTCCTTTTTCAGAAGTATAAACAGACGTTGCTACATTCCACGGAGTTGATAGAGTATATTGGAATATTCTAGTGTTTGAGTTGGCATTAGCTGGAATATCCATTAGGTACATTGTTGTACCATCAGTTTTAAATGCAATTGAATTTGCAGAATAGTTATTTGCACTTAGAGAGTATATTGTTTCTGAAGAAGCTGTGGTTATATTCCAAGCTTCAGACAGAGAATATTGTGCTACATTTTGTGTTGAAATTGGAACATATAGTTTTGTTCCATCATCTTTAAATGTGAATCCTCTAACATATTCTGTAGGTAAACTTGAAGCTACGTTTAAAGCCGGTACCATTTTATATTGGTATATTTCTGGCTGAGTAGTACGAGTAGCATACAGATATTCTCCATTATCACTAATTGTAAACCCATGAGATGACGAGTTAGCCAAAAGTGGTGAATATCTAGTAAGTGAAGAGGTTGTTATATCCCAAGGAGTTGCAAGTGTATATTCGATTATTTTCCGTGAAACTGCACCAGAAACATGCATTTTTCTACCATCATTACTGAAATGTAAAGACTGTGGCGCAGTTTCTCCAGAAGTGGTAGTTACATTTATATTTGCAGAAAGAGAAGCAGTTGCTACATTCCAAGATTCTGATAAGTTATATTGTAGTATTAAATCTCCGGTTTTACCAACAATATACATTTTGCTGCCATCAAGAGAAAAATCCATGCCATGAGCATTGTTATCTTGAGCAGATATATCGAGACTATTACCTTGAGAAAATAGTGTGATAAAGCTGGCGTTTCCAGTTGTTGTGGCTGGACCAGGAACAAATCCTCCAACTCCACCGGCGCCAACAACAACATTGATGGTTGTTTTAGGAATAACTTGTAATCTATTTCTCCAACCTAATCCTCCTCCAGAACCTGCATTGTAATTACTAACTGGACCACCGGTTCCACCGCCACCTCCACCAACGACTACAGCGCTGATTTCGGTCACATTTTCAGGGACAACAAAGGTGTATTCGCCAGGAGTAGTATACTCAACTTGGCCAGAAAATGGTAATTCGATTGTAGCCTTTTGTGTTTGGTTTAGAAGTCCATATTCTTCTAATTGTTCCGCAGAAATGTAACCACCACGATAGCGTAAACTCATTCAGTTCTCCTGGCCTTAGCTAATTTCTTCCCAACTTGCAACAACAACTATGGTATTAGCTGCATTGCTTGAAGCGCCTATAGATTGATTTTCTTTTAGATATATTCCTGTTGATTTGTCCATGATGATTAATGATGAACGAGCAGGAACTGAAGCAACAGCAATAATAGGATATCCATTGCCTGCTAAATCATCTTGATCGTAAACCAAAACACTCACATAAGCTGAAGTATTACCTTCCACGTTAGAGGCTACGATTGAGTTGAGTTTATATACAGCACTACTATTGTCTGGATTATTCACAACAACAGTGTTTGCTGTTCCAGTTAATCTGACAAGTGAGTTGTTCGCTCTAAGTGTGGCAACATTTACGATGTTTGGGTTTGCCATTTAATTTAACCTCCGAATACTATTGAGATGGCAATAGATTTGCCTGTAGTTTCTGTTGCTAGTTTAGCATTTGTAATTGAGCCGGCTATGATTTGATTTGTGCCAACTGAATTATTGGCTAAATCAGCCAAAATAATTTCACCATTTGCTATAGCAGCTGAGGTGACTGAGTTGGAAGCAAGACCGTCTACTGTAATTCTTGAAAGTGCCATTTTTATCTAACCAGTTCTGGTGGAGGATCACCTTCTGGTTTTGGATGATCCTCTTTAATTTTTTTAATTGTTTTGAACCATTCTGAATCTTTTAAATCGATACCATTATTTATAGAGTGCCAAATCATATCGAGTTGCTCAAATCCATCTGGGTATTTATGACACCTATCATAAGCATATTGATAATACTCAGCAACTCTTTTTTGCCTATCGACTTCATTCATGATTTCTTCTTTTGATGGAGGAGGTAAACCATTTGGATCTTCCCATTTTGGCCAAGAGAATTCTCCACCACCAGCAATCATATCGAATTTAGCACCAGGTCTTAGAGCTTTGATTGCAGTATCTACACCATAAGCTAAACCAGATTGTCCTGTAAAATTTCTCATTAATTCATCCACATTCATTTTAAACTCCAAATTATAAAGTAGGTTGTGACGGCCAAGTTATCTCAAACGGGTAATTGGTTTGAGATGGTACTAAAGATAAATCGATTTTGTATTGCTCAAAGACTTCTGCTTTATTTACATTTCTTTCTATATTTTTATTCGCATAAGCAGTTTCTATTTCTATTCTTATTTGAGCAGAGTTTTCTAACTGAGTTCTTTTTAATTCTAACTCTTCTTCGGTTAAAGATACAATATTCTTTACGACTTTAACCAATTTATTTTCTTCATCAACAGTTAAGACTTCACCATCGTACTTTTGATTGTAAGTTAATGGCAAACTTTCATCAACCTCTGGATACCAACGGCAATCAGAGACACCTAAGTTCGGATCGGTCCAAGAAAGGTCATACAGAGATTCTTGTTTTAATCCCTGTAAAAAGGAAGGAATGTCCTCTCTTGTTGGAGTATTGTTATGTATCTTAATCATTCTGAAGGATAACGGAATTGTGTTTGAACATAAACATCAGGATATGTATTAGCAACGCTAAAAAATGTTGTTGTTCCGTTTGCAGTTGTAGAAGTTCCAGTTCCTAAAATTATATTTGCTGCATTTGACACCGCAACCGATTCTGTGTAAATGGACAAGCTGTTTATTCTGTTTATGAATACCTCATTATCAGAACCTAGTGTTGTATTTGCTCCGCCGTTAGAAGGAGGAAATTTTCCTATAGTTAAATGTGCTTCTGAATCATCATCATCACGTAGACTATTAACAGTATATAATTTTTCATCTGCAATAAAACTACCAAAGCCTAGAGTGGAGCCTACTGATCCGGTTCCTCCTGTTGTGTAATATCTATAATGCCATACAGGAACTTTATTATCTATTGATATTCTAGCTTGATTATTGTACGTTCTATAGATGTATTGAGTATCTCCAGTCCAAGTAAAATGAACAATTACATCTCCATTGCTAGTAATTTTGGCATTAGTGTCTAATAAACTAATATTTTGGTCATCTCCCATACTAAAAGAAATACAGGTTTGTGCAGTACCAGTTTCAGATTCTCTGTATATGCAACATCTTGCATAATTTGCTGGAAGACCTCCTGGTCCACTTTTTCTAAAGGTAAGTATTACATTTTTTGAAGAATCGGTAAGTATTCCATTTGAGTAAGCGTAGGCATAACCGTAATCTAAACCGGCATCAGGAAGTCTAAGTCTTTTAGTGTAAATGTGGTTTCCATTAGAATCCATTTTACCAAAGAAAACACCATCAGGAAAAACTGATTGATCGCCGCCAGTGTAATAGATGTTATCATTATCATTTACATCAACATATAAACCTCTTATGATAGCGTTTGTAACTACAGGTTTAAGAGTTCTTTCCCAGATTACTGAGCCGTTATTTTTATTAACTTTTACTACAAACGCTTTATTTGCAGAGCTCGATGCGGTAACAGAAAACTCTCCAGCTACAATGATATTTCCTTCAGAGTCGAAACGCATGTCATAGATAGCTGATCCTCTATTATTGGTACTACCCAATTGATCTATCTTTAAAGTCCATCTTATGGTTCCTGTTGTACTGAAAGCATATATTGACGCTTCAACGACACCAACAGAAATATTTTCATTAGTTCCTAGATAAACATTTCCATCATTATCAATTTTTAAACAATTAAAATTTTGAGGCGAATATACTCTTCCATATCTGTTTCCATCAAATTTGAAACATGAGCTATTTGCTGTAACAAAATCAAGAGTATTTTCATCCCAGGTTCTAACCCAAAAAGTTGGAAAATCAGCGCCGTTCATATGAACTGCTTTAGTCAAATCGTCTGAAAAATTGGTGATTGTAAAACTAGCTATAGTGTTTCCACTAGTTCCTGTTCGCTGATCTATTACCCAATAGCTTTCTAAATCTAGAGGAGTTATTTCTTCTTTAGGTCTAGGCAATCCACCAACACTCGAAACAGTAGGAAATCCAGTTATAGATTTTGGAGTTACTCTACTGTTTCTTTTTGTTGATGGTGCTAATTTTGAACCAAACTGATATGGCATCTTAGAAGTCTGTGTATTCTGCTTTGAAGATTATACCAATTGGTAAAGCAACTTGTGCTCCAACATAAATCGAATCTGATGCTTCCAATCTCAGAGGATTAGTCTCTGTGTAATTGAAGTTTGTTGGAGTAATTCCAGATGTTGTACTAACTGTCTGAGCAGCCATAACATTTGCATCAATTAGATTTTTTGTAACGCCACCATTTTTGCTTAAAAATAAAGCAATCGTTGTAGCAGTCACAGTAGCTGAAGGTAAAGCAGATATTCTAGTCACAACGGAACCGTCTGAGCCAGCTGTTAGTAAAAGCTGTGTGTTAGCTGGAGTGCTAGATATATTACATGCAGTATTACAGTTTGCTGTGACAGTTTTTGGTGTCTGTGCAAATGGAGCTGTAAATGTTTTTGCCATTTTTTATTTCCTTTAATTAAAACTTAGAGCTATAGCTTGTGCTTGGGCTAAAGCTGTTGTATTCGAGAATGGAACCTGAGAAGCTATAGAAACATTAGCTGCGTAAGTTACTCTGCCTGCTGCATCTACATTGATAACAGGAACAGCAGTTGAACTTCCATAGTTACCTGAAGAAACTCCAGTGTTCGTTAAATTGGTAGAACCAATTGTGTAGGTAGTTATTTTATCGCCAGTAACCGCTGATGGAGCTAGTTTTGGATTTGTAACTGAACCATCAGTTAAAGTGTCCGTATTAATTGAATCTTGGTCAAGATTATATCTGAGTAATGTATAATTTCTAAATGTAACTATAACATTATTTGAGGCTAAACTTGGAGCTTCTGTAAACGTAATCGTATTGGATCCGTTTACAGTATACGCTACATCTGGATCCTGTTGAACATTGTTTACAAGGACTTCGATATCGCTAGCATTATGCACTTCACGACTTAACGTGAATGTTAATGCGCTTCCATCTCCGTTAAACTTTTCTGTTTTAGCGATGAAACTTTGTGTGAGTGGTAAATTACCTAAGTACGGCACTTTTGTTCCTTTAAATTAGTTTATGGTGTAAACAAGGCCACCATTGAGAAAGCGAATTATAACTATTCCTGAACCACCCATTCCAGAACCTACTCCATTATGACCACCGCCACCTCCACTTCCAGTGTTATTTGCTCCATTTTTTCCTATATTCGTAGGAGTTCCACCGTTTCCACCAATTCCTGATCCACCAAAACCTGAAGTAGTTCCACCAGAACCGCCTCCTCCGCCAGCGTAGGTTACTGAACTGCCGGATATAGAAGAAGTAGTTCCAGTACCACCGTTGGCTCCAGCATTTTGACCAGCGGTGCTAACACCAGAAGAACCTGCTCCGCCACCGCCGCCGGCAGCATTTCCTGCACCTTCTCCACTACCTCCAGGATTTCCTTGGCCAGGAATTCCTAATCCAACAGGTCCGCCCTGAGCGCCGCCACCTGAACCTCCTGATAGTCCGGCGTTTGTAATACCAGGACCTGGTCCAAATCCACCTCCGCCTCCAAAAGTGGCAGTAATTGTAGAAAATACAGAATTTGTTCCATTTGAACCTAATCCTGGATTTCCGTTAGCTCTAGCTGCGCCGCCGGCCCCTACTGTAACAGTTAAAGATACATTAGAGGTTACTGGAAAATTA
>Ga0207939_1000299_pt1 | contig 15922 bp, 17 predicted proteins | sample LakMenEpi02Jun12_FD_150663 | JGI IMG/M metagenome (GOLD analysis project Ga0207939, IMG submission 150663) | Freshwater microbial communities from Lake Mendota, WI - 02JUN2012 deep hole epilimnion (SPAdes) | ecosystem: Environmental > Aquatic > Freshwater > Lentic | place: Lake Mendota, Madison... | reverse complement strand
ATCGCTGCCTACCACCAGTTCCACGCCGTTAGAGCAGCAGTGGAAAGCGTGGTCAAAGCAAGCAAACCCGATGGCGACAAGAAAGGTGGCGTGGTGTGGCACACCCAAGGTGCTGGCAAGAGCATCGAGATGGCGTGTCTGGCGGGCAAGTTGCTCACCGACCCACGCTTGGAGAACCCGACCCTGGTGATGGTCACCGACCGCCAAGACCTGGATGGGCAACTGTTCGGGGTCTTTGCTGGAGCAGGTGACCTATTGGGTGAATCCCCCAAGCAGGCAGACAGTCGCCAAGAACTCAGGGAACTACTGGGCAACCGACCCAGTGGCGGCATTATCTTCACCACCATTCAAAAGTTCGCCACCGAGGAAAGAGAAGACACGTTCCCTGCCCTGACTGACCGCCACAACGTCGTGGTGATCTGCGACGAGGCCCACCGCACCCAATACGGGTTCAAGGGTCGCTTCGACACCAAGACAGGGGAGATCAAATACGGGTTAGCAAAGGCACTGCGGGATGCGCTGCCCCAGGCGACCTTCCTTGCCTTCACGGGAACGCCCATCTCCCAAGACGACCGGGACACCCAGGCGGTTTTCGGGCACTACGTCTCCGTCTACGACATCCAGCAGGCCGTGGAAGACGGTGCCACGGTGCCGATCTACTACGAATCCCGCCTGGCAAAACTGGCGCTCAAGGAACCACTGCTGCCCCAGGTGGATGAGCGGGTGGATGACCTCTTCTCCGATGAAGACGACATTCCCGCTGCTGAACGGGCAAAGAGCAGGTGGGCAGCACTGGAAGCACTGGTGGGCGCTGAACCACGCCTGAAGCAGGTGGCAGCAGATTTGATTGCCCACTTTGAGCAACGCTCACGCACCCAACCAGGCAAGGCGATGGTGGTGGCGATGAGCAGGGATATCTGTGCTCTCCTTTATGACGCCATCGTTGCCCTACGCCCTGAGTGGCACGACGACGACCCGAAGAAAGGCGCCATCAAGGTGGTGATGACGGCATCGGCATCTGACGAATCCCACCTCCAACCCCACCACACCACCAAGCAACAGAAGAAGGATCTAGAGAAACGGTTCAAGGATCCTGCTGATCCACTGAAGATCGTGCTGGTGCGGGATATGTGGTTAACGGGGTTTGATGCGCCCTGTATGGCGACGATGTATGTGGATAAACCGATGAAGGGGGCAAACCTGGCGCAGGCGATTGCCCGTGTGAACCGAGTGTTCAAAGACAAACCAGGCGGTCTGGTGGTTGATTACATCGGCATCGCCCCCCAACTCAAGGAAGCACTGGCGACCTACACCGCTGCTAAAGGCAAGGGTGCTCCCACCATCGACACCACTGAGGCACTGCGGATTCTCAAAGAGAAACTCCAGTTTGCCCGTGCCCTACTCCACCCCATCGACTGGAGTGGTTTCAGGGATCCCAAGACAGCAATGGCACTCTTGCCCAACTGCCTGGATCACATCCTGGAACTCCCAGATGGCAAGAAGCGGTATTGCGACACCGTGCTGGCCATGACCAAGGCATTTGCCCTGTGCGGAACGCTTGATGAAGCAATGGCACTTGATCCTGAGGTGACCTTCCTTCAGGCAATCCGAGCACCGCTGGTCAAAGGCGATGACATTGGTGGCGATGGACGCGCTCCTAAGAATGTTGATTTTCAGCTGCGCCAACTGCTCTCGGAAGCACTGGTCGCAGATGGCTTCACCGATGTCTTCAAAATCGCAGGTCTGGAGAAACCAGACATCAGCATCCTGTCGGATCAGTTCCTGGCTGAGGTCAGCAAGATTCCCCAGAAGAACCTGGCGGTTGAACTGCTCCAGAGGTTGCTGAGAGAAGAAGTTCAGACCCGTTTCAAGACCAACGTGGTGCAGCAGAAGCGATTCAGTGAACTGCTCCAGGCCTCCCTAGCCAAATACGCGAATCGCTCCATCGAAGCAGCACAAGTGATCGAGGAACTGATTGCCATGGCAAAGCAGTTCCGAGAAGAGGCAGAGAAAGTGGCAGCAATGGGGATGTCTGTTGCCGAGGTGGCCTTCTACGACGCCCTGGCTAACAACCAGTCAGCCCAGGAGCTGATGGGCGATGAGGTGCTGATGAAGATGGCCCGTGAACTGGCCGCAAAACTCAGGGGCAACCTCAGCATCGACTGGCAATACAAAGAAAACGTTCGAGCACGGCTACGAACAATGATCAAGGCACTGCTCAAACGCTACAAATATCCGCCTGATCAGGAGGCCGCAGCGATTGAGTTGGTGCTTCTGCAAACCGAGATGATCTCGGAGGAATGGTCTCGAGAAGACCTGGGTAACCAGATCGAGGCTGCCATAGCCCAGGCCTTACCGCGCCCCTCGTGATGGAACCCCAGGCGCCCCCAGTCGCCGCCACTGCTGCCCGCCGCATCGCCCTGCAGATGCTGGAGGAGCGCGGCCGTGGCGCCGTGCTGATGGGCGTAGCCCGGGTGGATGCCGCCCTGGAACACCTGCTGCAAGCTGCGCAATGCCTTCGCCCACTCCGCCGAATCAGCCTCCCTCACGGATCCAGCCCACAGCTCCCGCCTGGCGGAGGTGTACGTGGAGGCTCGCGCCAATCCCCTCAGGGCACCCCTGGAAACCGTTCTCGCCGCCCAGCCCGCTTCCCCCCGCAGCCCCCTGGAGCCAGCCCTGCGCGATTACATTTTGCTGATCACCGCCTGGTGCCAACATGGGTCGTCTTCGGACAGGCGGCCGATCCTTAGGCTGCGGAGGCCGGCGGCTGCAGCATCCAGGAGCTGCGCGGTGGATCTGATCAGCTGATGGCTCGCCGCAGCTATGAGCCAGGGTTCACCGCCACGTCTGGAAAGAGCTGCAGCAGCTTGCGGTCAAACGTCAGCAGCGGGCATTGCATCTGCTGGGCAAGCTGCAGGCAAGTGGCACTGGCCCAGGGCCGTTGCCAGATCGAGCCGACCTGCCCGCAGGAATTTCAGAAGCACATGGCGAAGGCTGGGCAGCGGCAACCAACATCAGGAGTCCGGGTTGATGCGATTGCCGAAGCGATCCAATTCCGGTGGATGGCTCTCGCGTCCGATCGCCGCAAAGATCTCCTCGCTGGTTAGCGGGGGCCCCTTGAAGCGGCTGCGCAGCTCTGCGAAGTGCGCCCGTTGCGCTGCCACCTCCTCCGGCGTCAGCGTTGGCACCGGTGGCGGCTGCAGAGCTTCGCGCCCTTCCGCGGCAGCCTTCGCCCGCAGCCCAGCGCGGATCTCCACCATGCGCCGCAGCGTGGAATCGATGTTCACAGGCGCCAGTTCCAGGGCGGCGATGGTTTCGTTGTTGAGGCTGCGCCGATGCCGCTTGGCGCGGGCCTTCAGGCGTGCCACCAGGTCGTCGGGCACGTTGCGCAGACTTCACAATGAAGTCACTCTGACAGCACTTTGCCAATCCTTTGGCTGCGGAGGACGGCGGCAGCAACATCCAGGAGCTAGGCGGAGAGCGGAACTCGATGACACCAACGGCTCCCAGTCCCCTCACGCGACAACAGCTCATCAACCTGCTCAGCCAGTACAAGCAGGAGTGGCAGCACCTTTATGGCATTCAGAACATCACCCTCTTCGGCTCCCTGGCCCGCGACGAATCAACGGCCAGCAGCGACGCCCTGGTGCACTTTCGCGAGGTGGAGCGCGATGCGGTTTCGATCTGAGCGGGAGAGGCAACTGGCGGCTTAGCGCATGGCTCAGGGCGGCGATTGAGCAGGCGACCGGCCCAATGCATGAAAAACCTGCTCTTGTTCATTGAGGGAGCGAACTGCCGCCCAAATCTCATGCAGCGCGCCCTGGCGAGGGTCGAGACTTGCATGGAAAAACAGCTACAGTTCTTTTATGGAACGATCTGTAGCCCGTTTTTCATTCAAGAAGGCCCTGGCGCAGCTTCCTCGAGGATCCCCCCTGGGGATGGAGATCCTGGCCGCCCACGGCATCACGGCCAAGCGGGCCTCCGCCCTGGTGCGCTCGGGCTGGCTGTTGCGCCTGGGCCGTGGTGCCTACGGGCTTCCCGGCGACACCCTCCAACGGGATGACTGCCTGGCCTTCCTGGCGAATCAGGTGCCTGGCCTGCATGTCGCCGCCAAAACGGCCCTGGCCTGGCGCGGAGTCCGTCACAACCTGGCCTACAGGGAAACCGTGGTGCTCTGGGGTGATCAGCCGGCGCGCCTTCCCGGTTGGCTGGATGGCGTCGTGCGTGTGCGCTACCGCGTGGCCCACATCTTTGCCCCGGAGCTGCCGGCGGGTCTGGGGCTGGCACCCCTGGCCGGCGGCCATCCGGAACTGCCCGTGTCCACTCCTGAGCGGGCTCTGCTGGAGCTGCTCAGCGAAACCGGCAGCACCGAAGGCCTGGAGGAGGTGCGCCAGCTGGTGGAGAGCACCCGCAATCTGCGGCTACCGCTGCTGGATGAGCTCCTCGGCCACCTCATCCGCATCAAGGTGGTGCGCCTCGCTGCTCTCCTGGCCAGTGAGCACGAGTTGCCCTGGGCGGCGTTGGCCCAGCAGCACAGCCGCCGCCTCGGTGGCGGTCGCCGCTGGGTGGCCGTGGGCCGTACCGGTGAACGGCTGGATCTCGCCGCGACCCCATGAACGGCGCCTACACCGCCACGGTTCGTCAACTGCTGGACATCGCGCCGGTGGTGTTCGAGTCACCCCACTTCGCCATCAAAGGCGGCACCGCCCTCAATCTGTTCCTGCACGACCTGCCCCGCTTGTCGGTTGATATTGATGTGGTGTTCACAGACCACACGCTTGATCGCGCAACCGCCTTGCAAGCCATCTCCAGTGAATTGCGGGTGATCAGCCAGAAGCTGGAGGCCATGGGCTATGAAGTGCTGCTCCAAAGAAACAGCGCCAACAACGAAAGCAAGCTGAAGGTCCTGGGCCCGCTGGCCGAAGTGAAAGTGGAGGTTAATGAGGTGTTTCGCGGCACCCTGCTCCCCCTGCAGCAACGCCCGCTCACACCAGCTACGGAGGAAGAGTTTGCCCAGGCGGTCACTCTGCCTTTGCTCGCCACCTCTGAGCTGTATGGCAGCAAGCTTGTGGCCGCTATGGACAGGCAGCATCCCCGGGATCTTTTTGATGTTCATGTTCTGTACAACGACACAGGCCTGACCCCGGAGATCGTGGATTGCTTCGTGGCCTATCTGGCCTGCCATAACAGGCCGGTGCATGAGGTGCTGAACCCCCGTCTCCACCCACTGGAGGCCACGTTCGCCAATCAGTTCGATGGCATGTCCCGCGCAGAGATCAGCCTGAAAACACTGGAACAGACCCGTAAACGTCTGGTGCAGGATCTGCCCTTCGCCCTCACCGACCAGCACCGCAACTTTCTGCTTTCTCTGGTGCAGAGCGAACCCCGCTGGGACTGCATGCCGTTTCCCCATCTGCAGGAGCTGCCGGCCATCCGCTGGAAGCTTCAGAACCTGGCCAGACTGAAGGGTGCCAAGCGCGCCGAACAGGTCGAGCGGCTGGAAGCCTGTTTTCAGCAAGAAGGGGGGCCGCTCTGATGCTCCCCTCACGGATCCAGCCCACAGCTCCCGCCTGGCAGAGGTGTACGTCGAGCTCGCGCCAATCCCCTCTGGGCACCCCGGAAACCGTTCTCGCCGCCCAGCCCAACAGCTCCGGCCCTACCAGTCACAGGTGGTGATGCGTTTTCGGGGGCAAGTGGCCACCGTCGAGCTGGCTGATGCTCTGAAGCCCAACCAAACGCGCGGTAACTACCTTTGGTAGGCACCAATCGAGGCCAGGCCGATGGACACCGCGCGTCTGTTTCAGTCCGGCCGCGGCCAGGCGGTGAGATTGCCAAAGGCGTACCGCTTCAGCGGCACGGAGGTGATCGTGAAGCACTTCGGCAATGGCGTGCTGCTGCTGCCAATGGAGGATCCCTGGCAGACCCTGGAAGCCGGGCTCGCCGCCTTCGAGCCCGGCTTTCAGCTCAGCCGAGAACAGCCTGAGCAGCAGCAGCGGCAGGAGTTGGCGCCTTGATCCTGCTCAACACCAACATCTGCATCCGCAGGCGCTCTCGACACGTTGGTGTCCAACAACCTCGCTGAGTTCGAGCGAATTCCAGGTCTTCAGCTCGACAACTGGGTTCCCAGCCTGTAGTCACACAGATTGTGTTGGTGCAGGCTGAGGATGGCTGGCTGGCCTAGCCTGAGCAGGGTTCCCCACAGAGCCATGACCACCCCCCGCCAGCGACTGATTGTGGACGCCAGCGACGACACGCTGCACATTCCTTTGCCGCCCCATCTTCGTCATCGAAAGCTGGCGGTGACCCTGGAGGCTCTCGAGGAACCAGCGGTGAGCCCCTGGGCCACGCCCAATCGCGATCCGGAGCACATCCAACGGGTGCTGGCGGAATCCTGGGGTGCCTGGGGCAACATGAGCGCCGATGAGATTGATCGCATGATCGCCGAAAGTCGTGAGAACGACTGGCGCGAACCTTGGGAGGAATGCCGTGATGTTCCTGCTTGACAGTAATCCGATTATTTATTACTTAAATCAGCAACTTCCGCCTGCTGGCAAGGTGTTCATAGATCAGCTCATGCTGAACGGAGTGGCCTATTCGGTGATCACTCGCCTTGAGGTTCTCGGCGCCCGCATGGCTGCAGACCATCGTTCATGCGCTCAAGCGATGCTCGCCGTAATGGACGAACTGCCGATGGATGATCCGATCGTTGATCTCGCCATTCAGCTTCGCTCCACCGTCCGCATTAAGTCCATCGATGCCCTGATTGCAGCGACCGCCCGCTGCCACGACCTCACCTTGATCACCCGCAACACCAAGGATTTCGAAGCCATCGCCGGCATCAGCCTGATCAATCCCTTCCAGCCCCCAACCCAGAGCTGATCTCCCGCAGGCCAAGCTCGTTCACCACGCTCCGCGACCACTGCGCCGAGGTAGGCATCCTCAAGGTCGTCCAGCCCGGCTTCGATCAGCTGCCGCAGGACAAAGGCCTTGGTGCGCCCGGTCAGCTGGGCGCTTCAACCTAGGTAAGGCGCGGCGGCACGGCAGGGCTGGCAAGTCAGGTGGCCTCGGCCTCCAGAAGCACGTTGGTATCGAGCACGATCACGGGCCCGAGCGGCGCGAAATGGGCGTGGATAGCGTGGCCATCGAGGGTGGCGCTATGGCTGTGAGCTCTCCCCGTTCAGCACGTGCCTCCAGCAGTCGCTTCGCCACATCGCGCGCGATTTCCAGTGTTTCGGCAACGGTTCGCCCCTGAGCCACTAGGCCAGGGATCGCCTCACTCGTGGCCAGGTAGCAACCCTCAGGCAGCAACTCCACATTTCATCTGGGAGTGGCGAGCCGGGGGCTGCCGGCCAGCCCAATGGTCTTCGTTAGGTTGGACCCAAGTGGTGCTGCAAACCATGGCCAAGTGGCGGCTCTTTCTCACCGTGCTGCCCTTCACCCTGCTCTTTGCCCTGGCCAAGCTGGCCATGCATCGGCTGGGCTGGGAACCCTGGGCCTTTGATTCCCTCACCGGGGCCCTGTTTGGCGCCGCCACCTTCGTGATCGCCTTTGTGCTCAGCGGCACCCTGAGCGAATACAACGCCAGCGAGGAGATGGTGCTGCAGGTGGTGAATGCGGTGGAAACCATCGCCGATCTCAATAGCCTCAGCGCCGCCAGCCAGGCCGCCTACGACGGAGCCCCCCTCCAACGCCAGCTGGCCAACCTGCTGGGCGCCATCGAGAGTTGGCTCCGCAACAGCCTCAGCCTGGAGCAACTCACCCAACAGCTCGATGGGCTCAACCTGGCCTTTGGGGCCTTCAAGGCCAGCGGGGAAGGCTCCGCCGCCAACGACAGCCAGGCCGAGCTGGCCCGCCTGCGCCTGCTCATCAGCCGCATGGACGTGAACCGCAGCACCAGCTTTCTTGGGCCGGCCTACGCCATGCTGGAAATCTTTCTGGTGGCGGCCGTGATCGCCCTCCTGCTGATCCAAGCCGAGCTCTTTGCTGAGGTGCTGGTGGTGTCGTGCTTCCTCTTCACCTCCTTCACCTATCTGCTGCTGCTGATCCGCGATCTCGACAACCCCTTCCAGTACGACGGCAGCTCCTGCGTTGATGCCGATCTCTCCCCCCTCACCACCGCTCGCGCCCGCCTCCAGGGGGCTGGGCCCACCCCCTGATCCCCCGCCCATATGGCCTCCCCTCCCCCCCGTGCCGACCTCCTCACCCTCCTGCGCGACGGGGGGGATCGGCAGCGGATCCCCGGGCTGATCGCCCAGCTGGAGCAGGAGCAACCGGCCGACCTGGGCCGCGACACCCCCCTGCTGGAAGGGGTGTGGGACCTGCGCTGGAGCAGCAGTTCCCTGCCCTACCTGGCCACCGCCCCCTGGCTCAGCAATCTGCAGGTGCTCTCCCCCTCCCGGGGGCAGGGCATGAATCTGCTGCGCCTGGCGGGCCCCCTGGGGGAACTGGCGGGCATCGCCGTGCGGGCCGCCATCGCCATCGAGCCCCCGCAGACGCCCGACCAGCCCAGCCAGCGGGTGAGCGTGCGCTTTCAGGAGGGCGGCTGGCTCGGGCCCACCCTGGGCGGCCAGCGGCTGCAGCTGATCCGCCAGGTGAAGCAGAGCTTCCCGGCCTGGCTGGACATCACGGTGGTGGACCAGGAGCTGCGGGTGTGCCGCGGCAACGCCGGCACCCTCTTTGCCCTGCTGCGCCGCCCCGATCTCAGCGTGGAGGAGATGCTGGGCTGAAGCCTTGCCATCCGCCGCGGCCGGGCAGCCGCGGCTGGGCAAACGCTTCAACCTGTGGCAAGGCCGTGCCACCCCGGCGTCCCGTGGCCATCCTGCCAGCAGTGCACCTTCCGCCCATGGGCCGTTTCTTTCCCCCGGTTGCCGCCGGCCTGTGGCTGAGCCGCTGGCTGGCCCTTGGGCTGGGAGTGCTGGCAGCCCTCACACCCCCCATGGCCCTGGCCGCCGAGCCCCAGGTGGTGGTGCACAACGGGCCCTGCAATGCCTCCACAGCCCTTCCCGTGGGCTCGGGGCTGTTCGTGGTGGCCGATGACGAGGAGCAGCCCCCCGTCACCCTGCGCCTCTACCGCAGTGGACAGGGGGGGCCGGCGTTGGGCGAGGGCACGATTCCGGCCCCGGCCGTGGCGCCGGTGAAGGACGGCCACCCCGAGCTGGATCTGGAGGGTTCGGCCCGGATCGGGCCCCTGGCCTACTGGATCGGCTCCCATGGCGCCGCCGAGGGGAAGGCCGGCAAGGGGAAGGATGGCAAGGGCGGTGAGCCCCGGCCCAACCACCGCCGCCTCTTTGCCACCAGCCTGGGGGTGCGGGCCGACGGCAAGACCCTTGCTCTCACGGTGGAGCCGGTGGGGCAGGCCTACACCACCCTGATCGACGACCTGGTGGCCGATCCCCGCTATGCCCGCCTGGGCCTGGCCGCTGCCGCCCAGACGCCGGCCAAGGCCAAGGGCGGCCTGAACATCGAAGGGCTGGCCGCCACCCCCAAGGGCGCCCTGCTGATCGGCTTCCGCAATCCCCTCCCGGAGGGCAAAGCCCTGCTGGCCACCCTCTCCAACCCCAACGGGGTGCTGGGAGGGGAGAAGGCCCTGTTTGCCGATCCGGTGCTGCTGGATCTGGGGGGCCTGGGCATCCGCAGCCTGGAGCGGTTGAACACCAACCTGCTGATCCTGGCCGGCCCCGCCGAGGGCTCCAAGGACAAAACGCCACCCTCCGCCCTCTACCACTGGAGCGGGAAATTTGACGAGGCCCCGGTGCGGTTGCGCACCTTCGGGCCCATGGACGGAGGCCCAGTGAATCCGGAGGGCCTGTTCGTGGAGGGCAACACCTTGGTGGTGCTCAGCGACGACGGCAACCTCAAGCGCGATGGCAAGAGCTGTGAGGATCGCCCCAAGGCCAAACAAACCTTCCGGGAGATCCGCCTCACCCCCCTGCCCTAGGGAGATGCAAACACCTCCAACCAGTCGCTCTGCATGTCGACCACCAGCCAGCCCCGCTCCGGCGCCTCCTTGAGGGCCTGCACCAGCTGGCCCGTGCTCTTCGAGACGGCGTCGTAGGCGTATTCCCGCTCCCCATCGGTGTGGTGCACGATCAGGCCGAGGCTGGGCAGGGGATTGGCGATGGTGGTGTACTGCAGCATGGCCTGGTCGCCATCGCTGTTGCCGCAGCAGAACACCGGCCGCCGGCCGATGAACTGGTGGATGGCCACGGGCTTGCCGTCGCGATCGTTCACAAAGAGAAAATCGAGGGTTTTGGTGAGCACCGGCACCCCCTCCCGCATCTCAAAGGTGGTGCGGGCCGTGGAGCCCACCACCTGCTCCGGCGGGATTCCATACACCCGCTCCACCCACACCCGCATGAAATCGGCTCCCCCGCCGGAGACGATGTAGGTCTTGAAGCCACAGGCCCTGAGATGGGCCAGGAGCTCCTGCATGGGCTGGTAGGTGAGGGCGTCGTAGGGCCGCCCGAAACGGGGATGGGTGGCAGTGGCCAGCCAGGTCTCCACCGCCTCTCGAAACGCGTGGTTCGTCATGCCGGCATGGGTGAGGGCCACGATCTTCAGCAGGCCTTCGAAGTGATCCCCGGCCATCAGCGTGGCCAGATCACCGGCCAGGGCAGCCCGCACCATGGGGTCCTCGGCCAGGTCGGGCTCGGTGAGGAGCTTCCGCTGCAGTTCATCAAAGGCGAAGGCGGCCTGGAAGGGCAGTGGCTGTTCCGGCCAGAGGGTGCCGTCGTTGTCCACCACAGCGATGCGGTCGGCCAGGGGGATGACATCGGGCGATCCCTCCTGGCTCACCCTGGCCAGAAACCCCAGGATGGCCGCCTTGGCAGGGCCCTCCCGCCAGGAGGGCAGGGGATCAGCAGGGGTGGAGGTCATGGAGCTTGGTCTGGGCCACTCCGTAATCTCCCACCTGATAGAGGCTCACCGTCTGGGCTCGGACGGGGAAGGGTTCAAAAGGTTCGCTCTTGAGGGCCTCCAGAAACTCCCGGGTGCCCAGGCCCAGGGTGATGTGGGGGTTGTAGTTCGCTCCAGTGCAGGGGCCCACGAAGGTGTTCACGTAGTTCACGGTGAGCTGGCTGATCGGCCCGCCATCCAGCCTCGGGGCAAAGGCCTCTGCCGTTCCCCGCTCCGCCGCAAACGGCGCCACCGCCTCGATGATCCCCGTCTGGAGCCGGAGCCAATCCTCCGTGGGTTGGATCACGATGCCGATCACGCCCACATCGCCATGGACCAGAACCTCATACCCCGTGGCCACGCTCTCCCAGTGCGGGGCCGGTGCGGCAGCCACCACCTCCCGCACCACCCGGCCAACCGCCTCCACGGCGTCGCGAGGCACAAACCTCTGCAGGATCGTGATGTGCGGGGTGTGGTGGCGATCGAAGGGAAAGCCTTCGGGATAGTTCGCCAGCAGGCGGGAATTGATGGCCTTCGCACGCTCCATGGTGGCCGGATCGGGCTCCAAGAGGATGTTGATCGCGATCAACGTCATGGGACGACGGGGTCAGGGAAGGCGCGCATCCCGAGCATAGAAAAGTCTGCAGGATCGGAGACCACCATGGGTGGCACCATGGGCATCCTGGAAGAGGTTGTCCTCGCACGGCATGCCATCCCCCCTGGAGAGCAAGGCGCCTCCTCGCCGTTTCCTTGTCCTCACCGCCGCGGTGTGGCTCACCTGGTGGGCCCTGGCTGCCCTCCGCCATGGGCTGCTGCGCAGCAACGCCTTCGATCTAGGGATCTACGACCAGGTGGCCTGGCAGGCCGCCCAGGGGCTGGAGACCCGCTCCACCCTGCTGGGCCTCTCCCACATGGGCAACCATGGGGCCTGGGCCTTCCTCTCGATGGGGCTCCTGTACCGGATCCATCCCTCGGTGCAGTGGCTCCTGATGCTGCAGTCGCTCAGCCTGGCGGTCACCGCCATCCCCCTCTGGCGGCTGGCCGCACTCCGGGGGCTGCCCCAGCGGCTCTGCTGGTTCGTGGCCGCTGCCTGGTGGCTGCAGGCCACGGTGTTCCACACCAACCTCTACGACTTCCACCCGGAAACCCTGGCCATGCCCCTGCTGGCCCATTCGTTTGTGCTCGAAGCCCGCCAACGCTGGTGGGCCTGGATGCTGGTGTGGGCGCTGGTGCTTGGTTTTCGCGATGGCCTGGCCCTGATCGCCATCGGCACCGGCCTGGGGGAACTCCTGCGGCGGCGCTGGAGGTGGGCCCTGGGGACCCTGGGCCTCGGCATGGGCTGGCTCTTCTTCCTCAGCGAAGGTCTCTACCCCAGACTCAATGAGGGCCAGGGTCCTGCCGCCCTCGAGCGGTTCACCGCCTTCGGCGACAGCCCAGCCACGATCTTCTGGACCCTCCTGCTCAACCCCGCACGGGTGCTGGAGGTGGTTCACCTCCCGGACATCGGCACCTATCTGCTCCTGCTGGCCCTGCCCCTGGCCTGGTCATGGCGCAGACGATCCCTGCCGGCTCTCGTGGCCTGCCTGCCCCTCCTGGCGGCCAATGCCCTCTCGGAAAGTGCCGCCCAGCGCGACCTCCAGTTTCACTATCAGCTTCCCCTCGCCGTGCTGATGGTGGTGGCCACCATCGAGGGGCTGGCCGCCGATCCCACCCTGCACCAGTGGGTGCGTCGGTGGATCTGGTTGCCCCTGCTCTGGCTCCTGGTGCTGTGGGTTGGCCTGGTCGATCCAGGCGACCTGCTCGACAACTTCGGCGAACGGCGGCTCCTGAGCGGTCCCGCGCAGGAGGTGGTGCGAGACATCACCCCAGAAGACCGGGTGATCGCCCCGACCTACCTCTCCCCCCACCTCACCCACCGGCGGGAGATCCGGATGCCCAGTCAGCGTTTCAAGCCAGACGCCATGGCCGGGATCAACCGCCTCGTGCTCCACCTCCACGAACCCGGCTGGGCCAGTGATGACGGCTGGAACCGGGGGGCCCTCGCCTGGATGCAGCAGGAGGGCTGGGCGTGCAAGCCCTACGCCACCGGCTTCCTCTCCTGCCAACCGGGCCCCTAGGGTCACCACCCGTCGTCGTCGTCCGCCTCCCCTTCGCCCTCCTCGTCTGGCGGCCAGGCCAGATTCACCACCACCGGCGCGTGATCACTGGGCTGGGGCAGGCCCCGCAGCTGCTGGTGAATCACGCACCCCGTGGCGCAGTTGAGCAGCAGGTCGTCGAGGTAGATGTGGTCGATGCGCCAGCCGCGGCCCGTCTCCCACCCCCCCGTGCGGTAGTCCCACCAGCTCCAGTGGCCGCTCTCCGGCTCGAACACCCGGAACACATCCACCAGCCGATTGCCGAGCACCTGGCCCAGCCCCTCCCGTTCTGCAGCGGTGGCCATGATGCCGCCGGTGAGCCGCGCCGGGTCGTGGATGTCGCGCGCTTCCAGGGCGATGTTGAAATCGCCCACCATGCAGAGGGGATCCCCCTGGCCCTCCTGCACCGCCAGATAGCGCGCCAGGCAGCCCAGCCAGCGCAGCTTGTCGACGTATTTCTCCGATCCCACGGCCGAGCCGTTGGGCACATAGAGATTGAGCACCCGCACCCCCTCGATCCGGGCGCTGACGACCCGCTTCTGCCCATCCAGCTCCTGGGCTTCGCCATCCCCGGGGAGCAGGGCCGCCAGGCCCACCTGCACATCCTCCATGGGCAGCCGGCTGAGGATCGCCACGCCGTTGTACGCCTTCTGCCCACTGATGGCCGCTGCGTAGCCGAGCTCCCGCAAGCGGGCCAGGGGGAAGAGGTCATCGGTCACCTTGGTTTCCTGCAGGCACACCACCTCCGGCCGTTCCTCCTGGAGCCAGCGGCAGAGATGCTCCAGGCGGGTGCGCACGGAGTTCACATTCCAGGTGGCAATCCGCATGGCTGGCGAGGGGATGGCGCGATCCGAGCGCCGAAAAGGTCCCTTAGCATGCACCCCAATCCATCGGCCGGTGCCTGGTTCCATGTCCCACACCCCTCGCCACCCCTCTGGGCTGAACGCACTGGTGCTGGGCCTGCTCTCCACCATCCCCCTGGGCCTGGCCAGCCCCCAACTCCCTGCCGCAGCCCAGCAGGCGGGCTACGGCCAGACCATGGGCACCAGCCCAGCGGAAAGCCAGATCTACAACTACGACCCGGCCAGTGGCAGCCGCACCGGTGGCGGCTCTGGGGGCCTGAACCCCACCAATCCCCTGGATCTGATCAACAAGATCCGCAAAGGCACAGCCATGGACGATGCCACCCCACCGGGCGACGCCATCGATCAGGCCCTCAAAGACCTGGAGGCCCAGACGGGCCCACAGGCTGGGGGGAAGCCATCGAGCCCTGTGGTGGCTTCGCCGCGGCCTTCGGGGGCTGCCGGTACGCCCTGAGTCGCCAGTCGGCCGCCAGCCGATCCAGGGTGGCCCGGTAGGAACCATCCGGCTTGCCCCGATCCCTGGCCTGATCCAGGGCGTCCAGGGCGCCCTTGAGATTGCCTTGCTGCTCCCGCAAGAGCGCCAGACCCAGCGGGGGGCGCTGATCGCTTGGGAAGGCCAGGAGCAGCTGGCCGTAGGTGGCCTCAGCGGCAGCGGGCAACTGGCGGCGCTGCTGCACTTCCGCCAGCAGCAACCCCTGGCTGAGGGCGTCGGGTTTGGCGGGCGGCTTGCTGCTGGCCGTGTAGGCCGCCTTGATGAGAGCTTCCGCCTCCGCTCCTTTCCCCTGCTCCAGCAACACCAGGGCCATCAGTTGCAGGGCCTCCATCTGGGCCGGCCGCTGATGCAGGATCTGGCGCAGCTCCCGCTCCGCTCCCACCCGGTCGCCCTGGTCGCGGCGCAGCTCGGCGAGCATCAACCGCAGGCTCCATTGCTGGGGCTCCCGGTCGGCGAACTTCTCCAGCAGGGCGATGGCCTCGGGCTGACGCTCCAGGCCCACCAGGAGCTCCAGCAGGCGCTGACGCTCCTGGGGCGTGGCCTGCAGAGCCTCATCCCGGCTCTGCAACAGGGCGGCTTCCCGGATCAAGGCCGCCCGGCGAGCATCCACGGGAGGGGGCTGGAGCTTCTGCCTCTGGCCCAGCCACCAACCCCCACCCACGGAAAGCGCAACAACCGCCAAGGCGGGAAGCACGGTGCCAAGCCAGGCCGGGCGGAGGGAAAGCGTCGGCATGCGAGCACGAAAAAAGGTGGCTGAGCGCCTGCGAGGAGACTACCGTTTGCGGCCATACTCTGCCGTTGACCCTGGAGCTTGCTTCAGGCCCTACCCCCACCCCATGCGCCCCCATCCGATCTCACCGGTCAGCGAACCCCAGCAATACCGGGCCATCGGGCTGGTGCGTGGCGTGTTCGAACCCCAGGACAAGGATCAACTCACCCGCGGCCGGCTCACCACCAGCGATGGCAGCAACCTCGAGGCCGTGGTGCTGGGCCGGCTGCTGACCCTGATGCGGCGCCACCTGGACATCAGCCAGCCCCACCTCTGGGTGGTGTACCCCCGCAGCCGCGATGACAAAACCCTCCATCTCCAGCTGATGGGGGTCTGGGAACCGAGCACCCTCTCCCGGGAGGAGGTGGCTGCAGATGCCCCCCTCTCCGACACCCTGCCCGAGGGGGACGACTACTTCTCCGTGCGCGGCGAGCTGATCTACACCCGCCCCGAGAGTGGCGATGTGGTGGTGAAGGTGCGCCAACTTCCCAGGGCCGACGGCACCCGACCCACGCCCTTCAAATTGCACCTGAGCGGCACCATCCCCCTGGAGCACCTGCGCCATTTCGTGTCCATCGACGCCCGCCGCCAGGAGCAGATGCTCACGGTGGATCGCTATGAGGTGATCGCCGAACTCCCCCAGCGGGGCAACCGGGGCGGCAAGGCCCGCAGAAGCGGCGGCGAGAGTCGGGGCAGCCGGCCGGAGGCCCGCTCCAGCTCCGGATCCCAGGGGGCCGGCCCAGCGGGCCCCCGCAGCCATGGCCGGGCC
>Ga0207939_1000296_pt1 | contig 16008 bp, 12 predicted proteins | sample LakMenEpi02Jun12_FD_150663 | JGI IMG/M metagenome (GOLD analysis project Ga0207939, IMG submission 150663) | Freshwater microbial communities from Lake Mendota, WI - 02JUN2012 deep hole epilimnion (SPAdes) | ecosystem: Environmental > Aquatic > Freshwater > Lentic | place: Lake Mendota, Madison... | reverse complement strand
AGCACCCTGCAGCGCTGGCGCCGGCAGTTCGCGGGCGATGGGGACGGCGTGGATCGCCGTAAAGGCAGCCATCGGGTGATTTCCCATCGCCTCACAGAAAGTTTGCGGCGTTGCCGCCGGGGCAGATCGTGCGGATCCTGGCGGATCAGGCCTCTACAATTCCTCCAGAGAAGACTTCGTCTACGGTTCTCAGCGGAGCTTCTACTGCGTGCTCCATGCTCACGGCCAAGCTCATCGTCGTGGCCGTGCGCGCCCGCCCCAGAAGCCCCAAGACGTGCCACTGCAGAGATCCAAAGCGAGCCTTCCATCCAGACCGCCATCGGAAGGGCGAAACCATCCTTGGGGCGACCGAGGTAGCCGGAAGAGAAAGGTCTGAGCAGACCTGGCGCAGCAGCTCTTTACCGGGGCGCTGATAGCGCTGGGGCATGCGCAGAGCGATCTTGATCGAGGAAGAGCAGGCACAGCTCCAGGCAGCAGGCGATGTTAATCACATCATGGAAGCGCAAGCCCTCACGATCCTGCTGGTGGTTGTAGATCTCACCGTTGTACAGGCGGGAAGCGGCGGCAGTGGCTGGTGATCGGCTGCTGGCTCAAATTGCAACGGCTGTTGTCGCGAAACGGACAGCATCCAGAGTAAGGGCAGGCATCGCCCTGAAACAGAAAACTGCCGATCAAGTCGCAGATGTGGGGCGCTCCTGCAACGCCAGTGCTTGCTGGTAATGGAACTCCAGCTGGTCGAGCCAGGGCTCGAGCTGAAAACGGCGAGCCTGGGCATAACCCAATTCACGGATACGCTCCTGCTCCGCGGTGCTGCGGGTCAATACCAGCTTCACCTTTTGCGCCGCCTCCCGGGCCCAGGCGTCCAGCGGCTCAGGGGGGGGCGGCGCCGTCGGGATGGTGATGACGGCATTGCCGCCAACCTCGGTCATCGGGGGGCGATCGGTAGTGATCACTGGGCAACCGCAGGCCAGGGCTTCGAGAATCGGCCACCCAAAGCCTTCCGCATGGGAAGGAAACAGCAGCGCTGCTGCCCGGTTGTAGAGCGCCACCACAAGCTGGTCTGTGGCCCGCTCGAGCACATGCAGCCAAGGGCGCAAATGCATGCGAAGCTCCAGCCAGGCATGCACTTCTGGGTCGAAAGAGCCAACGAGCACCAACTGTTGAGGAAATCCCAACTGGTGCAACTGCTCCCAGATAGCCAATACTCCCAACCGGTTTTTATACCAATTGCGGCCAATGTGAATGAGAAAAGATTGCTCATACATCCGAGGCAAGGCCTGCCGCACCACTGCCGCAGCCTGCTCCTTGGGGAGCACTGCGAAGCGGGAAACCAAGGGGTTGTAGAGCACAGCAGAGATCCGAGGGAGTTGGGGGAGATAGCGCTCCAGCCCTGCCTGGGTGCTTGCGGAAACCGAAAGGAAATACCGCCCATACCGAAAGCCTTGCATGATCCAACGCTGATAAGCACGGCCGCTCCTACTGATGCGGTGATAGGGCTGCAGCCCAAAGGACGCCTCCAGTGCCAGCAGGTCGTGACAATGAACCACATGGGCACGGCCGCATAACCAGGGCAACCAGGGGCCCAAAGCCTGATCTGTTAGCACACATAGGGATCCTTTCGGCAACAACCGTGCGCGCAGCCAGAGCCAAGGGGGAAAGATAAAGAACTGATCAACGTATCCCAACCACTTCGCAGCATGAGTATGTGGAAACAAAAGACCCAGCAACACCGGCGCTGTGACCTCCTGCACCCTGTGTCCTCGACCGCGCATCCCAGCAGCAATCTGATCGGCAAAAGCGCCCATGCTATGGCCCTCCATAATTGGATAGTGGCGAAGCAGCAGAATCCTCATCTTCAGCGCATTTCTGCAATGGCCGTGGCCAGGGCCTGAGCGGCGGCCTCAATGCTGTAGTGCACAAGCCCATCAGCTGCCCACTCAAAGCTGCGCGGGTAGGCCGCCAGCTCCGTTATGGCCTGGGCAAGATGCGGCGCCGAACCCACAGGAATCGTGCGGAAGCGCTCCCAACCGCCAAAGTCTGCAGCACAGCCCACGGCTTCAGATACCACCACAGAACAGCCGGCCTGAAGGGCTTCATTCACCACCAATCCCCAGGTTTCACCGGCGCGCCGAGAAGGCAGCACCACCACATCAGCAGCGAGGTACCAATCCAGCAGAGCTGTCTGGTTTACAAAACCAGCAAAATACGTGGTGATGTCGTCGCGGGCCTCAAGCGAAGCGGCCTGCGCCACGAGATCCTCCTGCAGCGCTCCACTGCCCACATACAGCAGGCTCAGCCGTTGCCTGATATCTGGGGAGCAATAGGGAACCGCCTCCAAAAGCAAGGCTGGATCTTTCTTGGAAATCAGCTTGCCGAAAAAGGCCACAAGCAACTGGTCTTCGGGAAGGGCGAGGTGGTGCCGCAGAGCCTGGCGGCGGCTCTCACGTTCTTGCGGAGAAAGCGCTGCAGCCCTATCAGGCGTGCAGTAGCGGGCATCACTAAGCTGGCGTGGGTGAAGGCCATGGCGGAGCCAGTGCTCACGATTCAACCTGCCGATCGGAAAAGCCAAGGAGATTCCTGCATAAATCAGGCGGTATGCAGCAGAACGAATCAAATTTTTCAACCAGGGTTGCAAAAAGGCATGATCCTGCGTTTCGCAGCGCATCCACACCGGGATGCCATGCAGCCATGCTGCGGCGTAGGCCACAGCGTCGTAACGATAGTTGAGCGAATTCAAAAGAATTGCGTCTGGCCGCAGCTTATGGATCAGAGCCCTCAAGCCCCGGCCATCAAGAGACTGCCAATCCGATGGTGCCTGCGAAAGATCAGACCGTAATACTGTAGAGGGATAGCCAGCAAGAAGGTCTGTGTCCCAGGCAACAGCCTGTGCAAAACCGGGATCTCGCCCACCTCGAACGGAAAAGTCGCTGGCATAAACGACATGAACCGAGCCTGGGCAAAGCTCCTGAAGCCGCGCGTAAACAGGAGTTCGATATTGAACGGGATGGGTTTCAACAATCAATAGCAATGGTGGGCGCGAGCTCATGCGTCAGATAGAGGCCAAAATCAGGGACAGATGTCTTGAATCCCCACAACAAAACTCAAGTGAGGATCAAAAATCAATGAATCAGTGCCGAAAACTTAGCAACGAGATTGCGTGCCGAATCTTCCCAAGTCGAAATGGAAGTTGCGGTTTTCACGCTGTTGGAACTCATCTGATCCCGAAGCCCCGGGGTATCAATGATAATTTGGAGCGCATCGGCAAGAGCACGTGAATCACATGGATTCACAATGAATCCTTCTTTGCCGTGTGTCATGATGTCTTCAGCGCCCGTATGAGTGGTTGCAATCACAGGAAGACCTGAGGCCATTGCTTCGCCAAGAACAAGCGCCATTCCTTCCTCAACAGAGGGAAGCACGAAGACCGTGGCCGCCAAATACTGATCACTCAGATCTTCCCCCTTCAACCCTCCAGTAAAGTAGATATTATCTGATAATACTGTCTTTTCGAGACCTGTACAGGAGGTCTTAGGGCCAACGAGAACAAGTTCCTTGCGAGGATGCTTGATGAGGCTAAACGCCTCAACAAGATATCGAAGTCCTTTCCTGATATTGATCTGCCCTACGTACAAAACCCTAAAGATTCCATGGTTCCTCTCCGAAACGCTTGTGGATGCCAAGGCGATTGGCGACATCCCAAATGAATTGACAATAATCTTATCACCGGGAATCCCTTCGCCTTCAAGAGAGCGCTTCACAAAGTTAGAAGGGCAAAGGATGTAATCAGAAATTTGATAAGCATCTAGGCGTTTTCTCACGTCATAAGAATGGGGGCAGGCACAAGGGGAGAAACCAAGTTTTAAATACTCATTCAGCATCAAGCGTTGCGCATAAAGAACATGAGAATTCACCTCCTCCATGATACAGATTGTTTTCAGCCCAGCATCTTTAATCCTCTTAGTGGTGTTGACACCGGCTGTTCGGTAGTACAAAAAGATGTCTGCTTCCAGCGCGTATTTATATGATGCCGCATCTAACGCAGAATTGGAAAGTGCAAAGAAAAGATCTCGAGTCGAAAAGAAACGGCCAAGGATTAGAGCCATGCTTTGAAAAAGATCAGCTCGAATCAGTTTGGTGTTTAGATGAAGCTGCCGGCTTTTGGGAGCAAATCGAGGCCAACCGGAAATAAAAGCATGTAAACATTTGTGATTGTCTAGTTGAGAAGCATATCGATAGTGATGTGATGCATTTGGGGAGGCATATGTGATCTTCATAACGATCAGACAGCTGGATATGAATGCTGATGGATATCAAACAGATGCTCGGAATGCTGCGTCGCTATTAGGGATTGAGAAGCAGAAAGCGCAATCAGCAAGAGCAATGTTCCTGTCGCTGTATCATTAGCACGGAGCATGAGTCCATTGGCCACTGTCATAGAGAAAAACAACCATCCCGATGAAATGCTCGCCGGAAAACTTGGCTTAAGATAAAATAAGATGTTGCGAATAGAAATGGATACAAGAACTAATCTTGAAAAGATATGCAACAAACCAATGGCACCAAATGAACAAATAAAACGTTCATATTCATGTTCGGTGCCAAGGCCGATGTCTGTGCAAAAAGATGGTATGTAAAGGGAGTCTACCAAAGGATTATTGTTTACCGCATAACCCAAGCCCAAGCCGTCAATAAATGGAATATTGAACGGATTAATCGTAAGTAAAGATAATAATGGGATCGCAAATAATCGACTTGACGCAGTGGAGAAGTCGTTTACTGTACGATTTGCCGAAAAAACGGTAAGGCCCCACTCTGTGGCTGAAGATTGAAGAATGTAATACGCAAGAGGGAGAAGAAGAAATATCAAGGACGACCTGTCAAACTTTTTATTAATCAGGGAAGGGATCAAAAGCCTAGGGACAAGAAAGACAACGATACCCAGAGCATATGATCTGGAAGCCAGATTAAATACAGCGGAGACTGCAATAAGCAGTTGCAAGAATGGTATAAATCTTTTTACTCTTCTCGAAAGAGACGTCCTAGGTAATACATCTAAAGCTATGAGGCCAGCGATAGACATATATGGAGATGGTGTTCCCGCCAAGCCAGGCGCTTTTAAAGCATCTCCATATGCATGGACGGAAAATGATTGGTCGACAGTCTGGGACAGCCAATGCTGTGGACCTACTAAAGATTGAAGAATAATAAGAAATGAATTGAGAACTCCTATTATTGCAATAAGAAAAACCAGCTTTTGAGCTGATTCATAGGAGAAGAGGCACCTGAGCGAAGACAGGAAAAACAGCATAACTGGCAGGAAGAATATAGCGATTAAATCATATGCGGCATAGGGAATAAAGCTTGGGGAAGGAATTGTAGCCACCAGAGGAAGGGTGATGGCCACCATGGCAATTGAGTAGAGAAATGAAGGGCGCTTGAAGGCAAATAAAAAGAGAGGTACAAGTGCTATGTACTTAACAAGAACTACCAAAGGAGATGCGTAGATATACTTTCGAATCGATGCTTCAAAAAGGATAACTAGGACAGCCCAAAAAATACCCTTGCGCAATTGATTCATTGCTTTCGCTTTTTGGACTGGAGGTGGATCCGAAGTTGCTGATTGCTCATGCCGACAGCGTATTTGAGCCCACCATCTTCGACCAGACTAGACAACCAGCTTCCTGATGGAAAGCTCCACTGGCTGCGAGCATTGGGATTTGCCAGCGGGAATAGATCCTGCAAGATACTGCTTGAGACCCGATCATAAAGTGGCCTTAGACAAAAATCTGTTGGCATCTTGGATGCTTTTTGCAAGAAATTGGATAAGGTTTAGGGTTCCCGGAAAAAGGCTGCAGAGAAGGCCCAAAGAGGATCATTCCATGAAGGAGGTGCGCGACCAACTCAGACACATATGCAAAGAATCCATACTAACAAGGGCTCCCTTGATCGATAAGCTTAAGCCCAAGCAATCGATGCTCAGCAAAAGGCTATTTCAAGCGAGATTAGCATGCTATGTTGGAAAACCATGAAAAAAGAGTCTCGGGTTTTGAAGCATGACCATCCACTGTGATTCCAAGACTGGAAATGAATAGTTTTGCTGGAAGAACTTTCTATGCCGTGAACAACTAAAGCCTCCGTATTGAATTGAATTAATAAATCTGTACAAGCCGTGATGAAGTGAGTCTACCCCCAGCCCAACTACCTGAACATCCAAGTTGTTCTCTGTAAAATCTGGAATACCACCTATTGATGTAGTTAATATGGGAAGTCCAACCGCTGCTGCTTCTAATAACACTAATGGAAGGCCCTCTGTTGCTTGGCTTGGGAGTACTAAGCCGTCATAACTCATCAGAAGTTCCCTATATGCTTTTCCTGTTGGATATGCGCCATGCATAGTAATAGAACATTGATCCGCTGGGAAAGAAAGCGATAGTTCAGTTAGTTTGTCCTTCAAGGGGCCAGTTCCCCATATATGAAGGCTACAAGATTTATGCAGACATAATTGAGACCAGGCACAGAAAAGCTCAAGCAATCCTTTGTTTCCTGCAAGGCGACCAAAGTAAGCAAGAGAGACCTCAGATTCAGAAACAGATACTCTCATGTTCTGAATGATATCCGAAGAATCAATCTGATGAAAACACGGAAGCACTTGGCATGGTATAGAACGGGAGAGCTTGTTTTGAACATGATCTTTTAGAATAAGACTTTGTGCTGCAACAGCATCATATGAATTGATAACAGAACGCATTCGTAAATCATTAACTGGATAGTCACAAGTGACAATCTGGATTATTCGAAAGCAGTCTTTCTTGGTGAAATTAGCAAGCCATCGATATCCACTTCCGGTTGCAGTTGAAACAAGAATATCCGGAGAGAACAATCTTACCTTTATATACAGATGTACCCATTGAAGGATTTTAAAAAGGATCCTGATCTGACCTCGTCGATATTCATAAACTTTCTCAACATCAGCAAATAGGACAGAGTATCCCTGTCGTTTTAAGAATTTAACCAGCTCATACGTATGTACTTCCACGCCTCCTTGCTGACCTGAAGGACCAGCTACACAAACCTTCAAGGGCGTTTGTACCATACTGTCACTCCTTCTTCTGTCGATCTTAGAATCCCCATCTGCACAAGACCAGCAACACGCATGAGGGTATCTGCCTGATCAAGCGTATAATTTGGTGGGTGACATTCCAAAATGCAACATTTTGTCCTTTTTAGCAGTTGTTCATGATTCGGCAAGAACAAAGATTCTGCTCCTTCAATATCGCATTTAAGAAGATGAAGCTCGTTATTGTTAGATGGAAAATCATTGAAATCTTTAAAGGGGACTGTCCACCGCCCAGAATTAAAGCTGATATTGTTTAGGCTTGAAGATCTCGCCTCTAAGACATGTGCATATCCATGGAGCTTGCCAGCGGCACAATTTATAGAATCAATCTTAAATCCTTTCCTCCTTAGGCTTAGCAAGCGTAATGATAAGTCACGAAAGGTAGAAGGGCTTGCTTCAACACATAAGCAATAGATTTTTGATGGATCTACATTAGAAATTGTAGCCAGATGAGCCAGCCTAAGTGCAAAGAATCCAGTGTTGGCCCCTAAATCCAAAACATTAATGGAGGAACCAATATTATCATTTAGAACACAGTTGATTGCAGGATCATACTCACCATTGGCAAACAAATCTCCGTAGACACACCAATCGGAATAGCTACGAATAATTACATGATGCCCCGAGGAAAGCCTGAAGTTAAGATTTAGTGAATTTGCAAGATAAGACCAAAGCCATCGTTTTGGTCTATTTAAGAGTTTCATGTAAAGGTCTGACGAGTTTTGCAGGGCAACCTGCATAAATACCAGGCTGCAAGATACTTTTCGTTACTATTGCTCCAGCTGCAATGACTGAGTGATCGCAGATTTCTATACCCCCCAATAAAATTGCTCCGCTACCAATCCAAACACCGCATCCAATTTTAATATCAAATCCTTCCTTGGGATGATCCTGCTGTCGCTCTCTCCCAAAAAAGTCGGGATTATGCGTTCCAGTTAGTATCATAACGCCATGGCCACAGAAAGAATCTTTTCCGATGTTTATTAATCCAGAGTTTACATTTAATATTGCATCCTGCAAATCCGCTCCCGGCTCTATAGTTACTCTTTCCGGCGGGCCAACAACCATAGGAATTAATGAGAGTTTTCGGCGAAAATAGCATCCTTCGGCGAGGAGAAACTTTATAGCAATGCGCCGAACTAATCGCAAGAACATTGATGAAGCGATAGAGTTGCCAGAAATGAATTAGCCACTTGCGAAAGAGATGGGGGTGAACCGGAAGACTCTTCGGCTACAAAGCTCCATAGCGTAAGCATAAAAAGCAACCGCCGAACCAACTTAGCTCTAAGCGCCTGTTTTTTTCGAGGAGGGGTAGAGGTTTTCGGAGATTCTTAAGCTCGGGCTCGCAGTTTCCAGATTTAAGTGGATCCACTGCAGAGTATAGGCCTGAAACCTGGCATTCGGCATAGCCCCTTGAGATTGCCAGCAGCCATTTCAGGTAGATGGCGAAGCGTCAATCGCATGGCTTAGGGTAGTCCTGGGAAGAGGATGGGGCCTGGGTCAGTTCTTGAAAGGTCTTGTAAAGAGCAGGAAGTTGGTCATACCGCCCACAATCAGCGATCCGGCCTTGCTCGAGCAACACAACCCTATCGCAGCTCTGCACCGTGCTGAGCCGGTGAGCAATCAGGATCACTGTGATATCGCGATCGAGTGATTCAATCGCTGCCATCACTTGTGCTTCAGTGCTGTTATCGAGCGCGCTCGTGGCTTCATCCAGCACCAGCAGCTGGGCCTGCTTATAAAGGGCCCTGGCGATGCCGATGCGCTGCCGCTGGCCACCACTCAGTCGCACACCCCGCTCGCCCACAAGCGTGGCGTATCCATCGGAGCTGCACTCGATCAACTTGGCAATATGCGCTTGCTCGGCCGCCTGCCGCACCCGGCGAAGATCAATCCGATCCTCTTCCACGCCGAAAGCAATGTTGGCGGCAAAGCTGGCATCGCTCAAATAGATCTGCTGCGGCACATGGGCCACCCGGGCCTGCCAGGCCCGCACGAACCCAGGGGTGCGATGCAGATCTTGGCCCCACACCAGCAATTGGCCTTGGCTGGGCTGAAGCAATCCAAGGATCAGGTCGCTGGTGGTGCTCTTACCGCTGCCGGTGGTGCCTACAAACGCGAGCCTCTCACCTGGTTGGATCGCCAGATCCAGATCCTGGAGCACCCAGGGGCCCTCTTCGCTGTAGCGAAAACTCACTCCCTTAAGATCTACTATAGGTTGATCTGCTCGTGGAGCAGGTGGCATGGTGACATTGCGCAGCCCGGGATCATTGGCCTGCACCGAAGGTGTTTGTGAAGCAAGAAAGGGTGCCAGCCGCTGCAGTGCAACCTGATTAGCCTGCAGGCTGCTTACCGCACTGAAACACTGCTGAAGGGGCTGCAACAATCGATAAGCACCCAGGGCCAATGTTCCCAGAAGGGGCAGCTGCCGATCGATACCCTGCCCTTGCAACGCCAGGGCAAGCGACACCCCCACAATAAGTAGCACCGCAAAGCCCTCGATCAGGTAGCGGGGCACCTGGGCCTTGATGTTGATGGCTGCCTCGGCCAGCCTGCGCCGTTGGTTGCTCTGGTGGTAAGCCAGCACAAAGGTAGCCTGGCTGCAGTCGAGCAAGATATCGCGAATGCCGCCCAACCCCTCCTGCGCGATTTGCATGGATCGCTCATATTCCCCCAGCGCCAAAACCCCATCGCTGCGTAGCTTGGCCCGGGTGAAGAGAAATACCAACAAATAGAAGCCGCTAAGCAGCACTCCCGCTACCAGCATCAAAGCTGGCGCCAGGGCAATCAGGGAACTGGCGAGCAACATCACAATCAGAACGTTCATCCCCAACAGAAGCAGCACCTGCACGCAGGAAAAAACAAGATCCACATCGCGGGTGAGATAACTAAGCACAGCGCTGCTGTTGGTGCGCAGGTGCCAGGCATAGGGCCGCTGCAGCACATCCGCAAACACCTGCTCACCCAAGTCAGCGGTGATCAGCGCGGAAAGCGAAAGCTGGCTGTGGATCGTGAGCACTCTCAGGCAGGTGCTCAGAACCACCACTCCCATGAAGCCCAACCCAAGGATGAGGAGCAAGTGCTGATGCAAGCTGTGCGGGAGCTGTACAAAAGGCCACAGCGTCTTGAGGCCCTCGGCAGGATTACTCAGCAGGCGTAGGAATGGCAGCAGCGCTCCCAGATTTGCAACCTCACCGAGCGCCGCGACTAGGCTAAGCACCTGAAGGCCAAGCAACTGTTTTTTGCGCCTGGGGCTGAGAGCTTGCCACAACGGGAGAAATCTATTCTTGAGCTTTATCAGTTGCATATTCTGGGTTTAGCTGTTAGCGAAAAAAGCATGTGCGAGGAAGTTATTGACAACAGTTTCTACGAAACTTTGGCTTTTCGGGCCCAAGAAAGCGATAGTCCAGAAAGTTCGCATGCAAAGAATTTACTTAGCGCCCAGCCCATCGCTTGTTGGCTTAATTAAACTATCATACCAGGTTTTTTGATTGGCAATTAACCCATCGACACTCTCACGGATTACTGACGAATTTGGCCTTTGAGCAAATGCTATGTCCATCGCTAGATCGGTCTGACCAAACAATTTTAAGACCAACAAGCGAATAAGCTGCTTAAAGAGTATCGGCCTGCTGATAAGCTGTGAGATAAGTGGCAGTAATTTACAATGCAGAAAATTTGATTTAAAGAGAAATTTATTTCTAAGGTCGGCCTGAAGCGCGAGCATATTAGTCGTTAAACTAGAATGCTCGCTGACTAATAGCTGGATCAATTCTCTACCAACAGTTTTCACCATGTAATCATGAGTTTTTAACTCATCTTTAAATAGATGGGCTCCTTGAGAGCGCGAAACAGAACGAATAAAGAAGGTTCGGTGAATTACCAGCGGCTTGCTTAGAAAATAGGGTTTAAGACTGGACGCTAAAAATTTTAAACCAAAATGAACGTCTTCGGCAGTTTCCTTGCTTAAAAACTCATCAAACATTAAATCTGGCCTTCTTGCAAATATGGCTTTACGGCAAGCTACTGCGCTGCCCATAGCCACAGGAAAATTATGACGCGTGACGTAATCGATTAAAGGTACTACTGACCACTCGTTAATTTCATCAGGAAACTCTTGCACTCTTGCCTTGGTTCGGCCTTTTCGAGTGGTCCAAAAAATTGTTTTGGATAGTACCAGCTGACTAGCGCAATGTTCATTAAACACCCTAGCTATACTTTCTAGATACTGAGGAAACCATAGATCATCGAAATCTATGAAAGCAAGATAATCACTCTTAGCTTCTATGATTCCGCGATTACGAGCAATACTCACGCCGGAGTTTTCTTTTAACCTAATCAGCCGTAATGGAAAGAACAATTCAACCAATGGCCTAACCTGTTGCTCAATTAGCTCCACACTATTGTCAGAACTGCCATCATCAACGATTAACAGCTCAGCCGGCTGCAGGGTTTGATTAACAACTGAACATACTCCTTGGATAAAATGATTAAAGCGTCCTCCAATGTTAAAGCATGGCAGTACTACTGAGAATCTAGAAATATTCACAAAAAAGCCTCTTGATATTCACTTGGTACTGGGATTGTTGTAGTTGAAATCGCCCGATGGGGTGAGATGGTGCCAACGATAGAACCCGGGGCAATGGCATATTTACACTGACAGGATGACCATTAACCTTTGAGTGCATAGCCGGCAGAAGGGGTGAGAATTGGAACAGCACAGTCGGGGTAATATGGATGGGTCGCCCTTGACATCGAACTGCTAGATCCAATCGCTCAGGGCAAACAGCAGCTTGGCCTGGGCCGAATGCAGTTTGGGTGTAGTGAACAAAGCCAGCCCGCCGGGCTTCAGCAGCCGCGCCAGCTCTGCGAGCAACACTTCAGGGTTCTCGATGCGCTCAATCACCTCCGCCGCCAGGCCCGGATCAAACGTCCCATCTGCGGCATCGAGCCGGAACAGATCCAGATCCGCCTGCTCGTAGCGGATGGCTGCAGTGGAGCCGGAGGGCGGATGTCCACGCCAGTGCGGCCGGTAGCCCATACCCTCTAGCCGCTCCAGCACGTCGGTTGGGCTGACGTCATGGGGTGCAAGGGTGGTGTCCAACTCACTCCCGCTCATCAAGCCACTGCATTAGCCGCTGGGAGCCGGTCTTCAGGAAAGCGAGGGGTTTCTTCGACAGTTTCTTTGAAGACCTTTTCGTCCCCTTGCCATTGCCACTGAGCACAGGCTCCTTGGCCTGGTCAGGAGCGCCCTCCACCCCATTGCCCAACCGTTCACGTTTCTCAGCTGCCTCTGCATAAGCCCCATAGCCCGATCGGTTTCCATCCCCATAGCGGCCGTAACCCCCATAGCCATAGCCATAGCCATAGCCATAGCCATAGCCATAGCCATAGCCATACCCATACCCTTTGCCGCCCGATCCCCGCACCACCGGCTGGTTGGCCAGCACCCCCAGCACATCAACCCCAGTATCCCCCACCCGCTGCAGCGCCTGAGCCGGCAGATCCCGGTTCACCCGCGAGAGCCCCACCAGGAAAATCAACCCATCCAGATGCTCCGCCAGCAACACCGGGTCACTCAGCAAGAGAGCCGGCGGGGTATCGAAAATCACAAGGTCGTACCCGGGCAGCTGGCGGATCCGCTCCACCACCGCCCCGCAGCGCTCGGAGCTCAGCAGCTGGGTGGGATCGGGCGGCACGGGCCCCGCCGTGAGCAGATCCAATCCCTCTTGCAGGTGCTGCACCAGCCCCTCCACCTCCATCTCCGGATCGGTGAGCACGCTGGAGAGGCCCTCCATGTTGTCGGCCCCCAGATAACGGTGCAGCCGGGGCCGGCGCATGTCCGCATCCACCAGCAACACCCGCTGGCCCATCTGGGCCAGGGTTTGGGCAAAGAGAGCCGTGGTGGTGGTTTTCCCCTCCCCCTGTGTGGACGAAGTGACCGCCACCAGCCGCACCGGCTTGTCCGCCCGCAGTAAGCGGAAATTGGCAAACAGGTTGCGCAGCGATTCTTTGATCGCAAACCGCTCGCCCCCCTCCATGGCCGACAGGGACTGGGTGATCGTAAACCCTTCCCGCCCGGGCAGGTGGGGCACCACCCCCAGCAAGGGCACCGTGAGCGCCTCCCGGAGCTCCATCGGGCTGTGGAACACGTGATCCATCCGATCCCGCAGCAGGGCCAGGCCCACCCCGGCCATGGCCCCAAACAGGGCCGAGGTGAACAGCCCCCGCGGCACGCTGGGCTTCACGGGCCGGGGCCCAAAGCGGGGCTGGACCATCACCTTCCAAGGCACTGTGCGCTGGGCCACCTGCAAACGGAAGCTCTCCCGGGCCTTGATATAAGACGTGAGGTTGTCGCGGGCTACGTCCAGCTTTTGCTGCAGGGCCTCGTATTGCTTCATCTGGGCCGGATTGCCCTGAAACTGGCGCGCCAGCTGCTCTTCTTGCAGGCGGATCTCTGCCAGCTGGGATCGGTTTTCATTCAGGCTGGCCAGGATCGGGCTGAGTTGCTGACGCTGGAGCAGGGGTCGCAATCTGTCGCGCTTGGCCCGCAGCTCCCGCACCTGAGGGGCGTCATCTGTGAAGGTGGCCTCCGCCTCCGCCAACTGCCTCTCCACCGCAAAAAGATCATCCGAGAGGGTGGTTTGCCCAATCCCCCCCTGGGTCTTGCCCAAGTCTTTCCCAGCAGAGCCCTCCTTAGAGAGGGTCGGGAAACCTGGATTGGAGGCTTGCGTGGACGTAACGCTGAAGTGCCCGCGCCGCAGGGCTGCAGCCTGGCCATCCAACCGGGCCTGCTGCTGCTCCAGCTCCTTGCGCTGGGTGCTCAGGGCGATCTGTTGCTCCTTGATCAGGGCAGCCTGCTCTAGGGGCTCCACAAAGCCAGTGCTCTGTCGAAACTCCGCCAGCTGGTTCTGCAGGGCCGTCACCCGAGCCTGCAGGTCTGGCGCCTGCTGATCCAAAAAGGCCAGGCCCTGGGTGAGCTTTTCCTGCCGCTGCCGCAACGAATAGGCCAGGTATTCGGTGCTGATCTTCTCCAGAATGGCCTGGCCCTGCACCGGATTCCCCCACTGCAGCGCCACCTCCAGCACTCCGGGAGGGGGGCCCATGCCAGTGGCCGCCTTGGGGATAGTGATGGAGGGGGCGATCACCCCCTCCGGCAGGCCAAGGCTGCGCTCAATGGGGGCCAGCAGCAGGGGGCTGGAGAGCACCTGGATCAGGGTGGCCGTGTTGTTGGTAGAGCCACGCCTCTGCAAGGCCAAGTTTTCAAGGCCATCACCCTCTTCCTCGGAGCGATCACCCGTGTTGATCGGATCGCTCACCAGCAGCTTGAAGCCCCCCTGAAACACCGGGTTGTTAGCCCGCTCCCAGGCCGTGTGCAGAGCCCCCGCCAGCAGGGTGGCGACAAACACCGCCAGGGCCAGGCGCTTGCGGCGCCGTAGCGCCTGGAGAAGTTCGCCAATTTTAAGGTCCCCACCCTCGTCGGCACCTCCCGCTGCCTGGCCGCCCCCGGCCTCCCCGGGCGACAACCGTGAGTAAATGAGGCCGTTGACGCCGTTACTGGCCAATGGGGGAAGAGAGAGGGGGATTAGAGGATTAACAGGATAACGCGTCTGCCAGATTTTTTTCTAAGCAGAGCAACAAGATTGGCAAAATGTAGTGATAACGGTTAACCGAGGGAAGGGTAGGGCGAACAATTCTTTCCATACAACACAAACAAACAAAGAGTTGAGGGATGCGAGCGGAGCTCAAGCATCTCAATAATTCACTCCAAATATTAGCACTATGATTCCTATTTGCATGCCATCATACGTTGTGATCTGTGAACTCGGCGCTGATCGCCTCAGCCTGCACGCCTGCACGCCTGCACACACTTCCAGAGTGAAAGCAACGTGTGGGGTCTGAGCACGGCTCCAAGACCACCATACGTGCCCCACAAAATCTATGACCATTGCACGTTTTTCACAACCCTGCGGGATCCGGCAGGGGCACCGATCCAAGGGAAGGTTGAACCCCGGGCAAAGCCGATAAGATGCTCCTGGCCAGGCTGTGCAGACAGAGATCAACAATGGGTGTTTCCCGATGGAGGGGCTGCCTGGCTCCCTTGCTCCTGCTGAGCCAGCTCGTCGCCCCGCTCCAGGCGGCCCAGGCCGTCGCTCCCCCACCAGCATCCAACAGCAGTGCGGCCGCCAACGGAGGTGCCAGCGGAGGCGTCAACGACCTCATCGATCTCGACGCCTACATCCTCGGGTCGGGCGACCGGCTGGAAATCTCCTTCCTCTCCAGCACCTACGCCAACCTGGGCGGCACCTTCGAGCTGCTCAACGATGGCAGCACCAGCCTGCCCATGATCGGCTCGGTGGTGCTCGATGGCCTCACCGTGAACCAGGCCAACCGCTGGCTCACCAGCCTCTACCGGCGCTACCTCCGCCAACCCGAGCTCAACCTGCGGGTGGCCCAGCCCCGGCCCCTGCAGGTGTCGGTGGTTGGCCAGGTGGAAACCCCGGGCCTTTATCTCCTCAGCCCCGGCGGGGAAGGCTCCGCCGTGGAGGGCAAGGAGAAAAGCATCCCTGGCCTCCCCACCGTGGTGACGGCCATTCAGAAGGCCGGGGGCATCACCCTCAATGCCAACCTCAGCGATGTGCGCCTCCAGCGCCGGCTCCCGGGCGACCGCAGCCAGCTGCGGGAAACCCAGCTCAACCTGGCGGCCCTCCTGCAGAAGGGCGACAAGCGCCAGAATCCCTTTCTCTTTGATGGCGACACCATCGTGATCACCCGGGCGCCAGCGCCGCCCCCGGATGAGGTGCTCGAGCTGGCCGCCGCCAACCTCTCCCCCGAAACCATCACCGTGAACGTGGTGGGGGAGGTGAAGAATCCCGGCCGCCAGGCCGTCC
>Ga0207939_1000294_pt1 | contig 16031 bp, 13 predicted proteins | sample LakMenEpi02Jun12_FD_150663 | JGI IMG/M metagenome (GOLD analysis project Ga0207939, IMG submission 150663) | Freshwater microbial communities from Lake Mendota, WI - 02JUN2012 deep hole epilimnion (SPAdes) | ecosystem: Environmental > Aquatic > Freshwater > Lentic | place: Lake Mendota, Madison... | reverse complement strand
CCATCACCTCGGCAGCCGAATTGCTCATGGCACGCGGCGCCAAAGAGGTGTGGGCCATGGCCACCCACGGCGTGTTGTCCGACCCGGCAATCGAGCGTTTGCAGAAGTCGCAAATCAGCCGAGTGGTGCTCACCAACACCATTCCATTACCGAAGGAAAAGCGCATCGACCGCATCGAAGTGCTCTCGGTGGCCAAGATCATCGCCGACGCATTGGCTGCAGTGTTCGAAGAAACCAGCGTGAGCGAGCTGTTCGGCGGCGAAAACCTCGCCTGAGCGGTGGCGCCACCTGGCGCACCGTCGGAAACCTCGCCTGACGCGGGCGCAAAGTACGCCCATAGACTGACCAAATGCCAACAGCACTGAAAACCAGCCTCGGACGCCCGCTCGGTAGCGCCGCCGCCCGCCGCTTGCTCGCCCAAGATCAGATTCCTGCCGTCGTGTACGGACACGGCATGACCCCAACACCCGTCACCGTCGACCGCAAGGAATTGCGCGTTGCGTTGTCGGGACCGGCCGGTCTCAACACCGTGCTCGAGTTGCACGTTGGTAGCGACACCTACCCCGCCATCGTGAAGGAAGTACAGCGCGATCCCGTGAAGCGCATCGTGCGTCACGTCGACTTCCAGCAAATCAGCCTCACGGAAATCATCACCGTGCACGTGCCGTTGCACGTCAAGGGTGTTGCCAAGGCCGTGCTCGCCGAAGGCGGACTCGTCGACCCGGTCGTCAACTCCATCGACGTTCGCGCCACCGCTGCCAACATTCCGAACGAGATCATCGTTGACATCACCAACATGACCATGGACAGCGTCGTTCGTCTCGGCGATCTACAGATGCCAGAAGGCGTCACCGTCGTCGGCGATCCAGAGTTCGTCGTGGTCACCGTGGTTACCACCAAGGTGGAAGAGGCCGCGCCAGTCGCTGCAGCAGCCGAAGGCGCAGCAGCAGAAGGTGCAGCTCCTGCCGAAGGTGCAGCAGAAGGTGCAGCTGCCTCGGGCGATGCCGACAAGCCAGCCGCAGGTGGCAAGCCTGCTGCGGGCGGCAAGCCCACCAAGTAATTCGCGATGCGGTAATCCGCGATGGCGCTGTTTGGTCGCTCGTCGCGACCAGAGCGTCGTGGCACTCCGTTCTCCGCGCTCGTCGTCGGCGTGGGAAATCCCGGACGTGAATACGAGCGAAGCCGCCACAACGTCGGCTTCGAGGTGATCGACGAACTTGCACGGCGCGCTGCTGCAACATTGAAGGCCGGGCGCGACAAGGCACTCGTCGCCGAAGTGCACGGCGAGTTTCTGCACTACCTGTTGGCCAAGCCAATGACGTACGTCAATAACTCGGGTCAAGCAGTCGGACCACTCGCTCGTCGTTACGGTGTGACGGAGATCGAACGCGTGGTCATCGTGCACGACGAACTTGATCTCCCGCCGGGAGTGGTGCGCGTGAAAGTTGGCGGCGGACTCGCCGGACACAATGGCTTGCGATCGGTAACCCAACATCTCAAGTCGCAAGATTTCGTTCGGGTACGTATTGGCGTGGGCAAACCACCGAGCAAGGAACGCGGTGGCGACCACGTATTGGGACGGATTCCCACTGCGGAACGTGAACTCCTCGATATCTCGGTGCAGCGCGCCGCGGATGCCGTGGAGATCATCCTGAAACACGGCGCCGACACCGCCATGCAACAAACCAACGCCGAGTAATCGGACTGTTTCCCATGTTCCACCGTCGATCATGAACGACTGCTTGCCATGAACCACCGTGCCGCATTGAGAGCGCTCGCCGAAGCTGCATCCAGCCATGGTCGATCGCTCGGCATCGGGGTTCCCAACGGTTCAGTGGTGGCGTGGGCAGATCACGTACGCCCGGTGCTGCTGGCCGCACTGGCCCGAACTCGCCCCAACGACACGCTCGTCGTGGCGTTGCCCACCGACTCGCAGGCTCGAGTGTTGTACGACGACCTTCGGGTGTACGCAGATACGAACGTGGCGTACTTTCCGGCGTGGGAAACGCTTCCGTTCGAACGCGTGAGCCCGGACATCGAAACGATGGGTCAGCGCATGCGGTTGCTCGCACAACTGCGCGACGAGTCTCACGCAGACACCGCCACGCACCGCGTGCCGCGCATCGTGGTGGCACCCATTCGCGCATTGCTGCAGCGCCTGAGTCCCTCGTCGCTGGCGTTCTCCCCCATCGTGTTGCGCCGTGGCGAAACTGTCGACCTCGATGGGATTGCCCGAACACTCGTGGAGTGGGGTTACGTACGCGAGCAGCTCGTGGAACATCGCGGCGAATTCGCACGTCGTGGTGCCATCTTCGACATCTTCAATTCCACCGACGATGCACCCGTACGTGTGGAGTTGTGGGGCGACGAAGTAGAACGCGTCACCACCTTCTCCGTCAGTGACCAGCGCAGCACCGACGAACTCGACGAGGTGGTCTTGTACCCGGCACGAGAACTGGTGATTGACGACCAAGTCGTCATGCGAGCCGAACAGCTGACCACGAGCGAACCATGGGGACGCGAACAGTGGGAACGTATCGCGCAACGCGATGAATTCGACGGTATGGAAAATTGGCTGGCGTGGCTGGTGGACGAAGAAACCACGCTGCTCGACGTCCTACCCGAGCGTTCCGGTTTGGTGGTATGTGACCCCGCGTATCTGCGATCGCGAGCACGCGAACTGGAGAAGGAGGAACGCGCCGTTGCCGAAGCGCTGGCATCCACCTGGTCGTTCGAGGTCGAAGCAGAGATGCCACGACTGCACGTGGATGTCGACACCATGCTGTCGCGCACCGCCGCCCCGTTGGTGCTCTCGGTGACGTCCCCAGGATTGGGTGAACCCACCGAAGGTGCGATCGACGTCGTCACCAGCCGATGGGGTTCACCCGCCAATACCGCAGAGGCACTGGCTGCGCGACTGCGCGATCAGCTGGAGCTCGAGTACCGCATCGTGCTCGCCTACGACAGCGTGGAGTCGGCCACGCGAGTTCGCAACGAGCTGTCGACAAACGGCGTACCCGCGGTGCTCGGCAACACCGACACATCTTCGCCGAACGAATTCTCCAGCGACGTCGTCACCGTCGTGGTGCAGGCATTGCACGAAGGTTTCGTACTGCCGACTGCTCAATTGATGGTTGCCACCGAAGCCGAAGTCACCGGTCGCCGAGTCACCCGTCGTCGCCGTACTGCACGTCGTGGTGCCGCCACCATGTTCGAGGACTTGAAGGCCGGCGACCACATCGTGCACGACGTCCACGGCATCGGCGTGTTCGAGGGCATGGCGCGACGCAAACTCGACGGAGTCGAGCGCGACTTTCTGCAACTTCGCTACGCCGACGGAAATCTGTTCGTGCTCAGCGATCAGATCGACTTCGTTCGTCAGTACGTGGGCGGTGATGCACCACCGCTCAACCGCATGGGTGGCGCGGACTTTGCCCGCACCAAGCAGCGGGTACGCAACGAGTTGCGAGTCATCGCACAGGAACTCGTGGTGTTGTACCAACGACGTTTGCATACTGCAGGCCACGCGTTCGCCCCCGACTCACCGTGGCAGGCCGAAATGGAAGCAGCTTTCCCTTACGTGGAAACTCCGGACCAGATGGACGCCATCGTCGCGGTCAAGAGCGACATGGAGAGTGCCAGTCCGATGGATCGCTTGGTGTGCGGCGACGTGGGCTTCGGCAAGACCGAAGTTGCCATTCGTGCCGCATTCAAATGCGTGCAGGACGGCAAACAAGTTGCCGTCCTGGTGCCCACCACGTTGCTGGCATCACAGCACATGGGAACCTTCAGCGAACGCTTCAAGCCCTATCCGATCAAGGTGGAGATGCTCTCGCGCTTCGTCACCCCGACCAAAGCCAAGCGAATCGTGGCGGGACTTGCCACGGGTGAAGTCGACGTGGTGATTGGAACCCACCGATTGCTGCAGGAGCACATTCGTTTCAAGAATCTCGGGCTCCTGGTGGTGGATGAAGAACAGCGATTCGGCGTACAGCACAAGGAATCCATCAAGATGATGCGCACCAACGTGGACGTACTCACGCTGTCGGCGACGCCGATTCCCCGCACGCTCGAGATGAGTTTGGTCGGTATTCGAGACATGTCGCTGCTCAACACACCACCCGCTGATCGCCAGCCGATTCGCACGTACGTGACGGCGTACGACAATCGCGTCGCTGCCGAAGCGATTCGTCGCGAGCTACTGCGAGAAGGTCAAGTGTTCTGGGTACACAATCGTGTGGAGTCCATCGAAGAGCGCGCCGAAGAGCTGCGTCGTCTGGTACCCGAAGCCCGTATCACGTTTGCCCACGGCCAAATGGACGAAGCACTCCTCGAGCGAACGGTGATCGACTTCTGGGACGGCAAGTTCGATGTCCTGGTGTGCACCACCATCATCGAGAGCGGCATCGATATGCCTGCCGTGAACACGTTGGTGGTGGAAGATGCACATCGCCTCGGCCTCGGACAGCTGCACCAATTGCGGGGGCGAGTGGGACGTGCAGGACAACAGGCGTATGCGTTCCTTTTCCATCCGCGCGATCAGGTGCTCACGGAGATTGCGTACGAACGCCTGAAAACCATCGGTGAATCCACCGATCTGGGAAGTGGCTACAAGATCGCGCGCCGCGATCTGGAGTTGCGCGGTGCAGGAAGTTTGCTCGGTGAACAACAGAGTGGTCGCATCACCGCAGTGGGCTACGACCTGTATTGCCAGATGGTGAGTGAGGCAGTCGCTGACATGAAGGGCGAACCTCTTTCAACGCCGTTGGAGTTGAAGATCGACATGGTCGTCGACGCGTTCTTGCCACACGACTACGTGGACTCCGAGGAACTTCGGCTCGACGCGTACCGAAAACTTGCGCTCGTCACCCACGACGACGAACTCGACTTGCTGCGCGAGGAGTGGACGGATCGCTTCGGTCCCCTCCCCAGCCAGGCCGATGCACTTCTGCGGATCGGGAGTGTGCGCGTGGCCTGTCACCGCGCCAAACTCACCCGGGTGGTGGTCCAAGACGCCAGCGTGCGACTGTTCCCAGTGCGCCTCGACAAAGCAGCCGAGCGTCGCTGCGACACCGTCATTCCCAAGAGCAATTACGACCGCGACGCGCTCACCTTGCGAATGGACGTGCCGCGCGACGAAACCGCAGTGGAGTTCCTGCTGCGCGTGCTGCCCCTCGTATTTGCAGACAACTAGGGTGATGCGGTGCCACGCCGTCTGATTTCCCTCCTCCTTGCCACCGTCGTTCTTGCTGCATGTGGCACTACCGACAGTGCTGCCACCGTCAACGACACGGAGATTCTCCGCGCCGATCTGGAACAAACCGTGACCGACTTCGTCACGATTGGCGAAGCCCAGAGCGACAATGGTGTCGTTGATGCCGAACAGGTACGTGGTTTGCTGACTTCGCTGATCCGCGCAAGAGTCATCGACCAGATCATTGCTGCCGCCGGTGAATCCGTGACGCAGGAAGACATCGACACGGTTCGCGAGCAGCTTGCCGAGCAAGGCGCGGAAGACCTTCCTGAAACCCTGCGCGAGTTGATCGTGCAACTCAACGCTGCACAGGCGGTACTCGGTCGAGTGCCGGCACCAAGTGCCGAGGAGATTGCCGAGCGTTACAACGACAATCCAAAATCACTCGGCATGCTGTGCGTGAGGCACCTCGTCGTCGAGGACGAATCCACTGCCGACACCGCCCGGGAAGAACTCGGCAACAATCCCACCGATGACGAGTTTGCAACGGTGGCCGGAAAGTATTCGACCGAACCGAATGCAAAAGAGTCGGGCGGAGCGCTCACTGGACAAAGTGGCGACTGCATCGCCATCAACGAATGGCAATCGAGTTACGACCCCGACTTCGTTGCTGGTGCGCTGGCCGCACGCACGGGAATACCGACGAAGCCCGTGAAGTCGAGCTTTGGTTGGCACGTCATCTTCATACGCCCGTTCACAGCAGTTTCAGAGAGCGTGTCGGCGAATTTTGCCGAAGCACCCGGCGAGTACTTGCTCCTCGGTGCACTTGCTGACGCCGATATCTCGGTTGCGTCGCAATACGGACGTTGGGATCCTCTCGCGGGCACCGTCGTCGCCCCGTAGTTCTCGTGTCACGTCCGGTTGTCACCGTCGTTGGCCTGGGGCCGGGCCCGGTCGGGCTGGTCACCCAAGAGACGATCGAAGCGATCTCCTCGTCGACCACTCGCTTCGTACGTACCACTCGTCACCCGAGCGCAACGCTGGTCGGCAGTGCCGTGTCATTCGACGATGAATACGAGCGTCACGACACCTTTGCCGAGGTATACGCGGCAATCGCTGCTCGAGTAGCCGACGCCGCGCTGAAAAATGGCTCGGCGTTGTACGCCGTACCTGGCTCGCCGGGAGTCTTGGAAGACGGCGTTCGTCGACTGCTCGCCGACGAACGACTCGAGGTTCGAGTGCTCTCCGCAGTGAGTTTTCTCGACTTGGCGTGGCTGCGACTGGGAATAGATCCGGTCGACGCTGGCGTGCGACTCGTTGACGCCCACCGATTTGCCGAATCGGCAGCAAACAGCGCCGGCCCGTTCCTCGTTGCGCAATGCCACGCCGACTGGGTGTTGTCCGAAATCAAACTGGCACACGAATCTGCCCGGGGCGACGAACGCGTCACGGTGTTGCATCACCTCGGGCTTGCCGACGAACGCGTGCTCGATACCACGTGGGACGATCTCGATCGTCTCGAGCGCTCGCACGGACTGGTCGTTGATCACCTCACCTCGTTGTACGTCCCACAACTTGCCGAACCAGTGGCCGGCGAGATGGCGCGCCTGCATGCCCTCGCCCGCACCCTCCGCGAGCAGTGTCCGTGGGATCGCGAGCAAACGCATGCATCACTCGTGAGATACCTGATCGAGGAAACGTACGAGGTAGTCGATGCCTTGAACGCACTCGACGAAGACGACCCGTCGACGGATGAGGCACTCATCGAGGAGCTCGGCGATTTGCTGTATCAAATCGAGTTCCACACCACCATCGCCGAACAGCAAGGTCGCTTCAGCCTTGCCGACGTCGCTCGCACCACGCACGAAAAACTGGTGCGTCGGCATCCCCACGTATTCGGCGATGTGCAAGCCACCAATGCAGGAGACGTCGTCACCACCTGGGACGAGATCAAGCGCGCGGAACGCGCAGCCAAGATCGTCGATGATGCGCCCGACTTCTTCGCCGGGGTGTCGCGGGCGGCTCCATCGTTGTCGTTGGCACAAAAACTGCAGAAGCGTGCTGCCGAAGTCGGCTTTGACTGGCCCGATGTCCACGGTGCAAGTGCGAAACTCGACGAGGAAATCGGCGAACTTCGTGTTGCCGCGCAGAGCGGCGACCCGGCCGTCGTGCGCATGGAACTTGGCGACGTGCTGTTCAGCGTGGTGAACGTGGCGCGAAAACTGGGATTGGATGCCGAGACTGCACTACGCGATGCAGCCGACAAGTTCGTTGCGCGTTTCACTCGCGTGCAACAACTCGCTGCGCAACAGGGTATGGACCTTGCCTCGTGCGATCTTGCGCAACTTGATTCGCTCTGGGACGAGGCCAAACGCCAGCTCAACTAGCCTGAGCGCGTCATGAAAATTTCCAACGTGGTTGGTCGCGAAGTTCTCGACTCGCGCGGCAACCCCACCGTCGAAGTCGATGTCCACCTCGAGAATGGGGCCGTTGGCTCCGCAATCGTTCCCTCCGGCGCATCCACCGGCGAGCACGAAGCCGTCGAACTTCGCGACGGCGGCACGCGATACGCCGGCAAGGGCGTAACCAAAGCGGTTGGTCACGTCAACGGCGAACTGCGAGGTGTGCTCGTGGGGCGGGACTCGTCCGATCAGGCAGGCGCCGACGCCGCGATGATCGCACTCGATGGCACGTCGAACAAGGCGCGCCTCGGCGCCAATGCGTTGCTCGGCGCAAGCTTGGCGTTGGCTCACGCGCACGCTCGCGCAACTTCTACGCCTCTCTATGCGTCGGTGGGCGGTACGAATGCCAACGTGCTCCCGGTGCCGATGATGAACGTGCTCAATGGCGGCGCACACGCCGACAACAACGTAGACCTGCAGGAATTCATGGTGATGCCGATCGGTGCGGGAACCTTCAGCGAGGCACTGCGTTGGGGCGTGGAAACGTATCACGCACTCAAGAGCGTGCTCCGCGAGCGCGGGCTCAGCACTGCAGTTGGTGACGAAGGTGGTTTTGCACCGAATCTCGCCAGCAACGAAGAAGCCATCGTGGTGTTGCTACAGGCGGTGGAACGTGCGGGCTTTACCGCGGGCAAGGACATCGCCATTGCACTCGACCCGGCGATGAGCGAGTTGTTCAAGAACGGCAGCTACCACCTCGCGGGCGAAGGCAAGACCATGACGGCGACACAACTGTGCGACTGGTGGAGTGCGCTGGTGGAGCGCTACCCCATCGTGTCGATCGAGGATGCGATGGCCGAAAATGATTGGGACGGTTGGTCACAGCTCACCGCCGCACTCGGAAAGAAGGTGCAATTGGTGGGCGACGACTTGTTCGTCACCAACGCCCAGCGTCTGCAACAGGGCATCGATGCCAAGGTTGCCAACAGCGTGTTGGTGAAGGTCAACCAGATCGGAACGCTCACCGAAACGTTGGCCACCGTCGCATTGGCAACTGCCGAGGGATACACCAGTGTGATGAGCCACCGCAGTGGCGAAACAGAGGATTCCACCATCGCCGACCTCGCTGTTGCAACCAATTGCGGCCAAATCAAAACGGGGGCTCCGGCCCGCAGTGATCGCGTCGCAAAGTACAACCGGCTATTGCGAATCGAAGGCGAATTGGGTTCGCGTGCAAAGTTCTTGGGTCGCGAGGCGCTCAACCCGTAAACCCCAGTGAGGGCGGGCTTCGATGATCGGAGCGTGGCGATCGTCGATTGTTCCGGCGTGGCGAGAGTCCACCGACATCCGCGGTGAAGCCGTCACAATGGAGGGGTGAACTTTCCGCTGGTGGTCGCCAATCGATTGCGTCCCTTCACCATGCCGATCATCGTTCTCGGCGTCATGGCGCTCATCGTCACCTTCTTCGTGGTGCCAGTGCGCACCTGGGTGAGTCAACGCGACCTTCTCGACTCTCGCTCTTCGCAATACGGCGTCTACGAGGAAGTCAACGACGCTCTTCAGGACGAGGTGGATGCACTCACCGCTCCTGAAGGCGTCCGACAGGCCATTCGCTCACAGCTCGGGTACCTCCTCCCCAACGAGCGGCGCATCCCGTTGCTGGCCCAGCCCGAAGCCCCCGTGACTCTGCCGGATCGCTGGCCATACAACCTGGTGGTTGGCATCGTGAACCTGCGAGAAACGCAGAACGTGGGCGTGGAGCAGGGCAACCTCGACACGTTCAACCCGCTGCGCCCGTAGGCAGGCTGGGTGGACCGCCTCGCGGCGGTCTGCACTAACTTTGCGACATGGCTGGAAGCATTCTCGGCAACCGCGTGTTGCGCAAGGAAGACCCGAAATTCCTCACCACTGGCGGCGTCTATGTGGACGATATGCAGAACGAGCCGCTCCTTCAGGGTGCCGCCCACGTCACCTTCGTGCGATCACAACTGGCCCACGCAATCATCAACGGCATCGACATCAGTGCTGCGCTCGAAGCACCCGGGGTCATTGCAATTCACACCGCCGAGTCGCTCAATCTTGCACCCGAAGCGTCGTCGTACAACCCCGGCGTCACGCGAACGCTGCTTGCAAGCGGTCGCGTTCGTTACGTGGGCGAACCAGTTGCGGTCATCGTCACCGAACAGGCCAATCAGGGCGAAGATGCCGCCGACCTGGTGGTGATCGATTACGAACCACTCGAAGTGTTGGTGGATCTCGAACACGCGATGGAATCATCCACGCTCATCTACCCGGATGCCGGCAGCAACGTTGCGGTCGACTCCACGGTATGGGGAATGCCCGACGTCACCGGCGACGAGTTCTTCGCCGACTGCGACGTGGTGGTGAAGGGCCGGTACGTCAATCAGCGTGTGGCACCGTGCCCGCTCGAAGTTCGTGGTTCGGCTGTTGCGTGGGTAGACGGTCGCTTGTACCAGTGGATTTCCACGCAACACGCGCAGGGTGTGCGTGATCAAATCAACAAGAGTGACGCCACCAGCAACGTGCGCGTGATTACTCCCGATGTTGGTGGCGGGTTCGGAGCAAAGATCTCTGCATATCCCGAGGAAATCGTGCTCGGTCGTGTGGCACAAGCCGTCGGCCGTCCTTTGCGTTGGCGTGAAACACGCAGTGAGTCGATGCTGGCGCTCGGCCATGGTCGCGCACAGTTGCAGTACATCACCATCGGTGGCAGCCGCGATGGCAAAGTGCTCGCCTACCGACTGGAAGCAATTCAAGACTCCGGCGCGTTCGTCGACGTTGGCGCCGTGCTTGCACCGGCCTGCACTCGCCCGATGAGCAGTGGTGTGTACGCGATCCCGAAGATCGAGTGCCGCACCAAGTCGGTGGTCACCAACACCACGCCGATCGTGGCGTATCGCGGTGCAGGCCGACCCGAAGCCACGGCCGCAATCGAGCGTGCCATGGACATGTTCGCTGCAGAAATTGGCATGGACGCTGCCGAGGTTCGTCGCAAAAACCTGATTCCGAAATTCATGCAGCCGCATTCCACCGCCATCGGTCAGGAATACGACGTCGGTGACTACGAAGTGGCACTCGACAAGGTGCTCACCGCTGCAAACTATTCGGCACTTCGCAAGGAGCAGGCAGCACGACGCCAACGCGGCGACCGCCATCAGCTCGGCATCGGCGTGAGCGTGTACGTGGAAATCACCAGCGGTGGCACCAATCACGAGGATGCACGCATCGAAGTGCTGCCAGACGGGCGAGCAATCGTGTACACCGGCACGTCACCCCATGGACAAGGGCACGTCACTGCGTGGTCGATGATCGCCTCGGAGCACACGGGTATTCCGATGGACAAAATCGACGTCGTGTGGGGCGACACCGACATCATCCCTGACGGACTCGGCACCTACGGATCGCGGTCGTTGCAACTCGGCGGAGCCGCAGTGCACCAAACGGCACAAAAACTCGTGGAGCTTGCGCGCTCCGTTGCTGCGTCCGCACTCGAAGCAGCCGACGCCGACGTAGTGCTCGACAAGTCGCGGGGAGCGTTCCACGTTGCAGGTACACCTGCCGTTGCAGTGACCTGGGGCGAGCTTTCGGCGCGTCGCGCAACTGAGGGTGGCCTCGCCATCGCCGAGCGCTTTACTTCGGGCGGTGCCACGTTCCCGTTCGGCGCACACGTCGCCGTGGTGGAGGTGGACACCGAAACCGGAAAAGTGACGCACCTCAAGCAGGTTGCCTGCGACGATGCCGGCACCGTGTTGAATCCTCTCCTGCTCGAAGGACAAATTCACGGTGGAATTGCCCAAGGTTCGGCCCAAGCACTGCTCGAAGAATTCGTGTACGACGAAGACGGCAACCCGAAAACCGGAAACCTCGCGGAGTATGCGTTCATCTCGGCGGTGGAAGTTCCACGAATCGAGTTGGTATCGATGGAAACACCGACACCGCGCAATCCGCTCGGCGCCAAGGGCGTGGGTGAATCCGGCACCATCGGATCCACACCCGCCGTGCAGTCGGCAGTGGTCGATGCGGTGAGCCATCTGGGCGTTCGTCACATCGATATGCCCACCACTCCCGAGCGTGTGTGGCGAGCCATCAATCAATAACGCCGAGTACGTACTCCAATAGCAGCGATTGATGCAGGAGTCAGCAAGACTGTTGGGGTGAACAACGCCCCGATCATTGCAGAACAACTCGCTCGTCACTTCGGCGACGTCAAGGCCGTTGACGGCATCAACTTGACCGTCAACCAGGGTGAAATCTTCGGATTTCTCGGCCCCAATGGCGCCGGCAAGAGCACCGCGGTGCGCATGCTCACCACCTTGTTGCGCCCCACCAGCGGCACGGCACGCGTTGCCGGTTACGACGTGGTGAAACAAGCCGACGAGGTACGACGCAATATCGGCGTGGCTCTGCAAGATGCCGCAATCGACCCGCTCATGACCGGCTTCGAGCTCCTCGAGCTGCAAGCGGTGCTCTACGGCATCGCTGCAAACAAAATGAAGCAACGCGCCAACGAGCTGTTGGAGCGTGTCGGCCTGACTGCTGCAGCCGATCGTCGAGTATCCACGTATTCGGGCGGAATGCGTCGCCGTCTCGACCTGGCGCTGTCGCTGATTCACCAACCGGCCGTGTTGTTCTTGGATGAACCAACCACTGGACTCGACCCGATGAGTCGCCTCACGTTGTGGGAGGAAGTGCGTCGCCTCAACCGTGAAGGCACCACGGTGATGCTGACCACGCAGTATCTGGAGGAAGCAGATCAGTTGGCCGATCGCATCGCCATCATCGATCACGGCAAGATCGTTCGCGAAGGCAAGCCCAGCGAACTCAAGCGAACCGTCGGCGATCCGACACTGCTCATCAACGTGTCGCGCGAACATACCGACGCCGCAAAGGCGGTTCTCGCGCGATTCGGCGACATGCGACCAACCGCGGAGGGAACACTCGGTGTGGGCTTGCGCGGTGGCACGGAACGGGTTGCCGAAGTCGTTCGCGCCCTCGACGAAGCAACGATCGTGGTGGAACACTTGGAGCTCAATCAGCCAAGCCTCGACGACGTATTTGCCGAGGCGACGGGGTATCGCCTCGAAGGAGCCGACAATGCGCCGCAAACCCGTTGACGTGGCGCGACAGTTCGTCGCACTCTCCCGCCGCTCGACGTTGGCGATCTTTCGGCAACCCGCACTGGTGGGGCCGTCACTGATTTTCCCGCTGTTCTTTGCTGCACTCGGTTCGTCGTCGTTCAGCCGAGCCATCAGCCTGCCCGGTTTCCCCAAGGTGGATTCCTACTTGCAGTTCACACTGGCAGGTACCGTCACCCAAGGCGTGTTGTTCGGTTCGGTGACCGGTGCTGCAGCACTTGCCACCGACATCCAGGATGGATTCTTCGATCGCCTGCTCGCAGCACCAACGTCGCGCACATCCATCCTGTTCGGACGCTTGGCCGGCAGTTCGCTGTTCGGCGGAATGCAAGCGCTCATTTTTCTGCTCGCGCTGCTGCCCTTTGGCGTGACCGTGCAAGCGGGTGTGTTGGGCTACGTATCGATCGTGGTGGCAGGTTTTGTGACCGCCTTTGCAGTCGGGGCCCTCATGTCGGTGGTGGCGCTGAAGACCGGCTCGGCTGAAGCAGTCCAGGGAACGTTCCCGGTGCTGTTCATCCTGTTGTTTCTCTCGAGTGCTTTCTTCCCCCGCGAAACCATGAGCGGTGCGTACCGTCGCATCGCCGACTTCAACCCCATCTCGTACATGGTGGAAGGCCAGCGCTCGCTCTCCATCGACGGTGTGTCGTTGTTGGCGATGACCCAAACGTTGGTCATTCCGGTCGGCATCGCCGTGCTCACGACCATGCTGGCGCTCCGACAACTCTCCGTTCGATTGGCGGCACGATGAGCACCAGTCGGAGTGTCGGCATCCTCGCCACACGCAGCATTCGCAACATTCGCCGACTGCCCTCGGCGTTCTTCCCGGCGCTCGCAATGCCGATTTTCAACATGGTGGTGTTTGCCGGAACGTTCTTTGCGGTAACGAAGATTCCGGGCTTCCCGACCGATCGATCCATCAACTGGTACATGCCGCTGGGAATCATGATGGGTGCGGCATTCGCCGGGGTTGGTCTTGGCTTCACGACGATTCGCGACATTGAAACCGGTTTCTACGATCGCCTGAGAATGTCCCCCACTTCTCGCCTCTCGTTGGTGATCGGGCCGCTCATGGGCACACTCACTCGAGTGGTGATGATGACCACCGTGGTCATTGCAATCGGCATCGCACTCGGGGCGCGATTCTCCGGCGGTGTGCTCGGCGTGTTGTGTTTGTACGTCGCTGCTCTCGGCTTGTCCACCATCGGCGCAGGCTGGGGGCTGGGGCTGGCATTCATCTTCAAGGACATGCGTGGTGCGGCAATCATGCAGTTGTCGATTTTCCTCGTGATGTTCTTGTCGTCGGCACAAGTTCCGCTGAACGTCATGGACGGCTGGCTGCACACGGTGGCGCGAATCAACCCCGCCACCAACATCCTGCGCCTCGCCCGAGTGGGACTGGTGAACGAATCCAACGTCGACCACTTGTCGCTCAACGCCGTGTGGGGCGGGTTGGTCGCCGTCGTGGTCATGGGTGCGCTCAGCCTCGGCTTTGCCCTGCGGCAGTTGCGCAAGCTCTCGAACTAGGGCTGATCGTCGATCGCCCCGTCGCGCGGGGGCCATTGGTACTACAGTTTGCCCACATGAAGGTTTCCATCACCATCAACGGGTCGGAGCACTCCCACGAAGTGGAGCCTCGAACGCTGCTCGTTCATTACATTCGCGAACACGCCCACCTCACGGGCACCAACATCGGCTGCGACACCTCGAGTTGCGGCGCATGCACCGTGCACTTGGACGGCGAAGCCGTGAAGAGCTGCACCATCCTTGCTGCACAAGCCGACGGTGGATCGGTGACCACCATCGAAGGTCTCTCCAAGAACGGTGAGATGCATCCGATGCAAAAGGCGTTCATGGACAACCACGGTCTGCAGTGCGGCTTTTGCACACCCGGCATGGTGATGGCTGCGATTGGTTTGTTGAACGAGAACCCCAAACCCACGGAGGATGAAGTCCGCCTCGGATTGGAAGGCAACCTGTGCCGCTGCACGGGTTACCACAACATCGTCAAGTCGGTCCTGGCAGCGGTAAAGAAATAACGGACAAGTAGAGGCGCACGATGATTCCCGCAGTATTCGATTACCAGCGAGCTGGTTCCGCCGAAGAGGCAATCGCGCTCATCGCACAGCACGGCGACGAAGCCAAGTTCCTGGCCGGCGGCCACAGCCTCATCCCGCTGATGAAGTTGCGACTGGCGCAGCCTTCGGTGCTGGTGGACATCGGTCGTGTGAAGGACTTGTCGTACGTGAAGGATGCCGGCGATCACATCGCCATCGGTGCACTCACTCGTCACATGGACGTAGAGAAGTCACCTGTGCTCACACAACACGTGCCGTTGTTGGCACATGCAGCCAGCCACGTCGGCGATGCACAGGTACGACACCGCGGCACCATCGGCGGCTCCATCGCGCACGCCGATCCGGCCAGTGACTTGCCGGCAACCACCCTTGCCCTCGGCGCCACGTACGTGGTGCAGGGTCCGAAAGGGAAACGGGAAATCGCCGCGAAGGATTTCTACAAGGGCTTCTTGGAAAGTGCGTTGGCTGCCGATGAAATGCTCGTGGAAATCAAGGTGCCGAAGATGAACGGTGCTGGATGGAGTTTTCAGAAGTTCAATCGTCGCGCACAGGACTGGGCCATCGTCGGTGTTGCTGCCTGGCGCAGCAACGGTGCCAGTGGTGTGGCACTCGTGAACATGGGGTCCACACCCGTGCTGGCGTCGGCCGTCAGCAGTGCTCTGGCGGGTGGTGCTTCGATTGCCGATGCCGCTGCGCTCGCAGCCGACGACGCCGAACCACAAGGTGACCTCAACGCCAGCGTGGAATACCGAACGCACCTGGCCAAGGTGTTGGTCCGTCGCGCACTCGAAGAAGCTTCGAACTAGCCGCCTACTGCAACCCGGCGTAGCTACCGCCGTCCACCGGCAGGTGCGTTCCGGTGATGAAGCGCGCCGATTCGCTGCACAAAAACGCCACTACTCGACCAAAGTCGGCCGGGTCGCCCACTTCACCAGTGGGTATACCGAGTTGTTGCGCATCGGGTGTCGAGCCGTACAACTGGGTGATGCGATCAGTTGCATGAATTCCGGGTTGTACGGAGTTGACCGTCACTCCGTCGCCGGCAACTTCACGAGCGAGCGTTTTCAGGAATCCCGTCACGCCGGCGCGTGCCGTGTTGGACAGGATCAAATTGGCGACTGGCTGACGGGCGGATAGCGATGTGATTGCCACGACCCTTCCCCACTTGCGTTCGCGCATGGCAGGCACGGAGGCTTCGCACATG
>Ga0207939_1000292_pt1 | contig 16036 bp, 19 predicted proteins | sample LakMenEpi02Jun12_FD_150663 | JGI IMG/M metagenome (GOLD analysis project Ga0207939, IMG submission 150663) | Freshwater microbial communities from Lake Mendota, WI - 02JUN2012 deep hole epilimnion (SPAdes) | ecosystem: Environmental > Aquatic > Freshwater > Lentic | place: Lake Mendota, Madison... | reverse complement strand
GTTCCGCCTCATCCCTGCAAACTTTTATGAGCCAAAATCAAGCGACCGTTTAACATGCCCGCCAAAAAGAAAGCATCCGCCCTCGACCGCGCAGCTGAGATCGGCGTTTCGATTCCGACGCTCAACAGCTGGAAGCGATGCGGCGTGAACATCAACTCGGACAAAGAGGTGAGGCTGCGGATCGGTCGGATGAGGAACATCCCGCCGACGTTGAAACCGGAATTCATGCCGAAGCTGCCGGCGAAAATCGAGGCACCGGGTGACGACCCGACGCAGATCGACATCGAGTCGATCATCCAGCAACTCTCGAACGTCACCGACAAGCACCAGGCGCAGACGGTAAAGATCCAGATCGACGGACTGCTGAACGCCTACAAGCTGCGGGAGGCGGCGGGAAAATACGTGGCGAAGTCGATGGTTGACGAGGCACTGATCCGGATCGCGGCGGCGGTGAAGGCCGCGATCCTGCGGATGGAAGCCGACCTACCGCCCCAGCTTGAGGGCTGCGACCCACCGGCGATGCAGCGGATTATTCGCGGGAAGGTCGATGAGATCATGTCCATGCTTTCCGAAGCGACCGCCAAAATATGGGAGAACGATGCGAGCGATTGACCAATTGCTGAGCGTCTTTCAACGCGCATGCAGACCGCCCGCCCGGCTACCGCCGAGCGAGTGGGCGACCGACCGCGTGGCGATCCAAGACGGACTCACGCCGAAATACTCAACCTCGAACGCGCCGTGGCAGGTCGAGCCGCTGGACGTGGTGGCGAACGCCGACGCGAAGGAGGTTGTGATACTGGCACCAATCGGCACCGGCAAGACGACGTTCATGGAGGCCGCGCTGCAATACATCATCGCCGAAGACCCCGGCCCGACTCTGCTGGTCGGTCAGACCGATGATGATTTGAAAGACTGGGCAGAGACGCGCATGGACTACGCGATCCGAAACACGCCGGAGACGGCGGCACTCTTGCCGGAGGATCGGCACAAAAAGCGAAAGATGCAGATTCTGTTTCCGCACATGAGCCTGTTCCTCACCGGCGCAAACCTCAGCGGCCTCCAGTCAAAGTCGATGCGGCGGGTCTTTTGCGATGAGGCGTGGCAGTATCGCCCCGGCATGTTGAACGAAGCGCGAGGCCGTCTGCATGATCGGTGGAACCGGCAATTTTTCATCCTGTCACAAGCGGGCGTGAAGGGCGATGACCTCGACAAAGCGTGGGGACATTCCGACCAGCGCGAGTTTAGCTTCTCCTGTCCTGACTGCGGCACCGTGCAGGCTTGGAAATGGTGCAACGTCGTCGGCTATGAGGACGACACGCTCGAGCCGCTGGCACGGGCGCAGCTCGCTCGGCTGAAATGCGACAACGCCGAATGTGATTGGACATGCCCGGACTCGCCGCAACCGCGCCGGGCATTAGCCGAGGGCGGCCAATACGTCCCGACCGCCGTCGGCATGCCCGGCCACGTCGGCTTCCATTACAACGTGCTGGCCAACTGGCGCAAGCCGCTCTGGGAAATCGTCCTGTTGTGGCTGGAGGCCAAGGCCGCGATGCGTGTCGGCAACGTTGACCCGCTGCGGCAGTTCATCCAGAAGCGACTTGCCGAGGCTTGGGAGGAAGACCTGACCGACAACCGCGCGGCACTGGTCGGCAACGGCTACCTCGTCAGCGAGTTCACCGCCGGCCAGAAGATCGAGAACGAGGCGCACCGCTTCCTGACCGTTGACAAGCAGCGGGATCACTTCTGGGCAGGCGTGCGGGCATGGCGGGCGAGCGGCGAGTCGATGCTTCTTTGGTATGGCCGGATCGAGACATTCGACGGCGTGCATGACCTCGCCCTGCGCTACGGCATCAAGCCGCAGATGGTCTTTGTCGATGCTGGCTATGACACCGACCAGGTCTATTCCGCCTGCGCGCGGATGAACTGGACGGCCTTGCACGGCAGCGGGCAGAAGTCATTCGCCTACAAGAAGCAGAACGGCGATGTGATCCACAGGCCGTTCACTCGATTCCAGGACGCAACCGCCAGCGGCGGCGGGAAAGCCCGCTATTCGCACTGGGCGAGCGACCGGATCAAAGACATCCTGCACGCGCACCGCACCGGACTTGCCGGATCGTGGGACATCCCGGACGACATCTCGCCGGACTTCCTCAAGCAGATTGATTCCGAGGTCAAGAAGGAGGTGACGAACTCCAAGACCAAGCAGGTCGAGTATCGCTGGACGCGCACGCGCAACAACAACCACAGCTGGGATGTCGAATCGATGCAGATCGTGGCGGCGCTCATGCTCAAGATCATACCCGGCTTCGATGTTTGACATGGCGGACTAGTCGATGGCTGCCAACGTCCGAGAAGTCGCAAGAAATTTGTTCCACTACGCCAACGGCAACCCGCAGCGGATCGCCGGGATCAAGAGCGCGTTCGACGCGGCGATGGGTGGGGCACTCACAAAGGGCGGCATGGACTCCATCACGTCCGCCACCAAGAACGGCGTCACCATGGCGAAGCTCGTCGGCCTGAACGAAACCGAGCGGCAGACCGCCCTGCGGATGGCCATGGAATATCTGAACATCGGCTTCGTCCCTACGAGCAGCCGGTCACTCGGTCGATTTTAACACACGGACACCATGGCAATACTCGACCAATTCGGCAGACAGATCAGCTACAAGGCGGCACGCGCGGCACAGGACACGCGGTATCGCCCCTATGAGCCGGTTGAGAAGAAGGACATCAGCGACCTTGTGCCCGCGCTCGACCGCGTGACCTTGCAAAGCCACGCCCGCCGGATTTATCTCAACTTCGGACCCATCAAGAACGCCATCAATCAGCGCGGGATGTATACCGTCGGGCGGGCGTTCGTGCCGATCTACACCGGCGGCGATGAAGCCTTCGGCATGGCCGCCACCAAGTTCCTGACCGACAGCTTTTACCCCATCGGCGATGGGCGCGGAGGGATGCACGACCTCAAGACCAACCTGTTCGGATTCTCGACCAGCATTGATGTGGACGGTGAAATCTTCATCCTGCTGACTGAGACAGCCACCGGCTTCCCGCAGTATCAAGGCATCCCATCCCACCGGATCGCCACCCCGCGCGGATTCAGCGATGGGCAGATGTATCGCGGCGGCATGTTGCAAGACGGCATCACCTACTTCCCAAGCGGCGAGGCCAAGGAGTATGCGTTCTGCGACAAGCGCGGCGAGCTGGATCAGTGGCTGCCGGCGCAGAACGTCATCCACCTGTTCGATCCTGAGTATCAATACCAGGCTCGCGGTCTGACCGCCCTAACGCATTGCATCAACGACTGCCGGGACATGATCCAGAGCACCGAGTGGGAGCGTCTGGCCATGCTCCAGATGAGCAGCATCTCGCTCGTTGAATACAACGACAACGGCGGCCCCGACCTGGACGACCCTTACAACGCCCTTGTCGGCGACACCGCATCATGCAAAGGCATGACCGTCGAGTCACTGGACGGCGGCACCGTCCGCTACTTCCGCAGCAACAGCGGCGGGAAGATCGAGACGCTCGTGAACAACCGCCCCGGCAACCCGTTCCTCGACTTCCACAACCGCCTGCTCAAGGGCGCGTTCGCCGGACTCAACTGGCCGATGGCACTCTACGAAGGCCACGCAGCCGGGGGCGGCACGGCGCAGCGCACCGAGATCGCCATGGCGCAACGCTCCGTCGAGGATCGGCAAGACCTCCTTTTCTACGCGGCCAAGCGGCTCTGTGGCTATGCCATCTCCAAAGCCATGAAGCGCGGCGACTTGCCGCAGTCCCCCGACTGGTATCAGTGGGAGTTCTCGACCCCGCCGAAGCTCACCATCGACGATGGCCGGATCACCAAGGAGCTGGAAGCACTCTGGAAGATGGGCGCGGCCAACCTGCGGGACATCGTGTCGATGCGCGGCAAAACTTTGGAAGCGCATTACACCGAGCGGGCGCAGGAAGTCGCGCTTCGCAAACTGGCAGCCCGTGACGCTGCGACGCTTTACGGCGTGGACGTTGACGACCGCGAAATGTCCATGCTCACCCCGAACGAAATGGCACCCACCTCACCACAAGACCCCCAATGAAACTACTCACCATCGAAAACCGAGTCGCCAAGGTGCGGCTGAATGATGCAGTCACGCCATGGAGCGCAGACGACCTGATCGCCGACATCGAGCGCAGCTACGGACAGAAGGCCGTCGCTGAGAACATGACGCTCGGCAACCTGCAATGCTCCGCCGACGAGGCACTTGAGACGCTGGAGATCGAGATCAACTCGCCGGGCGGATCGGTGCTCGACGGCTATCGCGTTTACAACTCGCTGATGCAGATGCGCGGACGCGGCGTCGAGATCATCGCCACCGTCAACACGCTGGCCGCCAGCATGGGCAGCGTCATCCTGATGGCCGCGAACAAAGTGCGGATCGTCGAGGGCGGGCGCATTATGATCCACGAAGCCAGCCAAGCAGTCGCCGGTGATGCGGCCACGCACGCCCGCGCCGCTAAATTGCTGGAGGAAATCTCCATCGAAATCGCAGGCATTTACGCCAAGCGCACCGGCGGCGACCCCGACGAAATGCGCGAGCTGATGAAAGCGGAAACATGGATGGGCGCAGCCGAAGCCATGGAGCGCAAGTTCGCCGATGAGATCGTGCAATTTGACACGCCAGCCAAGGGCATGAGCATCCTCTCTAAACTATTTCCGGGCAACGACGAAGCACTCAAGATCGAAGCGGCCATCGCTGAAAACGATTCCCTTCGTGCCGACCTGACCACAGCCCACGCACTCATCGAAGAACTCAGCGGCCACGCCGAGACAATCACCCAGCTCCGCGCCGAGCTTGCCACCGAGCAAGAGAAAGCCGCCGAGGTGACTGAGAAAGTCGAGGAGCTTGAGAAGAAAGCCGAAGAGCTGGAAACCAAGGTCGAGGAGCTGGAGAAAGAAGCCGAAGTCACCGAAGACAAGGTCAGCGCACGCGCTGCCGAGCTGCTCGCTAGTTCCGGCCATCCTGCTCCTGTCGCACTTACCGGCGACAACGGCGAGCCACCCGTCAGCCACCTCAAGGCCATGGCCTCCATGACCCCAGCCGAGGCCGCCGAATACTTCGCCCTGCACAAAGCAGAGATCCTCTCCGACAAAAACCGCTACGCAGTCTAACCCCCTTTTAACTCTCAACTACTGAACCATTATGGCCACCATCGCACTCAACGACAAAATCTTCACGCAAGTCGCCCTTCAGGCATTTGTGGCGAAGCTCGCCCCCCTCAACGCATTCACTCGTGACTTCAGCGGAGACGCTCGACGCAAAGGTGATGCTGTCATCGTGCCGCTCATCAGCGGAATCACCGCAACCACTTTCAACAACTCCTACGAAGTTGGCGGCGGTGCAATCACCTTCGCAACGGTGAACGTCAACAACCACCGCATCGCGTCCATTGACCTTACCGACGTGCAAGTTGCAAACAGCTCCGCAGCTGTCATGGACAACCTCGCTATCCAAGCCGGTGAGTCCCTCGCTCGCATTGTGCTGCAAGACATCTGGTCTGCGATCACGGTCGCCAACTTCGGTGCTGCGATCCTCACGACTGCCGGTGCAAACTACACCATCGCTCAGATGGGCGCACTTCGCAAAGCACTTGCACAACGCAACGTGCCGACCGACCGCCTCAGCTTTATCTCCGACAGCGAGATTTACACCGGCCTGCTGACCTCGTCCGGAGTTGCCCAAGCGCTCAACTACGGCGGAGCCGAAGCGGTGCGCGACGGTCAGATCCCACGCCTCCTCGGCATGGAGATCTATGAGTCTAACATCATCCCAGCCAATGCTCTTACCAAGCTCGGCGGATTTGTTGCTCATCCGGACTCCATCGCAATCGCGATGCGCTACCTTGAACCACAAGCTGCCGGTGAGTATCTCGCCGCCGAGCAAGTGACCGCCTCGAACGGCATCACGATGGGCTATCGCCGCCACTACAACACCTCGACTGGTAAGCACTTCGCCAACTTCGAGTGCTTGTTCGGCTACACCCCTGCACTGACCCTCGGCCTCGCCATCGTCACCATCCCAGCCTAATCTCCATCGGTTGTGTCTCAGCCGTCAGCCTCGAAAGGGGCTGGCGGTTTTTTTGTGTTGCAACCTCCCCCCTCCCGCATTACATCACCCACAGATATGAAAAACAAACTGAGCTTGTGCGTCATCACCGGCAACGCCGAGAATTACATCAACCGCTTCCTCGATCACTTCGAGGAGATTGCCGACGAGATCATCATGGTGCGGGCAATCGGATGTCGAACGCCGGACAGCACGCTGGCAATCGCCGAAGCTCGCGGGTGCAAGATCGGCGAGTATTTCAACGAAACTGGGCGCGGTATCCCGATTGATAAAAGCGGTGGGCGTTTTTTAATGTCCAACTGCTGGCCGCACGTCGATGACTTCGCGGCAGCCCGCAATACCGCCCTCGATCTTGCCACCGGCGACTGGCTCATGTGGGCGGACACTGACGACACCATCACGCCGGAGGACTGCGCCACCATCCGCAAGATGCTGCCGCAGCTCGGTGACGACATCCAAGGCGTGCTCATGCCCTACGCCGTGCCTGACGATGGCATCACATTGCACCGAGAACGCCTCTGGAGGCGAGGGGCGGCGCGGTGGCACAATCCCATCCATGAGTCGCTCAAGTTCGCCCCTGACGCTCCTATGGCTCGTTTCGACAAGGTGCAGATCCTTCACCTCCCGCACGGCAAACGCAAGACATCCAGCGACGAGCGCAACCTGCGGATTCTGCGGTCGATCCCGGAGGAGGAGATCACAAGCAGCCAGCTTTTCTACACGATGCAAAGCGAGCGGGCACTGGGTCAGATCGAGGAAGCCACAGCGACCGCCGCCAAGCTCTGCATGGCGCCCGACGCAGGACAGCCGGAACGCTACGAGGCGTTTCTGGTCATGGGTCAGATGGTGCCAGACGCGGCCACCCGCTCGCAACTCTACCTGCAAGCGGTCGCAGTTGACCCAGCCCGCCGCGAAGCCTACGCCGAGCTGGCCATGGAGGCATTAAAAGCCAACCAGTTCCCGCTCGCGCTCGGCTGGTCAGAAGTGATGAACTCCCTTGCAGCCCCCGCCGCGTGGTGGTGGAACAGCCGCAAGAAATTTTATGGCTGGCAGGGCGTGCAAGTGCGCGGCATGTGTCTGCGGGCGAACGACCGATGGGAAGAGGCAAACGCCATCGAGGCGAACCACTTCATCCTGCACGGCGCGAAGATCAGCCTCCTGCACGCCACGCGCGGCAGACCGGCGATGGCCTACAAAGCGCGGGCAACATGGCTGGACAGGGCAGCAGACCCCGACGCGGTCGAGCACATTTACGCGCTCGATCCCGACGACGAGACAATCGGCCCATTCCTCACCTGCCGCCACGTCATCAACCACGGACGCGGCCCCGTGGCAGCCTGGAACGAAGCGGCGAAGTTCTCTAAGGGTGAGATCCTCATCCAGCTCAGTGATGACTGGGATCCGCCGATGCACTGGGACAAGTTGATCCTAGCCAAGTTCGCCGGCATCACGACCCCGGCGGTTCTGGCTATCAGCGACGGCGCACGCGAGGACAACCTGCTTTGCATGGCGATCCTCAACCGCGCCCGCTATCAGCAGCAACGATACCTCTTCCACTCCGAGTTTTTCAGCGTGTTCAGCGACAACCACTTCACCGACCGCGCCTATGCCGACGGCGTGGTGATAGAGGCGAAGGACATCGTGATTGAGCACCTGCACCCGGCGTTCGCCAAGGGCGAGATGGATGAGACGTATGCCCGCAGCAACGACCCGGTGAACTACGAGTCAGGGCTGGTAACTTATGAAAAACTCAAGTTATGAGTCACAAAGGCGACTGGCACAGGCTGGGCGATGCACCGGCATACCGCAACAACTACGACGCAATTTTCAGAAAGAACAAAAGCAATGATCCTATCAATACTGACACCGACGATACCGGGACGCGAGAGACAACTGCAAAGCCTCCAGTGGAGGATCGAGGAGCAGATTGGCGGGCAGGCTGTCGAACACCTTATCCTTAGCGACAACCGCAAGCGCAGCATCGGCGCGAAGCGGCAGGCACTGCTCGACATCGCGCGGGGGCAATACATCGCGTTCGTCGATGATGATGACGACATCACGGACTCCTACGTCGAGGAGCTGCTGGCCGCCGCCGCCAGCGGTGCCGACGTGATCACGTTCCTGCAAGGTGCCACCTACAACGGCAAGCAGAGCGTCGTGGACTTCCAATTGGGGCAGGGCGATCATGGCTTTGCGCCTGGCGGCATCACCAACCGCGATGCGTGGCACGTCAACGCATGGCGCAGATCCCGCGTGGCGCACTGCCAGTTCGGGGAATCGAACTACGGCGAAGACCTGACATGGTGCCAGCAAGCCCGGCGCATGGCTCAGACGACCCTGCACATTCCAAAGATCCTGCACTTCTACCGCCACGACTTTAACACTACTACAGCACCAGAACCAAAATGAAACCACGAGTATTAACCCCGAATGAAGGAGATGAATTTGATAAATACAAAAGCGAATGCGTCATCACCCAAATACGAAACAGCAAAGGGATCTTAGTTGCTGAGTCACTTTCGCATCCATCGCAGCGCATGCAATTAACAATCACGCCGGAAAACATGACAAGAATGATTGAAAGTGGTCAGGTTTTATTTAACGCATAGCCCATGAAAATCACGATAAACAAAAACGGGGAAGCCCGCAAAATGAAACACGACTGGCACCTTGTGGACTGGGATCAACCCACTTCTGTGATTGCCGAGCAAATGGGACTGTCAGAGGTCTATGTCTCAGGTCGCCGCAGGAAATACGCGCCGGAAACCGTGAGAATCCACTACACGAAAAAATGCGCAATGGTGGATAGGGCTAAGGATCTCGACTGGTCAAAGACGGACTGGCAGCTCGCCAAGGAAACAGGGAGAGGACAGGGGTCTATCTGGAAGACTCGCCAAAGGCTTTCTCAGACGACCGTCCACATTCCCAAGAAGTTGACACCCGCCCCCTAGTATGAGCGGCATCGACGACTTCCTTAACGCTGGACACACCGAGACGGACGACCTGATCGGCACGCGCACAATGGTCTGTGCCGGTCAGACATTCGCCGTTGTCTTCAACGATGCGAGGAAGAGCTATGAGGGCGCACTGGGCGGGCTGGAAAGCGACCTGCAAGCGACCGTAGTGGCGCAACCGGGGGCAGTCACCAACGCCATCAGCCTCCTCCAGAAACGCTGCACCATCGATGGCGACCCGTTCCGCGTGGCCGAGGTCGCGCTCGGCAACGTGGCCATCACGTTTACGCTGGCAAGTGCCGGTGATGCACGGTGAAAAAAGGTCTTTACAAGCTTGTCGGCAATGCCTAGTTTCACGGCATGCAACCAACCCTCCTGCGCGACTACCAAGGACAACCCGTTGACGGCTGGCTGATGAGCGAGAAGCTGGACGGCTGGCGCGTGATGTGGGACGGTGCCGAGTTCGTGACCCGCGAGGGCAACGTGCTGGCCGCCCCCGCATGGTTCAAGGCTGGCATGCCATCGGTCGCTCTCGACGGCGAGCTCTTCGCCGGTCGCGGCGAGTTCAACGCGATCCAGACGCTCATGGCCGCAGGCTGGCACGGACTGACTTTCCAAGCGTTCGACGCGCCAAGCGCCGCACCGTTCCGCGCCCGCTACAAGCACCTGCTGACCATCGACCTTCCCGCCCACGTCGGCATCGTCAAGCAGATCCGATGCACCGACACCCGTCACCTCATCGAGCACGCCGACGAGATCGTCACGGCAGGCGGCGAGGGTGCCGTGGTGCGCAACCCACGCGCCCGCTACGTCGCCGGACGCACGGACGACGTGCTGCGCTGGGTGCCGCAATGCCCGCGCATGAATCGCCGCAAGGCTGCTTGAGTTTTGACTTCGCGCCTATTGCGTGGACACAAAGATTGAAATGGACGCGGCGACCATCGCCAAGTTTGAAAAGACCATTGCCGACTTTGTGGCTGCGACTGGCAAGACCGCCGAGGACGGCATGAAGCGCATCGCCAAGGCATCTTGCAAGCGTCTTGCCTCGACCGTGCAACCCTACGGACTCAAGGGCGGGCGACTGGCAAAATTCAAAAAGAGCGTTGCCGCCCAGGTGGATCGGGCATGGTTCGGAACAAACCTCGGCGCATTCCCAGCGACGAACAACATGAAGGATGCGCACTATGCTGCCCGCCGAAATGGCGTGGTGCCGAAGCGACTTTTCCGCAAGGAGAAGGGCAAACCGTGGCTGGCATTGATCCCGGCATCCGAGCGCGACACCTACAAAAAAACCGCCGTGGAAAAGGTCGGACGTGCGAAAGCTGCGTGGGTCAAGATCGCCAACGACCTCGGCAAGCCGAAGATGAGCGGTCTTGATTCGATCATTACGCGCCACCTTCCTGCTGCACGCGGCAGCTACACCGTCAGCGGCTCCGGCATCCAGACCGCCGTGACGATTTCAAACGATGTGACCTACATCAAGAAAATCCAATACACCGAGGACGTGGCAAAAGCTGCTGCCGACGGCATGAAAAACGGACTGAAATGGATGACGATTACCACCGCCAAGACCATCGAGAAAGCCAACCGCCAGCTGAAATGACCACTTCCCAACGAATCAAACTCTCCCTTATCGCCGTTCTTGAGACGGCCAAGCCTGACGAGGCTATCACCGTCGTGGACGCGAAGCAGCGCGGCGAGCTAGCCTTGCCGCTGCTGGCCGTGGACGTGACATCCGCCGCCGCCCACAGTGAGGTGCTCCAGAACGTCGAGCGGATCGAGCTGACCGCCACCCTGCGCGTCCACGCCGGGGACGATGATGACATCGACGGCTGGATCGACCAGATCGAGACGATCCTGACTGACGTAAGTTTCATCAAGGCGGCGACCAGCGACCTTGTGAAAGTCTATGCCTGGACGTATTCCGGCAGCGTGCAGGAGTGGGACGAAAGCATCCTTGAGGTATCATTCAGCATCGAAACGCTCTGCTCCCGATTCGGCATTCAGCCGCAGAACGACTCGCCGTGATTTGACATGGCCGCCAAGTTTGAACTCTTCAAACTTATGGCCGCCACAGTTTACACCGCATCCACCGCCGCTGATCTTGAGTATGGTATCGTTAACGAGACCAACATCATCCTCACCTCATTCTCCCGCAACGTCAGCTCGGTGAAAACCGAAGTGCGCGATGCGGACAACGATGTTGTCGCCGTCGCCTATTCCGGCCTGACCGCAGCCATCACGCTTGATGGCTTCATCAACGGCTCCGCGACCTATGACGTGGCAGCTCTACTCACCCTCGCCAATGATGTTGACACAAGCGGCCTGAGCGGCGGCACGATCATCGTCGATTCGGTCAACGAGTCCACCGCCCAGGGCGAGTTCAAGCGCATCTCGGTATCCGCGACGCAATACGCCTCGACCATGACCGCCTAACCATTACAGCCGATGGCACCCCGGCTAATGGGTGCCAAATACATTTATGACAGACAAACTTGAACTATTCCACACGACCAATATCAAGGTCGCCACTGCTCTCCTGACGCTCGGCTTCGAGAAGATCACAATCAGCTCGCTGACCCGCAGCGACGGGAAAAACAGTATCGTCTTTTGGTTCGCCGGCACAAATGCCGAGGGGCTGAAAGCAGCCACCGTCCACCATGGCATGACCAAGGGCGGCGAGTCACTCGCCCGCAAGGAGCCGGAAAACGTCGTCAACTATCTGCGCTGCTACGCGGGCAACCGTGACGAGCTGATCGCCGACATCCACAACACGCCGAAAATGGTCGTGATTGAGAAGGACGGCCAGAAAATCGCCATTAGCGCGACCGCCAGCGACGAGACAAAACGGCAGATTGCCGAAATGATTTAACCACAAAAAACATGAGCATAGAACTAATGACAGACGATGAGGCACTGCGCGAGCAGGGCATGACCCAAGGCGACAAGAAAATCAGCGGCATCACGATCCGCCCTATGACGGCTCTTAGCTTGTCATGGCTGCAACGCAACGACGTGTTCGGCGATACCGGCGACTCGATGCAGAAGACCGCAGCGTTCGTCTATCTCCACAGCCAACCGCGCGACGTGATCCGATCCGTGGTCAACGACCGAGCAGCCTTCCTCAACGCGGTCGATGACTGGATCGAGGCCAACTTCCCGCACCACGCGCAGCTCTCGCCATACAGCGACCTGATGACCGAGGCGATGAACACCTACCTCGCTGCGTCGTCCACCGCCGTGCAGGAGGCCGGAGGCATCGCCACCGCCGGGGCAGCAAGAAAAAACTAGCCATCCCCAACTGGCTTGCAAGCTATGCCTGGCGCATCGCAAGCATCACCGGCTGGGGCTACGCTGAGATCATGGAGGAGCTACCCATCGCGGCAGGCTTGCAGATCCTCGATTGCGACTCATACGCAGCCGGGCATCAGCGCACCTACCGCAACGACTCGACCCCGTTTGACTCCCGCGCCCTAATAGACAACGCATTTGCGAAATTATTATGAGCCTCAACGTCAAGTTTTCCGCCACCGATGCAGGTTTCACCTCGACCGTTTCCAAGGTCAAGACCTCGGTCAAGAGCATGGATGACTCAGTGGCGAAGACCGCCAGCTCGGTCAAAAACTCGTTCGGGTCAATGGTCAAAGCGGGTGCTGGGCTTGCCCTCGGCTTCGGCGCGATCAAGGCCGCCGCCAACGCCATCGCTGGCACGCTGGGAACGTTCAAGGATGCTCTCGACCTCGGCGGCACGATGGCAGACCTGAGCGCACGCACGGGCGAGACAGCGGGAAACCTGCTGCTCCTACGCCGCGCGTTCGACAACAGCGGAGTCGGCGCGGACAAGGTCGGCACGTCGATCAACAAGCTGCAAAAATTCATGGACGACGCTGCGCAAGGTAGCGAGAAGAACAACACGGTGCTTTCCCGCCTCGGACTGACGATGGCCGACATGGCGGGCAAGACCCCGACCGAGCAGATGGGCATGCTGGCTGAGAAGCTCAACGGCGTGACCGACAACGGCGAGCGGTCGGCACTGGCCATGAGCGTCTTCGGCAAAGCAGGCGGACAACTCCTGCCGCTGCTGGCAGACTTCTCTGGCGGGATGCAGACCGCGCAAGACCAGCTCGGCAGCATGCCCGGCGTGCTAGACCGCAGCTCGGGGTCGTTCGACAATATCTCGGACAACATCACGGTCGCCAAGGGCAAGTTCCTTGAGTTCGCCGCCGGACTGCTGGAAAGCCTCGCCCCTGCTCTCGAACTAGCCACGACGCTGATTACTCGATTCGACGCAGCTGCCGTAGGCATGAAGCTCGGCGAGATCATCACCGGCGCATCTAACGCGATGGGCGGTTTCACCGATGCGCTGAACGCCATCAAGCTCGGCGAGTTCGGGCTGGCGTTTAAGATCGCATTTGAAAGCATCAAACTCCAAGCTGCCGATTCGATTAACTCCATCGCCGCGAACGTTATGGCAGCCGTGCAAGCGTCCGGCGCGGTTCTGCTGGCGGCGTTCGGTCCGGGCAGCGGCATCTTCACGATCATCGAGGCTCAAATCAACAAGCTGTCACTAAAGATCAAGCTGGCGATTGAGGAAGCAAACCCTTTCAGAGATCAACTCAACATTGACGGGCTGAAGCAGGCAATCGCCAGCAGCGAAAGACTCATCGGCACAGCCATGGGCAAGATCGGTGAAGACTTTTCACGCGCTGGGCAAGAGTTCACAAAGACATTCGACCAATCACTCAGCAGCGCAAGGCAGTTGATCGACACCTCGGCGATGGAGGTAAAGCTGCAAGAGCACCGCAACGAGCTGAAAAAGCTGGAGGCCGCCGCTGCCGCTGATGCAGCCGCTGCCGCAGCTAACAAGCTGACCGTGGAGGAGATAAGCGTGAAGATCGCTAAGGATCGACTGAGCCATGAGGAGCGCATCAAGGAGCTGGATGCAGACATCGCCTCGGCCAAGCGCCAAGGCAACAAGGAAGAGCTGGCCGCGCTGGAAGCGATGAAGGCCTACCACATCGAACTGCAAGCATCCAAAGAGAAAGGGCTGAGTCTCGATGAAGCCATGGCCAACGCCAACAAAGCACGGCAGAACATCATCGACGGCGTGGTTGCAAAAAACAAGGACGAGCTGGCAATCAAAAAGGAGATTACCAAAGAGCTTGAAAAGCAACTCGGCCTAGGTCAGCAGATTATTGCCGACGCGAACGCCGCCCAGCGCAAAGACCGACTTGACCCCGGCGGGCAGTTGGAAAAGCAGGCGCGTGAAGCCATTGGACAAGGCAACTTTGCCGAAGCTCGCCGCGTAGGCAGGACGCTTGAAAGCCGCGAGCGCAACCGAGCTTTTCAAGAGGCCTTTGGCAAAAAGGAGGGCGGCATCGGCAGAAACGTGCAAGACATCGCCAAAGAGCAGGGCATTGACACTTTCGGCAAAACAAAAAGGCAGCTACAAGATGAGTTGATGAAAAAGCGACAGGAAGAAATGAAGCCAGGAGCCGAAGGCAAGAAAGGCGACAAGCCCGGCGAAGCAGCCAAGCAAAAAGAGCAACCCGAAAATCTCTTGCAGAAGGCAGTTGATGCAATCAAGCTCGCTGTCGAAAGCCTCGAAAAGAAACTACCTGTGCCAGCACTAGGAGCTTAAAATCATGCCAACCATTTACGAACAAAACGCAGGCAGCTTGATCCCCCAGCCGGATCGGTCAGTCACAACTTTCGACTCTGGGCTTCTTCGCGTCGATCAAGAGTTTGTCTGCGCGACCGCAAACGCAGACACGAACAGGGCGAGCCTGGCAGTTGGCAACCAGTTCCCCAACGACGACTCGCCCGCCATTGATGGGCTTTTCATTTTTCCAGCCGCGCAGGAAAGCCGCACTGGTGACGGACTGACGAGATTCAGGGTTTCGGGCTATGGCAGATCGACCGACGGGCTTGTCTCACAACGGCGCGGCACGACCTCGACCGTCATCAAAAGCTCATACATTGGCGTCGGCGTCCCCGACAACAGAGATTTTGCAATCATCACTGCGAACAGCTTAGTCGGCAAAATCGCTATCCTTGATGCGGACGGTCTAACATACGAGCAGCTTAATTTTGATCCGTCATTCAGCGAGCCGATTTCAGTGTTACCTGTAAACCCCTTTCACGTAATTCGAGAGTTCAGCCGCGCCAGTAGATTGGAAAACGCCGTCAACTGGGATGGGCAAATTTACACAAATATTGTTACCACTGTGAGAATTGACATCACCCTCCCAGAATTCATAAATACAGATTTAGTTGCTTTTTACACTTATTCCACACCCGTAATTGGGATCGACTTTTCCACATCCTACGGCAAATTCACCGAGCTGGGAATCAACGTAAGCGTTCCGATTGGCAACCCGACAGACCCATCTACCCCAGCATAATGCCACTCCCCAACGACTTCCGAGCACTCGGCAAAGCGCCCATGCCACCACCGGGGCAGGGCGGCAGTCCATTGCAGATCAGCGGTAACAAGCTGCAGGAAAATTTTGAGTATCTCGACCGGAAGGAGGCTGGCAGCTCTTTGCCAGCGGGTGAAGATGGCGACATACTTTATCACAACGGCACGGAGTGGGTGCCGCGTGCCAACCCCGGGCCACCGTCCACTGGCTACGTCTGGGTCTTGCAGCATGATGGCACCGTGATTGTGTGGAGCGAATACAAAGAGATTACGGTCAGCATCTGCGAAGACGGCACGCCGACCGAATACACGATCCTTGGGATGCCTACACCACCGCCATGAGTAATCACCTGATCCAGCCTATCGACATTGACGGGACGCTCTACTGCGTAAATAACGGCTGGATCACGCCGAATTGGCGGACAATAGATTTTTTAAATGGTGATCTTACTGGTCCCTTCGGTGATGCATGGATTTTAATTGGCGAAGGAGGATTTTACGAAAGTGGATCAGGCAGTGTTAAGTTTGCGACATGTTGCATCTGGAAAGCCACC
>Ga0207939_1000291_pt1 | contig 16184 bp, 14 predicted proteins | sample LakMenEpi02Jun12_FD_150663 | JGI IMG/M metagenome (GOLD analysis project Ga0207939, IMG submission 150663) | Freshwater microbial communities from Lake Mendota, WI - 02JUN2012 deep hole epilimnion (SPAdes) | ecosystem: Environmental > Aquatic > Freshwater > Lentic | place: Lake Mendota, Madison... | reverse complement strand
GACGATGTGGTCCGCCCGCGTCAACCAATACTAAATCTATGAGCCACCCTAACGTATCCCTAACCAACTTCCGCACACGCATCGTGCGCTTCACGCCCGTTGTCGATACCGCCGCCTACGCCGCTGGTGATGTCCTCTTCGACACCACACCAGTCGTCTTGAGCAGCAACGCCGCAGCCTCCGCCCGCGGGACCATCCTCACGGCCTCGATCATCGACCGTGACGACGAAGCCTCGCAGACCATCACCCTCTACTTCCTGCGCAGCAACGTCAGCCTCGGCACCATCAACGCCGCGCCCTCGATCACCGACGACAACGCCGGCGAGATCATCGGCACCTGCACCGTCACCACCGGCACCGACCTGGGCGGCTGCAAATACGGCGAGACCAGCGGACTCGTTGTCCCCTTTGAGCTGCCCGCACAGACCCTTTTTGTTGCCGCCGTCACCGCAGGCACGCCCACCTTCACCGCCGCCAGCGACATCCGCGTGCGCCTCAGCCTCCAGCTCGAAAGCCCCGTCTAAAAGCCAATGCCCGCACCCTTCGCCAGAGCGCTTGTCATGGACAGCGACGCCGCCGCCTACTGCGCCCGCAGTGGAGCCGCGGATCGTATTGCCATCAATGCGTTTGTCCGCGGCGTCAAAGCCCTCGGCCTCTGGTCCAACATGGTCTGCTGGCCTCTGCGCAGTAGTCAAAACGCAGGCACCGGGACCACGGCGTATTCGCTGGGTGGGTTGGGGACTTACAATGGGACGCTGACCAATGGGCCTACTTGGGGTGCGGATGGGGTTAATTTCAACGCAACAACGGCGCGAATTGCTGTGACAGCGGCATTTACGCAGCCGTTGACGATCATGGCTGCTGCCAATTTCAAAACGCTCACAAACGGCGGACAAATTATCGACGGTAGTGCGGATCGCATAACCTTATTCAATGGTTCAGATTCGGCGAAATTGTCGTTCTTTGCAGGCGCAGGCCGCAACTCTTCAAACAATTACACCGCTGGCGTTAACATCTTTGGCGCTGCCTATGCCAACGGCGCTAATACTGTCGTATATCTAAACGGAACAGCCAACACCGCAGGCAACGGTGGCGCAAACAACATCGGGCCAGAAATTCGCATCGGCAATAACGTAGCCAATAGTTTCGGAGACAAGAATTTAGACGTAGCCTTTGTCGCCATATTTACCAATCAGACCTACAACGACGCCGTCCGCACCCTCTACAAATCCACCCTCGGCACCGGCCTCGGACTCCCATGAGCAACTTCGAGCCAACCGAACGCATCATCGCCGTGGACCCGCAGGCCGTGGCCGCGCTTTTCCCGCAACTCCTCGCGCAGCATGGACAAGAACTACCAGACGGCGCACGCAACGTCCTCACCATCGGCGGGCACTGGGACGATGCCGCCAAGAGTCGCGTCCGCGCAGCCAGCCTCACGGACGGCACCATCACCGGCCAACCGCTCACCGATGGCCGCGTGGCCTTTCGCTGCCTCTGGCAATCGGACCTCGCGGTGGCGTTTGATGCGGGCGAGATCGAGGTTGTCGAACAACTCACCGAGCAGCAGCTCACCGATCTAACCCCTAACCCAGAAGTAACGCCATGACCTACTGGCATCATCACTTTTCAACAACCGAAAAAGGCGTGATCGGCACGGCCACGTCTATCGGCTCCTCGGTCTTTTCTATGCTCCCCCACTTGGAAGCCACCCTCCGCATCGGCGGACTTATCATCGGAATTTTGGTCGGGCTGGCGACGCTCATCAGCGTGCTGCACGACATTAGGAAGAAACGGAAAGAACTAAACAAATGAGAAACTGGAAAACCACCACCATCGGCGTGCTTACCGCCATCATTGCCACCGCCACCGGCGCCCGCGAGTTTCTGGCCACCGGCAGCGTGCCGGACCTCGGCCTCATCGCTGCGAGCCTCATGGCTGCTTGGGGTCTGATCATGGCCAAGGACAACAATGCGCGCCTCTAAACATATCGCCGCTGGCCTGCTGTTCGCCGCCTTTGCCCTCCTAGGCACGGGCTGCGTGACGGTGGGCTACGACTTTCTGAAGCAGCAGGCGACGCTCACCTACACGCACCCGCCCAAGACGGACGGCTACAAAAAGTAACCCATGTGGACGTGGATCAAGAGAGTGTTTGGCAGCAAATCCGCGACTGGCCATCGGCCAGCCTCGCCGAGCTGGCCTTACGCATCCACAACCGTCTCCACGTCCGCAAAGAGCACGCCAAACTACGACGAGCGCCGGGTCAGCACGCCGAACAAAAGCCAGTCGCCGATTACCCCGCAGGCGATTGTGCTGCACCACTCAAGCGGCAGCTACCTTGGTGGCGTTGACTGGATCATGAACCCGCAAAGCAAGGTCAGCTACCATGTGCTCATCGCCCGCGATGGGCGGCGCACAGTGTTTGGCGACGATACCGCCCGCATGTGGCACGCGGGCAAAAGCTCCTGGCTGGGACGGCCGGACCTTAACTCTTGGAGCCTTGGGGTTTCGTGGGAAGGCAACACTTACGACGACCCGCTGGAAGATGCGGCGATGGACAGCGCCATTGAATATCTGGCGCCACGCATGAAGCAGTGGGGCATTCCCATGACGCGCGTGCTGACGCACGCCGATGTGGCTCCCGGGCGCAAGAACGACATTAGCCCCGCCGATGCGGCGCGGTTCAAAAGCAAATTGAAAGCGGCCCTTAACTAATGGCATTAGAAAGTCCAGTCCAACGCGACGGCGACGCCGGGTTCCTCGGCTTTGCCAGCCGGTTGAATCCCCTCACCTTGCCCGCGGGCATGTTGCAGGACTCGGTGAATATGCGGCTGGATCGTGGCGTGGCGCAGACCCGCAAGGGGAGCAAGCGCCTCACGGATACCATCGGCACGACGGGGGCGCCTCTGACTTTGGATTTCAGCCTCGGCACGGACAAGACCGTAAGCAGCCTCACGCGCTCGGTGAGCACGGCGACGGCAACCGCGACGGCCCACGGGTTCACCACCGGCGACCAGGTGAACATTCGCGGCGCCGCGCAGGCGGAATACAACGGCGACTTCATCGTCACCGTGACCGACGCCAACACCTTTACTTACACCGTGACGGGCAACCCAGCGACCCCGGCGACCGGCACGATCATCGCCAACAACGGCCCCGAGGTGCGCGACTCCTATGACGGCGGACTGTATGCGGCAGGGGTGTTTGCCTCGCAGAACTACGACAACGCCAGCGAATGGATTGCCCTCGCCGGACGCGACACCTGCTTCCTCTGGCGCGATGGGCAGTCGAGCGTGACGAAAACTTTCCCGCAGTCGCCGGCCGAGGTGATCGACGGCACGGACACGGTCTCGGTGGTGCAGGCGTTTGACCGTCTTTACATTTTGCGAGAGGCCGACCAGACGGTGGTGGGCTGGGAAAAGCGCAGCGTGACGGCGGGCGGGATCACAGTCTCAGGCACGACGGCCACGGTGAACCTGACGGCGCACGGCTACCCGCAGGGCGCACGCGTGCGGATCGACGGCAGCACGACACCGGCTTTCTCGGGGCACGAATACGACATCCAAAGCACGGCGACCAACAGCTTTACCATTACGGTGCCCAGCGGCACGGCGCCGGACACGACATTGACTGGACGCACGGTGCGGCGGGTCAAGCCGCCGATCTACTGGGATGGCGGCACAGGGGACTTTGTGCGGGCGGCGGCCGGCGTGCCAAGCGAAGGCGTCACCTACACCAAGATGCCGAGTGTCGGCTGGGCGAGCTACATCAACAACCGCCTCTGGATCGCCAAGAACCGCGACACGGTGGGCATCAGCGACGTGCTTGACCCCGATCTTTACGATCCGTTTTTCAACAGCTTCCGCGCCGGGGCCGGCGGCGATGATCGCATTGTGGCCATCCACCCATGGGTCGAAGGGCAGGCGCTCGTCTTCTGCCGCAAGTCGATCTGGCTGGCGACACTGAATCAGTTTGCCAGCACGGACGGCAGCGGCTTCTCAGTGGATACGCCGGTGAGTGGCCTCACGCTGCTGACCAACGAGATCGGGTGTAGCGCCCGCAACAGCATCGTGACGGCGGGCAATTTTGTTTTCTTTCTGTCTGACGCCGGGATTTACCGCCTCGACAGCCGCTTGGATCTCAAGCTGCGCGGCGACACCATGCCGCTCTCCGAGCCGATTGCCGATTTGTTTGGCACGGTGGTGCAGTCCCGCGTGGAGCGGAGCGCCTTCGGCATCTGGCACAACAACCGCTACCTCATCGCGCTGCCGATTAGCCCCGACCCGCTTGATGGGAACCAGCTCGTTCTCGCCTGGAACGCTCTGAACAATTCGTGGGAATACCGCGACACCTATCCCAGCTCGGCCAGCGTGAATATAATACTCGTCGGCACCTATAACAATCAGCGCCGTGTGTTCTCAGTCCCGCGCTCGGGCAACCTTTACTTGCTAGAACAAGAAGACAGCGCGCTCGATGACAACGCCGTCAACGCGGGAACCAGCCCGGTCACTGGCAGCATCAAGACGCGCCGCTACGACTTTGGCGACATGCACTCTAAGCGCTTCCTCCGCACGATTGCCGATGTGGTGATACCCGAAGGCGGAAGCGTCACGACGAAGATCAGCACGATCAATCCCGATACCGAAACTATTGTCGGCACGCTGACCAACGGCAGCGCTGGACCCGAGGACTATAATATGAAGACGCCGGTGCGCTACAAGGCGCACAGCGCCGAAGTGATTTACGAGACATCCGGTGGGCGGCCGGAAATACGATCCGCCAGCATTGAGGCATCGCCGAAGGGCCTGCCTTCGACCGAAACCCGATCAGCAGCATAATCTATGGCAAACTACGGCTACACCTTCACCAGCGGCGACACCGTCACGCCGACCAAACTTAACAACGCCCGCACTGTCAGCGAGATCGTCAATGCGGACATCGCCAGCGCGGCGGCGATTGTGGGAACGAAAGTGTCTCCCAACTTCGGGTCGCAAGCGGTGAGCACGACTGGAACCGCGACGCTGGGAACCTTGAGCGTGACCGGCAATACCACCTTGGGAGACGCAACGGCCGATACCATCACGCTTACTGGCACCGTGCAGCCGGGTGTGGTTGTTTCCGGCAGCAGCGCCGGTGATGCGGTGCGGATTACGCAGACCGGCGCGGGTAATGCTTTGACTATTGAAGATAGCGCTAACCCCGATAGCACGCCGGTAATCGTCGATGCCGCGGGCAATGCCGTGATCGGGCACACGGCCGCCTTGGCGGCGGGCGGCACAACGCAGCCGCTGACGGTAAGCGGCCTCGGCGCCACGCTGGTGCGGGCGGCGGCGGATGCGGTCGGCGCCGTGCTGATGTTTTGCAAATCGCGCTCGACCACGGTAGGCGGGGCGCGGGCGATTGTGGCCAACAATGACGAGTTGGGCGCGATTGAATTTGCCGCCGACAATGGCGCCAACTTGAGCGTCTTGGGCGCGATCATTCAGGCGTCCGTAGACGGAACACCTGGTAGTGCCGATATGCCGGCGCGATTGGTCTTTAGCACGACGGCGGATGGGGCGGCTTCGCCGACCGAGCGGATGCGGATTACTAACGCGGGCAATGTTGGTATCGCCAACACCTCGCCCAGTGAAAAGCTGCATGTCACCGGCAACATTAAGGCCAGCGGGTTCATCGACACCGACACATCGTTCCGAGGGCAGGCCAGCGACTCGGCTGGGGCACCGTCGTTCACTTGGACCGGCGACACAAACACCGGTATGTTCCGGCCGGCGGAAGACACGCTGGCCTTCAGCGAGGGCGGCAGCGAGGTGATGCGCATAAATTCTTCCGGCAACGTCGGCATAGGCACGGCTGCGCCCAGCACCAAGCTCGATGTGAGCGGCACGGTGACGGCCACAGCGTTTAGCGGTCCGCTGACAGGGTCGGCCACCACGCTAGCCACCGGACGCACCATCGAGCTGACCGGCGATGTCACGGGAACCACGGGATCATTCAACGGCTCGGCCAACGTGAGCGCGGCGACAACGATTGCCAACAATGCAGTAGACAACACCAAGCTGCGCGACAGCGCCGCGCTCTCCGTGATCGGTCGCAGCGCCAACTCCAGCGGAGACCCGGCCGACATTGCAGCCGCTACCGATGGCCATGTGCTGCGCCGCAGTGGGACGGCCTTGGGTTTTGGGCAGATTGCCACGGGGGGCATTACGGATGCGGCTGTGACCACAGCGAAGATTGCGGATGCCAATGTCACCACAGCGAAGATTGCGGATGCCAATGTCACCACAGCGAAGATTGCGGATGCCAATGTCACCACAACGAAGATTGCGGATGCCAATGTCACCACAGCGAAGATTGCGGATGCCAATATAACTCCCGCAAAACTTTCTCAACCGCTGACCCTTGCCACATCGCAAGCCACTACCAGTGGCACTAGCATCGACTTCACCGGCATTCCGTCTTGGGTAAAGCGGATTACGGTTATGTTTAGTGGTGTTAGCACAAGCGGTTCTAGCAACTATATTATTCAGCTGGGAGACGTTGGCGGTTTTGAAATCACTGGATACACGTCTGGAGCAGACAACAGCAATGGGAGCGGCATTGTCACATCATCAGCGGGCTTTATTCTAACTCAGCAAAACGCCGCCGCAACCGTTGCTCATGGCGGTCTGATTGTTGTTTCCTCAATTTCAAATAATGCGTGGGTTTACAGTTCTTCGCTATACACGACAACGCCGCGAATGCACATGGGCGGAGGAAACAAAACCCTCTCCGACGCGCTAACGCAGCTTCGCATCACCACTGTGAACGGCACCGACACTTTTGACGCCGGCTCAATTAACATCATGTATGAGGGCTAAGGATGCTGCCATGGCAACGCGCAAAAGCATGGTGGGACAACCACTCGACGCAAGACTTCTGGGAAGCAGTCGGCGAGCATCTGTCGGCGGGCTATGTGTGGAACTCGCCGGAGTGTTTCCTGCTGGCCAAAGCCTGCCGGTGGAACGCGGAGGAGCAACAATTTGAACTCGGGGAAGCTAACTGCTGGTTCGTCACTCTGGCTGCTGGCGCTCTTGGCACAGACCCTGTGCGGGAGTGTCTGCGCGTGGCACCGCATCCGCAGACCTATGTGGCCTGGTGCCGCCGAGGGGGCTTTGAGCCGCGGGTATACTATTGGGAGAAACTTATGAAGAAAGTAGGAGGACAATAATATGGGAGGAGGACCAAGCATTCCAGCACCGCCACCGGCGCCACCGGCACCGGCACCAATCGACTACGACAAGATGTATGAGGCCGCCACGCGCGGCGCCATCGCGCAAATGCGGGAGCAGGAGGCGCAGATCCAGCGGCTTTACCCGCAGATGACCGCGCTGCAGCTTGGCACGGCGCGCCAAGTGGCCAGTGAGCTAGACAACGAATACCTCGCCCGCACCCGTGGCGTGCTGGGCGAAGAACTCGCTGCGGCCGGGGCGCCTTCGTCCTTTGAGTCGGACATCCAGCGGCAGGCCGCGGCCGAATTTGCCGAGGGGCCAACGCTGGCAGATCGACAGATACAAAGCGCCGGTATGGGCGCGATGGATGTGCGGGCGGATCAAGTCTCTGGCCCTATGAATATCCGCGAGGTGTCGGCCCGCAATGTGCGCGCACAACAGGCGGCGGCGGCGCAGATGGGTCGGGTGGCCGACGTGAACGCGGTGAGCGCGCAGCGGGTGGCCGATGTGAACGCGCAGAATGTCGAGGCCGGAGCGCTCGGCGGCGCGCTCATGCAGCAAGCGATCCAGCGGGCCAACAGTGACGGAAGGCTCTCGCCGGAGGCATCACGCGATGCGGTGCAGTCGGCGCGCGCGGGGATGGCCTCGCGCGGCATGGCCACGGGCAACGCCGGTCTGGCGGCCGAGTTGCTTAATCGTGACCGCTATGCCCGCAGCCGGCAGGCGGAAGATTTGGCCTTTGCCCAAGGCGTGCAGCAGCAGGATGTGTCACGGCAGTTTGGCAACCAAGAGGCGCAGATGCGCGCGGCGATGGCCAATCAGCAGATGGCTGGTCAAATGTCCCTCGCCGACCAAGAGGCGGCGATGCGGGCGGCGATGGCCAACCAGCAGACGGCCTTCAATACCGGACAATTCAACGCGGCCAACCAGCAGCAAGCCAATCTGGCCAACCTCGACGCCTCGATGCGTGCCTCTCTGGCCAATCAAGATGCCGGACTGCGCGCATCATTGGCTAACCAAAACCGCGACCAGACGCTGGGGCAGATGTTTATGCAGGCGCAGATGGCCAACCAAGCGGCAAACCAGGCGCAGCTCGCGCAGAATCGCAGCTTCATGCTTTCGGCCAACGATGCCTTCAACGCGGGCAATGATCGCCGCATGAATCTTGCCCTCGGGGCCAATCAGCTCGATCTCGCCCGCCGAGGTCGCCGCATCACCTTGGCTGAAGGTTACGGAGCGCTTGATCCGTATGCGCGAGGCATCAATTCGGCCTTCCAGCTTGGCAGCGCCACGATGGGGCAAGGAACCAGTCTCATCGGCAACACCTTCAACAATGCGGTGCAGACCGCCGGCAACGTGGAGAGCTTCAACGCGAACATGGCGGCCAACCGCTACAATAGTTGGGCCAACAATGCGGCTGCGCTGCAAGGTGCGGGAATGCAGGCGGGAGCGGCCAGCCAAGCGGGCACTATGGGAATGGTCGGCTCCGGTGTGGGCGCCGCTATCGGCATCGCAGGCATCGGCATCGCTATCTAATGGATCAACTCGTCACAGACACCTGCCGCAAGGTGGAACGCTGGCTCGCCGCCAGCGCCAACCCTGTCGTGCTCTGGAGCGGCGGCAAGGACAGCACTGCGATGCTGCACCTGATCCGCTTCAAGGTGGGCGCCAAGACGCCGGTGGTGCAGTGGCGGGAGCCGCGGTTCCGGCACCGGTATGCGCATTCGGACATGCTGGCGCAGGCTTGGGACTTGGAGATGTATGACTGGTCGCCGCTCGGCTATGCGCTGACGGACGGCTACGACATCGAGACCGGCGTGCCGCGCTTTGACTTTGTGAAGATGTATGAGATGGCGCCGCGGAAGGTGATGTTCCTTTGCCTCGGCACCGAGGAGCCGCAACCCGAGGAGCTGGCCAGCGGACGGTATCTGTGCGGGCTGGACGCGCTCAAGCGCCCGACCGGGACGTTCAATTTTCCTTGGGACAGTGCGTTTCACGGCCAAAAGAGCGCCGACGTGGACTTGATAAAAGGCCAAGTGCCGCTGGCGCAGGACGCCTTGGTGCAGGCCGGCGTGCCGACCCAATACTATCCCATGCGCCATTGGTCGGATGCCGACGTGTGGAATTACCTTGAGGCGGCCGGCGTGCCGAACGACGAAACCCGCTACGAGAAGGCGGACGGCGTCTGGAGGCACCGCAAGGACAAGAGCGCCAACAGCGACTACTACCCGGTCTGCTGGAACTGCATCAACCGGCACTTGGGCGAGACGGTATACTGTCCTAAGAACTCATGCGAGACGAACAACATCAGCTCTCTGGCGCCCTACATCGACCTACAATCGGAAGCGCAGGGCTTCCGCCCGACGTGGCAAGATTCGACTGTGAACGGTGTGGGGCATGCTGCTCTCACAAGTGGTCCTGGCCTGTGCTGCGACGAGACCGCTCCGACGCCGCTGGCATCCCGCCATGGATGCTGCGCACCGACTACCCTTTGATGAAGACAACGAACCATAGATGCGTGGCGCTGACCGGCAAGGTCGGCTCTGGCGTGTCGTGTTCTATTTACAATCACCGGCCGGCAGCCTGCCGCGCTTTCGTGCCGGGTTCACCACTGTGCCTCGAAGCACGGGCTGCGGCGGGAATACAGGAGGAATAAAACTATGTTTGCATTTGACCCAGGAGTGAATGACGAGAGCGGCCAGATCCTTGGCAAGTATGGAGTGATGGCGGCCCAAACCACCGCCGATGCCAATGTGAAGCTGGTGGACAATATCGGCAGCGCGCTAGTCGGTCTTGCTGGAATGTATGCCGGCAGCGTGGAAAAAAAGAATGCGCTCAAAGGTATGGACAGCGCCGTGGGGGCCATGGCCGATGCAGGCGCGCTGCCCAAGGGATTCCTCAATCAATACAACCAGCTCGACGACACCACCCGGCCGTTTGTTTTTGAGGCCATTGCTTCGCCCATGTTTAAGTCCTTCAACGCTGGCCAGTCTGCCGCTGCGCAGGCGCAGGCTTGGGATCAATACAAAAACAAATGGGGTTCAAACGCCGGCGGTGGTGGTGGCGCCATGCCCTTTACCTACTAGCACCATGGATATGACCAACTCCTTAATGGACTTCCGCACGTTTGCGCGCGTGGTTCTACAGCGCACGCCTGGAGCGCGGGTCGGCGTTGAAGTTTCCGAGGCAGAGCATGAGTCGGACAAAAAAGCTTACGACTACTACGTCAAAAAGGGCATTGACCAGTCGATGGCGCAGCCTCAGTCGCCTCCGCAATTCATGTCGCTGACCAACTCGGAAGGCCGCGTCATTGACGTGCTGATGAAGCCCAATGGTGAACCGATGGTAGTGGAACCGAAGGTGCAGAACACCCAGCAGGGTATGTTCACTATGGCCAACCCGACTAATGCCGTGCCGATTGTTGACCCGCGCACAGGGCAGCAGTTGCAGGGCTATGCCGCTGACCCGATGATGGGAGGCATGCCGTCCCCAGCGCCATTGGCTGGCGGAGGGATGGTGGCGACCAATGCGCCGACCGCTGCGCCTGTGCAGGCGCCCGCCCCCTCGCCCACACCCTTCCCCGAGGGCGCGGTGATTCGCAGCAAACGTGACGGCAAAAACTATCGCATCGTCAACGGACAGCCAGTTCCCGTAGGACCGTAAATGGCATACAACCCAGCAGACTTTGAGCTTGTCGAGACACCGGCAGGCTCCGCTTCTCCCTACAATCCCGCTGACTTTGAGTTGGTGGATGATGGGCAGACGGGGCTATTGGAGGGTGTTGGCAACGCGCTGGAGCGCGGGTGGTCTTTGAGCCTCATGGCGCGGGAGATGGAGAAACCCATGCCCGACCCGCAGGCGGTCGCCGCTTTGCAGCAACGCATGCAAGCCGTGCCGCCGTCGCCGGAATACATGGCGACAATGAATGATGAGCTGGAGCCGGTGGAAAGCTGGAGCGCCTTCAAGTCTGCCCCGGTCAAGGTGCTGGCCGAACTCATGGGCGAATCGCTCTCGGCATTTGCGGGGCAGATGATCGACAAGGCCCCGAACCGCGTGGCCATTGGCCTCGGTGCCGGTGCGGCCATGGGCGCCCCAGTCGCTGGCATAGGCGCCGTTCCCGGCGGATTCATCGGCGCGGGCGCAGGGTTTGCCGAGTCGGCCGGCGCTGCCAGCTATGCGCTGGAGATGGCTGGCGGGGTGCTGGAATCTTTGGAGAGCGCGGGTGTTCCCCTCAATGATCCGCAGGCACTCTCCGTTGCCCTGCAAGATCCGCAGCGCATGCAAGTCGCCCGCGAATTTGCCCAACGCAAAGCCGTGCCGGTCGCCGTGTTCGATGGTGCCAGCGCCGTGATCGGTGGACGTATGTTCGGCGGCGGCAAGGTGGCCTCGGCTATGACCCGCCTTGGCCAAGGACTGGCCGAGACCTTCACCCAAGGCGCTATGGGTGCGGCCGGCGAGGCCAGCGGTCAGCTTGCCCAAAGCGGCGAGATCACCAGCGGTCGCAGCATCTTGGCCGAAGGTGTGGCCGAGCTGCCCACGGGACTCATCGAGATCGGGGCCGGTCAACTTTCCCAAGCAGGCGCCAATGCCGGTGCCCCTGCCGCCACGGCTACCGCGCAACCCGCTCCCGCCGCCGCTCCCCAACCCGCCCCCTTCACTCCCCCACCCGCCGCTGAGACGGTTGTGGTTGAAGAAGTCTTTGGCGATGCGACCACGGCAGCCGCGCCCGCAGAGGAAGCTGCCCCTGCTGCCGAACCCGCCATCAACCCCGATGACTTTGAGGTTGTCGAGATGCCGGGGGAGACGATTGTGACGGAGCCGCCGGCTGCGCCCCGCAAGATTTTCCGTGGCGTATCGCCCGACGTTGACTACTCAAGCGGCGATCAGTTCTGGTCCGAGAGCCGTGAGGTGGCCGAGAACTATGCCGCGCAGACTGGCACTGAGGGCACCATTGACGAGGCTACGCCGGACACGTTGCCGCAAAACCTTTACACTGCCACCGACAAGCCCACGCTGAAGGACGAGCTTGAGCTAAAGAGTGAACCCTTCGCCCCAGAGTTTGACGCCGAAGCCAGGACCGTCTTGCAGGCGCGCGGCTTTGAGGGCATCCGCTACGATTCGGGCACTGACTTGGGCGGGGAGCAGGCGACAGAGTTTCATGTGTTTGGGAAAAGCCCAAAGCCCACAAGCGTCCCGCCCAAAGCGCAAAAGCTGAAGGCTAAATTGGCGAAACTGGACCCCATGTTTGCCGATCAAGGATTCTGGCAAGGCTTTGAGCAAGGCGGATATAACGACCAGAAGATCCAGCAACTTGAAGGCATGGTCGCCAACTTCTCCAAGCCCAAGCAGCCCGCGCCCAAGACGGCCAAGGGCAAGGCCGCCCAAGCCTCTCCCATCGCCGACATCTGGGAACAGTATGACGGCACTGGCGAGATTGATAGCGTGGGCGCATTGGCCGATGCGGTCGAGTCGTATGCCGCAGAAACCGGCGATACCACATTGACCGACGCTGTTGCCGAATACCGCGCCAACCGGATGGAGGACCGCAGCGAGTTTGGTGATCGTGGGGAGAGCGGATACTCGGATGCTTTTGTGGCGAAGGTGCAGCAGGCGGCCAAGCAGCCCGCAGCGCAACCGGCGGCGGCGGCAACTCCATCCTTCGCCGAAGACTTGCCGCAAGCCAAGGCCGTCAAGGATGCCCGTGGGCGGTCTGTGGTGGTAACTGAGGCTAACGCCAAGAAAATGTCAGACGAGAAGGTGATGACGAGCTACGCCGTCTTCGCAGACACAATGATGCGGGCAAGGGAGGCGGGACAAGACATTGACCCTGTTGTCCGCGTCAATGCTGCCACCGTCTACCAAGAGGGGCGCCGCAGGAACTTGGTTCCGCAAGAGCCGTCCATTGAGGCTTACTTGGGGACGCAACCCCAAGATTCACCAGCCCAAAAGTCCCGCCGCCGCATCAAAAACATGACCGCCCAAAGCGGCGCGATTGACCTCTCCATCGTCGAAGACTTGTTTGAATACGGCAAGACGATCTACCGCGCCGGCATGAGCTTCGGCAAGTGGGCCGGCCAGATGGTCAAGGAGTTTGGCCAGGGCATTGCTTCGTTTTTGAAACAGGCGTTTGACCGCATCGTCCAAGCCTACAAGGACAGTCCTTACAGCGACACGACCGGAGCGGTGGGCGATGTGCGGCCGAAGGCCAAGCCGCGGCAGTTTGAGCAGAAGGCGGCACAGGCGCCGGGGCTGGATGCTGAGACCCGCGCGCAGATGGGCAATGATCCGTATGTGCCGATCACCTTGCGCGGGGTAGCCGAGGATGCCAAGGCATGGCTGGCAGAGAACGGTGTGGAAGCAGCCGAGCGGCGGATCTTGGAGCTGAACAGCGAAGAGACCACGCCGACCCCGCTAGACTTTGGTATTGGCTTGGAGTTGACGGCCAACCTTTCTGCCACCGGCCAGCATGCCCGCGCCGCTGCGGTGGTGCGCACCATGAGCCGCCGCGCCACCAGCTTGGGGCAGACGATCAGCACGCTTGCCATGCTGTCGCGCCTCACGCCGGATGGCATTGTTTTCTACGCTAACCAGACCATCGAGCAATACATCGGGAGCCTGCCGCCGGAACGTCAGCAGCAGATCCGCACAGCACAGGATGGCATTCGCCAACTGGAGACGGACATTGCCACGACCCGTAAGCGCACGGCCGAGGACGCAATCATCAAGGGCGAGCAGGGCGGCGAGAAGATCCAAGACAAACTCAAACGCCGCATCCCCGACAAGACGCAGAAGCAGCAGACCAATGTGAGCATCCGCTCGGTGCTGACGAGCCAAGCAACCAAGGCCGAAGCGACCAAGCAGATCACGCAGATCCTAGTGGACAGCGGCATCAGCCAGAGCGAAGCCACGGCACTAGCCACGGCCATCACCAACCGTTTTTACAAGGTGCTGGAGGATGCGCGCAAAGCCGCCGCCGCCAACCGCCGGCCGGCCTCGGGCAAGGGGCGGGTGACGTTTGATAAGTTGATGGCGCAACTCAAGGACGGGAAGGTCAGTGACCAAGATTTTATTGGTGCCCTTGCCCAGCTTGCCGGCGTGCCGGCATTGACGCCCGAGCTGCGAACCAAGTTGGAGAACTTGACCCGCCAATACAAGGCGGCCACCGACGACGACATTGCCTTGGTAACGGGCGCCAGAATCTTTGAGGAGGTTCACGGACTAATCCCCGCCGACTTCTGGGTGAAGCTGCGCGCGGTGAGCTACCTCTCCATGCTGTTCGCCCCCAAGACGTGGATCAGAAACTTGGGCGGCAACCAGATTCAATGGCTGACAGACATTGGGATCGACAGCGCCATCAGCATGGTCTTCGACCCTATCGCCAGCGTTTTTACCGGCAAACGAACCACGGCCGGCGTGTATGTCGGCACCAGAATCAAGGCCCTGCTGACGCCGGTGCAAGATGTTATCAAGGGCTACAAGTGGAACGCGCAGCAAAACCCCAGCGCCAACTTTATGGAAAACCTCGGGGCGGGTGTTGAGCATTTGCGCGTGCTGGCCAAGCTGACCACGCAAAACAAGTTCGACATTGTCGATGCCAAGGAAGTCGGCCGGAGGATCTTTAGCAACAAATTCATGCAGATGTGGGAGGGCGCACTGTCCATTGCTTTGGGCGGCGGCGACCGTGCGTTCTGGATGTCGGCCTTTCGCGCGTCTCTGGCACGGCGCGAGGCGGCGGCCAAGAAGAACGGCGAGTGGACCGGCCAACCGACACCGGAAGATGTGGAGGCAGCCTACGCTGACGCCATGTATGCCATTTACCAGAACCCCAACGTTCTCAGTAAGAACGCCAACAAGATCCGACAGGCACTCAATCGTTTGGCCACGTTCGGCAAGACAGATCAATTTGGGTTGGGCACGGGACTGATGGCCTTTACGCAAGTGCCGGGATCGCTTTCGCTGCGCGGCATTATCGAGATGTCGCCGCTGGGGCTGGTCACGGCGCTCTATGAGGCAATGCGCCCGGTGCTATTCAAGGCCAGCGGCGGACGAGTCGGTGGACAATTCCGCCAAGAGGACTTCAACAAGGCATTGTCTCGGGCCATGGTGGGCAGCGGCATGTTTTACGCTGGCGGTTACTGGCTATACTCCGTGGGCGTCATCACGGCCAGCCGCGAGGAGGACGATGACTTGGAGGCAATGCGGAGGGCTTCTGGCATGGGAGCCTACCGTATCAATGCCTCAGCGCTCAAGCGTATGCTGGGCAGCGGCAACTTCTTTGAGCGGCAGACACCACAAGACGGCGACCTCATTATGTCCTACGACTGGGCGCAGCCGGTCGCTATCACGTTCGCCGCGGGAGCCGAGCTGGCTAAACAGGTAGAGCAAAACAGCCGCGAAGGCGTGAAGAAGGGGCTGGCGGGCAAGGCCAATATGGTGGCGATTAGTTTGGCCGCTGGAGCGAAGTCGCTGGAGGAATTGCCATTGCTCTCGGGGTTGTCGTCCTTTGCCAGAACGTGGGGATACAGCGATTTTGTCACCGCGGCCTATGGCACCATCGCCGGCATGCCCTCCATGTTTGTCCCGCAGCTTGTGCGGCAGGCCAACCAGCTCATGGACAACACGGTGCGAGAGACCCGCTCGGGCGAAGGGGTGTTCCGTGCCTTCAACCAGATCGCCGCCAACACCCCCGGTGTGGCCGACCAATTCCCGCCGCGCATGGACATCATGGGTCAAGCCATTGAGAGGTATCAGTATGGGGGGAACAATGTGTTCAACGTGCTGTTCAGCCCCGTGATGACGACCCGCATCAAGACCAACCCCGCCTTGCAGGAAGTGGCACGGCTTGTCGAAACAACCGGCGAGGTGCGGCAGGTTCCTCGTCAGGTTAAGCGCACGGCCTCCATCAACGGCCAGAACATCGACCTCACCAACGAGCAACTGAGCGCCTACCAGTATTACTTGGGCAACTACACC
>Ga0207939_1000285_pt1 | contig 16370 bp, 19 predicted proteins | sample LakMenEpi02Jun12_FD_150663 | JGI IMG/M metagenome (GOLD analysis project Ga0207939, IMG submission 150663) | Freshwater microbial communities from Lake Mendota, WI - 02JUN2012 deep hole epilimnion (SPAdes) | ecosystem: Environmental > Aquatic > Freshwater > Lentic | place: Lake Mendota, Madison... | reverse complement strand
CGGCAGGATCGCTGAGCGGCAGAGGTAGCCCCGCAGCAGCACATCCCCCGGGTCAGTGAGGGCGGTGTCGTTGTAACCGCCAACAATTCCCTGCTGCTCGAGAAAGCAGTCGATCACGTGGCGGCGGATCGGGATGGGGTTGCGGCTCTCGGGCCGGTCGACCTCAAATAGGCAGAGGCGGGCATTGGCGTAGGGCTGCAAGGCCAGCCATAGAGGCGCAACAGCAGGCAAGGCCACCCGGCTGTCGATCGCTGGTGAGGCCGCTGGCAATCCCACCAGCTGGCCCCACTGCCCTGCAGCCCGCACGGGGTTAAGTCCCTGGTTCAGCGGCGAGAGGGGCTGCTCCATCGCTCAACCCCGCACCAGAGATCCCTGGAAGGGGTCGGTGTTGCACTGGCGCCAGTTCTGCAGCCGCGGCAGCAGCAGCGCCAGTTGGCCGATGTGCTGGCTCCTGTGCCGGTTCAGCACCAGCGCCGGTGATGGGCCAGCAGGGTTCCACTCGCTTTCGGTTTCCTCCAGCAGCAGCTCGGTGGCGTAATCCACCACCGCCAACTTGCTCAGCGGCAGCGGGTTGGGCACCACGCCGCCGGCGACGCCCTTGCGGCTGCTGCGGACTGGGGCATTGAGATCCGCTGGCGTCAGCGCCGCCAGCTGTTGATCCAAAGCGGCGATGGCATCGAGGTGGCCCTGGGCAGTGCAGACGCCTGTGGGGTAGTGGGTCTGCAGCAGAGACATCTCCCGGTTCAGAGCCGACAGAGAAGCAGCGCTGACCGGAATGGAGAGGGCGATGCGCAGCACCTCGCTGTCGCCGGGGCGCCAGGTGCAGGTGCGTGGTGAGGACTGGGTCATGTCCTCACTTGCCAGATCAGCTGCCCCCGTTGGGCTCGCCTAGCCCCAGCTGCTGGCGCAGCTCGGCTCCGTCGATCACTCCCCGCTCGTGCAGCACCAGCCACTCCTGCACCGAGGGCTGGGGTTTGCGCGGCGGCTGCGGCGGCACCAGCGGACAGATCTCCACGCTGCAGGCTGGTTCATCAGAAAGCTTCTCGCCGGTGAGCCGGGTCCACTGCAGCAGCAGGGTGCTCAGCATCGAACGCTTCTGACCAGCCAGGCTCTGCAGCACCGCAAAGCTCTGGCCGGCGGTGAGCGAAATCTCAAGCTCGGTGCGGGCTGGACCGTGGCCGCCAGCTGGGATCAGGGCGTCGCGGCGCATTGCTTCTTCCAGCTGCTGCAGGTAGGCCCGGTGCTCCGCCAGCGAGCGGGCTTCTATTTCGACCCACTGGAACTTGGCCCCCTCCGGCAGGTCCATAAAGGAGGAGGTGGAGAGCACCAGCCGCTGGGGGCGTTGGGCATCGCCGACTGCTGCTGGAGCAGAGCCAAGGGCGCCGTCGCTGCGGCGGAAGCCGTAGGCATCCACCAGGCCGGTGCGTACGCCCACTGGCAGGGCGGTGCGGGAGAGGAGGTCTTCGTATTCGCTGCGGCAGCGGTAGTGGTTGAGGTACTGGTGCGCCAGGCCCAGGTGGGGCAGATCGCCCTCGCCAAAGGCGGTGCCGTCCACCGAATACCAGAGGGCCGGTAGATCAAAACGCTGAGGCATCAGCTCCGGCTCACCCACCGGCACCACCTCATAGCCATCGGCAGCAGCAGGGTTGGGGTTTGCCTGCCAGCTGCGCAGCACCAGTCCGTCATCGGTGACCGACAGGCTGCGGTAGATCCAGGCCTGTGGATCTGGCACTAGGCCGCCGTGGGCATCGATCACCAGCGTGGGCACGGCGGCATTGCCGCTGGAGAAGCGGGGCGGCAGTGCCTGGCGGCGCGGCTCCCGCCAGACGATCTCCACTGGGCCTGATGCAGGAGCAGCCGTGGCGGCATCAGTCGGCAGGCGCCAATTCAGCAAGTCACCCCGGGGCACCAGCTGCAGGCGCGGCAGGGAGAGCCGGTCGCCTTTGGCGAGCGCCTCCAGCCGGTCTCCTTCTGAGGGCCAGCGGTGCTGAGGCGGTAGCTGCAGGATCAGGCAGCCCCCATCCCGCAGCGTGAGCAGGTCGGCCAGAAACAGGAACACCCCTAGGTCGGTGCCGTGGCCATCCACGTCTGTGTCTACACGACTGAGGGAATCAGGGAGTTGCTGCCAGGCCAGCCGCGACAGCATCCCGGCGTAGGTGCGCAGGGCATCGCGGTAGAAGCCAGTGGGGCGAGCCGCCTCCAACCGTTTGAGATAGCAGGTCTCGGGTTCCTCGATGCCTCTGGGGAGGTAGACGGGGCGGCGGCTGGTGCCGTCGGGGAGTTCCAGCAGGGTCCAGCAGTCGTAGGCCAGTTGGAGGCGGTCCCGTAAGCCGCTGAGGGTGGGGTGCTCCAGCCAGGGGGGATGAGCGAGGGACTGGGGCTGCGGCGCTGGTGAGCAAACGGGCCTGCTGGACGTAACTGAACTGCAGCTGCGGGTGATTAGCACGGGCTGTTGACGTGGTCACAGCCATTGCCAGAGGTGGCGATAAGCATCAAGACGGGCTATGGAGGATCTGCATGGTTTTAATCAGAGCGACAAGGCCTGCAGGTCGGCCAGGCCGAGGGCGTCGGGTTCGTAGGTGGGTCCGGTGAAGATTCAGGTGAGATGAACTGACCCACCCAGATCCATAGCGGCGCACGGAGGTCTAGGATTATAGCCACAGTGGCTTTTGTGTTTTTATTCGGATCACATATGGCCTGGCTATCTTTTAGCGAGGATCAGGCTATATAGCGCTGGATCTACTCATAGACTATTCGGATGGCAAGACCCGCAGGCTCTTCAAACATAGTTCCATTTGAGAATAGGTCATCTATTGCGACCACTTCAGCTGCTGATATTCAGCATCTTTCTCGACACGCACATTTAAGCGCTTTAAATGAATTCAAGAATCAGCTGAGACATCAACGAAGCTTTCTTCGGTGGATCATCAGCAGACACGAGTCTCTTCAAGAAGCAAATCGTAAACTCAACCCGAACAGCAGGGGGCCAAAAGATAAAACCTACCGAAAGTATAGATGGTATGCTGAGCAGCAGACACTTCTTGAGGCCATCAACGCATTTGAGGTCTTTTTCAAAAGATCGTTGGTTGCACTTGCAAAGTCGCTAAGACCCTACATACCTGCTAGCAAAATTAAGGGCTCGATTGACGCAAAGGTATTGTGGGCAGAGAATTTCTCTCAGGGCATTGAAGCTCTTTTGTTTGAGCATCAATTGTTTCATAGCCTTAGTGCTGTTGATGATGCGACAAGCATGCTCATAGGGGAAAGGAGATATCAACCGGATAATCTCCAAGGGCGATATCCGAGATCGCGGATTAAGGCACTCCGAGGCATCTTCCAAATACGACATACGCTATCTAATAACCAAGGTTTTGTCACCTCAAGCGACTCCACCAAGTTTCAACTGTATGGCTTTAGTACGGCTCAAGGAGAAGTAATCGACCCCTCTAATGAGCACACTGGTCTGATTGTTCGTGAGTTTCTGAAAGAGGAAGCCGAGGGCTTTACCGAATGGCTATTGCAACAGATAGCAGTCTACCTTGGTTCACTTCACCGGAATGATCATGTGCCGCTACTGACTGCACACAAGGCTACAATTGATCAGCTATTAGGCTCGCATGTTCATATTGATAACCTGCCTTGGTCTTGATATCCAACGCTCAGGCGGTAGCCTAGACTTTCCACGCCTAAGCTGGTACCCGCCTCCGATCTTGAGCGTTGGATCGAGCTCATGAAAGACAACCTCATGGAGAAACAGAAGCCGCCAATTAACTCAGAGAGCGCGCTTGCTGCAAGTAGCCACGCACTGATTGCCAATGGCCGCACTTCCGATGCCAGGCTCATCGCTAGTGCACACGGCAGCCTCGATATTGTCGGCTATGACAACTGGGATGGAGGAACTGATGTCTGGGAACTCCAGATTTTAGTTGCATTTTCAGACTTTCTTGATCTAGGTGATGACAAGCGTAAGGAACTACAAAGTTTCATTGACGATGTGATTAGTCCATTTCTTCCGGAACGTGGCGTCTGGATTCACTCGGTAATCAAGCCACGCGAAATTCGAGATCCTGACTGGAGAAAGCGTCTCCTTATCGGCGGATCTGAAGATGTATTAACAAACCAAGGGCGTGGCCATAGTTCAAATCCAGCTGCGCTTCAGCATGACGGGTTGTTCTTCCGGTCTCCACCTGAAATAGAAGTCTACAAGGCGCTAAAAGCAACGGGAATTCCTTTTGCTCCTCTACCAGTCTTTGTGCGTGGTGGCGTGAAGTTCTCGCGTGTTGAACCTGATTTCGTATTGATGAAGGATGGTGTAGTAGTTTTTGTGGAGGTTGATGGATCGTCATACCACAAGGAAACCCCAGCCGACGCACACTATCGGCTCAAGCCATTTCAAGACGAGGGAGTGCGGGTAGAGCGTGTAAAGGCGGAGGACTGCAACACGCCTGAGAAAGCCAGTCGTTTCGCCAAACAACTCGTCAATCTGATCGAAAAGTGGAGGAATCAGAAGTGAGCCAACTAACACTGCCATCGACCTGAACTGTCAATACAAGGATGATTTAAGTCTCTCAACCTATTTGCTGTTAGGTGGTGCCAAATGTTCAATCAACAGGAAAAGCAACCACCCGTACTGAGCAGGCGTCCGCTATCTGAATCCACTGCCCGCGGCAGATCCCTAACCGCTCCAGCATCTCACCCACGCCTACTCCTGATGTCAGCAACCGCTGTCCCCGCGCATGCAGCTCGCGCCACGTCGGCGGCACCTTCAGCAGGAACCCGTTGTCCCGCAGAAAGTGGGTGATCTCGCCGTTGGCGTAAGTGCGGCCATAGGGCCGAAAGGGGCCCCGTGAGGGGTCGTAGCGACGCGCCGCTTTGATAAGCCCGATCATCGCCAGCTGCAGCAAGTCCTCCTTCTGATGAACAGTGCGGCGAGCGAAGTTGCCGGCGATCTTCTCCGCCAGATCCCGGTGCTCCAGCGCCAGGGCATCAGCAGCGGCATGGGGCCGCACGGGGCGCTGACGCCGTGGCCTGCAGCGCGGAGTCTGTCGGGCCGGGTTCCTGGGCGGATGCCGCGCAGGCTCTGCCCAGTTGATCTCCAGCTGTCCTGCTCGCGCGCAACAGGCCGGCCGTCGGTAGCGGCGTTGCCGCAGCATCCGCATCGCACCGGCAGGAGTCCCGACCAGCACGACCTTGATCGGCAGCGACAGCTGAAGCACACCCGGTTGCCCTTCCACCTGCGCCTGCTGGGGCAGCTGCTTAGGCGCTGCCATCACTGCACCCGTCATCGTTTTCTTTCCTCCCCGCTCACCGGCTCACAAGCAGCGGCGTCACCAACGGCTGGATGCCCTGCGCCTTCCAATAACGGCCCTCCAGCCAGAGGGCGCCGTGGCAGAAGGCATCCACCAGGTCCTTGCTGCCCTTGGGGAAGCGGATCGCTTCTTCCACCAGCGGCTGAGCGCGGTGATGGAAACGGACCTGTCCTGCTTCCACCAGGGGGGCGACGGCATGAGCGCGGGTTTCCTTGCTGCCGCGGGCGGTGATCGGCAGCATTCCCGGCACGCGGCGCCGGAGGGTCTGCAGCACAGCCGGGCCGTTGGCGGCGTCCTCGATCAGCACCGCGTTGGGCCGTAGGCCCTGCTGCTCCAGGGCCTGCAGGCAGCCCAGCAGGAAGCGGATCACCTCCGGCAGACCAAAGCGGTGCCGGGCAGCCCAGAGCACTTCCATCTCCAAGGCGGTGCACTGCAGCGGCCTCTCGGGTTCACCGCTGCGCGGGTTGATCGTCCTAGGCGGTGGTGCCAGCAGGCCCACCAGGCAGAAGCCGCAGTAGTCGCTCTCCGCCTCCCCCTTGAACGACAGGTCACAGGAGAGGGCCAGCAGGGCGTACTGCCGCTGGCGGCCAGTGGCCGCTCCTGTTGCTTCGCGCGGAAAGGGCGGCCGGATCCACTGGCGCAGGAAGATCGAGCCGCTGGCCGGACTGGGCCGCTGCTGGTACAGCGCCGCCCACCAGTAGGCACCAAGGCGAGCGCGGATTTTGAGCAGTTCCGGCAACGGGAAGCGCTCCGGGCAAAGGGCTTCTCCCTGCTTGCGCCAGTCCGGGATCAAGGTGCAGGTGTGCGGCAGCTGAGGTCGTTCAGTTGGGTCCTCGGCGATGGCGGGCAGATCGAGCACGGTCCACTGCTGCGGCGCCTCGCCCAGCTCTTGCTCGTACAGCCAGCCGATCACGTCCTGGTGGTCCCAGCGGGTGAGCACCACCACCTGGGCTGAGAGGTTTGGCTGCTCGCTGCCGTTTGGTCCAAGCACCATTGCCGGTTCAGCCCGGGTGAGCCACACCGAGCGCAGCCAGTCGATCAGCTTCTGTCGGAGCGCCGGAGAAGCCGCATCGCCTGGCCCCTTGTAGGGGTCATCGATGATCCCCAGGCTGTAGCCCTTTCCAGTGAACGGGCCATCCACACCAGCAGCAATGCAGCCACCGCGCTGGCGCGTCAGCCAGTTGCCGACGGCCGCCGAATCGCGGGCCAACTGGTGGCCGGTCACCCGGTAAAAGTGGCGCGCTTCTCGGGAGTGGGCGTAAGCCAGCTCGGCTGAATACGAGGCAATCGCCGCGAAGAGATGCGGGTAGCGCTGCAGGAAGTAAGCCGGGAACAGCTTGGAGACCAGGAGACTTTTTCCCAGCCGGGGAGGGCAGGTGACGATCAGCCGGCTGAGCTGGCCATCGGCCACTTGCTGGAGCAGATCAATCAGCACCTCAGCCCAGCGGTGGAAGCCGTAGCGGGGGTAGGCCTCGGCGATGAAGTTGCTCAGGCTCTGGGGTGCGGATGGCTCGGCTGTGGTGGTTGTGGGGAGGTGGAGCAGACCGCCATCGCCCCAGGGGTCGAGCTCGCTTAGCAGCAGGCCGCCTTCTGCAGGGGGATGTGGCGTGAGCACTGGTGCTGGCATCGCAGTGTCAGGGGTGGTCACCCTCATGCCCTCGGATCCGGTGGCTTGATCGGTGCCCGCAGCAGGCCGCCGATCTCAGCGATCACCCGGAAGGCGCCGACAGCAGCAGAAAACTGCTCGGCATCCATCGCCCGGCGGGCGCATTCATTGATGGCGAAGATCTGCTCGGCCTGGTGACGGCGGCGATCGTTGATCAACTCCTCCACCATCCGCTCGCGGGCGAGGTTGAGGTAGCGATTGACCGTCTGGGTGTTAGTGACCCCCCAACTTTCACGAGCTTTTTCGACGATCAGCACCAGCGGGATTCGCTGGGCGATCCATAGCTGCGCTTCCGCAACCCTGCGCTCCACCTCCAGGCGCGAGGGCCGCTGTGATGGCTGGGCCGCCTTTCCCCGGGGGCGCCTGGGCGGATTGGCATGCCCGATCGGCCGAGCCGGATCGGTGGGCTCATACAGCGGCTTGCCGTTGTCGTCCTCCGCGCAGGCCGCTGCGCGCAGCTCCTCTACAGGATCAGCAGGAGGCAAGGCGTGGGCACGCTGCGGCATCGGCTCAGAACGGCTGGTCCTGGGCCTTCGGGGGGCGGATGGTCCAGAAGGGCTTGCCACGCTTCTCGGTGGCGCTGCCCTGCTGGATGGCGCTCTCCTTGGCGGCCTTGAGCTGCTGCTCGATCTGCTGCACCGCCGCCGGGAACTCGTAGCTCAGCCGGCCGGAGCTGTGGGCAAAAGACCAGTCGTTGTGAGAGAAGGAGGGGTCCAGCTGGCCGGCCGCCATCGCTTCGCCGAGGGAGTCGAGCAGCGGTTCGAGCTGCTGCTCCAGCTGCTTCTGCTGGACCTTGATCGCGGTCACCGCATCCAGCAGCGCATCGATGGCGCCCGCCGGATCCGGCGCTCCTGAGGGCGCAGCAGCAACTTCAACAAGGGCAGCAGACATCACCATGGCCAGGGGATTCAGAGGCCAGCAGACCAGAGCCCGCCAGGGCTTCACTGTATGGGCTCTGTACTAAGAGCCGCAATCACAGGGGCTGTTAGTTCCTAATGGTTTTGGCTGCTGATCAGAAGGGCCTGCGAGCCAGGCAGTAGCAACTCCAGGCCGCAGCCCAGGCGCTCAGACACTGCTCACGGCTGTAGAAGGTGCTGGTGAACGCCTCGCCGGGCTTGCTCCAGATTGTCTGACCCAGCTCGTAGTGGTTGCCCTGGGCGGCCTCGAGCACCATGTAGCCGCCAAGCTGGGCAGCGGTGGAATAGGGCCGGCCGTGGGCCGAGAGGGTCTTGAGGTCGTAGAGCACCCGCACCTGATGCCCCCGCCGCTCGCTCAGGGCCGGGGAGACGTAGGCGCCGTCAAAGGCCCCGGCCACGTTGCGGGTCAGGCAGCAGCTGAGCCGTTCACTGGCGATCACCCGCACCTCATCCCAGAGCGGCAGCTGCAGCAGCGGCAGGATCCAGTCCCGGTAGGGGTGATGGCCCGGCAACGCCTCCACGGCCAGCAGGGCATCGGCCGCGCTCTTGCCCACCATGAAGCGTGCCTGGCTGTAGCGCTCCAGGGCCGCGTGCACGGTGGTGCCGCGGGGCTCCCAGATCGGCCGCTTGGCCTCGATCGCTCGCTTGGCGGTCTCGCTCAACCTGTGGGCCAGCACCCCCGTGATCGATACCGGGAACAGGTGATCCCCAAGCCAGTAGCGGTGTGCCGCCTCATCCCGCCAGAGGCCGGGGATGGGCTCCAGCCAGGTCGTCGTCAGCATGGCCGTTTCCCTTGCAACGGGCTGTGACAGCTGGCGTCACAACCGAAAATTCGCTCCAGAGCAGGGATTGAGCAGACCCTGTGACGTTGTAACTCTCTTTCTATAAATAGAAGCATTAGCAAGCAGCAGTGTGTCCTTACGCAGGTGTGCATGGGTGCCTATGTGTGTGTGAGGGTGTCTTCCCCCGGCAAAAAGCGTTACAGCGTTACAGCCGCTGTGATCGTCTGCGCTGCAGTCGATCTCGGCATAACGGTGGGGTATTTTGGGGTGTCATGGCTGTGACGCTGAACCTCAGAGAACCGCCAGTGGAATCGCCACCGCCCGCGTGACCATGCCGGCGCCGCAGAAGCGCACCGGCCCGCGCCGTTGAGCGCCGGCCAGGCGCAACAGCACCACCGCCCAGCCATGGGCCCAAGCGGTCTCCCGCAGGATGTAGGCGATCGGTTCGGCCGTGTTGCTCACCAGCAGATGGAGCGGCTCCAGGCGCAATCCCTGGCGGGCCAGGGCCTGCGCAGCCAGCTCGGCGCTGATCTCCAGGTCATGGGCCTGGTGGGCAGCGAGCTCCACCAGTTCGCCGATCGTGCGGGTGACGCTGCGATCAGCGCACTCCACCCGCAACTGGTGCTGCAGAACCGTCTGGATGCAGCGCTGCTCATCGCTGAGCTCGGTGCTCTGGCTGTAGCTCTCCCAGTCGTGGCAGGCAATGCACTGCTCGGCCTCCTCCTGGGTGGGGACGACATCGCTGAGCAGCGACCAGGCCCCGGCCATCAAGGTGCCGTACTGATCGCCCAGCCGCTGGGAGTCGAAGTGCCGCGCCGCCGCCCTGCTGAACACCCCTTCCGCCTGACGGATCATCGGGATCAGGCCCACGGTGCGAGCGATCAGACGGCGCCCCAGCTCGCCAGAGATGTGGCGATCAAGGTCTCGATCGAGCGAGGCCCAGTGCTGCTCCCGCTCACCCTTGGGCAGCTCGGCGGGGTTGCGCAGGGTGAGCTGGGCAAAGCGGCTGCGGTCGGCACCCTGCTTGAGGGCGGTAGCGATGGAGCTGAGCAGGAACATTGAGCGCACCCGATAGCGGCTCACCTCCCCGCTCGGAGAGCCCTTGAGCAGGGAGGCCCCGCTCTCGCTGCTGGCCACCCGCGCCAGCGACAGGATCCCCTGCATCCGCTGCTGATCTGGCCGCTCGTTGCTCTCGGCCTCGTCAAACACCACCGGCATGGCGTCGGAGCAGATCGACTGGCGCAGCGCGGCTTCTGTTGTCGAGCCACTGACCGGCAAGGCAAAGTCGCCTAGCAGGGGGGTGATGTAGCGCTCGAGGATCGCGCTCTTGCCGGAGCCCGCACCGCCGGTGAGCCACACATGGGGCCGCCAGCGCAGCGAGCCGCAGATCGGCCCGAGCACCACCCAGCCCACCAGCAGGGTGCCGGAGGCGGGCACATCCCAGTGGAAGCGGTTGGCGATGCTCACGATCACTGCCGCCTCTTTCACTGAAAGCGGCTCGACATCGCCCGGCCCATCGAGGCGCGGCATGCGCTGGTAGACGTAGCGCGAGCGGAAGGGGGTGGTGATCAGGTGCTCCCCCTCGGGGGTGACGAGCCGATCGCCCAGGTGCAGCAGGGGCCGGCCGTCATCCCACCAGGCCCCGCGGCCGCGGATGCGATCGGGCGTGAACAGCCCCGCGGCGATGGAGCGTTCGTACAGGTCGCTGGCCACCGCCGACCAGTTCACGCCGGTGCGGCTGGGGTAAAGGGTCTCCCAGTGGGCCAGGGGCGCCAGGGCAATCAGGTGGGTGGCGGTGTGGGCAGAGCGGGCCAGGCGCAGCACCTGCCCGGTACGGCCGGAGCGGTAGTAGCTGGCCTCGCCGTCGTAGCCGAGGCACTGGAACGGCGCCCCGCCACCACCACCTACCGGTGACTCAGCGGACGTGGGCCCCTGCTGATCAGCTTCTGCGTCCTGGTTCGAGGCACCTTCCGCAGCCGGCAGCGCCTGCAGCCACTGCTGCAGATGCTCGGCTGCTTCCGCCTGGCTCCAGTCGGCATCGGCCAGATCCCAGCCCTGCGGCAGATCGGCAGGCGGCTCCACGAAGGCGACGGTGCAGCCCTGCTCGCTCAACAGTGGGGCCAGCCGCGCCATGGCCTTGCGGCCCGGCGCGTCGGCATCGGGCCAGAGCGTCACCGCCCGCCCCGCCAGCGGGCTCCAGTCCGCCTTGGCGGTGGCGTTGGTGCCGTTGGCCCAGCTGATCACCACGTGCTCGGGGAACAGCAGCGCGGCTGCATCTGCCGTGCCCTCCCCCTCCACCACCAGCACCGGGGCCTCTGGGCGTTGGGCCAACCCCGGCAGGCCGTAGAGGGGTCGTGGCGCCGGCCACTCGCAGGAGAAGGGATCGCGGTGGCTGAGGCGGTGCCAGCTGCCATCGAGCCAGACCCGATGCAGAAAGCCCTTGCGGCCGCTGCGGCCAGGGCAGAGCCGCTGAATCCAGAACAACTGGGCGCCGCTGGCGTCTCGATAACACCACTGGGCGATCGCACCCCGCTCCAGCTCTGGCGGCGCGGCGTCAGCAGGCGGCACCTCGGGCTGGCGCCAGGGCCGAGTGGCGTGGCCAGGGAGTCCTGAGGCCGCAGGGACCTTGCCTCCGCTGCCGTTGCCGCTGGACACCACCTGGGGCCGGTGCCGACCATTCCCCTGCGCCTCAACACCGAGATAGCGCTCTACCTCTTCGCAGGCCTGCCGGAAGCTCCAGCTGCGCACCCGCATCAGCAGATCCATGCCTGTCCCCCCACCGCCCAGATGGTCTTTGCCACCGCACTGGTTGCAGAACCAGGAGCCGTTGCCGTCCCGGTCGTCAAAGCGGTAGCGATCCCGGCCCCCACAGGCGGGGCAGGGCTGGTGGCGATTGCTGAGCTGCTCGGCTTGCAGCCCTGCCAACACCTCGAGGATGTCCCTCCAGCGGCCTGAAGCCGCTGTCATCACGTCGTTTGCCATGGGTATCGCAGCAGATCAGCGACGCTCAGCGGCTGCCGCCAGCACCGGCCCCGGCAGGGCCAGGCCGGCCCGCTCTGCAGCAATCGCGGCATCGATCACCTGGCGCAGCACCGCCGAGCGACTGAGGGTGCCATGGGAGCGACGCTGGTCAAGCCAAGCCAACTGCGCCTCGGTGATGGAGACGCTCAGCGGTGCCGCGAAAGAGGCCATAGATGTCTGGCATTCTGAGCACACCCTAAGCGCACCCGGCAAGGCTTGATAAGTTAGACATTGCTGAGGCACCCGTCTCAGCGGCAAGCCTGCCGATTCGCCTGTGGCCCCGATCGTTCTGCGCGACTACCAGCAGCAGCTGCTGGCCGATCTCCGCGCTGCCCTCAAGATCCACCGGAGGGTCTGCGCCGTCATGCCCACCGGCGCTGGCAAGGGCCAGACCATCGGCGCGATCGTGCAGGGCGCGGCGGGCAAGGGCCGGCGCGTGCTGGTGCTGGCCCACCGGGCTGAGCTGATCGAGCAGCTCACCGGCACGGTGAGGGCCTGGGGCCTGGAGCCCGACGTGATCGCCCCCGGCCACCGGCTGCAGGGCAGCCAGGTCGCTGTGGGCTCAGTGCAGACCGTGGTTCGGCGGCTCGCGCTGCTGCTGCCGCCGGATCTGATCATTCAGGACGAGGCCCACCACCTGGTGACCGGCAATGTCTGGGGCCGTGTCATCAACGCCTGGCCCCAGGCCCACCTGATCGGCAAGACCGCCACGCCCGAGCGGCTCGACGGCAAGGGGCTGGGCGTGGAAGCCGGCGGTTATTTCGAGGCCCTGGTACAGGGGCCTTCAGCCGCCTGGCTCGTGGAGCAGGGCTGGCTGGCGCGGCCCAAGGTGTTCTCCTGGCCAGGGGCGCGCAACAGCAAATTGCGACGCCGCATGGGCGACTTCGATCTGGAACAGGCAGCCCAGGCCTTCGGGGACCGGGCCGCCATCGGCGATGCGGTGTCGCACTACCAGCGCCGACTGCATCCGGGCACGGCGATTGTTTTTTGCTGCACGATCGAGCACGCCGAACAGATGGCCGGGGCCTTCCGCAGTGCGGGAATTCGGGCCGCGTCAGTGAGCGGCGGCACCCCAGCAGAGGAACGGAAGTGCCTGATCGCAGGGCTCGGCACCGGTGAGGTGGAGGTGCTCAGCAGCTGCATGATCATTTCCGAAGGCACCGACATCCCCTCAGTCGGTGGCGCGATCCTGATGCGCCCCACGGCTTCTTTGTCGCTCTATCTGCAGATGGTCGGCCGTGCCCTGCGTCCTGCACCTGGGAAACAGGAGGCAGTGATCCTCGATCACGTCGGCAATGCCCATCGGCACGGCCTACCGACCGATGAGCGTGAGTGGAACCTGGCCGGCCGCCGCCGGCGGGAGGGTGTCTCGATCCCGATCAAGGACTGCCCGTCCTGCTTCTGCAGCTGCCCCAGTGCTGTGCAGGTCTGCCCGGACTGCGGCCACCTGTTCCTGACTGAGGAACGCGATGAGCAGCGGCGCGGGCTCCAGCAGGTTGAGGGTGAACTGGTGGAAGTCACGGGCGCAGCCCGGCACCGGCCCAGGCCAAAGCAGCAGCAGCAACGGCCGCGGCGCACGCATCCGGCCGCTGGTTGCCGCACCTTTGAGGAGCTACTGCAGCGCGAGGAGGAGCGCGGCTACAAGCCTGGCTGGGCCAGGCATGTCTGGGCTGCTCGGCAGCGCGGCACTTAATCCCTGCCCGGCTTGCCGCCTCCTGCCAGCAGTTCAGCTTCGAGGCCCAGCAGTTGGGCCGCTGCGACAAACGGCGCATCAAGGCTGCAGAGGGTGGCACCACGGCCGCTGGCGATGGCCAGGTGCAGGGCATCGGCCGCTCGCAGGGACGTGCTCCAGCCGCGTAAGCAGGCGTTGGCGTTGCGGAAGTCCTGCGGCTCTAATTCCAGCATCAGCAGGCCTGGCGCCAGGCTGCGCTCAAAGCCCTGCAGCACCGTCTCGGCCTGCGCCTGGCTCAGGGCCTTGGTTCGCACCTTGAGGCCAAGGGCGGAATGGAGCTCGGTGACGCTCCAGGAGCTGATCGCCAATGGTGCCCTGGCCGCCTCTAGAAATGCCATCGCGGTAGCGGAGTGCACTTCCGGCGTCAGCACTGCCAGCAGCACGCAAGTGTCGATGTAGAGCATCAGGCGCCGGGCTCATCCCGCAACGCCCGCATGGTCTCCACGCCAGTGGTCGGTTGCTCGGGCAACGAGCCACGGAGAGCTTCGAGCTGTGGCAGCAGATCACGCACGCTGCAACGCGGCACCAGCTCGGCGATGGCCTTGCCGCGACGCGTGATCACCACCGCCTGCCCAGCCTCCACAGCATCCAGCAGGCTGGAGAGCTGGGTCTTGGCTTCCGCCACCGTCACCTGCACCATGGCCGTTGACCATCTAGATGACCAACCCTAGGTCGGGTTGGCAGCACGGCAACAGGAGGCATGGCCTCCTCCCCCAGCGAACACGAGATCCAGCAACGCATCCGCCTGGCATGCGGCCACGGGGCGGTGCGGCTCTGGCGCAACAACACCGGTGCCCTGCTCGACCAGCAGGCGCGCTTCGTGCGCTTTGGGCTCTGCAAGGGCAGCAGCGACCTGATCGGCCTGCGCGCGTTGGAGATCACGCCCGAGCTGGTCGGCCAGCGGCTCGCCCAGTTCGTTGCCCTGGAGGTCAAGACAGCCCAGGGCGTGCTCAGCCCGGAGCAGCGGGCCTTCCTGCGCCTCGTGCAGGAGCTCGGCGGCGTGGCAGCGGTCTGCCGCTCCGTGGAGGAAGCCGAGCAGCTGCTTGGCACCCCGAGGCAAGTGCCGCTGGGTCACTGATGGGTCCGGCAGAACTGCAGCAGCGGCTGAGGCATCTCACGCAGGCCCACCCAGACGAGCACCCGTACACACTTGCTCTGAGATTGCAGGCAGAGACAGGAAAGGTGATTACTGGGCAGCTTGCCAAGCAGATCTTGCAGAGGCTCGGACAAGATCGGACCTGATATGCCAGGGCGTGTCAGGGAGTGACTAGGAGTGCCAAGTTTGCCGTAAGGTTCAGAAATCCCATTCAGGATCCTGAACGTGGAAATCACTTACGCGGAGCTGCTTGAGCGCCAGGATGAGAACCGCGCAGCGTTCGGAAGGATGCTGCTGAACTGGCGAAGAACCAACGGCTGGACCCAGTACACCGCCTGCAGCTGGGCCGAGGAGGCCGGCTTCGATGCGATCTCCTACGGCAACCTCTCGGTGATCGAGCAGGGCAAGGCCGGCGAACTGCGCCAAAAGGCTTTCTGGCAGTTGGGCGAACTGAACCGCCGCATCGCCGCGAAGAACTGGGGCCCGGTCAAGAGCCAGGCCATCAAGGAGAAGCTGGAGGGCGCCATCCCACTGGGCGATGAGGCCTGCCCGGCCTGGACGCCGCTGGAGCTATGGGCCTGCTACTGCGGCCTGCGGGAGGTGCCCGATGCGTTTCGCACAACCCCCGCACCAACCGTGGGACAGCGCAAGGCCACTGAGCTCTCCACCAAGTGGCGCAGCCAGATGCGCCGGGTTGTCGACGAATGTGGCCTTGAGCCCAGCGATGCACTCGAGTCCCTGGCGGCAGAAGCCAGCGAAGAGCACCGCAAGCGTTTCTATGCCGTGCTCACGGGCTTCGGGGACTACAAGCCGGAGGAGCTGGCTCCGTTGTGGATCGAGGGCGATCTCTATCAGCCCAAGCGCTGGCTGGACCAGTGGGAGGAGGCCTACAAGAAGACCACCAAGCCCAACAGCCGCAAAGGCAATAAGCCAGTCACAGCCAATGGCTAGGAATTAACAGCTACTATGAGTGCGGCTTTCAGTAAAGAGCCCTAAGATCCGGATCAGCGGGCATCCGCCCGATTCGATCCGCCATGGTTCCACCATCCAGGCCCATAGAGGTCGGCCATGCGGCGCACGGCGCCGGTGATGCCGCAGGCATCCCGATCGCCGAACCGCTGCCGGCCGACCTAAGCCACGCCACGCCCGAGCAACAGCTCACCCATGCCCTGGCAAGGTTCCAGGCCGAGGTGTCCGCAATCACCGCCGCCGATCTGGCGGAGGTTGTGCAGGCTGCCCGCCCGGCGTTCCGCCGCGGCATTGGCTGGTCTGCCCACCTGCGCGAGCAGCATGGCCGCTCCAGGCTGCATGTCACGGTGATGCATGTCGCTGGGGCCGAGCTCTGCAGCGAGTCCTGGGCTGATCAGGTCACCGATCTGACTGAGACAACCGGTCTGATGTTGGCCATGCTGCTGGGCATTCCTGTGTCCGCACAGGCTCGGGCTGTACAGCCTTGTCTAGCTGAGGCAGAGCATTCTGGTGACAAGCCCGATGAGGGCATTGCTCAGCAGGCTTGCTCTGAGCAAAAGGCCGAAGCCCCATCACCAGAAGAGTCGCTCCCCCTGGCCGACACCATGGGGGACGGGGCGCCTGCGGACGGAGATACAGGCCTGGCGCCCCTCACCCCCGAGGCGGTCAGCGAGGTTCATCGCCGCGTCCTTGATCTGCCCCAGGCGACACGTCAGGAGCTGACCAAGGCGTTCCGCGAGCACTTCAAGGTGCCGCGCAATGCCCGCTCCATAGGCGATCGCATCACCCAGCACCAGCACGCCGCCTTCATCGATTGCTTCCTGGAGGAGGGCGAGGGGCACGGGCCTGATGGCGACAAGGAGCCGGCCGAGCCATGA
>Ga0207939_1000281_pt1 | contig 16488 bp, 16 predicted proteins | sample LakMenEpi02Jun12_FD_150663 | JGI IMG/M metagenome (GOLD analysis project Ga0207939, IMG submission 150663) | Freshwater microbial communities from Lake Mendota, WI - 02JUN2012 deep hole epilimnion (SPAdes) | ecosystem: Environmental > Aquatic > Freshwater > Lentic | place: Lake Mendota, Madison... | reverse complement strand
GTGCGAACAGCTCGGGAGTTGGAACCAGATCAAAGTGTGTGATGAGGATCGCCAAATTGCCCTTCGAGCGGCTCGTCTGGAAGTGAGTCCGGAGGAATCGCGCTGCAACGTGGATGAACAGGCGCGACTCGAACTCGTCGTTGCCCTCGCAAGCGAGTCGCCATAGGACGTCGATCACGGCACGCTCCGCCCCGTAACCGACGGTGTACGACGTGTGGTTGAACCCGAAGTCCGCTTCCAACACGTGCGCGACTTTCGCGGCCTCTCCCGGACATCGGCGTGCGTATTCGACGAGAAGCTCGATCGCGGTGCAGAAGGCCCCCTTCTCCCCGCAGCTGAACGCGCGGAGTACGCCGAGCAAAGATGGCGACTGGATGCTGGTGTCGACCCGACCCGATGGGAGCGACGGAGCTACATCAACGGGCGGCGTAATCGCGAGGATGCGGTCACGCGCGATGCGCAGAGCGCGAGTTTGGTCCACGAACCAGAATACCTCCGTCAAGTGGAGGACGTCGATCTCGTCGCCTGCGGCCTCCCGTCGTCGCAACGCCTCGGCTACAATCGGTCTGAGAAGTGCCACGACATCGTGTAGGCCGAACGCGTCAAGTATCGGATTCAGGGAGTCGACGATTCGGTGCCGGTACGCCGGGAATAGACGCTCGAGTAGTCCTGTGAGGTTCACGGCCCGTTCGCGGAAGACGGCCAAGTAGAAGAGGTAATTGGAGAGCACCTGGTCGGATACACGCACCACCTCGTCTTCGTACAGGTCGACGATCTCGAGTTCGTGGAGCCGCAACACCGCCTCCCAGAACGTCTGCGGGCTCACACCGAATACCTCACTCACCAGGCACATCGTCCCTACGTCCGTCCTGTCGACGACGCGGAAGAGTGCTATCGCCGCAGCCACATTCAGTAACGGGCCGCTCGAGAAATCCTCCAGGTCGCTCCGGATCGATGCGAAGTACGTGTCGTAGAGAGTCGAGACGTTGTGGATACTCTCAAGTGTGTTCGAGTCGACAGCCAGGCGCGCGGCCATCACGGCGAGTCGCGGATAGCCGGCAGCGATTCGCGCGATTCGCTCCAGGTAGAGGTGATTCCGGATCCCGAACTCGTCTCTGATGATTGAGGTGATCTGCTCGTCCGCGAGGGGGCCGAGCTCGATTGCGACCCCCCCGCCGTACGGCGCCGCCAACTCGCGCACATGATCAAGTGCATAGTCGCGCACTGTCGCTACCACCTTGAAGCGCCGACCGGCGGTCCCGTCGTGCAGGAAGCGGAGGATGTGCTCGAAGCCGCTCACCCGATTTGCGTCATCGACGAACACGAGGTAGCCCCCTGGCGGCGCGAAGTGCACACGGAGGTCTTCGAAGAGATCGACGCCCTGGTAACTGATGCCACGGACCATGAACTCCGGAACGCGCGTGGCGTACCGACGGCAGGCCTCTAACGCCAGGCGCGACTTCCCGACGCCCGGGCGGCCGGAGAGGATAACTAGGTCACTGGCGTCGAGCGCCGCGTCGACAGCCCCCACCTCGTCCTCCCTAAAGCGGAATCCGGTGTTGAGAGGTGTGGCGATTGCGCTCTTATCGTAAATGGCAACGAATTCGTCGAGCCCGACGATCTGGCCGGTATCCACCGCGACGCCAAGGAAGTCGCGGGCGAGCCCAGGGAACTTGAGATACAGGTCGTTGGCGAGGGTTGCCGGGCCAAAGATGGACAGCCGGACGCCGTGGCTGCGACACTCGGCCGCGAGGCCGTGCTCCTCCTCGGGAGACATACGCGATGTGTGGATTAGGATGATCTCCTCTATCAGCCCGACGGCGATACCAGTCTTCACCTCGTCGAAGCACTTGGCGAGGTCGGCGAGGAACTTTCCGTGGACACCAGTCTGTTGCGTTGTGTGCTCGGCAAAGACGTACTTGCCGTTAGGAAGTGTGACAAAGGTGTCAGGAGTACCTTGAGCCGTCTTGTCAGCGCCGAGCACTAGGCCGAACGAGTTGATGCGGTCGTAGCCGCGTGTGGCTAGATAGGCCTCGGCGAGGCGCTGGAAACCGGCAGGGTCAATCTCGCGCAGCCGATCTTGGATCTGGGTGACTTTGGACAATTCTTCGAACGGTTTATTGAACGAATCGCCGACGACACCCTACACAGGTTTCGCGAAGCTGTGTGCCAAGTTGATACCGTGCAGCCCGTTGTGCTCGCCTTGTAGGCAATTTCTGTAGCGCCCTAACATATGTTTGGACGGACCCGAATAAGACCCCAGCCCAACCTTCACAGCAGTATAAAAGCACCACTACTTCGAGGCAACTCGCTGAGTACCCTTCCCTAGCAATGGCTTTCGCTGAGCAGCCTGCGTACGAGCGCTTCTTATGCGGACCCGCCCATCACCGTTCCCAGGGCTACAAAGCACCACGGCCTCAGCCTTCATCCCAGCCTCGTCATGGCACTGGTCAAGCCCCAACCCCCTCAATCCCTCACCCGCTCCGCCAGCACCCTGCCGCCCGCATCCACCAGCGCGATCCGCAGCGGCATCTGGCCGGCGGCGTGGGTGCTGCAGCTCAGGCAGGGGTCGAAGCAGCGGATGCCGGCCTCCACCCGGTTGAGCAGGGGTTCGGGGATCTCGGCGCCTTCCACCACCGGCTCGGTGATGAACTCCCGCGCAATCTGGGCCACGGTGCGGTTCATCGCCAGGTTGTTCTGGCCGGTGGCGATGATCAGGTTCACGCGGGTGATCAGGCCCTCGTCATTCACCCGGTAGTGGTGAAACAGGGTGCCCCGCGGCGCCTCGCTCACCCCCACCGCCTCGTTGGCGTTGAGGCTGGCGCGGGCGCGGATGCGATCGCTCATCAAGGAGTCGTCGGCCACCAGCTGCTCGATGCCCTCCAGGCAGGCCACGATCTCCACCAGCCGGGCGTGGTGGAAGGCAAACGACGACGTCACGATCCGGCCGCCGCTCGCGGCGGTGCCGCTGCGCTGGCGAAACTCGGCCAGCTCCCGATCCGCCCAGTCCGTGCCGATGTGGTCGCACACGTTCAGCCGCGCCAGCGGGCCCACCCGGTAGATGCCCTCCGGATAGCCCAGCGGCTTGTAGTAGGGGAACTTCAGGTAGCTCCAGCTCTCCACCGCCTCGCCCAGAAAATCGGCGTAGTCGTCTTCGCTGAGGCCGTCGGCCACGATCCGGCCTGTGCTGTCGATGAAGCGGATCGCCCCCTCGATGCACTCCCAGCCGCCATCGGCGCCCACCAGGCCCATGAACAGCGAATCGAAATCGCCGAACGTGCCCTGCTCCCGCTGCAGCGGCCCATCCAGCAGTCCCTTGAACAGCTCCAACGCCAGGGCCACCGTGGCCTTCGCCTCCGGCAGCCGCGACCGGATCCACTCCCGCGCCTCGGCGCTCAGCGGTGTGCGCACGCCGCCGGGCACCGCCCAGGCCGAATGGATCTTGCGGCCCCCCAGCAGCTCCAACACCTGCTGGCCAAACTGCCGCAGGCGGATGCCCGCACGGGCCAGGTCGGGATCGGCGGCCATCAGGCCGAACACATTGCGCTTGGCCGGATCGCTCTCCCAACCCAGCAGGAAATCCGGACTGCTCAGGTGAAAAAACGACAGGGCATGGCTCTGGCACAGCTGGGCCAGATTCAGCATCCGCCGCAGCTTGCGGGCCGCCGGCGGTGGCTGCACCGCCAGCAGCTTGTCGCCCGTCTTGGCCGCCGCCAGCAGGTGGCTCACCGGGCAGATGCCGCAGATCCGCGCCGTGATCCCCGCCATCTCCGTGAACGGCCGCCCCTCGCAGAAGGTTTCGAAGCCGCGATACTCCACCACGTGGAAGCGGGCATCGGCCAGCCGGCCCGCCTCATCCAGGTGCAGCGTGATCTTGGCGTGGCCCTCAATGCGGGTCACCGGGTCGATCGTGATCGTGCGCGTCATGGGGGCCTCAGCGGGGAGGGGGAATCGATCGACGGCTCAGCCGAACTTCAACATCGCCCGGCCTTCCATCTCCGGGGTCTCACCGCGGAGCAGCGGCTCGATGGCGGCGCGGATCCGACCGGCGCTCGGCGGGCAGCCGGGCAGGTACAGATCCACCGGGATCACCTCATGCAGCGGCAGCACCCGCTCCAGCAGCTCCGGCACGATGCCGGGGGCGTGGGGGTGCTGGGCGCCGGTGTCGGCCAGCTCCAGATAGCCCCGGTCCAGCACGCTCTGGCGTGAGCCGCCGTCCACGTGGGCCCAGAGGTTGCGCAACCCCGGCACGTTGGCGGTCACGGCGCAGTCGCCGAAGGAGATCACCATCCGGCTGCGCTCCCGCAGCTTCAAGGCCAGCTCCAGATTGTCGACATTGGCCACCGCCCCCTCCACCAGGCACACGTCCACCTGCTCGGGGAACTCCTTCACGTCGCTGGCCACTGGCGAGAACACCACATCCACGTGGGCCGCCAGCTCGAACAGCCACTCGTCGAGATCGAGAAACGACATGTGGCAGCCGCTGCAGCCGGCCAGCCACACCGTGGCGAAACGCAACTTGGGGGAAGGACTGGTCATCTCACTGGTTCAACCATTGGTGCTGGTCCCGGGCGGTGCGCAGCAGCTGGGGCAGCTCCCGGTGGGGCGCCTTCTCGCCGGTGGTGTCGTCCTTGCGGAAGATGGCGCCGGTGGGGCACACGTCCACGCACTTGCCGCAGCTGGTGCAGGCCTCCACCTCGCCCCAGGGCTGATCCAGCCCGGCGATGATCGTGCAGTCCGCTCCCCGGTTGGCCACGTCCCACACGTGGGCCCCCTCGATCTCGTCGCACACCCGCACGCAGCGGGTGCAGAGGATGCAGCGGTGGTGGTCGATCGCGAACTGGGGGTGGGACGCATCCACCCGCCGCTGGGGGTACTGGTACGGGAAGCGGGAGTGGTCCATGCCCACCGCCACCGCCACGTCCTGCAGCTGGCAGTTGCCGTTGGCCACGCAGAAGGCGCACACGTGGTTGCCCTCGGCGAAGAACAGCTCCACCGCCATCCGCCGCCACTCCTTCAGCTGGGGCGTCTGGGTGAGCACCGCCATGCCCTCGCCGGCGGCGGTGGCGCAGGCCGGCTGCAGCTTGCCGCTGCCCTCCAGCTCCACCAGGCACAGCCGGCAGGCGCCCACCGGCGTGAGGCCATCGAGGTGGCAGAGGGTGGGCAGCTCGGCCCCCGCCGCCCGCACCGCGTCCAGCAGGCTGGCGCCCTGGGGCACAGCCACCTCCACCCCGTCCACGGTGAGGGTGTGCACGCTCATCGGTTCACCTCCTGCAGCAGGCAGGCGTCAAGCGGCTCGCACTGGGCCGGCTGGCGGCAGGCCGCCTGATATTCCTGACGGAAGTAGCGCAGGGTGCTGAGCACCGGGTTGGGGGCTGCCTGGCCCAGGCCGCACAGGCTGGTGGCACCCACCATCCGGCAGAGCTCCTCCAGCCGTTCCAGGTCGGCCAGCTCCGCCCGCCGCTCCACGAAGCGATCGAGCAGCTGGGCCAGGTGCACGGTGCCGGCGCGGCAGGGCACGCACTTGCCGCAGCTCTCGTTCACGCTGAAGCGCATGAAGTGGCGCGCCACCTCCGGCATCGCCGTGCTCTCGCCGATCACCACCAGCCCGCCCGAGCCCATCATCGAGCCCAGCTCCCGCAGGCTCTCGTAGTCCACCGGCGTGTCCAGCAGCGCGGCCGGGATGCAGCCGCCGGAGGGGCCGCCGGTCTGCACCGCCTTCACGCCGCCATCCGGCCCCTCGCCCCCCGGCACGCCACCGCCGATGGTGAGCACCACCGTGCGCAGGCTGGTGCCCATCGGCACCTCCACCAGGCCCGTGCGGGCCACCGCGCCGGAGAGGGCGAACACCTTGGTGCCCTTGCTGCCCGCGGTGCCCATCGCCCCATACCAGTCGCCCCCCTCGCGGATGATCACCGGGATCGCCGCCAGGGTCTCCACGTTGTTGATCAGGGTGGGCGCCCCCCACAACCCCACCTGGGCGGGGAAGGGCGGCCGCGGCCGGGGCGTGCCGCGCTGCCCCTGGATCGAGGCCAGCAGCGCCGTTTCCTCGCCGCACACATAGGCGCCGGCCCCCACCCGCACCTCCAGGCGCAGGTTGAAGCTGCTGCCGGCGATCCCGGCCCCCAGCAACCCCTTGGCGCGCGCCTGCTTGAGCGCCAGCCGCAGGCGCTCAATCGCCAGCGGATACTCGGCCCGCACATACACGTAGCCCTGCTCGGCGCCCACCGCAAAGGCGGCGATCGCCATCCCCTCGATCAGCCGGTGGGGATCGCTCTCCAGCACGCTGCGGTCCATGAAGGCGCCGGGGTCGCCCTCGTCGGCATTGCACACCACCGTGCGCGGGCCGGGGGGCTGCAGGGCCACCGTGTCCCACTTCAGGCCGGTGGGGTAGCCGGCGCCGCCGCGGCCGCGCAGGCCGCTGCGCTTCACCTGCTCGCGCACCTGCTCGGGGGTGAACTCGGCCAGCACCCGCTTCAGCTGGGCGTAGCTGCCATGGGCGATGGCGTCGTCGATCGACTCGGGGTTCACCACGCCGCAGCCCTCCAGCACCACCGCCTGCTGCAGGGCGAAGAACGGATGGGCGGGATCCAGCCGTTGCTTGGCCAGCGCGTCCCCCTGGCCCAGGCCGGTGGCCGCCGCCAGCAGGGCCGGCGCCTGCTCCGCGCTGAGATCGGCGTAGAGCTCACTGGCACCTTTGGGCCGGTCGAGGGCCACCAGCGGGCCGCGGCCGCACAGCCGCAGGCAGCCCACCAGCTTGATCGTCACCCCCTCGGCGGCGCCGCCCAGCTGGTCGCGGGCGGCGTGCAGGGCCGCCTGCAGGGCATCGGCGCCGGCCGAGCGGCAGCCGCTGGCGGCGCAGCAGCGCAGTTGCAGCGGGGTTGGGGCGGTCATGGCGCCGCTCCGCCCAGGCCCAGCGCATCCAGGCGGGCCTCCAGGGCCGCGGGGTCGTCGATCGGCAGGCGCGGTTCCAGCTGGCCGTCCACCACCAGCACCGGCGCCTGGCCGCAGGCCCCCAGGCAGCTCACGTGCTCCAGGGCCCAGCTGCCGTTGCCGGCGGCGTCATCGAGCCGCAGCCCCAGCCGCCGCTCCAGCCGCGCCACCAGCTCGCCGCCCCCCTTCACGAAGCAGGCCGTGCCCAGGCACACCGCGCAGCGGTGGGCGGTGGGCGCCTCCAGGCGGAACAGGTGGTAAAAGCTGGCCACCCCGTGCACCCGCGAGAGGGGCAGCTTCAGCTCCCGGGCCACCTGGGCCAGGGCCGCCGCCGGCAGATAACCGTAGAGCTCCTGCACCTGGTGCAGCACCTCGATCAGGGCATCGGCGCGGCCGCGCTGCTGGCGGATCAGCCGGCTGGTGCGCTCCACTGCCTGGGCCGGCAGAGGCGCCTGAGGGGAGGGCTGGGGGGAGGCCATCACCATCGGCTGCTCCATCGGCAAGGGCCGCCCACTCACATCTTCTCGATAGCCACCAAAAACGCAACTGTCAGCGATTGTGGGGGAAGCCTTGCAGGGAGTTGAGGTGATGCCCGCCACCGGCCTGCTGCTGGATCCGGCCTTCCGCCTGCACCACACCGGCAGCCACCATCCCGAGTGCCCCGAGCGGCTCGATGCCATTGAGCAGGCCCTTCGCCAGCGGGACCTGCTGCAGCGCTGCCGGCGCCTCACCCCCCGGCCGATCAGCGACGCCGAACTGCTGCGCTGCCACAGCCAGAGCTATCTCCACACCGTGCGCCGGGATGGGGCCTGTGGCCGCAGCGAACTCTCCACCGGCGACACGGCCATCGGCGAGCACAGCGAGGACGTGGCCCGGCTGGTCGCCGGCGGCGTGCTGGTGGCGGTGGATGGGGTGCTGGAGGGCAGCCTGGCCAATGCCTTCGCCGCCGTGCGTCCCCCCGGCCACCACGCCGAGCCGGAGCGGGGCATGGCCTGGAGCGGTTGCTGATCGTCGACTGGGACGTGCACCACGGCAACGGCACCCAGGCCATCTTCTGGCGCGACCCGAGCGTGTTCTATCTGAGCGTGCACGAGTGGGGCAACTACCCGGGCAGCGGCGCCGCAACGGAACGGGGCGAGGGCCCCGGCGCCGGCACCACCTGCAATTGCCCCCTGCCCGCCGGCAGTAACGGCGCCACCGTGCTGGGCACCCTGGAGGAGGCCCTGCGGCCGGCCGCGGCCCGCTTCCGGCCCCAGCTGCTGCTGCTCTCGGCGGGCTTCGACGGCCACCGCCGCGACCCCCTCGGCCGCTTCCAGCTCAGCAGCGCCGACTACGGCGCCCTCACCGCCTGCTGCCTGGCCGTGGCCGCCGAGCACTGCGGCGGCCGGCTGGTGTCGGTGCTGGAGGGGGGCTACCACCTCCAGGCCCTCGGAGAGAGCAGCGCGGCCCACGTGGAGGCGCTGCTGGAGGCTCAGGCGGGCTGAGCGTCCTGCGGCTGCCAGCCCGCCAGATCCACCCAGGCCTCCGGCACCCCCGTCGCCGGCGTGGCAAGCACCGCCAGGTCCACCCGCTCGGGCAGCCCGGATTGAACAGGGCGTCGAGCGGGCGGCGCTCCGTGGGCAGGATGTCGTAGGTGGGATCGGTCCGGCTCGTGCTGGGCTCAGCCATCGCGGCGGCATCGGCTCCGGTGGCTCCAGTGTGGCGATTCCGGCCAGCCCGGGCCGCTCAGAACGGCGCTTCGATCGAGAACTCCCCCTCGCCACCGGCCGGGTCGAATTCCCGCCAGCCGGGGGTGGCCTGGTCGAGCAGACCGTAGCGGGCGTCCTGGTCGTCCATGCGGGTGTTGCCGGTGGGACGGGTGTCGCAGGTGACGCCACCGTCGCCACTGGGCTGGCAGTTGTCAAACTCCACCCCAGCCCGGGCCGGTGCGGCTAGCAGGGCCTGGATCAGGAGTGGCAACAACAGCGGCAGGGAGCGGGAGCGAAGCAGCCACCACCTGGGATGATGGCTCCGGTTTTCGTCTGCAGCGATGTACACCGACTGGACCGCCGTGATTCTGCTTCTGCTCACCGCCGCGCCCCTGGCGGTGGTGGTGAGCACCGCTGCCTTCTTCATCTGGCAGCAGCGGAAGAAGCAGCTGCGTTGAGCCGGCGGCTGTCGAGCTGGAGCACTTCGGCCACCGTGGTGGCTGCCCCAACCGCCGGCATGTGGCCCTGGCCGAGGCAGTCGAGACAGGTGCGGAAGCGCTGGTCGCCCAGCCTCAGCATGCCGCTGCCGCCGCAGCTGGGGCACACCTGGCGCAGGGCGGCACTGGTCTGATCATCAATCAACGGGGCCGGGGCAGCCGCCAGATGGGGCTGCTGGTTGGCGGACATCGAGGCTGCGCTCGCTGGAAGCGGATGGGAATGCTCTCCAGTGTGGGGGGCTTGGAGCCCAATGATCCCGAAAGCTTCCTTAAGACTGCCCATCCGCTGCGGCGGCCCGCAGCCGCTCGGCGAACAGGCCGGGATTGAGCTCCTGCAGCAGTTCGGCCGCACTGAGCCGGCTGCCCGCCCGCACCAGGCCGGCACTGGCGGCCAGTTCGCCGATCACCGCCGCTGCATCCAGGCCCCGCTGGCGCATGCCGGCCAGGCCCTCGGCCCCCTCCCGCTTGCTCAGGCGCTGGCCCTGGGCATCACGCCAGAGCGGCACATGGCCATAGCCGGGCGGCTCGCCCCCCAGCAGCCCCATCAGGGCCACCTGGGGGCCGGTGGCCCAGAACAGGTCCTCGCCGCGCACCACCTCGCTGATGCCCAGGCTGAGTTCATCCACGGCGGTGGCCAGGTGGTAAGCCAGAAAACCATCGGCGCGGCGCAGCACCACATCGCCCACCTGGCTGGGGCCATCCAGAAGGCCCGGGGGGCCAAAGCGTTCCTGCCACAGGATCGGCCCGGCAGGCAGGCGCCAGCGCCAGCTGGGCAGGCGATTCCCCTCCGCCGCCCAGCCCAGCCCCAGGCCACGGCAGTGGCCCGGGTACACCGGCGGCGCCCCGTGGGGGGCGGAGATGTCGGCCAGCATCCGGCGGCTGCAGCGGCAGGGATAGAGCCAGCCTGCGCGCCGCAGGGCCGACAGCACCGTGGCGTACACACCGCGGCGGGCGCTCTGGCGCCAGAGCGGGCCATCCCAGGGCAGCCCCAGCCAGCGCAGATCGGCCACGATTTCCTCCTCGGCTCCGGCGCGGTTGCGCGGGGTGTCGAGGTCGTCGATCCGGAGGAGCCACTCCCCTCCCGCCAGCCGGGCGGCCAACCAGGACAGCAGAGCCGTGCGCAGGTTGCCGCGATGCAGGGGGCCGGTGGGGGAGGGGGCGAAACGTCCGCGATAGCCCTGCTGGCGCAGGGCAACAGCACAATCCAGCTGCTCGCGCAGGTGGGCGGGCAGCTGGAGGGGGAGGGGTTGGCCGGGGTCAGCGATCAGCCGACGCCCTGCACCTTGTCCTTGAACATCTTGCCGGCGGTGAAGGCGGGCACCCGCTTGGCCTCGATCTTGATCTTCTCGCCGGTCTTGGGGTTCAGACCCTGACGGGCGGAGCGGTCGCGGGGTTCGAAGGAGCCGAAGCCGAGGATCGACACCTTCTTGCCATCCACCACCGAGTCGATGATGGTGTCGATCAGGGCATCAACCACCAGACCGACGTCGGTCTTGGTGAGCTCGGTGCGGGCAGCCACGAGATTGACGAGGTCTGCTTTGTTCATGGGACGGGGAAACCTGTTGTGCGGCGGTCTGGGATCGGGAGTCGGAAAAGCCGACCGCCCTGGTGTGGAGCGCGCTAATGGTATGGGGCATGGGGCCGCTTCGCAACAGAGAAGCGTCTAGCCGCAATGGATCTGGTGTGCGCATGCCCACCGCTAGGGCCCAGCGGGCACCCCGGTGCTGGCCAATTGCGCCAGATCCAGCCCCGCCAGCACCCCGCTGCCATCCCCCACCAGCACCGCGCCGCGCAGGGCGCCAAGCCCGCCGCCGCAGGCGATCCAGGCCGGCGAGCCGGCCGGCAGCCAGGCCCGCAGCCGCTCCAGGCTGGCCAGCTGGCGCCCCCAGTGGAAGGTGCGCCGCTGGCGCAGCGGTGCCAGCACACCGGAGGCCAGCGGCTGTAACAGCCGGCCACAGAACAGCCCGTCCCAATCCGGGCCGCCGTGGTGCAGCACGCAGGATCCCGGGGTCGGCCCCGGGGTCCAGAGCAGGCGCACCGTCTCCGCCAGCTGGTGCTCCTGGCCGAAGCAGTGAAGCTGCTCCACCCCAGGCAGCAGGTAGGCCTCCTGCTCCTGCACCAGCACGGGCCAGCCCAGGGCCTCCTGGAAGCGGCGGGTGCGGCCATGGCCCTCCCGGCTGGTGAGCACGATCGTGCCGCCGCCGCTCCGGCCGCGCAGCAGGTCGAGGTTGGCCTGGGTCCAGGCCGGACAGTCGATCAGCAGATCACCCTGCGGTCCTTCCAAAAGCCAGCTGCTGCCGCCCTGGGTGTCGCGGTTGGGGGCGAACAGCCACAGCCCCTGGCGCACCTGCCGTGCCGGACGGCCGCTCTCCAGGTCAGCAGTCAACAGTGACAACGAGTGTTCGAGGCATCTGCTGCCTAGTTTGTGGGCCAAGCCGGCCGAGCTCGTTGCTGCCCATGTCCAGGCCCGCCTCGCCCCAGGGCGCCAGTGCCAAAACCGATTCCAGTGCAACAGTCAGTGCCGGTGCAACAGTCAGTGCCCGTGCAACAGCGGATGTAACCCCCGGCGCCCCGGTGCACCGTGGCCAGCCCTGGCCCCTGGGGGCCAGCGTCACCCGCCGAGGCGTGAATTTCTCCGTGGTGGCCCCCCTGGCCACGCGCGTGGAAGTGCTGCTCTTTGCCCATGGCGAGGCCCGCGAACCGCAGCGGGTGGTGGAGCTCAACAGCGACCATCGCGCCGGCGACCACTGGCATGTGGAAGTGGAGGGGGTGGGGCTGGGCAGCTGTTACGGCTACCGGGTGTACGGGCCGCTGCAGCCGGGCGGTCACAGTTTCAACCCTTCCAAGGTGCTGCTCGACCCCTGCGCCCGGGCGATCGCCGGCTGGCAGGGCTACCAGCGGGGCGCAGCGGTGGGGGCGGTGCCGAATACCGCCTGCTGCCTGAAGGGGGTGGTGACCGAACGGGAGCGCTTTGATTTCGATGCCGCTCCCCGGCCGCGGCACCCATGGCAGCGCAGCGTGATCTACGAGCTGCACGTGGGGGGCTTCACCCAGGGGACGGGCTGCCCCGTGCCCGCCGAGCGCCAGGGCAGCCTGCTGGGGCTGATCGACAGCCTGCCCCAGCTGCAGGAGCTGGGCATCACCGCGATCGAGCTGCTGCCGGTGATGGCCTTTGATCCTGCGGATGCGCCCGAGGGACGCCAGAACCACTGGGGCTACAGCCCGATCAGCTGGATGGCCCCCCACCCGGACTACCTGGTGGGCGACGATCCCCTGGCAGCCCGTGATCAGGTGCGCCAGCTGGTGAGCGCCTGCCACCGCGCCGGCATCGAGGTGATCCTCGACGTGGTTTACAACCACACCAGCGAGGGCAACCAGCACGGGCCCACCCTCAGCTGGCGGGGCTTCGGCGACAGCCTCTACTACCAGCAGTCGTTCGAGGGCCATTACCAGGACGTGAGCGGCTGCGGCAACACCGTGGCTGCCAACCGCCCCCTGGTGCGGCGCCTGATCCTGGAATCCCTGCGCTGCTGGGCCACCGAACTGGGGGTGGACGGCTTCCGCTTCGACCTGGGCATCGCCCTCAGCCGCGGCGACAACCTGCTGCCCCTCGACCAGCCGCCCCTGTTCGAGGCGATGGAGGCCGACCCGGAACTGGCCGACCTCAAGCTGATCAGCGAGCCCTGGGACTGCGGCGGCCTCTACAAGCTGGCCGACTTTCCGGCCCGGCGCGTGGCCACCTGGAACGGCCGCTTCCGCGACGACGTGCGCCGCTTCTGGAAGGGCGACGAGAACACCGCCTGGGGCCTGGGGCTGCGCCTGAGCGGCAGTCCGGATCTCTACCAGCCGCGCCTGCCCCTTCCCGGCCAGTGCGTCACCTTCCTCACCGCCCACGACGGCTTCACCCTGGCCGACCTGGTGAGCTTCAACGGCAAACACAACCTGGCCAACGGCGAGGACAACCGCGACGGCGACAACCACAACAACAGCTGGAACCACGGCGTGGAGGGTCCCACCACCGACCGGGCCGTGCTGGCCCTGCGCGACCGGCAGATGCGCAACCTGCTGGCCACCCTGCTGCTGGCCCCCGGCGTGCCGATGCTGCTGATGGGCGATGAGGTGCGCCGCAGCCAGGGGGGCAACAACAACACCTGGTGCCAGAACAACCCCCTCGGCTGGATGCACTGGCAACCGGATGGGGGCGATCTGGCCCTGCGCACCTTCCTGCTGCGCCTGCTGCACTTGCGCCGGCAGCTGCTGGATCTGCTCAATCCTGAACTGCCCCTGGCCGAGCGCCCGCTGCGCGGCGCCGCTGAACCCGCCGGGCTGTGGCGCCAGTGGCACGGCGTGGAAGTGGGCCAGCCCGACTGGGCGGAGTGGTCGCACACGCTGGCCTGGAGCATCAACGACAGCGTGCAGGGGCCCCTGCTGTGGTGCGGCATGAACGCCTATTGCCGGGCGGTGCACTTCGAGCTGCCGGTGTGTCCCACGGGCTGGCTGCGGGTGATCGACACCGCCCTGCCCGCCGGCGAGGACCTGCCCGCCAGCTTCAGCCCCTGGAAACCGCGGGGGGCACCGCTGGAGAGCCGCAGCCTGATGCTGCTGGTGTCCTCCCGGCTGCTGAAGGGCTTCAAGCCCTGATCAGTCGCCGCCCTCCCGGGCCGGCACCACCCCGCCAGCGCCCTTTTTTCCACACCCGCAGCAGGTTTTCCCCGGATCCGCCGGGTTTTTCCTCAGGGAGGTGACCGGCGATGCAGCTCCGGCCCCGATCCGGGCGGCGGGCTGGGGCTGGACGAAGAGATCGGGCTCTGCGCTGGCATCCGCCTGCCAGCTCAGCGAGCCGCCCACCAGGTTGCTGTTCGGCACGGCGGGCGACTTTCTGCGCCTCAATCAGGGCCTGGCCCCAGTGACAACAGCAGCTGTTCAGGCACGCAAGGGCCAAGGGCTTGGGGAACGCAAAGCCCGGTTGGCTGGCCAGAAGCACCTCAGTCCAGCGTTCCTAGCTTGTGGATGATCAAGCTAGGCCGTACAGGCGAGAGCGCCATGGCCCGTTTCAGCGCCCAACTCCGGTTTCCCTCGACTGCGCTGGATGGCAGGGCGGCAGGGGAGCAGCTGGGGGAACGCTTGAGCGCCTCGATCCAGGCCGCCCAGCTTGCGGTGGCCTACTGCGGCCCCACCGGCCTCACGGCCCAGGCCAGCGATCGCCGCGACCCCTGTGATCAGAAGCTGGTGCTGAGCTGGGGGCGGGCAGTTGGAGCCGCGGGCGTGATGGCCCTGCTGCTGGAGCTGCAGAGCCATGAAGCGATGGCCTGCGGTGCACCGTTGACCCAGCGCAGCTTCTCGGAGTTGCTGCAGAGCTTGCAGGAGGCACTGCCGGGGCTGGAGGTGCTAGAGCGCAGCGACCAGCACAGGGCCTGAGCAGGGGCGGAAAACAATCGAAAAGCGATTGCGCCTTTGTGCGTATGTCGCCGAGGGTGGGTCCATGGACATCCCGATGGCTGCCGGAGGGCAGGAACTGCTGGTGTTGCGGCCGCGAGAGTTGCGCGATGCGGAGCAGATCATCCGCAGCGTGCACGCGAACCGTGCCGTGGTGCTGCACACGGCCGGGGCCTGCGATGCTGAGGCCCAACGGTTGATCGACTTCGCCTGCGGTGGCATGGAAGCGATCGGCGCCCAGGTGCATCGGATCGACGCCGAGACGTTCCTGTTTGCCCCGCCGCAGGTCTGCGTGCAGCTGGACGAGGAGCTGAGCCGGCAGGTCGCATGATCAGGCAGTTCAGATAGGGGAGCAGCGCCCGTTGGGCATCAGGCCCAGGTCGATCAATCCGGCCTCCAGCCCCCGGGCGGTGATCCGCTGATGGTGAGCAGAAAGCATGAGGCGCTGCTGGAGTGGTGCTGAGCTGAACGGCTCAACCCCTGCTGCGGCTCAGCCCACCGGCGGGCTGGCGGCGCGCACGCGCTGTTCATCGACAACTGGTTCTGCCTGCGGTTCGGCCGCAACGCTCTCGGTGGTCACGGCAAAGCCCACCAGCTCATGCTCCCCGAAGGAGCGCAGGAAGGGCACATCGGCGGCATCGCGGCCGCGGGCGATCAGCACCCGGCCGCAGCGCGGGATGTTGTGGCGGGCGTCGAACACATGCCAGCGGCTCTCGAGAAACACCTCAAACCAGGCGGAGAAATCCACGGGCGCCTCTCCCACCGGGATGCCGGTGTAGCCGAGGTAGCCGGTGCAGTAGCGGGCGGGGATGTTGAGGCAGCGGCAGAGGGTGATGGCGAGGTGGGCGAAATCGCGGCACACACCGGCGCGATCGCGGAGGGTGTCGCTGGCGGTCTTCTCCGGCGCCACCGCCCCGTAATCGAAACGGATGTGTTCGTGCACCCAGTCGCAGATCGCCTGCACCCGCCCCCAGCCGGCGGGCACTCCGGCGAAGGTGGTCCAGGCAAAGGCCATCAGGGCAGCGGTGTCGCAGTAGGGGCTGGGGTTGAGCAGGGGATAGGTGTCCACCGGCAGCGCCTGCACCGCGCAGGCCCGGGCGGCGGGTACCACCGGATCGGTGCTGCCTGGCCGCTCAATGCGGGCCTCGTAGGTGAAGGTGGTCACACCGACGGAGGCCATCAGCCGGCTCCAGCGGTTGCCGGCGCTATCGCTGAGCAGCTCATAGGTGTGGTCCGGCTGCAGCCGCACCCGTTCCGGGCTGCGCAGGTCTGCCAGCAGGCTGCTGTGGGGGTGCACCAGGGCCAGCAGGGGTGTGGCGGTGGCGCAGCGGATCTCCAGCCTGCAGCCAATCGCGAGGAGCACAGCGGCGACCACGGCAAGTTCTCTCCCCTGCATGTTGGCGCTCGTGGCTGCGTCGATCGGTGCCCTGGGCGGCCATGCGTTCAATTGCGCACCGGTGCTGCAGTGCTGCGGCTGAACCGTGGCAGGCCATAGGCATTGCTGCAGCGGAGCAGAGCACCGATCAGCAGTGCTGAGCGAAAACGTTTTCCCCGAAAGTCAGCGCTTTCCCACCAAAAACAGGAGCTTTTCCACAGGTTGATGGGCTGAGACCCAGCGGTTGATGCCGCCAGTACCTCAGAACGTGGGGAAAACCACCCTCCCCTTGACCGCGGTCCAACGGGCCGCCTGTTGCAACGCCTGCAGGCCCAGCACAGGCCGAAAAGCACCGCCAGCCATCAATTCCAGCGGTGAGACGCACAGATCACGGAGTCATTCCGCCACTTTGACGGAACCCCGCTGGCCGTGGATTGATGGGGTCGACGACGCGATGACCGCATGAGCCAGATCCCCGACCATCTCCCGGCCCACGTGAGCGTCGTCAACGAGTTCCCGGAGGACCTGTACGAGGCGATGCGGGAGTTCATCAGCAGCC
>Ga0207939_1000274_pt1 | contig 16894 bp, 19 predicted proteins | sample LakMenEpi02Jun12_FD_150663 | JGI IMG/M metagenome (GOLD analysis project Ga0207939, IMG submission 150663) | Freshwater microbial communities from Lake Mendota, WI - 02JUN2012 deep hole epilimnion (SPAdes) | ecosystem: Environmental > Aquatic > Freshwater > Lentic | place: Lake Mendota, Madison... | reverse complement strand
ATGCAGATATCCGATTTCGTTTCTTTGATGAAGTTTATGCATTCATCATAGTTGTCTGCACAGATCCATGGTACCATACAAATTTGATGAGGACCAATGTAAATGTGTTCTGGTGAATCAATCACATGAATATTTCCATACTCTTGCAGCAATAAATCTACAGAGTTTACTTCATTCGTGTTCTTGAAGTAAGTATCATGATTACCTGCCAACATGTATACTTCGAAACCTTCATCTTGAAGAATATCAAAGAACATCTCTTTGGTTCTTTTGAGAGTATAGAAGTTGACATATTTTCTTCTATCAAAAGTGTCACCAAGAATTAATACTTGCTTAATACCTTTTTTTCTCAGAGTTGGAAAAAAAGTTTCTTTATAGAACTTCTCATAGAAGTCTAAAAAGACTAAAGCATCATTCCTAGCACCAAAATGCTGATCAGTAATAATTGCTACCTTTGACATTTATTGTATCCTATAATAATCCAGCTCCGATTATATCACTCTCCTAGGAAGTTTTCAATACCTTTAGGCTTGTTTGCCTCTTTTTTCTTTCGTTTGCCTTCTTCGAAATTTTCAATGAATTCGGAAATATTATCGTAGAGTTCAAATTGTCTGGTAGTGCCATCTTCAAACTCCAACATCTCATACTCATCTAAAATGCCAACTTGCTGTGTGGCTTTGTATTTGACGTACAACTGCTTCTTTTCTTTCTGGATACGACGAAGGAAAGCATAATAAATGATCTGTGTAAAATACGCAAATGGATTCTTAGATTTTTCTGGATTGAAGTTTTCAAAATACATCAAACAGTTTTCAATACCATCACCAATCATCTCATCACGATGTGGATAATTGATGAAGTTTGGTTTATGAGATAGTCCTTCAGCAATCTTCATGAAACATTCACCAATATATTCAGGTACTCTTGGTTTAGGTTCTTTGTGTTTGATTGCTTGTTTACAATCTTTTTTGTATTGTACCAGAGCTTTGAGAAAATCTTCGTTATTTACATAGTGTTTCTGTTTCATAAGTTTACCATAAAAAAGTGTTGACAAGGTCTTGACAACTCGATATACTGAGTATGTCCAGAATGATGCTAATAAAAGGATTAATTACTGTAAGGTGTGATATTCTTTTTCTTCCATTGCTTCAATCAAATTAGTTATTTCATCATCATTAAGTTCATCTACTTCTTTCTTTGCTTTAGCCAAAGAAGATAAAGTTCTCAAAGTACCAAGATAATGTTCCACAAAAGTATCTGTAGGTTCGAACTTGGTTAAAATATCATTTTCTCCAATAACGCATTCGTTTGTTTTTATGATTGAAGAAGGTGCCCAGTTAGCAAGGGTTAAGATTTGTTTTTGATTACGATGATCATCATGAATCTCTATTATCATACCATCTTTGATGTATGTTGAATAGTTTTGTTCAATTATAGTACCAATAATGTCAACTCCAGTTTTGAGACGGACTATTTTAATTTGTTCCATTCTTGAGTCCTATTTTGTAGAGTTTATAAGGAAACCCCTCATCATTATATATCTTTGTTCTTTCCACGAAATGCCTCAAAGTAAAGTTCATGTGTTTGCCGACTCGAAGGTCATCGGCAATATCAAAGAGGACTGCTTTTTCTTTTCCTGCTCCTTTTCTGAGTCCTCTACCGATTGATTGCAAGTTTCTGATTCTAGATTTGGAGGGAGACGCAAAGATAATGTTATGTAAATTGCGTATATTAATGCCGGTACTAAAAGTACCAAAAGAAGCCACAATAATTGCATCTTTTTCTTCCTCCATAATTCGTCTGACTTGTTCTCGTTCCTCTGCATCAACACCACCGTGAATAAAGAACACTTTTCTGTTGCCTATATTCTTGGCATTGGCAATCCAATCATATAACAATTGGCCGTGCTTGTCAACATATTGATACAAAATTAATGTATTATTACCGAGTGATAATGCTAGATTCTTGATAAACTTGTTTCTAGCTTCACATCCAATTAAATATTCTATTTCATCTTTATATTCTTTTTTCTTTAATTCTTTTGCCGTTTCTTCAGAATGCTTCAATATCAGACACTTGATATTGAACTCTGCTAATTGTTCATTTTCAATTAGTTTCTTTGTTGTGGTAACTTTCTCTACAGGTCCAAATAGACCTTCTAGCACCAGTTTGTGTGTCTTTGTACCATCTAATGTGCCAGTCAAACCGATACGATATTTTGTGTTAATGCAAGAAGTCATTATAGTAGTCAATGATTGAGCTTTGAACAAATGAGCTTCATCACCAATTATATAATCGAACTGTTCAAAGTATTCTTTCGGTAGTTTGTATAAGGACTGCCATGTAGAGATAATCAGATTCTTTTCTGACACTTTATCTTTGCCTTGATATACTCTATGTACATTAGCTTCTACATCAAAACCATTCTCTGTAGAATAGTCTATAAAGTCAGTATATAATTGTTCTACTAGTGATGTAGTCGGGACTATAATTAACCCTCTGTAGCCCTTGTATTCAAGGAATTGACGTATAAAAAGGTATATGATGAGAGACTTACCTGATGCTGTAGGAGACAATAACAATGCTCTCCTGTGACGCATACCATGAACAAAAGCTTCTAGCTGATAGTCACGAACTTGTATTGATTTTCTTTGAGAATGTAAACTTAGTTCTTCTACAAATTTATTAGCAAGGTATACTGAGAAATCGTCTGTTAAGTCTGGTCTTGGATCACCATATCCAATATCATACTGTCGTTCACTAGCGAATTGTTCTATGTATGGTAAAAGACCTAGATAGATGGTATTGCTTCTTTGGTCAAATAACCTTATCTTTCCATCCCAAAGTCTATTGCGAAATGCTGGTGTGAATTGATACCCAGGAACAAAGAAAGTGAAATATTCAGATAGCTCTTTGGCTAAATGCTTTTCACATTCAATGTGTGCATATACTTCATTCTTTTTTGTGATAACTAAGTTATCTTGCTCCTTGGATGAATCGCTCATGTGTCATATGTTCACGAAGTTGCCATGTTCTGTTTGCTAGTTCTTTAAGAACAGCAGTACAGACCTCAACGACTTCTTCATGATATACCTTTTTCTCTAGAAGTTTAATTAAATCACCATCACTCTCTAAGTATGTAGACACATCGGATTTGAGGGTAAAACGAAACGGTTCCCATCCGTATTGTTTCAATTCATCTTCATCCATTTTACCTGTATAGTATTCCCACTTGATTTTCTTCATTCGATGGTAATCAAAGGTAGCTTTCTTGACAGCGATCTTATGCTTTGTCATAATGTTCAGATATTTACTATGCAGATTTGGGATACGAATGATTTCTCTTGACGGTTCCGTTTCATCAACGACAGAATCAGTTTCCCAATATTTCAATACTTGTTCTAAAGTTTCCATAATAAAAAAACTATAAAAGTTAACCAATCTTGATTATATCATAGCCAATTAATTATTGTCAAGTTCTTTTTATATCGTACCAAGAATATCTGAATGTTGCCGTGGCAGTCATTGTTGGTGTGTCTGTATCTGTAGAATTAAACTGAATGGCAGATAGTGACGTTGGAAAGATATCTGTAAATTTTACAGAAAGTTTTAGATTGTTTAATGCACTCAATACATTTAAAACACCATCTGAGTATTGTGGTTTTGGTGAATTATATGATACTGAAGATAAATTTTTTAGATTTTTGTATTCTTCAAAATTGGTAGGAAATGTCATAGCCCTTAACCAATCATGAATTTCTGTCCACGAAACCATTTCTTCATCAACAATAAATGTAACGTTCAATGGTTCATAAACTAGTTTATCGCCAGGAATATACAGATCGACAAAAGGAGTAGGATAAGTTATTTCAGATGTTGATACACCAGGTAAATTAAATTCTTGACAAAAATATTGTGTATTGCTTATTCTAGGAAAAGTCAATACAAACTTTGTAGATTGTAAAAAATTAGTATTCTGTGGTGGACGAATTAGTTGAGCCATGTTATCTCCTTATGGAGTATTTATATAAAAAAAAGAGACTCCCGAAGGAGTCTCTTAATCGTCACTCTTAATGGTGACTTCATCAATTACATCAGGTTTTTTACCCCGAAAATACGATAGTACACATTGCTACGAGCAGATAGAGCACCATTGCCTTGTGCTAGACCTTGTGCAAATGGGTTAGCTACCATACCGTAACGAGTCTTGAATCCAATTTTTGGTTGGAATGTATACTGGTCAACAGCACGAACCATTTGTAGTGGAACATATGGGCAGTAGAACAGACCAGCGTCATAAGGAGATGCACCCTTATATCCAACTGTTACTAGTTCTTGGTTGCTTGTGTAACCACCGAAGTATGGATCGATGTAAACCTTGATACGACCATGTAGTAGACCAGCAAATGTATTGCCTGTGTCATCTACTTGTAGGTCAGCTTGTAGAGCAGGTGTATATTGTAGAACACCAGCCATAGCCATAGCTGAAGCAACGTCTGAAGAAACGATCAGAACGTTACCTTTTCCTCTACGAGTCTGCTTTGCAATTACGTTAGCATCACGCTCGATTTGGAAAATCAGACCTTTGAAACGCTCAACTGACCAACGGCCATTTGAATCTGTATCTAGGTCGAAATAACCAGCAGTTGTTGTACCATACTGAGCACCAGCAACAGCAGTGGTGTAGATTGTACGAATAACTTCACGGTTGATTTCAGCTAGAATTTCTGTTGACAGAATGTTGCTTAGTTCTGTCTCAGCATCTAGACCATGGATTGCTTTCAGGTCTTGTGCTAGTTCTAGTGAGTATTCAGCTTTCAATGCACGGCTTTGAGCAGTTACGGAAACTTTCTCAATGCTGAATGCCATTTGCTGGAATGCTGCATTAGACTCTGAACCCAAGAATTCAGCAGTTGCAGTTGGTAGGCCAATACCAGTTGTGTAAGCATTAGCTGTTAAGCTGGCGACTGGGTTTGTACCAACGTCGGTTGCTGGAGTACCTGCAAAACCGTATGGGTTGCTTTGTGAGCTAGTACCAGAGAAGATAGTGTTAGCTTCGTTATAGAAAGCTTCACCACCGCCTTGGCTAGCATATCTTGCTCTCATTGCAAAGATCAGTCCTGTAGGACCTGTCATTGGCTGAACGCCAGCAACATCATAAGCAATAAGGTTAGGTAATGCACGACGAACTAACGAAATCAGAATTGGGTCAAAGTTTTGAACACCGCCTGTGATGTTAGTAGGACCTGCTGATGTTGTTTCATTCAGTAGGCCAGCGTCTTGTTGCATAGCTTGTTGCTGGTTCTCAAGAACCATTGCTGTGACCGCTTTCTTATAAGGGTCTTTAATGGCTTCTAGCTCTGGATGCTCCAGAACTGGCTTCCATTTTGATTGTAGTTGTTCAGATAGATACATCTAAATCTCCTTTTTTATTATTGGTTTTTTATTTATTTTGCCAAAGTTTTAGTGATTGCCTGAGCGTAAGCACTCATCATTGGATCTGAAGATTGAACTGCTTTTTTATCTTCATCTTCAATTTGAATTTCTTCGTTCAGATCAGACGTTTCGGCAGCTTTTACTTGACTTGGAAAATATGATTCCTTGATTGTCTCTAGCTTCTCTCCGAAATCTTCTTCAGTAGTAAATTCTAGACCCTCTGCGAGTGCTTTTACTTTTTCTACTTGAGTCTGTGTAAGGCCTTCACATGCTGCGTGTATAGCCTCGATTTTTCTGTGTTCGTTAATCGCTTTTGTGAACTCGACATTCTTTTGAATTTCTTCATTCAGAGCATCTTCTAGTTCTTCAACACGACCAACTAATTCTTCTACTGCATCAACTTTTTCTTCTGGGATATCGATATATGATTCTACGAATAGATTGCGTAGTTTGCCAATGAATTCTTCAACGATTTCGGCACGTAGGCCTCTTTCGACTGCTAGTTCATTTTGCTGCATCCATTCTTCAACCATGTATGTCAGATAATCATCCAGTTTTTCAGCTAAGTCTTCCTTAACTTGCTCGATAGCAACTTGGAATTCTTCTGTTAGATTTGATTCGATTGATTCAACAATTGTCTCGACTCTTGACAGAACAGCCGCTTCAAAAATAGTTGTTGCTTTATTTCTGAAATCATCAGATAGGTTTTCGCCTTCTAGTAATGCTGCAACGTCATCAGACATATCGATTCCTTCGTGATATGACTGGAATGTAGCACCAGGATTCATAGGCATTGTTTGTGGGGCTAGCTTACCAGCAATACGGTCACGAATAGCAGCCATATCTGTAGCGTCAGATTGTTGAATAGTTCTCAGATCACCACGACCCATTGTTTCTTGTGGTTGACCAGAAAGCTTCTTCATTGGCTCTGAACCTACAGGAGGTGTTGCTCCTGGTGGAGTTGCTGTAGGAACACCTTTTGTGTAATCAGGTAGTTCCTCATCTGTTTTTTCGGGATCGGTACCGATCGAACCTACCTCTTGAGTGCCGTAAGCTACACTTGATGGTAGTTTTGATGGTGAATCTTGACCACTTCTTTTAGATGCAACAGATGCGTCTAAAATTTCTTTAGCGGCTTCAGAAAGATTGAATTTAGGCATTTTAGAAATCTCCTTGTTTTTCTATATTGGATATTTATAATTAAAGTTTTTTTATGAAGTTTTCAAATATGCGTAGACTTACTGCTTCAATCTCTTTTCTACTCGCTTGTTTAATTTGACGAATAGCTTGAGTTTGATCTTTGTCTGTCCAAACGCCATCTACTAACATCCATTCTTTACCTTCCATAATGCCCTCGACAAAAGCTCCGGGTGCGGAAGGATCTGCTACAATATCAGCCGCTGTGGCAAGATAAAAGTCTGGTTGTACAACATTGACACCGTTCACATTTTTAAGAGAACCTAATCCTCTAGATGATACCCCTACTTGGCCACCACCTTCAATGATTTTTTTAGCAATGTTGCCCATAGGTGTGTCTAACACCTTTGCTTTACCAATCCACTGAGTACCATCTTCACGCAGTCCTGTAATTAGAATGGCAACACGGTCCAAGTTGATTGTAGGAGTGTCTGGATGTCCTAGTTCTCCAAAAGCACGATTTTTGTTAATATAATCTTCAGTATAACGATGAACTTCTTTTTTCATCGTATTATATTCATACAAACGACCATTCTTGTTTTTCTTTTCTGCTACAAGAAATGGTCCTTCAATGTACATTTGTTTTTGTCCGTCTTTATCTTCTGTGAGATAATTAACTGTGTCAAAAACTTCTTTAATGAGTTTCATATTCCCATTGCCTTTCTTTTACTTAAAGACCTTTGTCTTTTTCTTAATGCTTGTTGTAATTTTGCTCTGCGTTTAAATTTAGCTTTACGGGCACCTAATTTTCTTTTTTGTTGTTCTTGCGATGACATGCGTACTAATTTACCACCACGTAGAGTGTATCCTTGTACGGCAGAAAACTTCTTTCTAGTTTGTACTTTGCCACCACGAACACGAACTCTTACTACTTTAGTTCTACCAGAGCGTTGCACATTTTTAGCTTCATCTAATTCTTCTATATTTAAATCACAATCTAACTCGTCAAACATTTCTGAAACAAGTTCAACTCTTTTTTCAAAAATCTTTTCTTCAATTTTTTGATTAATAATAGCTTCTAACTTCTCTTTTGCTTCAGTGAAGTTATTATCAAAAATTAAACTAACAATATCTTTCATTTAATTATGGTGTGATACTATATGGTGGATAGTTAAATGCTGCTGGATCATTAAACTGACCACGCTGATAGTATGCATTATCTTTACGCAGTTCTAGAATGATTGTATAGCTTGCATTAGCAACTTGGCCTCTGGTGTGAATACTGATATCACCATTTGTATTTGCATTTACACTTGGATTCTTAATTGTAATCCAGTTACCTGCACCATCGTATTCTCCGTTACCTTGCATGAATAGAATTGGTATACCAGAATCTGGTTCTGCTTGCGGACTATTATTTGCTCTCCAGTATAATTCTACTGATCCTGATCCAGTGTCGGTATCATACCAGCAACGATTTATTGTTAGCCCATAATATGGTTTAGCCGTATTGCTCAAACTTAATCCACTTCTTAATGGAACATTATTGGCATCTAAAGCACCATACAATGTGTTTGCTTGAATTCTAGCAATATTTTCTTCTTGTCCTGAACCATCAAACAATCCAGTTAACTTAATAACTGACATTTGAGTATCATCTTTTAATACTTGATATGAAAATGAATTAGGCATTTCTTAATCCTTAGCTTTATAAGTTACATGTTTCCAAGCAAAGTCTGCTACTTTTTTAAAATGTGTTTTGCTCTTATGAGCCATATCTGAAATCTTTTTCTTGTTTTCATCGTTAACAGCACCATGAACTTTTAATATTGCATTTGCTGTCTGTGCATCAACTTTCATTGAAGAACCATCTTTAAATTTAACTGATTTGGCAGCATGATTATTTACAATATTCTGTAAATGATGCACAACATTTTCTTCTAATGGCTCTGCTTCTACTATAGATAATTCTGTTTCTTCTGCTGCCCAATTCTTAACATAGTATGGTATAGTAATATACTTATTTAACTTGTCTACTTGATACAAGGCAACACGTTGTCCATTTGGAAACTCACGAATGGATTTTCTACGCATAATCAAAACTGGAGGAGGATCTGCTGGCTTTGATGTAAACACACCAGGCATGCCGTCAACATCCTCCTCAATATTTTTTTCAGAAATAAAATCTTTTAAAGATTTCATTCTTCTTCAGTTCCTTCTTCATACTCAACTTCATTCGAATCTTCGTAATCTTCTTCTTGATTAATTAATCCGTGTGCAATTTCTTGCTTCTTCGCTTCAATGTGTGAATGGACTCTATCTTGAATTTCAGCATAAAGAGCATCACGCATGGCCGCTGCATCGTCTTGAATTGCATAATCTATAATTGCTCTAGTGTTCATAATTTTCCTTTAATTAAAAACAAATTATATTTATAATATTCTAGTTAATCTTCTTGCCATAGAGTTTTCTGATAAACTCAAATCGGCAGAGTTTGTAGAACTTGGTTTACTTTTCTTTTGTGGTACATTCTGTGTGCTTTGTACAGCATTTTGTGGTTGCTCAGGCGCAACATTTTGTTGAGCATCTTGCTGTTGCTGCATTTGTTGCTGTTGTGCATCCATCTGAATATCAGTCATCATTTTTTGTTGTGTGACTGCATTTTGCACTTCAGTCGGAACTTCAAAACCAGCTTTCTTCTCCTCATCGATTTCTTTATCAATGAGTTTGATTTCATCGTCATCCATGCGTAGAACATTTCTACGAATCCAACCCATCGAGTAATATGTGCCAGTATATGGATCAACTTGCTGTAACAGAGATAATCTGCCTGCCATTAATTCTGCTTCTTTTAGTTCTGCAAAATTATTATCTTTGATAAAGTCATAGTACATATGCTCTTTGAATTCTGTGAACTCAGCATCAGTACAGATACCTTTAAGAACGCATTGTATTCTTAATGCTTGATCAAATAATTCAGCAAACTTATTACGCAGTCTGTCAATAAATTTAGCAAACTTTAATTCATCTCTGGTAATCTCAGACGAACGACCAATGGTGAAACCTGAAGATGATTCTAGCCTTGAGATAGGTACGTTTAATGATTTATATAATTTTTTCTCAAAATATTTTACATCTTCAAGTTCACCTAAGTTTTGTCCACCTGGTAGTGTAGTAATTTCAGTTCCTTTACCACCTTCTCTACGAGGCAACCAGAAATCTTCCATCATCGATAAGAACTTACGATCATCACGAACTTCACCTGTGTTTGCATCATAAACAAGTTTGTTCTTATACTTGATCATGATATCACGCAGGTATTGTTCTGCTTTGAGTTTTGGTAAGTTACCTACATCAATATAGAAAATTCTACGTTCAGGTGCTCTTGAAATACGATAGATAACTGTTGCATCTTCAATCATGCGTAATTGATTGAGAGGCTTAATTGCTTTGTGTAGATAAGACAACACAATAGCACGACGAGAATCCATAAGACCAGAATTAATATTGATGATGGAATCTTTGGTAATTCTTGTTCCTACTGGACCATAATTTGATTGTGTACCAGTAATTGCTTTATCATTATAGATGTAATACTCATTGATTACAGCCATAATTTCTACGCCAGTTCTTTCGTCTTTTTTCTTTCTTAGTTCACGAACCTTGCGTATCTTTCTAGGATCAACATAACGAAGTTCTTTCATACCAGCAACAGGATTTTCTCTATCAATAATGATATGATAGAATAATCTACCATCAATATAATATCGTCTAAAAATGTCCTGCGCCATGTTATTATAGTTCAACAGTCTCAGAACTGTTTGAAACTCATCGGCGATTGCTTTTTTGATTTTATCTGGCTGTTTCAAATCGTCCATGATGAGCTTAACATTTCTACCATCGTCATCTTGTACGATAGCTTCGTTGATAATATCATCAATGGCCGATTCGATTTCTGGTTGCATAGCCATTTCTCTATAACGAGAAATTAATTCTACTTCATTTTTTGCAGTGCCATCAAGGTCAACATATGTACCATAATAGGCCGCAGAAGTAATCGTCAATGCGCCATCGTCACTACTCGGTGGAGCGAACGATTGCTGGGCTAACGATTCTTCTTCAGCCCTCTGTCTTGATATGGTAAAACCAAATAAATTAATTGCCAAAATACTCTCCTTGCATCACGATATAATAGAATTCAACTTATTGGCGTTATTATCGGGCACTAGACTGATCACCTAATGGATCAAATCTAATTTTTAAATCTGTAGTATCAGATAGCCAATATTGATATGCAAAGGTAACAGTAAATTCTTCAATAGCATCATTGTCACCCCAATTTACATCGATAGGTGAAACGTCTACTGGGAAAGCCTGTATGAATTTATAACCTTTAATTATATCTCCACCTTTGCTATATTGTCTTACTGACAAATCAGAAAAATAATTTAATGTAGGTACCCCGCCAGTTCCTCTTAAATTTCTATCATGCCCATTGATATAATTTAACCATCTTTCGAATGTATTTCTGAGTTTGAAATCTTCATCATTGATTACAGTTACAGTCCAATCTGGGAAAGTTCTGTTTCCTGCAAATTTAACTTCACGCCCAAAATATGGAACAGTTACAGTGCCTACTGTGGATCCTGGAAGTTGAGCAGCCTTTATTAAAAATCTTGCGGTAGATGTTGCTCCTGTTCCAGCTAATTCTGGAATAGTCGAAGATCCTGCCGCAGTTCCTCCAGCACTAGGTCCTTGACCTGGAAGTGTAAGTTCAACTTCAAATAGATTAGGACGGGCTCCGTCATTAATCATATTTGTTCTGAATCTAGAAATGTTAAACGACATTTAAGTTCTCCTTGTTTATTTTATTTGTTGGTTTATTTATTAGCCACCAGTGATGGTTGTAAATTGTGTTCCAGTACCAACAGCAACAAAGTTCAATTGAATGAAGTTGATTGAACGTGCTGGTTTAATATAAATGTCGCCAACAAATTGATTTGAATCGATTACTTGAGGAGTGTTGTTTGTGGAATCGCAGACTACTAAGAAATCTGTAATACCACCACGTCCTTGAACATCTCTTAAAAATGGTTCTACAATCGAAATAAATTGTGAACGAGTAAACGCATCATTGGTTTCAAATAAAGAGAATCTTGCTGCTCTAGAAATTGACTTCTCTAGTGTGATAAACAATCTGCGAACATTGATTCTATCAAATGCTGAAGGTTTTGCTTGTAGTGTCTTATCTCCAAACAGAATGATACCTTGCCCTTGGAAAGAAACAACAGGATTAACACCAGTAGAATATAAAGTATCTCTATACGTTTGAGATGGATTCCATGCTAACTTAATAGCATTTCTAATTAAACCTCTGTTGAAGCCAGCTGGTGAGTACCATGGATCTCTTACTGAATCAGTAAATGCACATGTTCCAGCAATATCAGCATTTAGAGGAATCCAACGATATACGTTATTGTACTGATCTAACTGATATTTCCATCCAGAATCAGCTACAGCGTAGCTTGAAAATCCAGATAGAGAATTTACCCAACCAGTAACGTTCGTGGTAATTGTAGAAACGCTACCCGCATTAACAACATCTGAACGTAGTGGAGAAACAAAAGCGATACAGTCACGACGAGACTCTGCTAGGCTAATTACATGGTTTTGAACTGCAACTGCTGAAGATTCTCCTCCAGCATCTCCAGTAATCAGAAGCGATACGTCAACTTCTTCTTTATTAGCAAATAAATCCCAACCAGTTGTGATGTCTCCAGCTAAAGGTACTTCATCTCTACCAGCACCCAAAGTTGTTGTAAAGTTGCTAGTTAGAGTGGCATAAACTACTCCATTTGCAGCATTATCTCCCCAGGTAGCATTTGTAGTTGCATACTGTGGAGGATCCATAGCATACACATATGAAGAATTATCAAACAGAACTTCTTTGTAGTAGTTTGGTGATCCGTCGTTAGCTTTAATTGCATTTCCTGCTTTAGATACAAATGCATATGTCTCTAGAACAGTGTTTGCTTGTCCAAACATTCCGTTAGCATCTATGACTACAATGTGCATTTCATCGTTTGTTGCACCTTTAGATGTTGCAAAATCTGAAGTGCCTGGTGCAGATGAGAAGAATCCTTTATACTGCCATGTGCTGAATAGACTTGTGTTTGCACATACAGAAACTTTTAAAGAATTTCCCATAACTCCAGGATATCTAGAAGCAAAAGAACCGTAAGCATTTCCAGAATCAGCATTTAGATATGTGTTAAGATACGCATCTTCGTTTTGAATTAGAAGTCCTGCATTGTTTGCTGTAGCATTTACTGAGTTTGCTCCAACGGCTCTAACAACAGATAGGTTGTTTCCGTAAGATAAGAAGTTTGATGCCGAAAAGAAAGAGACTGCTGAGTTAGAATCTGGTGTGCTAAAAATCTCTCTTAGTGTAACACCACTATTAACCAGAACTGGTGTCATTACTGGGCCCCATGAGAAGGTACCAACAAACGCACCAGCGGTGGTAGGGACTGAAGGAACAACCGTAGTCTGATCAATTTCCGATACGTTTACTCCTGGAGATAACTGAATTGCCATTTTTTTCTCCTTATTTTATTATAAATTGGCAGGTGTAAAAATCTGTATATTATATTTAGAATATATCAGTTTCTCATTATTTCTCTGAAATAGTCAGCATAAACCTCACCTTGATTTCCTGTAACCCATACATCACCATCTTCTACCAAGAACGGAACATCTAATCCGTTATCCACTATAGGACCCGGGATAGTTTCTTCATCCATCTGACTAAGTTTTTCTAGCTGAAGCTGTTTTCTCAAGTCATGATTGACAACATCTTTAAAATATTTCTGAGTGGTCATCCAAGCAAACATAACCAAAGTCATTACTACATCGTCTGTTTTTCCTTCTTCTGCTTTCCATGTGGTACCGTCGGAAACAAATGATGTGAGTTCTGAAATAGTCTCAAAGTCTTTTACTATGAGTTTGTCTGTTTCTATGAGTGTCTTTAGGTTCGTACAACCAATTCGTTTAACTTGGCTGCTCATTTTCAATCCTAGCTGAACACCTCTACCAAATCCTGCTGAAATCTGTTGAGCCTTTTTATTACCAGTTTGTACTTTAAGCACATTCTCATACTCCATTTCACCATGAAGAATCTCGGCAATCTGTGGAGTGTTATTTACCTCTATCAGTACATAGGCATTGTTGTAGTATTTGGCTACATTGTATATAATAGTGGGAAAGAGAACAGGTGATATAAATGCACTAGAATACCTTGCAACCTGTCTGTAGGGGGTTTCTGATATATCTATGACTGACAGAGCAGACATGTCCATATTCTTACCCTCAGCAACGTCTACGCAGATTGCATACACATGGTCTTTGGTAATTTCACCATCACCAACGACAGGTTGCTCATAGACATCCAAAATTTCTTCTTTGGCTATTCTTCTCTTTTCTACTGGCTCAGCATAAGCCAACTCTTGTAGTTTTGATCCGGAAATCAAAGTGTTAGTAGAACCTAAGAACTCAGTTTCAAATTCTTGTTGGAACTGTCGCTCTGATGTGTTTCGAATAGTTTCTTCACGCCATGCATTGTCTCTACCTGGCACCATCGACCAGTGAATTTCAAATGTTTTGTAGTTGTTTCTCTTTTCTTTTGCATCCATCCATAGCTTGTAGAACAAGTTCATGCCATTTGGAGTAGATACAATAATAATCTTTGTTGACTTACCTGATGAGATAACAGGATAAACTGAGTTAAAGAATTCGTGAGCAATGTTAGAAGGAACGAATGCAAACTCATCTAAGAATACTACATTGAATGATCCTCCACGAACTGCTGATGATGAAGTAGCAGCAGCGATAACTTTAGAACCGTTTTCGAGTTCTACTGAACCTTTGTTCCATGTGATGACACCTTGCTGCAACCACATAGGAAGATTTTCATAAGCTAGTTGATATTTTGAAAGAATGTCTCTAGCTAACTGTCCTTTGTTGGCAAGAACAGCAATGTTTTGTGTGTCTTGAAAAATGGATAGCCAAAGTATGTATGCAACTGTAGTGGTAGTTTTACCAACCTGACGAGGACACTTTGTGATAGAGAAACGATTCTCATGATATGTTTTGATCATCTCACGTTGAAAATCCCACATTCTAAATGGCATTAGACCTTCATCAACGTTAACGATTTGAATATACTTTTCAGCAAAGTATATAGGATCTTTAGAGCATTTGATATATTCCTCTATCTGCTCTTGTGTGTACTCCATTTTTACCCCGGCTCTTTTGAGCAGAGGATTGTCACGATACGAATCTTTATTGATAGACATTATTTGTTATATCTTGCTTTAATTTCATCAGAAGGGGTGTGCCATGGCACAGTCAATTTCTTTTCCATGTTAGTTTTATCGTGTCGAAATGCTTTAGCACTTCTTGAATACAAAGCAAAAGACGCATGATGTGTAAATCCATCTTTATCTTTTTTTGCAGACGCTACTTGAATATCCTTCATTTCATGTGTTTTATCATATGTTTTTGTTTTGATTCTATATTTCAAGTGTCCAGAGCCACCATGTGCAAGATCATGATTCATTAATATACCATGTTCTTTGCTTTTATGAATTTGTTTATGTGCTGTCTTAGGTATGTGTTTGGCCAACTCCTGACTAGACATCCACTCTGATGTGTGTTCTTCTGCTGATTCTTTAATGAATTCTTTGAATCTCATTTTATGCTTTAGTAGTAGTTATCTTCACATGTCCTGTTTCTGGATCATGTTCAACATGGTGTGCATGAAATTCAACATCAGGATGATCTTTTTTTAATCTTTTAAAGTGTTCTAAGTTAGCAGGAGAATCATCATATAAATGTACTTTTTTATAACCATGTTTTCTAATTAAATCACCAATGACTTTATGCTTTGCTTCTGCTGGTGAAGCAGCACCAACATTGCCTGCTCTACGAACATGAATATGCCTAGCATCTATACCATGATGCTTTAAAGTTTTCATGAATCCACGCTTATTGTCCATATCAGAGCGGGCAGTCACAATCTCAACATTCTTGTTGTTTCTATGAATCGCTCTCAGTTTATTAATCATCTTGTGAATGGGATGAGCAGACTTCTTGAATACTTTATGTGATCTAAATTCACTATAATCATAATTGTGGTTTGGTTTTAATTTGTGATCATTGTACTCTTGATTTGTTAATGATTCTACTCTTTTACCATGTTGGTCTTTAACATGCACTTTTAGCTTTGAATGATCGTGATGAAACAACACTTCATCCATATCAAATGCATGAAGTGTCTTAGATTTTGGATCTCGTCTTTCTTGAATTTCTTCTCTTAAATGTTTAAAGTGGATCATTCTTTTCCTTTTAACATTTTGTTTAAATCTGCTGTACTACCAACAAAGATTGCTTTATCTATTTTGGTGCTTTGTGGTTCTTTTCCTGCTGCTTTGTTCATTTCACGCATTTGCTTTTGAAGCAATATAAGCTTCTCATTAGCATCAGCAACATTCTTAATCATAGTAGCTGCAACTTCAAATGCTCTTGGATGCTCAGATTCTCTGGCAATCTCAAGAATAGAATCAATAGCATCAACACCTTTTTCTATAATTTCTTCGTAATTCTGACGAACCTTCTTATAGTCTTTTTCCAGGTCATTGTCTAGTTTAGACTCAACTTCAACAACAGGTCTTTCTTCTTTAACTGCAATATCTGTACTAGCAATTTGCTTTGATTCAACCTCAAATATTTCACTCATATTTTTTTCAAATTTAGTCACTGTGATACTCCGTTATTATTGTTTCTATAGTGTAAGCTGAATTTGAAGTAGCATTGGCAGGGTTAACATAAGAGTTGATATTTACCATCATGCTATTTGCATTCGCACTGTCAAATGATTTCAGAGTATATTCAGCAAAAGAATCCATTCCAATAATTTCTGTATTAGTTCTGAATACTCCATTTATGTCAGTAACTACCATTCTATTTGTGGTGTTACTATATGATAATACTGTTGCGGTTGCTTTTGCTGTATCGAAAGAGTATCCTTGATATACGATTTCTCCAATTTTATATTTTCCAAATCCTACTGGATTAATGTTAAATATTGCTTTACCGTCTTTAACAAAGTAATCTAGATTGAGTATATTAGTATTTGCACTTTTAACGATCTTGCCTTCAGATGTCGATCCGTATACAAAAGCTTTTGCTGTAAAATTTAAAGTCCAGATAACAACTCTGGCATCTGAATCTTGTAAGCCTTCATATTCAATATTATAGTCTA
>Ga0207939_1000272_pt1 | contig 16965 bp, 10 predicted proteins | sample LakMenEpi02Jun12_FD_150663 | JGI IMG/M metagenome (GOLD analysis project Ga0207939, IMG submission 150663) | Freshwater microbial communities from Lake Mendota, WI - 02JUN2012 deep hole epilimnion (SPAdes) | ecosystem: Environmental > Aquatic > Freshwater > Lentic | place: Lake Mendota, Madison... | reverse complement strand
TGTCAGCTTTGACAGCCTCGCTGTAACGCCGCACTGGTCATCTCCTTGAGCCCCCGCATGGTCAAAAGCACGGGCGACAACTTTCCTGACGGCGGGGGGCACCGTGGACGGTGTGATGATCTCCAGAATCCCAGCGTCCTTGAGCAGGGTCACCGCATCGCGGGCGACGTGATCGGCACCGATCGTGTTGGAACTTGCCCCTACTGGATCAAGGATCACGAGCTTGTCGAACCAAAGGGCCGCCACCTTCAGCATGGGAAGCTGCGCGTTGGTGAAGGACGCGTAGGGGTAGTAGAAGAGCTTGTGTGGGGTCATGGGGCCGGGCGTTCTCAAGTCGCGCTGTTGCGATTCTGCTCCATCGCTCAGGTGCCCAACGGGGAAAAATCAGCGGCAAGTATCGTGCACATCCAAAGAGGAGCGCCGGGCCCAGTCAAAGAACTCATCCAGCCAGGCGCCGAGCAGGAAGACCAGGTCGCCGAAGCGATGACTGAAGAACCGGAATGCGGCCCAGGCCTGGACGCCTTCAAGCCTGATATAGCGATCCGCCAACACAGCCGCAACTGCCTCGCCCATCAGCAGAAAGGTAAACAGCGCACCAGGGAGCACGATGGATAAGAAGTCCATCAGGCCGATGAAGAGCTTGTGTGGTTTGAAGTTCATGAGCCTTCTGGGTACTCTCGCGTTCAAGCATCCAGTCGATGCCCGATCAACTCGGCGTGCGCCGTTCTCAGTGCCTTGCTGGCGGCATCCAGCGGCCCGATGAATCTCGTCTCATACCCCGGCCCACCTTGCATGAACTCGGCCAGGCGCGGCAACCGCTCTACGGCAGTCCAGACGAAGGTGGGCATCTGCTCTTGCGGCATGTCCGAGCTGCCCTCGGCAAAGGCCTTCACAAGTTTCTCTGCCCTCGATTCATGGAACCGCTGCAGGTCGGCCAGCGGCTTGTATTCGGCCCGGAATTCGTCCGTCAGCTCGATCAGGTAGTCCTTCATCGAATCAACCTGCGGCCTAACGCGCTGCTGTAGACCCACGGGCACGCCGGTCACGCGTCCTGAAAAGAGATAACTGGCGAAGAGGAAGACGGCCAAGACTTGCGCGTCATTGAACATGGCGTACCGATCCCCCAGCGTGCCTGAACCCACCTCGCCCACCAGCAGGCCTGGCAACGCCTACTGGGCGGTATAACGACGTATGGCCTGCTCCTGAGTCGCCTCGCCAATTCCCGACTAATTCGCATAGCGGAGTGTTCGTTCCATTCATTCGCTAAGAAGCGTGAAACTAGTGACTCCTGTTGTCATTCCTATGAATTTGCGTCAACTGGTAACCGGCCGCAACCGGTAGAAGTGTATTTGCCGGGATTGGAACCGATGGTGCCTCTGGCTTAACCACTGGCGATTTGCCCGGGGCATTCCTTACCTTGTTGGGCATTTTGGAACCCTCTAGCAGCGACCCTTCGAGTGTATTTCCAACTTTCTCCATTCGCGGCCCGCCAGAGGACTTAACTCTGGTTGCCCCGGTCTGGCGTTTCAGTTCCGTGGAGACACTTTTCAGAAGTTTGACCGTACCAGTGCCCGGCAGAGCTCCCTTGCCTGGTCCATGGACATGGATATCTTTCACGGTGAGGGTGTTTCCATCTAGCTCCATCTTGGCAGAAACACCAAGTCGCTTTCCGTCTACCTCGACAATCATCTTCTGTTGGCCATTTAGAGGTTTAAACACTTTCTTAATCGGGCCGCCCTCGGTGATCTTCAGACTCCCGGGCACAGGTGTCGAAGGCTTCGTCGCTGCTTTTGCCATTTTCGCACCGCCAGCTACAATGGATAAAGCGGTACCAACATCGCCCGCTATCTGAGATGCGCCTAAGAGTTTATTACCTGCCTCCCAATTTTCAACACCTGCAGCCGCACCCTCCCCAAGGTGCATGATTCCCCGGACGGCAGAGCCCGGATCTAATGTCGTTGATGCGACGCCAACAACAACGGTTCCCGCAGTCTTTAGCAACGTCGCAGCGCCAACCGCTAAAGCGCTGGCGACAGAACCTGATCCAGCTGCGTCCACCAACCTGTCAAGTACTCGATCCATGTGCTTGTCAGCGGCTTCGGTCATTTGTTCACCTGAAAACCCGACTAGGCTGCCCGGCGTCCAAAGACCACCCAACTTGGTATCGCCCCACGAGTTAGCGAGCTCAGCCGCTGATGGAAGGCTAAATGTTCCATTTGGATCAACGAATCGCACGGGGTTAGCGCGCACATACCGATAGACATTGCTTTCGTCAATCAAGCCCATGGGATCTGCCGCGGTCCAACGTCCCAACCAGGCTGACAAGTAGCGCCTCTTCGAGTAATAAAGCCCGCTCTCTTCATCCCGCTCCTTTCCTGTATACCGATATCGCTTCGCCGTCTCCGTCTGGCTACGTACGGCCTGATACGTTGAAGTGCCGTAGGGCGCATACTCCTCGTAGGAAATGATCTGCGCTAGCTCATCCACCTCAAGGCTGGCCGAGCCAAGGTGATTGCCGAACTGGTAGCGGATCAGTAATAGCGGATCACCTGGGTCCGGTGTCCTAGGGAAGGTGCGCGTTTCAACCAGGGCCACCCGCTGCTTGTCGTCCATCACGTGCAGCGTCTCGCGTTCCAGTTCGAGTGTGCTGCCGTTAGCCTCGTACTCGCGATAGACTTCGAAACCGTCGAGGTAGATGCGTTCCTCCTTCTTGGTCGCCGAATCGGGAGCCATTGACTGGCGTTCGGTCACCTTGCGAATGCGTTGGCCAGAAGCGTCGTAAACGTAGTAGGTGGTTTCAGGTGTGCCGCCGTTGTTCACTACCTGACGCGCCGTGGCGGTGAGCTGGTCGCGGTAGTCCCAGCGCATCAGCGGAAGGTGGGCCATCCGCGTCATGTTGCCGTGGACATCGTGACCGTAGTTTTCCGGCTGAGGGGTAGTCCCTGCCGGATTCAAAGTTGTGCGGGTCAGGCGGTTGCTGGTCTTTGGTGCCGTGCCAGTTCCAGCTTCGATGAGGCTGGGCTCCAAGTAGACATAAGCACGCGTCCATCCCTGATGGGCCGGGTCGCTGCCGCGATGCTGCATCTGCAGAAGGTTGCCAACGGCGTCATACACATAGCGCTCGATGTAAGTGCCCATGGCGTGGCCGTTGCCGGGATGGTCGATCCGGGTATGGAAGGCGTTGAACGCGTCCTGCGCCGTGGGGGGATGCCTCTGCTGGTTTCCATTCTGACCCAGATGTTCGCGGCCAGTGGCCTGGATCAACCGGTAAAGGGCGTCGTAGGTGTAGTCATTACTGGGTTCCACCCGTTGGTTGGCGAAGAAGATGATCTGTTGAGCATCGTCCTGGATGTGGGTGATGTTGCCGGCGGGATCGTAGGTGTAGTGGAGGTTTTGGACATACCTGCCCGGCCAGGCTGGATCCGGCTGTTGGGGACCATCGCCGAGGAAGTCTGAGGCTCGGCGTCTTGTCTGCAGCTGAGTGAGCCGGAAGGTGAGGGGGTCATAGCTGTAGACGGTGCTAGCTCCGTTCTTATAGTCGATCCGCTGCCGCTGACCTTTGGCGTCATAGTCAATGTCGGCAACTCCCACCGGCGACGGCACGTCACCTGCTGGATCGAGCAGAGAGGTGGGCTCGGCGGCCTGTTCCAGCCACACATCCAGCCGCTCCATCAGGTTTGCTTCGTTGAAGACTGGCTGGATCAAATTGATTCTGTTGGGGTGTCCGGGCCGTGTGAGGCTGCTATGAGGTGCTACGGATTGGATCGGACGATTGAGGGCGTCGTACCGGGTGCTGCTCTCGAAAGTTTCGGCATCCAGTTGGGGCTGGGGATTTGCCCCCCAGTCGGGAATCTCCTTGTAGTGAGAGATCAACTGGCGGCTGCTGCACAACAGGTTGCCCTTGAAGTCGTAGGCCAGCGACGGCGTGCCAACGGGATTCAGCCGGGCGTTGGTGGCGATGCCGGCAGAATCGGAATGCCGGTAGATGCGGCTGCGCAGGTTGAGCGCCTCGGCATTGACAAGGGCCTCGCCGTAGTCGATCTTGTCCACCAGCAGCCCTCTCGGGTTGGCGGGATTTCGCGTGCGTGGATCCGATTCCGCCGAGCTGCCCCGCACGTATTGGTTGAGCGCACGACGCAACGCGTCGTAGGTGGTGGTGAAGTTGTGCCCCCGGCTGTCCCACGCCCGGATGGGCTTACCGGCCACGTCGTTGAGCATCCAGCGTGCCCCCGCTTCCATGCTGAGCTGGTGGATGCGGTTGCCCAGCATGTCGTAGGCGTAGCGCATCACAATCCGGCCAAGTGGATCATCGACCACGACTGGGTTGCCGGAAGCGTCTAGCGCCTCTGTATGGGTGATGGCGTCGCGCACGGCGCGCTGGTTTCCTTCGATGTCGAGCTCCACACGGGTAGCGAAGCTCTCCTCGGTTCCGTCGAGGGCGTGGCCAGCGCAGACGACACGATTGCGTGCCACGGTCAGGAACGGTCGGCCCAGGGCATCCAGGTGGGCTGTGGTTGGTGTGTCGGCGTGGGCCGCAGCGCGCTGGGCGACTGTCTGCTCATCCGGCCCCAACGCACCGCCGATGCGTTCCGCGTGCCAGGTTTGCCAAGTCAGCGGCTGCGTCTTGAAGTATCCGGCCACATGGCCGCCGATGTCGGGGTCGATACGCGGATCACCGGTTTGCGCGTTGTGGCTGGCGCAGGTGTCGTTGACGTCGTAGGAGGTCTGCTGCCAGGGGTCGAAGAGGACCTTCTCGTAGAGGTGGTTCGGGTGCAGCGTGGCGATGACGCGCTCGGCCGGGTCGTAGAACAGCACCGGGCTGACGCCCTTGATCACGCCGAATTCGAAGCCCTGCGTGGCCGAGAAGAAGGGCTCGTACTGCCGCACCGGCTTGCCCTTGTTGTTGAACACCGTCCAGCCACTGCCCACCCAGCGGGGGTTCAGTTGCGCTGAAGTGTTGTCCAGAGGATCCAGCCGGCCGGGCTCTGCCTGGATCTTCTTCTGAATCTCACGGCCGAAGCCATCGGAATAGCTGAAGCTCACCTGCAGCCGGCTCTCCTGCCCCGCCGCCAGATCACTGACGTGGGTTTCGCGGGCGATGGTGGCCGCCACGGCCGGTTGCCACTGGGAGGGATCGGTTGGATGGGCCGCTTGGCTGCGGCGGAAGCGATCCAGGTCGTAGACGATGCGGTTGGTAGCGCCTGCAAGCAGATTGCGGCTTGCGTTGGTGGCCTGGCTGCGCCTCGGGTCTGCGGGGTTCGCTTCCACCGGATCGGAGAAGAAGGCGTCCAGTGCGTTCTGGCTTGGGTCTGGCACGAATCCCGCCAGGGAATCACCTTCCTGAGGGGCCGGGGGGGCTTTACCCATCACAGCCGTGCCCACCACCATCCCGAGCACATCGAAGGCCACCTCGCTGCGGTTGCGGTTGGGATCGCTCACCAGCCGCGGCTGCAGAACCCGGTAATCGTTGGCCTCCACCGTGATGCGGTTGTCCAGCGGATCCCTGGTCTCCGCCATCAGCAGGTCAAGGGCGTCGTGATCAACCACTGCGGACTGGCCGAGGGGATCACGGATTCGGCGTGGCAGGAAGAAGTGGGCCCTGGCTGCCGCCAGCTCGGTGGCCGGGAGATCGACCGGATTGGGTGAGAAAAAGCTGCGCCCCGAAGGAAGCCACCAGTGGCTGTTGCCATCGAGGTCCACATAGCCACCCTGATCCGCTCCCTGCCCGCCGAGCACCTGGCCCCGATCGGCGTTCGGCAGTAACCCCTCTGCGGGCTGGCCTGTACGGGGCCGTTGGAACACCGCATCCAGCAGCCCGGGGGTGAAGGCCAGCTTGTAGCTCTCCCCCAGCAGAGCCAGGGATTCCAGCTGTCCCAGGGACAGCAGCTGGTTGGCATTGCCCGCGGCCGCGCCCAGGTCGTTGGGGCGGTAGAGGGTGCGCAGGTGTTCGATCGGCCGGCGGCGGCGGCTGCCGCTGGCCGTGGCCTCGTAGGCCACCTCCGGGGGATTGAGGCGGTGCCGCAGCTGACCGGGAGCGGCGGAATCGGGCTCGATGAAATCCTCGGCCCGGTAGCGGCCGGCACGCCCCGTGGCGGGATAGTCCGTGAGCTCGTAGGTGATCGCTTCGCAAGGCAGCGGGGTGCGGTGCTGATCGCTGCTGTCGATCGCGTTGGTGAAGCGGTTATCCGTGTAGGTGAGCAGGGAGGTGGTCTGGCGCTCCCGGTCCCAGGCTTCGCTTAGGGGCGAGTTGCGGCGGCCATAGCCCACGGCTGCATCCTTGCGCACATTGCCGTAGGCATCCACCTCCAAGGTGAGGGCGTGCTGAATGCGCGGATCGGCCGGATTGCGCTCGTAGTGGTAAGTGAGCGCTTCGCGGGGGTGGGTGAAGTACACCGCATGGCGATTGGGGCCACACCCTTGCAGCATCCGGATGGCGAAATTCCGCTCGCTCACCGTGTAGGGCGTGCGGGCGCGCTCGATCTCCGCCGCCGTGGCGCCGGGGTGATCGGCGTCGTCCGCATACACCTCCTGGCGCAGCATCATTCCCTTGAAGGCCCGGCAGGCTTCCCGTTCCTCCGCTGCTGAGAGGCCCTCGGGCAGCAGGGTGTCGGGTAGCAGTTGATCCGAGATCTGCTGGGGCGTGAGGCCCGGCTCCCGGTAGTACTCGTTCGCGTACTGGCGCGACACCCGCTCCCGGCCCAGCCATACGCCGGTGTGAAACCAGGTTTTGGTGTGCACCGGCGGCTGGGTGTGGGCCGCCTCCTCGTTCAGAAAGCCGCTGGCGGCATTGCCCGCTCCGGCCACCGCATCGAGGCGCTCCGTATCCCATTGCTCCACCATCCCAAAGCCACGGAATTCCCGCTCCTCGCCGTCGAAATAGCCGTGGTGATAGGCATAGCGGCTCACGAAGCGATTGCAGCTGATGTGGTCGATCGTTTCCACCCGTTCCACCACCTGCACAGGAAACGGCAACCGCGTGATCCAGGGTTTGCCGTTGAGCTTGTCCTCTAGGTAGAAGCGCAGCGAGGAGCAGTAGCGAACTCTTGTTTCGGCGCCCAGGTTGTTGACGCTGGTGGTGAGCAGATGGGGTTTTCCAGCGGCCATCAGCGGCACGTAGCGCATCTGGCGACCACTGTCGCCCGCCAGCGGCGACGACCACACCAGGCAGGCCGTGCCATTGCCCAGCAGGTCCACGGTGGTGACCTGAGCTGCGCTGTGGATCGGCGGGAATACCTTCAGGGGCACCGCTTCGCTCCAACCGTTGCCCGCCTGGTTGAAATAGATCCGTACCCCCTCGCTATGTAGATAAATCAGATCAGTAGTGCCGCTGCCGTCGATATCAGCCAGTAGCAGGCGCTTGGGTTCAAACAGCTCGGGATGGTCGAACAGGGGCGGGTTGTCCATCGATACCTTCGCCCCGAAGCGCCCGTAGCCCAGATTCGGCCAGTAGCAGATCTCGCGGCCGTGCACGCCGGCACGGATGCGCACCACATCCGCTTGCCCATCGCCGCTCATGTCGGCCAGATGGATGCTCTCGCTGCCATCGGCGAACACCACCCGGGGCCCTTGCTCCTCATCCCAGGGCAGCGGCACCCGTTGGGCGCCCTCAAACCCCTGCTCCTCCAGGGAGCGGTACCACACGAACACCTCTCCCTCGCTGATCAGCAGATCGGCGTGGCCGTCGCCGTCGAGGTCGATGAAGCGCAGGTTGGGGTCGCTGAAGTCGACGTTCGGCAGATGGCGGAATGCCCGCCAGGGTTGCCAGCTCTCCGCATCGTCGTGCTCATAGAGGCCTGGCAACGGACCGCTGAACGTCACCACATCCGGCAGGCCATCGCCGGCCAGATCAAGGATCTGGGCCCCGGCCGCCAGGCTGGCATTTGGCTGGCTGGCCACCGTTTCCAGGGTGGCAAAGGTGGCCACATCGGCCTGGGCATCGGCCCGCAGCCGCTGGCTCACCGGGCTGAGGTTGCGCTTGTAGAACCACGCCCCCGCCTGTTCCGTGAGGATGCCCGGTAGGCCTTCGCCATGCAGATCCACCCAGCGGTAGCTGCTGCCATCGAGGCCGATCGGCAGGTTTTCGAGGTTGGTGGGATCCAGGAGTTCCACCGCCTCGCCCAGGGTGGGCTGGCTATAGCGGAACTCCAGTGTTGGCAGTGCTTTGGTGGTGCTGGTGCCCCCCTCCTGCTTCCAACCCCGCTGCACGACCTGGGCCAGGAAGCTGTAGACGGGCTTGCTGGCGATGGTGGGGGCAATCTCGTCGTCGTAAACGAACTCGGTGCTTCGCACCACGCCCTCATATCCCTTCTGGAAAAGCCGGTCGGCTGTGGCGGCCTGATCAGGGATGTGGTGCAGCATCAGCACCCGCTCGCAGCGGCGGCAGATGCGCACCTCAAAGCCGCTGCGGTAGCTGGAGAAGGCATCCGGGCGGTAGAGCCAGGGTTGCACCGGGGTGCCGGTGGGGTTGGTTTCGTTCAACTCCCCGTAGTCGAAGCGCACCTCGAACAGCCAATCGGCGGCGGTGTCGCTTGGGGGAGCGGGCAGATCGCTCATGCGCCGGGGGCGCTGACCCTGGGCATCGAGAAACGGCTTGCGGTTGCCGTAGAGGATGCGGTGCAGGTAGCGCTGGGCGGTGCGCGCCGGTGCGTTTCTTGCCCCTCGGTTGCGTTGATGGGCGGCCAGAAAGGGATCGACCTGGCTGGGCCGCAGTGTGGCGGTGCCATCTTCCGCTTTGTAGAGATAGCGGATGCCATTGCCCTTGTCGTCGCGGCTTTCGCAGATCAGCCAGCTGAATATCCGCTGCAGATCCTCGGGATCGGCAATACGGCTGTTGGCATCGGCGCCGTAGATCGTGAGGATGTTGTCCTTGGAGATCGAGCGCCAGTGCATATCGGCGCGCTGCTCGGCCTCAGGGCGAGAGTCTGAGCTGGAGGGAATCCACTGCCAGCGCTCGATGCGGGCGAACAAGCCCTCGATGCGGGGACGGTAACGGCGCACCCGGTAGCCCTCGATCAGGTCCTCGTGGATTTCCAGCCCCGTGGTGCCTTGGCGCAGCACCGGCACCAGATCTTCCGAGCCGGAAAGCACGAATACGTCCTCCTCCTGCGGATCGGTGCTCCAGTCGCGGAAACGAGGCAGGCCCTTGTCGGTTTTGCGGGTGATCGCAGGCAGCCCCAGGCTCCAGCCGAAGCCAAAGGGTCCATTACCGGCGCCAGAGTCGTAATTGAGGCTGAGCTGGGGCCCGAAGCCACTGCGCCCCGGGCTGGTGGCGATCGGCACGCTCATCGAGCCGCTTCCGGTGACCGGATTGGCGGCGAACTTCTCGCCCATGCCCCGGATTGCCCCTCCCCCCTTGGGCAGGCTGATGCTGGGGGGCTGAATTAGGTGGGTCTGGGTATCGCTGGCGCCGACACTGGAGGCTCCTTGCCCACTTCGCGCAGCAGCTTGCGGCCCCCCCGACGGCCCAGCACCTGGTGATCCTTGCTGACCTGAAACTGAAGGGGGGGGTGCCATTCGCCACTGGGGCGTTAAATAATCTACTCACCCTGGCACCGGTGCAGCAAAAGAGCCACGGGCGTTACAAACCTTTTCTATTGAGACACCGCATCACTGATATGGATTCAGGCTCTGGTCGAGCCAATGACTCAATGTGGTTCAAGACAGTCCGCAGCTCATCAGCGAACTATCACAATCTTTGGTCCAAAATGTACATCTTGGCAAGACCGCCGAACGCTGCCCCTGAGTGGCAGGCAAGGAGATTGCGGCAGCGCTGCAGAGCACTGCGGGTGGCCTGTCCACTCGAGGGGCTTGTTATGCCGAGAAAGATTGCATTTGAATCGTCATTGATCTCTAAACACAACCGTGCCATTCGCCGCAACCCAGGCTTCGGGGAAGCCAACGTGTGAAATAGCGTTTTTGCTTCTATCTAACTGACGCTCAGTTTCTTTAACAACTATGGCTGGGTCAAGTTCATAAATGATTTTAGCTTTTGTTTGATTGGCTTTATAAAAGACCGCATAATAGACTTTAGAATTTCGCCTGATGCGATCAAGTGATTCCTCCCTCTTCTCCCTTGGCTCCTTGAACATGCGGTCAAACTGCCCGGTTCCGCCTTCCTTGCATGATAGATATTCATAGAGCTCATTGCTATCGTCAGGACTACATGCATCAGCTGCGTGCTTGGTGGTAATCAGTTGATGGCCTAAGATATCTGCAATAATCATTTCTTTAACCAGTCCTGGCTGTAGCAGGTTAGGAATACCTACTTCTCTTGCAATCTGAGCAGCTTGCAAAACAAGCTCCAGGATCTTTCGATACGCTTCACGCGCCATGAGCTAAATCGAGGACTTGCTGGCCCGATTCTAACGACAGGAGCCTTTCATTAGCCTTCTTAACAAAGTTTTCATTAATCTCAAATGCGATAAACCTCCTATCATATTTCTTGCAAACAAATGGGCAAGTGCCGACGCCAGCGAAAGGGTCCAAAACAAGATCACCTGGATTTGAGCTTGCGAGGACTAGCCGTTGAATTAGCTTTTCTGGTTTTTGAATAGTGTTCAATGCCACTCTGCTTACTAACTCCTTGGAATTATAGGTTAGTTGCTTAATATCGCCCCAGACGTCTCCTGGGTTCTTGCCTTTGTCATTGAATTTGGTTTTTCCATACTGACCACTGATAACAGAGGGAACCCTTTCACAGCGAAGTCGATGCTCCAGTTCAACGAGCTGAGCAACTCTTATGCTGTCGAGATTAAAGACCCTTGGCCGCTTTCCTTTAATGAAGTAACAGATGATGTCGTGGTTATTCGTATAGCTTAGCCGTCCTTGCGCAAGCCTACTAGGTTGGTACCATACTATTCGCGTTTTGAGGGTTAAATAAGGTCGGTAATCTATAAAGTCAATACAGTTATGCTTTCCAAATAGGTAAAGAGCTCCTCCGTCTTTTAACTTTGCAGAGAAAGTCTTGATAAGCTCTAAATTGTAAGATTGAATATCAGAGACTTTATCCCATAGGTTTTGGGTTACCCCATAGGGACCATCGCAAACGATCAGATCGACGGATTCATTTTCGACACTATTTATTAATTCGAGTGAGTCGCCGCGGGTGATTATATTTTCCACGGCTGAAGCATTTCGCCAACTCATTCCACTTTAGCACAGGTGTACTGATGTCGCCTGGGAAGGGGGAGATTCGTCTGCATAACTCTTTATTGGACGGTTCCGCGAACCAGTGCCTGGCTGCCGTTCCTTTCCGAGAACCACCGCCCTCTCCAGTGGGGAATCCGCTCAAACCTCCTGCATAACCTAAGGCCTCAACGCATTTTTGCCCATGATGGTCCTTGTTATCGGGTCCGTGAACCACCTGTTCATGCAGCTACTGAATACCTGCTGGACTGCTGACCCAAATCGACCCAGTTGGAGTCATGGGCATAGAGCAAGCTGGCATTCACGCGAGCGCCTTTGCTACCAATGGGCTATTCCCTGCGTCGGGTAGCCAAGCCATGCCCCCGCAGGACCTCCCTCCCGGCCTCTACGACCATCCCCTCAGTTCAGCGATCCATCAGGCCCTCGCCAGCACGCCGGACTCCCTGCACCAGCTTCAGCCCCTCGACCCCGCCGAAGCCCCCCAGCGCCTGGCCCGCTACCTCCGCCAGCTGAGCGAAACCGCCCTGGCGGCGTTGCCGGAAGCGCAGCGGCAGCAGCAGCAGCTGGCCCTGGTGAACCGGATTGTTGCGGTGCTGCAGGAGCAGGCGCCGAAAACGATCACATCCGGCGATCGGCTTCACCCCCAGGGCTCATTAGAAGTCAGGCAGAATTCAGTGCCTGAGCTGGTTTTTGCCAGCCCAGTAGTGCCAGAAGGGCCCTGATGTCATGCGCCAGAGCGGCCAGTCCCTCAGTGATCGACCAGTAGCCATCGAGTCGCAGGGCGTTCATGGCCAGGCTGCGGAGCGTGGCCATGATCTGCACGCCGTTTGCCTCGCGGTAGCGGTGCGCGTCTTCCCCCAGCTGGGTGTCGCGGGGCCAATGCCAGGAGTTCTCGATGCTCCAGCGATCACGCACGTGCTGCAGCAGAGCCTCGGCTCCAGTACGCAAACTCGAGACGTAGTAACGGGTCTCATCGACGGGCTTGCCCTCTCGGATCCCCTTGCAGCGCACTGCCAGGATCGTGGCGCTGCCCGGCCAGTTCTCCATCACCCACGCCGGGGCGGGCATGCCCCGCAGTGTCCAGGTGAGGTCGCGGCCGCGTTTGCGTTCACGCTTGCTGGCTTGCCACGGCGTGTTGCGGCCATAGGTCAGCCGGTCCTTAATGACCTGAGATCCTTTGCGGCGACTGTGCTTTACAGCAATCAGGAAGTCGGCGCCACGCTGCTCGAGGTAGAGGAAAAAGGGCGGTTTGCATGCAGCGCGTCGGCCTTTACCAGCAAGCCGTTGAGATCAACCCGATCCAACAGCTGGCGCAGTGCCGCGATCTCGCCGCCGGCATCGGTGGCGTAGGTGTTTTGGGCTATCGCCACCCCAAGGGTGTTGGAGTACAGGCTCACCTGGGCGATAAAACGCGCAGCGCCAGAGGCGGTTTCAGCGATCGAACCCCGCAGGGTCTTGCCGTCACACACCAGGGTGTCGACGCTCTCGGTGACGCCAGGCTGGGCTGCCATCCATTGCTGCAGCAGGGCATCGAAGCCATCGACATCGAGCTGAGAGAGCAGCAAACGGAAGGTCGAGTCCGACGGCGGCTTGGCGATGTGGGTGCCGAGCAGCTCGTTGAGGGTCTTGCGGTGGCGTTTGGCAAAACGCTCCATCCCGAGCAGCGAACCCTGGTTGCTGAGAATGGCCAGGATCGCCACCAGCAGCATCCACCACTGCGGGTAGCGAATCCCCCGGAGCAGGCGGCAATCGGGAAGCGCCTTGAGGAAGCTGATCAGATCCGTTGCAGTGGCTGGGTTCTCGAGCGGCGTGGCCAAGAGAATTGGGCGAGACCTGCGCACCAAACCGGAGCTGAGCGCCGCACGCCAGGGCTACTGGGACAGACTTCTAATGGACCCTGGCTTCACCCCAGCGCCCACCTGCTGCAGGAGTTGCGGGCCGCTCCGTTGCTGCCCGGCCAGGAGGCCATCACCCGGCCCCTGATCCCTCTGGCGGATGGCACCCTGCTGATCAATGCTCCCAGTGAGCCCAGCGTGGGGCTGGCCTTGCAGGCGGAGGTGCCCTCGGCCGATCGGATCGATCTGCTCTGTGCCTTCATCAAGTGGAGCGGGCTGCGCCTGCTGCAACCCGTGCTCGCCCAGCACCTCGCGGCCGGCCGGCCGCTGCGGGTGCTCACCACCGTGTACCTGGGCGCCACCGACCGCCGGGCGCTCGACTGGCTGGTGGAGCACAAGGCTCAGGTGCGTGTCAGCACCGACACCCGCCGCACGCGGCTGCACGCCAAGGCCTGGCTGTTTCATCGCGCCAGCGGCTCCAGCACCGCCTACATCGGCTCCTCCAACCTCTCGGCTCCGGCCCTACTCGACGGACTGGAGTGGAACGTGCGCCTGGCGGCCTTGGAAACGCCCGCGATGCTGCGCAAGTTTGAAGGCACCTTTGAGGCCTACTGGGAGGAGGGCGAATTCGAGCCCTATGCCGCCACCCCCGAGCAGCGCGATCGCCTCGATCACCAGCTCTCCCTGGCCCGGGGTGTGGATCAGGCCGCAACGTCTTCTTCCGGCGCCATCACCACGCCGGTGTGGTTCACCCTGCGGCCCTACGCCTACCAGCGCGAGATGCTCGACGCCCTCGCGGCTGAGCGCTCGCTCCACCAGCGCTGGCGCAACCTGGTGGTGGCCGCCACCGGCACCGGCAAAACCGTGCTCGCCGCCTTCGACGTGGCCCGCCTCCATGCCGACTTCCCCGAGCAGTTCCCCTCGCCCGAGCCGCCGCCGCTGCTGCTGATCGCCCACCGCAAGGAGATCCTGCTGCAGGCCCTGGCCACCTTCCGCCAGGTGCTGCGCGATCCCTCCTTCGGGGAGCTGTATGTGGATGGCGAGATGCCCAGCCAGTGGCGCCATGTGTTCGCCTCGGTGCAGTCGCTTGCCAATCGCTCCCTCGCTGAGATCCCCGCCGAGCGCTTCAAGGTGGTGATCGTGGATGAGTTCCACCACGCCGCCGCCTCCAGCTACCGCCGCTGGATCGATCACCTCCGCCCCCAGCTGCTGCTCGGCCTCACCGCCACCCCCGAGCGCGCCGACGGGCTCGACATCCTCCACTGGTTCGGCGGCCGCATCGCCTCCGAACTCCGCCTCTGGAGCGCCCTCGATCAAGGCCTGCTCGCCCCCTTCCACTACTTCGCCGTGGCCGACGCCACCGATCTCTCCGCCCTGGAGTGGCGCCGCGGTGGCTATGTGCCGTCCCAGCTCAGCGCCGTCTACACCGGCGACCACCGACGCGTGGACCTGATCCTCAGCGAGCTCCATAAAACCGTGGCCGATCCCGCCCGCATGCGGGCCCTGGGTTTTTGCGTGAGCGTGGAGCACGCCCGTTTCATGGCCGAGCGCTTCTGTGCCCGCGGCCTCCGCGCCGAAGCCCTCGACGCCTCCAGCCCCGCCGACGTCCGCCAGGCTGCCCTGCGCCGTCTGCAGGCCGGCGAGCTGCAGATCCTCTTCGCGGTGGACCTCTTCAACGAAGGGCTCGACATCCCCGCGATCGACACCGTGCTGCTGTTGCGGCCCACCGAGAGCGCGGTGGTGTTTCTGCAGCAGCTCGGCCGGGGCCTGCGGCTCTCGCCCGACACCGGCAAAAGCTGCCTCACCGTTTTGGACTTCATTGGCCAGCAGCACCGGCGTTTTCGCTTTGATCTGCGCTACCGGGCCCTGCTGGGCTGCAGCCGGCGGCAGCTCGAAGACCAGCTGGCCCAGGGGTTCCCCTTTCTGCCGCCCGGGTGCCGGCTGGTGCTCGATCGCGTCTCCAGCGAGCGGGTGGTTTCAAGCTTGCGCCAGTGCCTGCCCAGCCGCCGGCCCCAGCTGCTCCAGGAGTTGCGCGCCCTGGCCGCCGAAGGGGTGATCGGCCCGTCCAGCGGCCTGGCCCACTGGCTCGAAGCCCTGGCCATGGAGCCGGCCGACTTCTACGGCATCCGCGGCGCCGGCTTCACCGCCCTGCGGCGCGAGCTGGGCTGGTTGCCGCCCCACCTGGCGGGTCCGCCCCATCCCCAGGAGGAGCGCCTCAGCCGCGCTATCGCATCTGGCCTGCTCCACCTCGACGACCCCGACCGTCTGCGCGCCACCGCCGCCGCCCTGGCCGCGTCCGCGCCGCCCAATCCCGATGCCCTCTCCGAGCGCGAGCGGCGCCAGTGGCACATGCTCACGGCCCAGCTGTTCGGCACCGGCAACCGCTGGCGGCCCCTGCCCGATGCCCTCGCCCTGCTCTGGCAGGCATCCGCCTGGCGCGACGAACTGCGCCAGCTGCTGCACCTGCTGGCTGAGCGCACCAATCGCCGCCTCCACCCGCTGCCCTTGGCCCTGCCGGTGCCCCTGCGCGTCCACGGCCGCTACAGCCGCGCCGAGATCGAAGCAGCGTTCGGCATCCTGCGCGACGACGCCCCCTGGATCCACCGCGAGGGTGTGCTCTGGCACGAACCCAGCCAGACCGATCTGCTGTTTGTGACCCTCAACAAGAGCGAAGCCCTCTTCTCCCCCTCCACCCGCTACCGCGACCTGGCCCTCGGCCCGTCCCTGTTCCACTGGGAGAGCCAGAGCACCACCACCGCCGCCTCCCCCACCGGGCAGCGGTACATCCACCACAAGGCGCGGGGGTCACGGGTGCTGCTGTTTGTGCGGGAGCACCGGCGGGAGGGTGGCCGTGCCGGTGGTGTCACCGAGCCGTTTCGCTGTCTGGGGTTTGCCCGCTACGTGAGCCATGAGGGGGAGCGGATCTTGTTCGTCCACTAGTGGCGATTCGCTGGCGGCTGGAGCGGGCGATACCGGCGGGGTGGATGCAGGGGATGGGGTTGGCGGTTTGAGACCCGCCAGACTGGTGGCCAAACCATCCCGGCCACCATGACGACCGCCACCCCCCAGCGCCTTGCGGCGATCTTCTACAGGGAAGACGAGGTCTACGTGGCGGAGTGCCCGGAGGTCGGCACCGCGAGCCAAGGCGACTCGATCGAGGAGGCCCTGGCCAACCTGCGCGAAGCCACCGAGCTCTACCTGGAGGAATGTCCGCGACCTGCGCTGGAGCCCCGGCTGCTGACCACCTTCGAGGTCAACGTTGCCTAAGTTGCCTCGGTTTCGAAATCGTGCGCCAGAAAGTCTCCCATGTGGTGCTGCGAAGACAGTCCCCCAATCCTGAAAGTGGCGACGCCAATGTGACCTGCGTGGTGCCTCTCCATCGCCGTGATCTGGCAGTGGGGACGCTGGGAAACGTGCTTCGTCAGGCAGGGGTCGACGCGGAGACGTTCATCGAAGTCCTCTGACGATTTTCATCGCGGAACCTGATCCTGTGCGTCCACGGCCGCTACAGCCGCGCCCAGATGGAAGCCGCGTTCGGGATCCTCACAGGCGACGCCCCCTGGATCCACCGCGAAGGCGTGCTCTGGCACGAACCCAGCCTGTGCGATCTGCTGTTCATCACCCTCAACAAGAGCGAAGCCCTCTTCTCCCCCTCCACCCGCTACCGCGACCTGGCCCTCGGCCCATCCCTGTTCCACTGGGAGAGCCAGAGCACCACCACCGCCGCCTCCCCCACCGGTCAGCGCACCATCCACCACGAGGCGCGGGGGGCAAGGGTGCTGCTGCTTGTGCGGGAACACAGGCGCGAGGGTGGCCGGGCGGGGGGTGTCACCGAGCCGTTTCGGTGTCTGGGGTTTGCGCGCTACGAAACCACGAGGGGGAGCGGATCTTGTTCGTCCACTAGTGGCGATTCGCTGGCGGCTGGAGCGGCCCATCCCGGCGGGGTGGATGCAGGGGATGGGGTTGGCGGTTTGAGGTGGGGGGG
>Ga0207939_1000267_pt1 | contig 17260 bp, 17 predicted proteins | sample LakMenEpi02Jun12_FD_150663 | JGI IMG/M metagenome (GOLD analysis project Ga0207939, IMG submission 150663) | Freshwater microbial communities from Lake Mendota, WI - 02JUN2012 deep hole epilimnion (SPAdes) | ecosystem: Environmental > Aquatic > Freshwater > Lentic | place: Lake Mendota, Madison... | reverse complement strand
CCTGGCATTCTCGCAGCGACAACTAGGAACTAAGATTGCGATACATCAACACGGCGGTGGCTACGGGACTGACGAGACCCATTTCGGTGAGGAGCACGACATTGCAGTGAGCGATGTGTTCTTTACGTTCGGGTGGAGTCGGCCCGATCTTGGATTGAGGGTTCGATCATTGCCCACGGCGATGCCACAGCGTTCTCGACGCAAGAATGCCGACTGGTTTCTACTCATGTCTTTGCCCGTGGTAACTCGCTTTTACCGACTCCAACCGTTCCTTTTGCCGCCTCACATCTCCAGAGCAATCGACGAAACCGTGTCATTCGTCGGCGAGCTGTCCGCATCGTCCGAGGTGCATCTTCGTTCCTCGGGTGATGACGTCTTTCCCATGGAAAAGCTCGGGCAATCGCGAGCCCGGGTGGTGAGCGATGTCAGCGGCGGGAAAGGTTCGGTGGCAGCATCCCGTGCCAAACTCGTGATCCACAACTATTTCGGCACTTCTTGGCTCGAGACGTTGGCGATGAATGTTCCGACGGTATGTTTCGTTCCGGAAGGAATCCATCGATTTCGTGCTGCAGCACAACCCTTCGTCGATGCACTCGTGCGAGTCGGCATCATTCACTACTCGGGTCGCGAAGCTGCAAGGTTCGTGAACACGTTTCATGGCGATCCATCGTCGTGGTGGAAGTCAGCTGACGTACAAGAAGCACGCGAGGCGTTCGTAGCACGGTATGCCAACTTCAGCGACAACTGGTTGGAGGCCTGGCAGGAGGAATTCGAGTCCCTTCTCGCGGAGTAGAGGGAGAATTCGGCCGAGGAGGAGCGACGATCACACGTTTGGTGTGAGCTGGCCGCGTCGATAGTGGTATCGACACAACAACTCGTAGCGAACCACATCACCAAAAAGCGGTTCTTTTCGGGTGGTTGCAGTATCGCCCACCACCACCGTTTCGCCCTCGAACACCACCTTGTCGTTCACCAAGCGGGCGTTGTTGGTGGCGCGCGCACCGCACCAGCAACGCGCCTCTACCTGCATCTCCACACGTTGGTCGGAAATCTCCAGCATGCGTCTGGTCCCGTCAAAGAGCAGCCCACGAAAGTCGGTGATGAGGCCGAATGAGTACACGTCGACACCGAGATCATCGACGATCGTGGCGAGTTCGTCACACTGTTCGACCGAGTAGAACTGCACTTCGTCACACACCAGATAGTCGAGCGGCATGTGTTGGCGTGCCAATGCAACCAAACTTGGTGTAATACTGATGTCTACTGCCGGTGAGGATACACCGAGACGACTACTCACTTGCGCGCCATCGCGATCAAGCTTGGTGATCAGCAATCCTCGCAAGCCGCGTGTGGAAAGGTTGTGATGAATCTGCAGCGCAAGCGTGCTCTTCCCCGAGCCCATGGTTCCGAAGCTGAAGCGAAGCGTTGCCACGGTAGGGGCTCAGTTGGCCGAGAAGCCGCGCAACGGCAGAGTGGGTCGTTGCAACCAGTTGTCGTCGAGGTAGTTTGCTGCCCCGTCAATGGCGTGAATCGTGTAGGCGTGGCGTGGCTTGTCGCTGGTATTGGCAGCCGACAGATGGGGCACGGCACCGTCCAACAGCACGAGAGTGCCGCGCTTGGCCTCCAAACACTGAAGGTTGTCGAGCGGATACGGCTCGGGATCGAGTACATCCGTGACGGTTGCCGTACGTGACTCATTCAGACGAGAACGTGAGCGAACTGGCCACCGATGTCCACCCGGGACCGCCCACATGCAGCCATTTTCTTTGGTTGCATCGTCAATGGCAAACCAAAATCCCACCACACTCTGAGGTTCGGTCCACAGGTACGTGTGATCGGTATGGCAGTTGACTTCTCCGCCGATGTGCGGTTGTTTGAAGATGTACATCGATTGGAGGAGCAGAGGATCACGCATTCCAATGTCCGCAGAAACGTCGCTGAGGTCGGAAGTGCGGCTGAACGAATCGAAGATTGGATCCAAGTCGTGCATGGCGTGGCCGAGTTTGTTCAACGCAAGATGCGGCTGGGCACGAAGATTGCCATGTTCATCAAACGCATCTTTTTCAAAAAAGCAGCGGATCTTTTCGCCGCTGGTGAGGAAGTAATCGTCGGTGGTGTGCTGGGGCTTGCCGTCCGCGGTAAACACGGTGGCTTCCTCGGGTGACGGGACGTTGTGCTCAGCCAGTGACATCGCGCGTTGGCGTAGTTGAAGACAACGCTCTTCGGAGACGAAATCAGGCACCACCAAGAAGCCGTCGGCGTGGAATGCCCGGACCTGTGCATCGGTGAGATAGCGACCCATCGTCAGATACCTCGGTCAACCATTCGGATTGGAGAAGTTCGACGCTTCCGGGAATGCGTGCGGAAGCAACTCCGTCATCGGAACCGGTACACCTTCCACTTCCACGAGCAGCCCAGGTCCGCCGTGTTCCCACAACAACTGTCGACAGCGACCACATGGTGTGACGGGCTCGTCGTTACCGAGCGTGCATACTGCGATGAGCCGACCGCCACCTGATCGAGTCAATTCACTGATCATTCCGCACTCGGCACACAAGGTAAGACCGTACGAGGCGTTCTCCACGTTGCATCCCGTAACGATGCGCCCGTCGCTTGTGAGACCTGCAGCACCAACGCGAAACTTGGAGTAGGGGACGTATGCAAACTGCATGGCGTCGCGTGCTGCTTGGCGCAGGGCACTCCAGTCGATGTTCTTCACTGGAGGCAACAATAGTGAGTCGGGCACTACCGACTGTGCTCGAGTTCGTGTAGCACGACCGAGCTGGACTTGCGAATCCACAGCCCCGCACCAGCCTGCAGAAAGCTTCGTGACAAGTGCTGTCGGTACCAGTTGCCGCTTCGCAGATGAGCGTCAAGATCGGTTGCGTCTCGATCAACGGTGTGCTTGGCATCGAATTCAGTGAGCGCATCGAAGTACAAATACGTGCGCGTTGCCTTCGCAAGGTTGCGCAGCGCACGTGCTGCCTGGGCATCGTCAAGGTATTGCAGCACGTCCATGCAAATCACCAGGTCGAATGGATGTGGTGGCGACCACGTTGCAATGTCGCGTTGCTTGTGACCGTAGGTGGCACATGCATGTTCACTCACGTCAACTGACATGACGCGAATCTTTGGATGCATGGCTCGATACCACTGGCTCCAGTCGCCAGGTCCTGCGCCGACTTCGAGCACCGAACGAATCGGGGAGTTCCACCACGACGCCAATTCGTGTACGGCGGCGGCAAGGTGTGCTACCTCATTGAGTGAGCGAACCGGACGCTTTCCGTAGTAACGGTCGAAGTACTTCTTGTTGAATCGTTGATTTGCCACGCATCGTGTGTAGCAGCGTGGCAAGTAGCCTTCCAACCAACATCTAGGAACAAATTCGGAGGCTTTCCCATGTCCGTGTTCTCGGTAAAAATCAATGGCCTTGCCAACCAGAGCGATGTTCTTGCAAGTGTCAACAACAACGTCGTGTTGGTGGTGAACGTGGCATCCAAATGCGGACTCACTCCTCAGTACACCGCGCTTGAGGCATTGCACAAGGAGCTTGCACCGAAGGGCTTCAGCGTTGTCGGTGTGCCGTGCAACCAATTCGGTGGGCAAGAGCCTGGTTCGGCCGAAGAGATCACGACCTTTTGCTCTACCAATTACGGAGTCACGTTTCCCATGACGGAGAAGGTGGACGTCAATGGAAATGAGCGACATCCGCTCTACGACATTCTGACGTCGTCTGCAGATGCCGATGGACACACGGGCGACATTCGCTGGAACTTCGAGAAGTTCCTTGTGGGCAAGGATGGTTCGGTTGTCGGACGCTTCAGCCCGATGGTTGCACCGGATGACGCTTCGTTGCGTGCCGCGATACAGAAAGCTCTCGGCTGAAAGACATCGTCATGCGAGTTGCTGCACTTCAGATGTCGATGGCGACGGATGTTGCCACCAACATTGCTACCGCCGAACGACTGGTGCGTGCTGCTGCACGCGAAGGTGCTCAAGTGGTGCTGATTCCGGAGTTGTTTGAAGGACACTATTTCTGCAAGGACCAACGCGCGAAGGAATTGCAGCGCGCCCTGCCAGTCGCAGGACACCCGACCATTGCGCATTTTGCCGGGGTAGCCCGCGAACTTGGAGTAGTGCTTCCGCTCAGCATCTTCGAGCGTGCCAACAACGCACTCTTCAACACCGTGGTGATGGTGGATGCTGACGGTGAGACGTTGGGGATTTATCGAAAGAGTCACATTCCGGACGGACCCGGCTATTCGGAGAAGTTTTACTTCTCGCCAGGTGACACGGGGTTTCGAGTGTGGAAGACGAAGTTCGGCGTGGTCGGTGTAGGAATCTGCTGGGATCAGTGGTTTCCGGAGGCGGCGCGGAGCATGGCGTTGCTCGGTGCCGATGTGATTTTGTACCCAACCGCTATAGGCAGCGAGCCGCAGAATCCGTCGTGGGATTCGAGTGGCCATTGGCAACGCGTGATGCAGGGTCATGCAGCGGCCAACATCGTCCCAATCGTGGCCGCCAATCGAACGGGTCGGGAAGTGGGAGATCCCACCGAGGTGACGTTTTACGGGTCTTCGTTCATCACCGATGCAACCGGTGCCAAAATCGCCGAAGCAGGTCGTGATGATGAGCGAGTGCTGCTCGCCACGATTGATACCGAGGCAAATCGTGCAATGCGCTCTGCCTGGGGGCTCTTTCGTGATCGTCGCCCCGATTTGTACGGCGCAATCACCAGCCTCGACGGCTCACAGCGCTAATCAAACACGATCATGATGCAGATGCCAGCCGAGTTTGGTCGGCACGAGCGCACGGTGATGTGCTGGCCGTCGCGACGCGATTTGTACAACCAGCGGCTCGGTGACGCCAAGCGTGCACATGCCACGGTGGCAAAAACCATCTCCGGATTCGAGCAAGTCACCATGATCGCCAACGCTGCAGATGTCGACGAGGCGGCAGAATTGTGCGGCAACACGGTCGACGTAGCGGCACTCCCGATCGACGACTCTTGGTTTCGTGACAGCGGCCCAACGTACGTTGTCGACGGCAACCGACGCGAGGGAACGTGCTGGGTGTTCAACGGATGGGGAAACAAGTTTCTGCCCTACGACAATGATGCCAAGGTTGCCGCCGCATGGGTGAAGTCGCAAGGCGACACCGTGCGTCACGTTGACATGGTGTTGGAGGGTGGTTCCATCAATGTGGATGGTGCGGGCACATTGGTGACAACCGAGCAGTGTCTGTTGCACAAGAATCGCAATCCACATTTGACTCGAGAGCGCATTGCGGCTCGACTGTGCAGCGAGTTGGGCCAGGAACGAGTGGTGTGGCTACCACATGGACTGGCACTCGATGACGACACCGATGGCCACGTCGACAACGTTGCTGCCTTTTGTGCACCGAATGTCTTGGTATTGCAGGGCTGCGACGATGCACGTGAACCGGATCACGTTCGATGCGCCGAAAATCGTGTCGCTGCAGAGCGTGCCGAACTGGAGATTCGAGAGATTCCTGTCCTGCCGTTCACGACGAGCGAAGGTCGACGTATGGTGGTGCCGTATCTCAACTTCTACGTTGTGAACGGTGGAGTCATCGTGCCGGTGTGCGGGCATGCCGCTGATGACGACATGATGGGTCTCATCGCAGAGTGGTTTCCCGATCGCCAAATCGTGGGTCTTGATGTCGGCGAGATCTTGGCGTATGGCGGTGGGGGCATCCACTGCATCACGCAACAAGTTCCCGCCGTATCGAAAACCTAAACGGGTGCGTCGCAGGGACGAAGCGGAAGGACTCGAGTGGGTAGCGACGACCACATGTCGTCCAGCAGTGCATCGCGTTGTGCCACGTGTTGGGTGCTGCTCCACAAATTGTTGTGTTGCAGTGGGTCATTGGCCAAGTCGTACAGCTCGCCTTCGCTGCCGTCATGTACGGTGCCGGGCAACATCGCCGTACATACCCAGCCGTCGCGGCAGATGGTTCGCGCATGAACGATCTTGCCGAACATGACACTGTCCCACTCGGTAAGCACCCGTTCATGACCAAGGTCGCGAGCCTCGCCATCGTTCACCGGTAGGCGCTCGGACTCGGTGTAGTCGGGTCGAGTCAAACCGGCGATGTTCGCAAACGTTGCGGCCAGGGAAACGAGCCCAACCGGAGCAGAAACACGTGCGGGGGCAATCTTTGCGGATTTTGCCGGGCTCCAGAGAAGCGGCAAACGCATGAGTGAGTCGGTGTGGTACGGACCCTTGAACAACAGTCCGTAGTCACCCTGCAGCTCACCATGGTCGGTGGTGTACAACACATCGACATCGTCGCCCCAGCCACGTGAAGCCACTGATGCCAGCACGCGGCCGATTGCCTCATCGATCAGTTCATTTTCAATGTGGGCCATTGCATTGACTTCACGCACATTGTCGGCCGTGAGTGTCTTGGGCACCCACTTTGCTGGAGCTTCGTAGTTGGAAATGAACGTGCCCTCGTACCACATGCGCCAATGCCGTGGTTTGTCGTCCAATACACGCTCTCGTTCTGCCGCATCTTCGATGTAGCCCGCGGGAAGATCCAGCTCCCGCCAATTCACTCGACCAAGCTCGGACTTTGGTGGATCCCACGGATGGTGTGGGTCGGGGAAGCTCATCCAGCAAAACCAATCTGCGTCGGCGGGCAGCGAGGACAGCCAGTCGATGGTCTGATCAGCCACCCATTCCGTGTGGTACAACTCACGCGGCATTTCGTTGTGCTTCACCTGTGGCGCATTGGTGTCACCGCCACCACCAGCATTCACCTGCAATTGCTGATCGAGTACCTGGAAAAACATCGCCGCTGCAGCCGGGTTCTTCTCGCGCAACCAGCGCGCGTAATGAAACGGCCCTACGCCACCGTGTGTTGCAAGTGCAAAATGCTCGAATCCGCGGTGCGGTGCGGGCAAGCCGTCCTCGCCGATCACCATCTCCGTTTCCAGTCCGGCTGAACCGATTCGATTTTCCGCAAATCTCAGGAATGGGTCAATGAACGGCTCAAAGTGCGCCTTGCCGATGAGTGCAGTTCGGTAACCAGCTCGCCGCAAGTCAGCCGCGATGCTCGGTGCGTCACTCGCCAAGGGGACTCCGTTCATCCACACGCCATGGGTGCTCACATGCTGACCGGTCAACATGGTGCTGCGTGACGGCATGCACACCACGTTTTGCGGATGTGCACGATCGAAGACGATGCCGTTCTTTGCGAGTCCGTCGATTACCGGCGTGCGTGCGATGAGGCCACCATTGCAACCGAGTGCGTCGTAACGCTGTTGATCGGTGGTGATGAAGAGAATCTTTCGACCCACTATGCGGACTCCATCATGTGCTTCAACTTGCTGAGTCCTTCACCCGCGGCGCCGGCCACGACGATGGCCAATGCGTCAGGCTCCATGTCGGTGGAATACACGACCGTGCACCCGCCATGACCGTCTTCGATGACATCGCACGTCCCCAGGTGTGACGTGATCCCGGGATTGCCGACGATTCGGTATTGAAAGCGTCGCAATGCGTGATCGTGGGTGACGATGTCTTCTTCGAAGGTGATGCCACTGGGCGTCGTCATCCAACGTTTTTTGCCTTCGAGTCGGGAACTACTGAAAGGAAACCATTCATGTTGGCGGGCGAGGTCACCCACCAAAGCCCACACGGTGTCAGGGTCTCGGTTGATGTGAATATGCCGACGCACCGAACCCATGCGAGCAATGTAGCGGTTAGTCGAGGTTCCACTCCATGTGGGGGAGTCCGGCAGCGGCCAAGGCTGCGTTGATTTGTGAAAACGGACGCGAGCCAAAGAATCCTTGATGTGCGGACAGCGGCGAGGGATGCGGCGCTTCAATCACCGCATGACGTGCGGTGTCGATGAGCGTTTTCTTCTTGCGCGCATGTGCTCCCCACAACACGAACACCACGAACGGCTTGTCGTTGACCGCGCGAATCACTTGATCGGTAAAGACTTCCCACCCCTTGCCTTGGTGCGAACCTGCGGCACCAGCTCGAACGGTGAGCGTGGTGTTGAGCAACAGCACGCCGCGTTGTGCCCAGGCCGACAAATTGCCGTGCGAGGGAACGGGGATGCCCAGGTCAGCCTGCAGTTCCTTGAAGATGTTCACGAGTGATGGTGGCAGTGCAACCTCCCGCTGCACCGAAAAGCACAGCCCATGTGCCTGACCAGGTCCGTGATACGGATCCTGTCCCAGTATCACCACTCGGGTGCTTGCGTACGACGTGTGGTGCAACGCCGCAAAAACATCGTCATGAGCGGGGTACACCGTATGTTGCCCTCGTTCCCGTGCAACGAACGATTGCAGAGCTTGCCAATACGGCTGTTCAAACTCGTGGCGTAAGAGAGGGTTCCAGTCGGTGGTCATGCACGGTCAACGCCACACGACCACATCGGGCTGTACGCGAGTAAGCGGCTGCTGAACGTCCACCCAGTCGCCCTCCTGTGGTCGCTGATTGCCCGTGACACTGAGCATCGTGGTGTGCATGTGCGGGGTCTCGAGCATGTGGAGTCGTTGTCGTGCGAAGTGGAACGGACTACGACCGTCGTCGAGCGCACCGACACCGTTCGCAGAGCCGCACCCCACCATCACGAGGTGCACTTCCGAAGTGCCGGCATCGGGGATGACGGTCGCCCGGTAGCCGGCAGAAGTGAACGTCGCCGGCCGAGTCGCAATGACATCGGCATGGAGGCCGAACATCGATTTGTCGCCCAGCCACAGGTGGGTTCCGGTGCGTACCACGACACGATGCGTCACCGCAGAACGTACGCGTTGCACTGCACCACCAATGTGGCTGAGGTGAATTGGAAGATCCGCCGCAAGTTCACCCGCAATCGCCGTGGCCTCAGCTGCACGAGAGTCGTCATTTCCCGTTAGTGGGAGGTGAATCGACCAAGCAACCACTTCGTGACCGTCTGATTCTGCTCGAGCACGCAATCTTGCAGCGTGGGTCACGTCGATCCCGTAACGATGCATGGACGATGCCACCTTGATCACCACGGGATTGTCGGCCCGCAAGGCGGCAAGTACCGCCAGGTCGCGGGTAGATCCAACCGTCAATACGGCATCGGCTCTTGGAATTTCGGTGACTCCAACGCCCACTGGTGTGAGCACGAAGGGTCGCATGTCGTTGGGTACGCCGGTCACTTCATGCGAATTGCCGACCGCAACGTCTCGCGCCACCGACTTTGCGTGTGTCATGAGTTCGGCGCGGCCGAATCCGTATCCATTGCCCTTCACCACCGGCAACACTTCGCCGAACTCGGTTACCACGTTGCTGACATGGGTGCGCCACGCGCCAGACTCGACCGTGAGTCGCAATGTCATGCAGTTTTACGGTATCGGGCTCGCTTCAGGAGCCAACGAACGATTTCAATCAACGCGGTGATGCTAAACGCCGTCGCAAACGCAATGATGAACGCAGTCGTGTGATTTTCCTCGAATGATTTTCCTCCGATGAATCCAAGCAAAGCGGCGTAGTTCCCCCAGATGATTGCGGCGACCGCCGACCAGCCCACGAACCATCGCCTCGGTTGGCGTGTCACGCCGCATGACAGCGTCAGCGCAGTACGACCGCCAGGTATGAAACGTGCAGTGATGAGCAAGAGCCCGCCTCGCTCATGCACCTGCTCGACAATCTTGGTCATGCGCGCCGCACCCTTTTCGGTCCGTGTTTGTCGGCGCATCACCCAGTCGCTGGCCTCACGACCGATGAGATAGCTCATGTTGTCCCCGATGAACGCACCACTGGCAGCAACCACGATCACGATGGGAACCCACAAGTTGCCGAGCCCTGCACTCACGCCACCGATGATCACCAAGGTCTCGCTGGGAACGATTGGCAACACGGAGTCGAGAATCGCGATCACAAAGATGATCACGTAGAACGAAGGTGAAGAGGAAAAGTCCTTCAGCCAGTCAAAAGCCTGAGTCGCGAACTCGAGCATTACCGTACGCTACAGCGACGGCTCCGTCTTGGTTCGCAAACGTCGGATGTTGGGCAGGTGCTTCAAGATCACGAACGCGACAACTCCCAGCACCACGTACAACTCCCAAGCTTCGGCGTCGTCGATGAGCATGCCGATTGGTGTGGCAACGGTGATTGCGAGTGATGCCACCGAAGCTTTGCGCGTGAGTTTGCTGATGACGAACCATGACACGAACAAGACTGCACTGACTTCGGGAAACAGCACGAACAAGGCGCCTCCACCCGAGGCCACACCTTTGCCGCCACGAAACTTCCGCATTGCTGGCGCTACGTGACCGGCGATGGCACCACACATTGCGGCATATGCGAGTGGTCCGCGCTGCTCGCCACTTACCGCCCAGGCGATTCCCACTGCGATGGCGGCTTTGGCCATGTCCATGAGAAACACCGCCATGCCGGCCTTCCACCCAAGTTCGCGAATGACGTTGGAAGCCCCGGGATTTCCGGAGCCCACCTTGGTGATGTCCTTGCCGAAACGTTTGGCAACAAGTTCCGCACTGGGAAATGTGCCGAGAAGATAGGCGACGATGACAACGACGATGTCAGAAAGTTCCACGATTGCTCCCGTGGCGAGTGTAGTTGTTGCCGTCGCTACGAGAGTGCTGTGTCGGGTGAACTAGCGGCACGCAGGGTCGTTCGGAGGGAACACGCCGAGGCGTTCCTGCACTGGCACAACCGGAACCGTGGTGTCGGTCGCTACACGGTTGTTGTCGGTGCGTGTGAGTGCCTCGATCAACACGCGAGCAAGAGAAGAAATGTCGATTGATGCGGTACGCGCACCCGACACTCCGACCACGGATGAATCTCCTTCGCCACGGAATACCGCGAGGATCGCTTGCATCGACTCGGTGTCGATGACCGGGATGAGCACGGATTCGCCACCGATGCGGCGCATCGACCACTCCACGGTGTAGGAACTGACGCCACTGGTGTCCAAATTGCGCATCGCTTGGGCAAGGCTGAGAAGATCGCGTGGTGTGAGGCGATCATCGGTGATCACACGATTGAGCGCCACATTCAAGAGCGCATTTGCGGTGGCGGGGTTGGTGGTTCCACGGTCGAGTGCACGCTGCATGGAGCGTCGCAAGAAGTCCTGCTGTCGGTTGATTCGCCCGATGTCGCCGGTGGGGTCACTCAGCCACTTCTGGGTTGCTTCGTCGAAGTAGCGATAACCCGTTCGTGATCGAACGTATGCGAGCGCCTGTGACCCGCGAAGCTCGACACATCCAGGACCCACTTCTCGGAATCCGACTTTTTCATCCTTGGTGCGGTAGGTGAAGGGAATCTTTACGCCACCAACGGAGTCCACAATCTCCTTGAAAGCACACAGGTTGACGTTGACGTAATGGTCGATGGGTACCCCGAAATTGTCGTCGATCGTACGAATGAGACGGTTCGGATCCTTGCTGTCGAACGCGGAATTGATCCGTGCCTGTCGCGTGGTGCCGGCAATGTTCACCCACAAATCGCGGGGAAACGACAACACTGCAACGTCGTTGATTGTCGGATCAACACGCAACACCATGATGGTGTCCGAACGCTCGCCGAACGACTCGCGATCGCCGATCCCGCCAGCGGTACCGTCACCCTTGTCTGGACACGCACCGTTGTCGGAACCAGTGAGGAGGAAGTTCTTGGCACGCAAAGAACTGGTGTCGTAATCCCAACCCTCCATCGGAGCGCCGTCGGGCGTGGTGGCCGAAGTAGTGCCGCCGTCGATGCTCACCACCAGCCGGTCGCCAACTTTGTTGTTGGCCCACACCACGAGCGATCCCGTGACGACGAGTGCGCCGGCGACTAGGAGATTCACGACGAGGACCACCACATGCGAACGGGGCCGCAGTTTGGTTCGAGTTTCGGCGGATATTGGGAGGCGAGCCCTGGTCATGAGTCTGGTGCAAGAGTGACGCTGACCGACAGGTTGTCACCATCGACGATGCTGAACTCAGCGACGTTGCCGGCATTCGACAGGTCCACCAACGCTTGGGTGACGACCCCTGCACGAGCAGAATCGGCGGCAATCACAACGAGCGACACTGCCGCACGTTGCGAGATCTTTGCTTCCGTCTTGCTTCGACGAATTTCGGCAAGCACACTGCCCACGGTTTCGAGGAAGAAGTCGGCGTTCGATGTGTCGTTGGAGTTGGTCGTACCGCTCGTTGGTGTTGGCCATTCGGCGCGATGCACGCTGTCCTCATGCCACCATGACCACACTTCGTCGGTGCAAAACGGCATGTGTGGCGCCAGGAGACGTTGCAACACGCTCATTGCACGGGTGAGCGCACTGCGTGCCGAATGTGTCTCCGGGGTCACGTCGATGGTGGCTGGCAGACCGTTCTCCCCACCAGCTCCGTAGGCGCGCGTCTTCACCAATTCCACGTAGTCGTCACAGAACCACCAAAAGAACGCTTCCGTGCGCTCCAGTGCCCGTGCGTAGTCGAGTTCGTCGAATGCTGCAGTTGCCTCGGCAATCACTCCGGAGAGACGCTCGAGCATGGCGTGGTCGAGCGGCACGCTCACGACCCCCGACTCGTCACCGCCGAAATTGAGCACGAATTTGGTGACGTTCAGCAGTTTGTTCGCAAGTTTTCCGCCGACTTTCATCTGGTCTTCGCTGAACGCGGTGTCGACACCGGGACGTGCGGACGCTGCCCAATAGCGCACGGCATCACTCCCGTACTTGTCGAACAAGTCGATCGGTGTCACCACGTTGCCTTTGGACTTGGACATCTTCTTGCGGTCTGGGTCGAGAATCCATCCCGAAAGTGCGGCACGCTTCCAGGGGCTGGTGGCGTGTGCAAAGTGCGACCGCACGGCCGTGGAGAACAACCAGGTACGAATGATGTCGTGACCTTGCGGACGCATGTCCATAGGGAATACCCGAGCGAACAACTCGTTGCCATCCACCCAGTGGGATGCGATTTGTGGGGTGAGCGACGACGTTGCCCAAGTGTCCATGACGTCAGGGTCGCCGACGAAGCCACCTTCGACGCCGCGTTGTGCAGCAGTGAATCCATCGGGCACGTCGGTGCTCGGGTCGACGGGGAGTTGCTCCGGATTCGGTACCAATGGAGTGGAGTAGTCGGGTGTCCCGTCGGTACCGATGCGATACCACAGTGGGATCGGCACTCCGAAGTAGCGCTGACGTGACACCAGCCAATCGCCATTCAACCCTTGCACCCAGTTGGAATAGCGGTGCTTCATGTGGTCGGGATACCAGGCAATTTCCTCACCGCGACTGAGTAATGCCGACCGCAAGGACTCGTCGCGACCGCCGTTGCGTATGTACCACTGCCGACTGGTGACGATCTCCAACGGGCGATCGCCTTTTTCGTAGAACTTCACCGGGTGCGTGATGGCTCGAGGCTCGCCCTTCAGGTCACCCGATGCGCGCAACAACTCGACGATCGCTGCTTGCGCTTGCTTCACCGATTTGCCGGACAATGTTGCGTAATGTGCGCGACCGGTGTCGGAAACGATTGCATCGGGTGGTTCGGCGAGGATGCGTCCGTCGCGACCGATGATGGCGCGTGTCGGCAGGTTGAACTCACGCCACCACACCACATCGGTCAGGTCGCCGAAGGTGCACACCATCGCGATACCGGTGCCTTTGTCTGGTTGGGCGAGTGGGTGCGGGTACACGCCAACCTCCACGTCGAACAGTGGTGAGCGAACGGTCTTGCCGAAGAGCGGTGCGTAACGCGAATCGTCGGGATGTGCGACCAATCCGACGCAGGCAGGAATCAACTCGGGTCGTGTGGTCTCGATGATGACGTCACCGTGTGAACCGTGGAAAGCGACGGCGTGGTATGCGCCAGGACGCTCGCGGTCCTCCAACTCTGCCTGCGCAACCGCAGTACCAAAGTCGACGTCCCACAATGTCGGCGCTTCTTGCGTGTATGCCTCGCCGCGTGCCAAGTTGTCGAGAAAAGCCTTCTGTGACGTGCGACGAGCATGTACGGAAATCGTGGTGTACAGCAACGACCAATCCACGGAGAGTCCGAGTCGGCGGAACAAGTCTTCGAATACCTGCTCATCCTGTGCGGTGAGTTCGTCGCACAATTCGATGAAGTTCGGTCGAGATACGGGAACCGCACGGTGGTCCTTGGGCGGGTTGCCTCGAAACGGCGGCGTAAACCCAGCGACGTACGGCAAAGACGGATCACATGTGACACCGAAATAGTTCTGCACGCGGCGCTCGGTCGGCAGGCCGTTGTCGTCCCAACCCATCGGATAGAACACGTGCTTGCCGCGCATGCGCTGATAGCGGGCGATGGTGTCGGTGTGGGTATAGGAAAAGACGTGTCCCATGTGCAGCGAACCACTCACGGTGGGCGGCGGCGTATCGATTGCAAACACGGTGTCGCGCACGGCAGACCGGTCGAATGCGTAGATGCCGTCAGTGTTCCAGCGTTCGACGAAACGGGCTTCTATGCCGGCGAGCGTCGGTTTGTCGGGAACTCTGCGCGTCGGTGAACCGTTCGACATGCTCACTCAACGGTAGTGGCGCGGCATCACTCGTAGAATCGTTTCGTGTTCGCGCTGTACGACACCCTGACGCGCGAAGTTCGCCCGCTGCAGATGCGCAAACCAGGCAATCTCGACGTGTATCTGTGTGGTCCCACGGTGTACGGTCCGCCCCATTTGGGTCATGGGCGTGCCACGTTGGTGTACGACATCCTGCGCCGGTATCTCGAGTGGCGGGGCATCGAGGTGCGGTTGGTTTCCAACATCACCGATATCGACGACAAGATCATCGATCGGGCCAATCGCGAACGACGACCGTGGCAGGACATCACACAAAAATGTGAATCGGTCTGGTTCGATGCCATGGGTCGGTTGGGCGTGAAGCGCCCGACGGATGTTCCGCACGCCACCGAATACGTCGATCAGATGGTCGACATGATCGACACGTTGATCACCCGTGGCGCCGCCTACACCACGAGTGACGGCGTTTACCTGTCCGTGGAAAGCGTGCCCGACTACGGCGCGCTGGCTCATCAGTCGCTCGAAGACATGATGGCTGGCGGTGGAGATCGTGAAGTGCTCGGTGCGCAGGAAAAGCGCCACCCGAGCGACTTTGCACTGTGGAAGTTCTCCAAGCCCGGCGAGCCTTCGTGGCCATCACCGTGGGGTGATGGTCGACCGGGCTGGCACAGCGAGTGCGTGGTGATGAGCCTGGAATTGTTGGGTGAAGGATTCGACCTGCACTGTGGTGGTGCCGACCTACGATTCCCGCATCATGAAAACGAACGAGCCCAGGCAGTGGCGCTCGGCAAGACATTTGCGCGACACTGGATGCACAACGGTTTCGTGGTCGACATCGAGGGAGAAAAGATGTCGAAGAGTCTCGGCAATGTCACCAACTTGTTGGACTTGCTCGATCAATTCGATCCACGTGCGTATCGCATGCTGCTGTTGCAGACGCACTATCGCTCGCCAGTGAAGGTCGGGCAGGACAACATCGATTCGTCGGTGAAGGCACTCGGCGGCCTCGATTCGTTTGCCGCTCGCAGCCACGGGTTGCCCGGAGATCACGGTGCCGCACGTGTCCTTGCCGATGCCGACACACTCGCACGTTTCGTGCAGATCATGGACAACGATCTCGATACACCGAATGCCATGGCACACATCTTTGACACCGTCCGTCGCGCCAACACCGCCATTGACGCAGGTGAGGCGGTAGCCGGGGCGTTGGTTGCCGCGGTTCACGAGATGTGTGGTGCGTTGGGACTGCAACTCGGTTCCAGGGGTGAAGTGGACGCCGATGCACAAGCACTTGCCAGTGCACTCGATGCAGCTCGTGCAGCGAAGGACTTCGCCAAAGCCGATGCGCTGCGCCACGAGTTGCAGGCACTGGGTTACGTCGTGGAGACCACCAAGGCTGGCACCGCGCTTCGGCGCGGCTAACCCTCTCGTTGCTGGCTGAGCCATGCTCGACGTTCCTACTCACTGGTAACTTGGGGGAATGGCCGAATTCTCCCTTTCTCTCAATGACGATCAATTGCAACTCAAGGATTGGATTCACGAGTTTGCCGTCGATGTCATCCGTCCTGCAGCACATGAGTGGGACGAACGCGAGGAATTTCCCTGGCCAATCGTGCAGGAGGCGGCGAAGATCGGCCTGTACGGAATCGATTTCATCATGAATGCGATGGGCGACCAGAGTGGTCTGACCCTCCCGGTGGCGATCGAAGAAATCTTCTGGGGCGATGCCGGCATCGGTATGGCAATCATGGGTTCAGGTTTGGCTGCAGCGGGAATTGCCGGCAACGGCACACCCGAGCAGATAATGGAGTGGGTGCCGCAGTGTTACGGCACGGCCGACGACGTGAAAATCGGCGCATTCTGTGTGAGCGAACCCGACGCGGGCAGCGACGTGAGTTCGCTGCGAACGCGCGCGGTGTACGACGAAGCCACCGATGAGTGGGTGTTGAATGGCACGAAAGCGTGGATTACGAACGGCGGCATCGCCAACGTGCATGTCGTGGTAGCTGCGGTAGACCCCGAATTGAAGGGCCGGGGTCAGGCGAGTTTTGTCATTCCACCGGGGACCAAGGGTCTCTCGCAGGGACAGAAATATCTGAAACACGGCATCAAGGCGAGCCACACCGCCGAAGTGGTGCTCGATGATGTGCGCGTGCCTGGGCGTTGCTTGTTGGGCGGAAAAGAAAAGCTCGATGCCAAGTTGGCCCGAGCTCGCGAAAAAGGCAAGTCGGGTGAGGCGCAGCCGGCAATGAAGACGTTCGAAGCCACCCGACCAGCGGTGGGTGCCCAAGCGTTGGGTATCGCGCGCGCAGCATATGAATATGCCCTTGACTATGCAAAGGAACGCAAGGCGTTCGGAAAACCCATCATCATGCACCAGGCGATCGCTTTCAAGTTGGCCAACATGATCACGCGCGTGGACGCATCACGCCTGCTCATCTGGCGTGCCGCATGGCTTGCAAAGAACGGTGGATTCAAGAATGGCGAAGGTTCGATGAGCAAGTACTACGCGTCAGAAACCGCGGTGCGCGTGACCGAAGAAGCAATCCAGATCCTCGGCGGTTACGGCTATACGCGCGAGTACCCAGTGGAACGCTGGCACCGTGACGCAAAAATTCACACCATCTTTGAGGGAACTTCAGAAATCCAGCAACTCGTGATTGCGCGCGCCATCAGCGGAATGCGAGTGGAGTAGGTGCTGCGGCTGTAACTGCGCTCAGCGGTGATGTGGATTCAACCGACAACTTCGGATATTTGCATTACCG
>Ga0207939_1000266_pt1 | contig 17299 bp, 31 predicted proteins | sample LakMenEpi02Jun12_FD_150663 | JGI IMG/M metagenome (GOLD analysis project Ga0207939, IMG submission 150663) | Freshwater microbial communities from Lake Mendota, WI - 02JUN2012 deep hole epilimnion (SPAdes) | ecosystem: Environmental > Aquatic > Freshwater > Lentic | place: Lake Mendota, Madison... | reverse complement strand
AAAGCTGCCCTGCTACGACTCGAACGTAGAAAAACACTGGTTCAAAGCCAGTTGGGTCTACCAATTCCCCCACAGGGCAATAAATTAATTTACAGCAGAATAATCTTTAAGTGCCCTACCAAGGGCGATACGATTCCCCAATTTACGATTCCATTGATCCCGCTTGCTACAATAAGCGATTCCAGTCGAATCTTTATTTTCTGGGCTCGTCAACTCAATACGAGTAAAACGCTCAGAAAGAGGTTCTTGATTTTTTGAAGATTTCGGCCCGAAAGGAAGATTATGATTGGTAAAACCATGAATTACGCGCACTTTCCATCCAGCACGCCGAAGTTGATGAATTGTTGGAGTATTACGATTATTAAGGTTTATTGCGTCATTCATACAATAAATATATACTTTTTTAAAACAAAAGTCAAATTAAATTTAACAATATAATGTATAAACTGCCCACCATGGGGGATCTGGTAATCCACCAGCAGGAGGGTTGCAAGGAATGCTACTTGGATTGGCTTCTAATTCCATACCGTTAGAGGAAACTTTTGCGCTTGGAGGCCCTTTGCCTTGAGATAGGTCCTCGTCGTTACATTCACATTTCACTTCTATTTTATAATCTTTTGACATTCTTAATTCGTAACATGGCGGGTTTGGCTTTTGAGCGTCAAAACATAAATATTGACTTATTTCTGGTTCATTTGCCCAATTACTAAGCGCTTTATTAAAATCTTCTCGAATTTTTTCTTTTACTTTTTCCGCGCAATGACTGGATAGATCTCCATCAAAATTATTCATTACTACCATTTCTAAAAGTTCTGTTGATGCCCATAAACTTCCGTTACCGTGACCAACTGTTGATCCTGGTGGCCCAGCTGGAGTTTGACTTTTTCTTGTACATTTTTTACACCCCCCTGAAGATCCGCTTGTTGCCATAATATATTTTATTACACTTAATATAAATTAATTTTAATAAAAAAATAGCGGGAATGGGATTTGAACCCATGCATGGAAGCTTATGAGACTTCTGACTTAACCACTTGTCGATCCCGCAATTAAAATTTGGTGTTTTTTTCGCACTTTGGACCAGTTCAGAGTTGCGCCCCTGCTGGCATTATTAAAGACTACTCTTTAATTCAGAACACCTAACCATTTATACAAGAGTTTTGGCCCATATAGCCTTGGTTAACCCAGAACCCACACTCTTCTTTTTTGAACTATTTGTCTTATTCACTATGGAACCATATGGCTTCGAAGCCGCCAAGCATGATAAGCTTGGCACATACGGAGGTAGAGTTGCATACCTTATCTAAAGGCGATCCCTATTTTACTGGTTGTACATCGCCACACCACCATTGTTAGCATCTCTGCTCATAGCGAGCGGTTTGCTAACAAATTGTTTTCAAAGAACTATTACTTTTATACACCTATTTTATTATTTTGTCAAGAGTTTTTTAAAAAATTTCTAATAAAAACATATTTTTAGTGTAAATTAAATTATGTCAACATCAAAAACATCGGGCGGTTGTAAAGATTGTACGCGAATAGGGCGTTTACTTCCTACAAATAATTTTGCAGGCGCAAACGTCCCGCCTCCGATCCTTCTTGGTGAAGATATAAATGGGGAGTTTACGGCTAATGCGGGGGCTTTTGGATTACATTTAGTACAGTTAGAATTTTTAGACGAAACTGATAGTGGAGACCCAAAAGATCTTGCAGATCATGCGGTTGTAAATCTAGTAAATGCCTTTGCAAAGCTAATTCAAGATTTAGTTGAGCAGGCAAAAAATGACTTAAATGTTAATCTATGTTATGAACTGAGTTGGCCAGCAGGAGCGACGATAACAATTAAGTCTACTTGTAATAATAAAGATATTAGAGAGGGAAGGGGCCCAGGATCATCAGATGTGAATATTGAATTAAATGGTCCGGCACAATTTAAACAAGTTTCCTGTGGTACCTTCAGTTAATTTTTTTATTAAAAAAAATAGATTTTATATGTGTAATATTTAAATATGGCTACCGGTAGCCCCTGTAAAAAATGTAAAAGAGATTGTATGGTTCCAGGATTACTTGTTAATCCAGTAGGGGTTATCCCACCCATTTTTATAGATTACTCATCTAATTATCCAGTAGCGGAAGTATTTGTACAACCATATTTAGATTATATAAAAAATGGGATTCAAAATAATGGATTTTGTAATGGTGATATATCTGCATATTGCTTGCAAGCAATCTTGGATGCTGTTAATGATAAAATTAAGGAGATCGTTGATATTGCTATTAGTAGCCTATCATTACTTTTTGGGAATTGTTATTATCTGTGGATTGATGGAGGGATTGCTATAACGGCAGAATGTCAATGTAATGACGATGACATTTCTAATGGTAATGGCCCAGCTAGCGCAAAAGTTGATGTAGGGTATAGTGGCTATTTAATTCATAAAACGGATTGTGGGAGACCTGCATAAATATAAATTAAAATAAAATTTCTAATCCAGTTTCTCCATAGTCTGGCATTCCTACATCCATAGAATGTTCGCTAATATATGGTTGGGCTACTTTACCTTTAATGTTCACTGTTTCTGAAAGCGGATAGGTTGCAGAAATGATATGTTTACCTTTTGTAAATTGTTGGCTACTATATTTTGTTCCCGTAACTTCTCCTTTTACTTGTATTTTCTCTAGATGCTCACATCCAAATAGAAAAATAAATAAAAATAATAATAAGTTATTGATCAGTATTAATTTCAATTCCATTTTCATCATAACAAATAGAATATTCTACATTTTCTTTTTTATTCCAGTCTATCGAGTCAAAATTATCACGATATTGTTGTGAAAAACAATTTCTAGGTTTATCGCCCTTTCCAGCTTGGCAAGATTTATTATTACATTCCATGATTATTTAAATTTAGGCACATTTTTAAAATTTAATCCATTTGCGTCTTTTTCTGAAAGTGTCGGCATATTTACACCCCAATCTATATTTAACACTTCATCATTCCATTTAATAGTGTATTGATCTTCTGGGGCATAATAATCAGAACACTTATATTCTACAATTGTATTTTCAGATAATGTTAAAAATGAATGCCCGAAACCTTTTGGTACATACAGGATAACCTCATCATTTAAATTAAATTTAAAATGTTTTCCAAAAGTTGGAGAAGATTCTCGTAAATCAACAATTATGTCTAATATACCTCCATATAGACAATGAACTAACTTTGCTTGTGGATTTTTATATTGATAATGGATACCCCTAATAACATCTTTTTTTGAAAAACTAAAATTTTCTTGAACCCATTGCGGACAGTTTTGTAATACAGCTTCTGATTCTGAATCGGTAACAGTTCTATAAATATCTCTATTGAATTTTTCTACAAAGTATCCACGATTATCCTCATATTTTTTTAAATGAACTAAAAAAGGTTCTTCCATAATTTCATTATAATAAATTTTTAAATTGATTTAAAATAAAATTTGTTGTAATATATTAATGTTCTTTGAAATTTTGGGCGTGTACTGGTTTCGACATTTAGTTGAAATTAAAAGCGCATGTCGAGGTTAATCGATGGCCTCGTAAAAAATCGATTAAAAATCAAACGCAGAAGATAATACTGATGCAATCTTGGCAGAAGCTGAGTACATCTTCAATAACTCCGACGAGTTTCTCGGCGGCGTTGAAGAAGAATACTTGATGGCTGCCTAAGAACCAATGTCTGGATCCTATTAAAAGCATTGGACCTGCAATAGGTTTACAAAGTCAACTTAGTTATAAAAAAATAATTGTTGGGTGTAGTATAGAACATTTCATCTATACAGGCAGACTTAAAAAGACAGGTTAGTGTACCGTAATGGCCTTTAGTCAATCAAACATTAAACACACTAAAACATGTAGACCTTTTAATGTAAATTAAATGGACAGGGGTTCAACTCAATGGGTTGACTTAGCAGTGATGCTTCGATTAAAACTGGATGAATTGCTGGAAAGCTAAATCGTAAAATATGATATGCCAATCAGCAGCCAAGCTAAAAATACATTTTTAGAAGGTTCAGAGACTACTGGAGAGGTTAAGCCCTCTTAATAACCAGATTAGCGTCCAGCTCTGATTTAACCAATCAGATGAAGATATAGTCCACAATTTAAATATTCATTAATGAATATGCTAAGAAATTAGCTTTTAAATTAGCCCCTCACGTCCACTTTTTTTAATAAGATTAATAAAATCTAACATCTGTTGATGAGTAAGTATTCCTTTAGCGTAATTTATATTACGACTAACGTATTGAATATTACCTCTTATATATCCCTTTGATGAATTAATTCTATCTATTGAAGCCATTTTATATGAAATTGTAGGATTAGGATTTGCAAATCCAATTGGTAAAGTTAATTTAATTTTTGTGTATGGGCAAATCCCCCTACTTTTTTCCCAAATTTCTTTTAAATCTTCTATTGTTAAATTGCATGGTTTTCTGTTAGGTTTATTTAACATTGTTAATATATATTTAAATGGGCATTTAGCGTCTTTTTTAACATATCCACGATTTAAAATTCCTTCTTTTTGAAATTGAATGGCACGCTCTTTCGCTAAAGCTCTTAATTCTGGAGTATTTCTACGACAACCACATCCTTTTGTCTTACCTCTACGAATATCACCCCAATTAAATAATCTAATCACTCCACAGATACACTGACATTTTGTTTTACCTTTGGGAAATATTTCTAAAACAGTTAAATACCCAACTGTTTGACCAATACAATCTTTACGTTTCATGTAAATAATTACATGAAAATCTAATCAACTCCATTAATTATTTAATCAACTCCACTTTTTTCTCTATCTTTTCCCCCTCAAACTCAAATACAGCAATTTTCTCACCTTTATCATTTGTATAATTATACAAAAATTCCATATCAGTTATTTGAAGCGCCTTACCGTTTATCTCTGTAAAACCTAATTTCATTACAAATATCTTACACCTAACCAGTAAATTTTATCAAGAAATTTTCTCAATAAATTAATAGGCGCTAAAATAATATTATTCTTTATAAATTTCCAACCTTTAGTATAGAAAATATATTTGTTATACCAACGCTTGCGGCGCTCCTCATGCTTTTTCATGGTATTTTTTAAATCAATAATACGCACGGTAGCGTCAATAATTTCATAGGAAAGAACTTCTATATTTTCAAGCTTGCCATTCGTAAATTTAGCAAGATAATCTATTGTAACGTCTTTTGCTTTATCAGAAGACTCGTCTTCATGAACTGTTTCGTAGCAATAAAAATTAAGAACTCCATGAAAATTAGTTGGAACTATTTCTTCCTCAACGACATCCATATAGCCTTTCAAAAAGGCATCATCATCGTCTTTCCACTCATATTTTCTTTTGCGCCAATATAAAATGCCGTCTTCGTTCAAGTAGTATAGGTCTAACAAATTTTCTAGATCTTTAGTTTGAAATTCCTGATCATATAAATCAGGCATGATATCCACCACCTCTAATGGAAGAGGTAGCGGGTAATTGCATTCTATTGAATCAAACATTCCCATTAATGATTATTCTCCCATTCTGTCGGTTCAATATCAAGAATTGGTAAAAAATATTGGTCAATTTTTTTATTCATATCTTCAATCTTACCATTCATATTTAGTATAAGTCTTTGGTTATACATAATTATACCAAATAAAAATAAAAGTATTGCAGTTATCATTAAATTAAAATTAAATTTTCTTCTGTCTGTTGTCATATATTAATTTACACCATTATTCTTATGATTTGATGGTTGGCCAATAGTAACGTCATCATCTCTGTCACTTTCAACATCATTTTCAACAAAATCAAGATGAGCATTGTCTGGAAGAACAAATCCAATGCTCTGAAGAAAACGCTCAAAAGCGTAAAGATGGTCTTCGATTGTAGCTTCTTCGCCAATCTCCATGCTCACTGTAGGAAAGTTCCTATTAGTCAAATCGTTCATATTTTGAACAACTTTATAGCTATGGAACCAATATAGATCTTTATTTTTTTTAATCATTTTTATTAATAAATTTTAAAAGTGTTTCGTTGATTATCTCATTTACAGGTACATCTCGTTCACAAGATTCTCCAACCAAGAATTCGAGAATTTCGCGGGACCATTCGCTAATCTCTATTTCCATTTTTACAAATGGTTCGAGAGTAATAGCTTTAGTTTCCTCATCGAATTTAAAAGAAAGCTTTTGACCTTCTTCCCATCCAAGTTCCTGCATTTCTTCTTCAGAAAACTGAATGTAGAGATCTTTCTTTTCTAAAACTTTTTTAACTTTTTCCATACCTTATTATCTTTTAATTTGTAATGTTTGTCAATAAATATTTGTCACTAATCTGAATTTTATAATGTCGATAAAAATATAGAGTTTCTTTGATATCTAGCTGATTATGAAGCTCTTGCCAAAGAAGATCGATTAAAATAGCCGCGACATCTTCGTAAAGAAAATACCTACCTGATAAAAGAATGGGCTCAAGTCCCACGTTTTGATTGGCAATTTGTTGCAAATATCTTTCGATATTTTGCCGCGATGCTTTCCATTTTGGATCGAGCGATTCAATACGTACTTCTTTTTGAAGTTGGTCTTTAAAATTTGGGTCAATGGCATTTTTTAAATTATTTATTATTTGCTGATACAGATTTATTGTTTGTTCCATATTTGAATCGCCCTATTTCGAAAATCAATCTACCAATGTATAAGCTGTATTTTTTATACATTTTATGATCTATCTTAATTAATTTAAATTCTGAGTGTGTATTCCACCATAAAATAATATGATGATTAAAAAAATTGCGATGTTTAAGATTAATTATCGTTGCCATGGGGTAAAAGATATCTGTAAAGCTCAATACAATTATAAAAATGATCACTTGATTGCCAATCACGTGCATTTACGTTTTCTTCATAATATTCCTCATGTTCTTCCAACTTATTTTTGAGTTCGTTAATCTTACCTTCTGACAAATTCATACGAATAAAATCTAGAACATGTTCGGCTTCTTGATCTGTTAAATGAAATTCTACTCTTGCGCCATCAAATTTTGAACCATAATTAAATTCAAATTTGATTTGAACATCTGGATGAAATGCTTCAAAAGATTTATCACTAAAATCAGAAAAATATTCTGCTTTTTCTTCTTGTTTTGATTGGAGTATTTTTTTCATATATTTTCTATTTGAGCGTTTAATTCTTCGTCTGTAGTTAGTCTTATTTTTCCAGAAACGGGATCTTCTATGATAACACCCTCCGCAATAAAATAATCTATTAAATTATTAATTTTTGAGCGCTGTTCTTTTTTGGGTAATCCAATAAGAGATTCGTAAGTTATCATAGATAATATTGGAAATACTTACTATTTATATCAAAATATTCATCAACAGTCAAGAATTTTGTCGGCATATGCTTGTAAATTTTTGGTTTTTCGTATGGCTTGGGATACCAAGCTTTATTTACAAAAGCATATGTATAAGAAAAAAGATAGGAATTTGCTTTTTGTATATATTGTTTTTTATTGAAACGAATTCCGTATTTTTGCATTTTTATGACTGTTCTTTTTTCGCAGTCAAGTTCAAGAGCTATTGTGTTTTTAAAACCTATTTCTAATTTTTTTCTAGGAAGGTTTTTTCCATGAATCCAGTCTTCAACAATAAACAAAGTTTCTTCATCGGGTTTCCAAACTTTTGGGCCAGCAAGAAATTGATCTAAATGACAAGACTCATGAACGAGAATGTCTAACCAATCTTGCATTTTTTCTTTTTTTGTTGCAACCGCAAGAGTTTGCTCATCAAAATATCCACTGCATGGAATATTTTCTTGATCGACTTGGTCTATATACTCAAGACGAAAATTAATACCATTTTTGACACATTGGGTCATAATATCAGATATTAACTTTTGTATATTTTTGTTCATCGTATTCTATATGTTGTTAAACGGCCATCACGAATAATAGCATAATCTTTAAGATTCGTATCCAAATTCCAACTTTCATACTCAGTATTCAAAGCTGTTGCCGTAGGTTCTGCAACATAACTATGCCCAAAAACTTGCTTGCCAATATCAGGTGATGCATTAAATTCATTATAGTAATCAAGCCACAAAAGTCCACCAATATTGTCTTGACCTCCACGAGCGACCCCAACAGCAGAAATCAATGCGTTCTGACGGTAAGCAACATTTCTAAAGTTAAGCCAAACATCTGGTAAAACTTTATCAATAACTTCTTCTACCGTAAAAGCGTAAGGAATTTGTTTATCTACTATTCCAGCATGAGAAAAAAACCATCCTTGAGAACGGTGTGCAATTTTAAAGTTTTTTAAAAACCAGTCATCTTTAAGACCTTTATCGTAAAAGACTTGGCGAAAAGTACCAATTTTACTTTTAGTGACTCCTGAACACCAATAGGTTATACTTGGCGCAACGCTAGTATATCCGCCTTTTTTATTATTATAAATATAAGCAAGATCATGGTTTCCGACAAGAAAAACCATTTTACCTGTCTTTTCGTTTTCCCAAACAAGATCGCGCAAAAATAGACAAGTATCTTTAAAACTTGCGACTTTAGGAGGCTCATGAAAAGAATCCAGCCAATCCCCAAGAAAAATAATCTCGTCAAACGATTCTAATTTCTCAATTTCAAAAATCTTGTTAAGCCCAGCTAAATCTTGATGAATGTCTGGAATTATAAGAGTTTTCATAGTCAAATATAGTTTAGTTTGATTTCTGCGTTTTGGTCAATTGTTATATATGAACACAATTTTCTTTCACAGAAAGACCCAGTATTAACGTAACATCCTTCTATAGCTGGAAAATGCGAATGTCCACATATTATATAGTCTTTTTTATTTAATGTACAGTACTTTTTTGCATTATCTTTATAATAAGTTGCCTTGCAGACGAGTTTGTGGCAGGCATGGCGTACCCAACATGCGAAATCAGGAAAGTTTGTTCTCAGCCAGTAATAAAAATTAGTTGTTAAGTCGGTTCTCCAGCGTTTAGTAGAAACAAAAAAATCGAAAATATCGCCATGTAAAAATATAAATTTCTTTCCATTAATTGTCTCTTCATGTTCTAAACCCGTTTTAATTCCCAAAAGATGAGTCATATGTTCCATATTCAGAAAACAATGATTTCCAAGTAGATAAATTACTTCGCATTTTTTACTAACGCTACGTATAGTAGATAAAACACGCCAATGGTTTTTCTTTAATCTCGTAAGATGTTTAGAATCGAAAAGGTCTCCTACAATAATTATTTTATCAGCTTTTACTTTTCTTAAAACACTAATTACTTTTTTGGGCTGACAATCAGGATCGCCAAGGTGAATATCAGAGAATGCTAATATTTTACATTGCATTCATGTAATTACATCAATCTTTATCCCAAAGGAAGATAACATTTTCGTAATGTGAGAAATTTTTTTCTAATCCAGGCTTTAAAACTTGTTCCCATATTTTATACCTATTGGCTAACCCACCGCCTAATTGGGAAATATAATAAATTTTATCAGGATTTTTTTCAATAACCAACTGTAACTCAATAGACTGAACGGTAAAATCAATTCTGTAACTTTCAGGGCGAAAAAAAGATTCATCCATATTATCTGGATTTTTTTTAGTTATAAATCCATATGTTTGTGGGTGATCTCTTAAAGCCGCCGCACCGCCATAACCTACCCGACGAATATTATCACCAAACACAAATACAGCATTCGGATTTTTGTCTAAAAAATCTTTTGTAACAATAAAATTATCGTATTTAGCCATATCATCCAAGCCCAAAGTTAATTACACCTTTAAACTTTTCTGGCTTTTTTATTTCTTTCCATTTCATGGTTTCAAAATCTGCTTCAAACCATGACTCTTCAAATTCATCAGACATAGCATAAATACCTTCAGATACTTTTTCAATTATTAAATATTTATACAAGCCACCCTCATCAAGACCATTGATTCCAAATTTTTCTATAAAATGTAGAGCATCGCTATATCGAGTATAAAAGCCAATGCACCGACAACGCTCTCCAGATTTTTCTGGAACCATTGTAATTGTATAAATTGATTCTGATTTATTATCAAACTGACGAGTTTCTAATAACGTATTATGATTATAAAGAACTTCGTATTTGGGGCTTTCTTTGCTCAAATTTTGAAATATTTTTTAAAAGTTTGCCACCACAAGTTAAATTTGGATTTCTCCCACCACGAAATAGATTTAACCTGCTTTTTTATAGTCTTTTTTACTGAATTTTTTTTAATAGGATTAGTTTTTGGGGATTTAATTTTTGTTTGTTTCTTTTTCATAATTTTATGTCCAAAAATATTGTCTATATTTTATAGTTTCTGTCAAGATTTTTGTGTCTTTATTTCTAATTAAATCTTCGATACGATGAACTTCAGCATATTCTTTCTCATATGAATCTCGAGTTACTTCAGTAAGACGTTTCAGACTCAAAGGTGGATAGGCTGCATCCAAATCTTTTTGGAGTTGCGACCTTTCAACAGTTACATAATGATAAGCTTTTTCTAGCCATTTTGCAAATTTTGAACATTCATCTCCACTCGCTTTCCAATCAACAATTCCGTTTTTATACTCATCTTCATAAAACCCTTTAATAAAGGCGAAATTTACGTCTTCAATAAGCATGCAAACATCTACCCAAGTATTAGGAATCGCTGCACGATATTTTTTATTTTTAGGATTAAAAAAACATTTAAATTCATAGCAAGCATTACGAATTTGATATGGAATATAAAGACTAATATCTTTTTTAAACATTAGCCATCTAAGCCAAATATTAATATTAAACCAACTTTTCCAAGTAGATTTGTATTCAAGGGGGTCAATTATATTAATTTTTTTGACACTTGCTGCGAAATCTTTAACATCTGTTTTTATTTTTTCTACCTTGCGAGTAGTTTGAACAGTTTTATTCGGTTTAATTTTTACCTGTTTGTTTTTCATGGCATAAATCCTATCTTTGGTTTTTCTAAACTTTTAATATTACTAATAAGTTGTTCGTCACTTTTTGCATAATAAATATCTGCAAGAGTCATATTATCTTCTGCTTTGATATCAATGTCAAGTTTTTTAATAAGTTTTGCCGCTTGTTTTTCGCTAAGTCCTTGGAACGAATACTCTGCTTTCAGCCGCCCCTTTCTTAGAAGTGCTTCATCAATATCTTGGCGATCACAATTATAGGTGACGATAACATTCAATTTAAGAACGTCACCCAGAATACCATCAGTCATGTTAAGAAGAGTGGACACAAGAGAAGGCTGGTCTGAAAGATGGCGTTTAGTAAGAGCTTTTTCAGCATCTTCAAGAATCATAACACAATCAGTTTTTTTCTTCAATAAACTTAGGATCGACGGGTTAGTAATCTCATCAACAAAAGAAGTTGGAAAGAAAATAACGTCTTTCTTAAGAATTGACGCTAAGTATCTTATGTAAGTTGTTTTACCAGTCCCAGGTCTGCCATGAAGCATGTAAAGTCCAGATGAATTTTCATGAAGTGATTTAATCATTTTGTCACTTACTGATTCAAAGCCTTCTCCATAGTTTAATCCAATATCAAAAGTTTCTGGTAAGTTAATGTTGAATTTTGAGAAGTTAAAATTACCATAATCTTGGTTTACCATGAAAATATTTGGACGTTTATCTGTATCCATAAACTCTCTAAATTCTTCATCCACACATTTTTTGCTGGTAGGGTAATAAAACATTAATTTGCATTTATCTTTATCTCGCCCACTTTCAGAATTAATTTGTATAAAATTATCTTTATAGAAGTAAATTGAGCCGTCTTCATAATCAAAGCTAGGAAGAATAACTTCCCCACCAATCATGAATGGCTCCTCGCCTTCTTCCTGTTCTAACTCCTCTATTGTTTTAGAAACTAGAACCTCTTCGCCAATTTGAACAAGTTGACCGCCATTTTTATTAAGATAGTCAATAATTTTATCTTTAAAGAAATTTTCTCTATATCTTTTATATGATGGCATGTCCCCCTCATACAAGGAAGTAATTAAAGCGATTGGATTGAGGAATTCAGAATGAAATAATCCAGCTAGAGTTAATTCGGGTAATTTAGATTTTGGGATTCTATAAGAGTTCATATTAAAAAGGATCGAAACCAAATTTTAAAGAAAATGCTTGCTCCACTAAAGCTTTTTTATGCAGCTTTGAGTTTAACGCAAGGTATAAACTATTTTCAAATTCACGATTTTGATCTTTTTCAAAAACATGAACAAGTATTTCTGATAATCTTTTAATCTCTTTTTTTGTTGGTTTTTTGAATTTGCTCATAAGAGAACTTGCTTCACACGCTATATTCATTCTAACTATTTTTTAAAAAAAATCAAGTAATTTATATAAAATGTGTAATAAAATTTATTAGCACGGTCGCTTCCGACAATTAAATAAAATGAGTACAATTAATACAATTTTAGAAGGTGAAAATAATAGCTGTTGTCGAACATGTACCGGAGATCCATGCGCATCATTCGTAATCAATAGCGTCCAAAATGTAAATGGTAAAGACGTAATTAATTTTAGTATGATTGGATCTCTGAGTGGTAAAAAAACATGCGATAAACCTTTAAAAGATGACATGGAATTATCTTTAAATAGTTTTATATCAGCTCAATTATCTTCTGCTTTTGGAACTTATATAAATAATTTATCTACTATTGGAAATTTTTATATAGAGGCTGGTCAGATATATAAGCTGTGTGCAACTTTTAAAATTAAAAGTTGTTCAGATAATGGGATAATTTCTCATACTATTGAGTATTTTACTACAACTCAAACCTCATAAAAGTGTAATCAAATATATAAGTACATTCTCAAATCTTAATTCAGAAAACTCTAATTGCAAAGATTGTTGTAGAGTTATTCAAGGATTTTTATATGCAATAGTTGATGATATTGGTTGGTATGATTCAGACGGTTTTGATGGGCCATCGCCAACAATAGCAGTTTTATCTAAATTTAGTTATGATGTAGAAATCACTAGTGGTCAAATCAGTAATGAATGTTTACCAGTAGCGAAAGATGCAATTAGCGCACTTTTCGGAGGTAGTAGTTCTTCTTTAATGCAACTAGTTCAAGCCCAAGCTCAACAATGGGTAGATAATTGTATTAGTCAAACAGTAACGCTTTCAAATGGTGACACTCTTAGAGTCCCGTGTAACTTACAGGTATATTTAGATCCCTATTTAAATAAATATATTAATAATCCAAATTATCAAAAACCACCACAAATTCTTGAATTCGTTCCTTTTGCAGTTGAGATATGTTTCCATACTTGTAGTAACTTATGTACAGTAATGAGCATTAATAGTTTGTAGTATAATAATTATGCTCAAAGAGGGAGTCGAACCCACACTCCTTACGGAAACAGATCCTAAGTCTGTCGCGTCTGCCAATTTCGCCATTTGAGCTTTTATGGAGGTGACAGGGCTCGAACCTGCTACCTTGACCTTGCAAAGGTCCTGCTCTACCAGATGAGCTACACCCCCCCTAAAATGTGAGCAGTTTACCCGCGACTGCTCTGGGAAAACCACAACCAGCGGAAAGTCGGCTCCTTTTACGAGATGATCCCAAAACGTACACGGTGAGGGATTTGAACCCCCGACCAACTGCGTGTAAAGCAGCCGCTCTACCACTGAGCTAACCGTGCATAAAATTTTAAAGAACTAGGAGCAATAGGATTCGAACCTACTAAGCCATTGGCGTCAGATTTACAGTCTGATGTAACTCTCCAACTTTACCGTACTCCTTTTTGAAATTTAAACCAAGCGTAAACCAATACTATACACATTACTAACCCAACCGAGTAATTTGCAAACCACCAAACTCCAAACTGGGTTAAAAACATGTATATCATTCCAGATATATAACCACAAATTGACATTAATATCAATGCCAAAGATACATCTTTAGAAGATTTATTCTTAAAAATCTTTAAAATCTGTGGTATATAACAAAACATAAAACTAATTGTCATTATTAATCCAAATATTTCTGCAATAATATTCATAACTAATGATATAGATATTTTTTAATTATAAAAAAATTTTTAAAAAAGATGTCTGTTGAAAAATGGTTTGTGTAATTATATATAACAAGTTATGTAAAAATAACATGTTCTTTAAAATTTTGAAACGGCCTTTCGGGGTGAATTCGGTGGAACCCTTTGCCGCTAACGCGGCAAAGACAATACCGAGCCAAGTTTCACAGGAATGTGAAAAAGGTGTAACGACTAGGAAGCGAGTCCAGAACGGACAGTAATCTTCCCAAGAGCGCCCTGATTTACGCGAAAGCGTAAACATGATATAGTCTGAACTCTACGGTGACGTAGAGATGTATGGGGTAAACTCCTATACGATAACAGAATTGCTTTCCCTTTATCTCTGGATAAAAAAAATTAGACTTACCCCATCGCCGCATGGGCACAGTATACCTAATACTGCGATATTGGTAAGTCTAATGGATGACTTACTAGTTTCGGGCCAAAATCCTTGGAGATTCTGTGTGGAAACAGATCCCTGCAAGGTCTGATACTGATAACTAGAAAGAGGCTGAATGAATAATAGCGACTTAATAAGACTTGGATTACCTGCTAATAATAGAGATCTAATAAACGAATTCCAACAGAAAGTTGAAAAAACCACTCCACTTTCTATTGATACTTCTGTAAAAGATTCTCAAAATTACGACACCCAGACTTTAAAAAATATAAATGTAGGTACTTTAAGACACCCCATTGATCTTTTGACTGTTCATACTCAAGGAACAGATACTTATTATCCATTAACTGGGGGTCCCGCTTACCATTTCTCAAAACAAGATTATACAATCCAATTAAATGGTAATATAGACACTTATCAATCTTCTTATGGACAGGTTGACCTTGAAAATCCATATGATCCTATTAGTTTTTCATTCAATCGTTTATATTCTTCGCCACTTCGTATTGTAAATAGTGGCAAATTAACAGGTGTTGGTGGCCAAGTAACTGGTTATTTATCTTCAAGAAAAATTCAAGGGGATAAAGAAACTTTTTATGAAATAACAAGTGGCTCTATATTAGGAAATGCAACATATAAAGGATTTTTCAAAAAATCTTACACAAGACAAAGTAAATTTAAAACTTTATTGGTTGCCAGTGGCACCAATGTTTCTAATTTATTAACTTTTGCAACTGGAGATGGAACCGTTAGATCATTTCCAGCTAACAGAAATTGGAAATTTATTCCGTATCCACAAACATATAATACTAATCAGTATAAAGAATATGAACATGATGTTATTATCGTTCCTAGAATAGAAAATAATTCTAATTTAGCCAGTGGGTTTATGGGAACTCTCGTAATTAGTACCGGATATGATAAAAATATAGTGTATGTAAGCCCACATAGTTTAAAAACATTTTCAGGGTTCTCTTTTGTTTCCGGTGCTTTACAAACAATAGGAACGGGAGAAAAAAGAAGTATATTTTTACACAGTGGTAATTTTATAGCGCCAGATAGTATGGATCACATATTTACTGGCCTTGATAGCGTAAGTATTTTTGCATCTGGAGCCCAAATGGATTCATTTACTTATTATAATTCAGAACATGCCAGATTAAAACAAACCACGCCTTTAAAAGATACGGCTTTTTATAAATTATACGAAAAAATTTATAAACTAAATAGTTTCAATACTGGTACATGGAATGGGGTTATTCCGCAAGGAACGCCATTCTCAATTGAAATTGTTAGAGGCGCCTCTTCTGTTTACGGATCTACAGATATTAATTTTGATATCTATGTTAAAGACTATTTTGTGGCAGAAAATACTTATGGATCTGGTCTTTATACAAATATTGTAACTTCAGAAAGTAGTGAACTAGGAACTCATGGAACATTTTATGGTACGGCATTAGAATTTAGTAATAAGTCCGCAAATACAGCTAGGTATATTACATCAACCGAATCGTTTAAAAAATCTCGCTCTAAATTAATCGGATGCTTATGGGATAGAGGATTTACGAAAACAAATGCTAAAGTTAGAAACGTTGTCAAATTATTTAATAGCGGTGTTTGGCCAAATAGACTATATTGCGAGAAATTAGAAGATGGAACAACTGTAGTTTGCGAAAGTGGTATTTTAACATCCGCTGGTATTAGAAAGTCTGACGGAAGTTTACTTAGAAACCAAAATCCATATAGTGTTAGTGGTGGATTTAAATTTACAAGAAGTTTTGATTCATTACAATCGATTCCTTCTGGAACCCCTAACGGCGTATATTATATACGGGATATAGATAAACAACTACCCATTGTATCCTAATTTATGATTTATAATTTATTAAAACCAAGCGATCCAGTACCCTCAACTAGAGGCTTTACAAGGCATCTTACTGTTTGGGATAATCCAATAGGCAATAGACCAGTATCTTTTGAAATGCTCCGTGACATGTCACCATCTTGGCAAAGTAGAGCGTTAGATCAAAAAGCAAATGTTGATTGGATGTTTGTTTCATCATATGATACGGACATGGAGCCAAAAGGCTGGCAAAGAACAGCTAAAGTAACCACTTGGGTACAAGCTGATCCAAAAACTTTATGCCCGCCTTCGCGTGTGGGAAATATACGGCCAATTACAACACTTTTACCTGGTCAAATAAAATGGAATATTTATAAAGATACGGATACAATACTTCTTAGAAGAAATTGGTTGACACTTACCCCAGCAAAACCAGGTGGTTTGGCAGGAATTGAACTTTGGACACGAAAAGGAATGAGTATAAATACAGCTAAAACTTGGAGACAAAATGGGCTCCGTCTCGGTAGTCAAATTCCAGCTAAGTACGAAATATATCCAACTTTTGAGCCAAATACTTGCTGGAAAACATTTAGCAATACAACGTATATTGCTCCTCAGCCATCATATAATAATGTAATAGAATTCTGCAACGTTTGTATTCCAAAAAATTGCTCGTATCCCAATCCAGAGCGCCGTATTTGGGGTGAACAATGTTGCTCAAACTCTTGCGCGGTATAAAAATTTATATAATTATATCGTTTTTCATGTGTAAATAAACATATTTAATATGACAAACGAAACAACAAATATATGGGCGGGCTGCGTTGGTAAAAAGGGAGAGTGCCCTTGTATAAATTTTACATGGAAAAAACCTAATAGACGCATAATTTATACAGAAGAAAACCTTACTGAAGAGTTTTCTTCGGATTATAATGCAAAATCTTTA
>Ga0207939_1000264_pt1 | contig 17362 bp, 17 predicted proteins | sample LakMenEpi02Jun12_FD_150663 | JGI IMG/M metagenome (GOLD analysis project Ga0207939, IMG submission 150663) | Freshwater microbial communities from Lake Mendota, WI - 02JUN2012 deep hole epilimnion (SPAdes) | ecosystem: Environmental > Aquatic > Freshwater > Lentic | place: Lake Mendota, Madison... | reverse complement strand
GCTCAACAGTGGATCAAAGACAATGGATATAAGTATGGTTGGTGTTGGGGTGAGGTTACATCGGAACCATGGCATTTTACTTACTGCGGACCAGGACCAAATAGATCATCAAGATGTGATAGTTTTTGTAAGGGTAAAATGGAAATATCATCAACCGATACTTCCATTGATGACGAAGAAGAAGAAGGATCAATTGAAAAGGAAACCACAACTGACAAAAAAACCAAATCTAACCAATCTTCATCAGCTTTGGGACCTATTGGTGATTTTTTAAATTTTCTTGGTATTGTAGGTGAGATGAAAGAGTCGATTGAAGAAAATGAAAATTTGAATGAAGAATTAAATAGAATTCACGATATTTTTAAAAAAATTCTTTAACTTTGTTGACACAACGAAATATTTATATTATCATTTCACTATAAATAAAAAAGATTATGAGTGAAGAACCAAAATTAGTTGAAATTTATTACTACTATAACAACGGAGTTCAAGTATGGACATCAAATGAGACTTTCGCTAAAATAAGAGCGGTCCAATGTGGTAGTAAATTATATTTTGAAACCGTAGAAATTGCGGAATAAAAAAAATAAAAAAAAAATCACAAAGTGCTTGACAGATTAAAATAAATGTCTTAACTTTGTAAAACAAATCGGAAAAGTCCGATACGTTCTTTGAAAAAATAGATTATCCATTCAGGTAAAAGTTTTGTCAGATTATTTGACAAGTAATTGGAATGAAATTTTCATCTTTTAACTGATAAAGATATTGGGCCGTGTATAGTCCATAAATAATCTACGAAAGTAGGATAAAGTGAGTCATTTGTGTTAGATGATTTGCGGCTTCTTCGGGAGCTCGAGTACACAAGCGGGATACCGTTTAACCTTTAGTACCGAGGGCAACGCTGTAGGGAAAGTGGTTAGGTGATTTGGCGATGTGGGTCGTCAAATTGAGGTGGGAACACCAATAGGAATAACTCGTAGGAATATTTGCAAAACATGATATTATCCAATTTCATTATTGCGTGTTCCAATATAAAAGGATACTTAAAGCCGAAAGGTATGTTAGTGTACGAGTGGTGTCGTTACTAACCTTAATTTACTTCTACCAAGGAGTTAGTTTCGAAGTAGTCTTGAAATATGGAGATGGGGACATTTCACGGAGTAGTTGAGTATCGACTCGTTCAAAAGATGGGTTGGCTCGGTTGGCGGACCACTACTTCGATAATCCACGACACAAAACTTATTATTATTAATAACCATTAAGAATAAATTAAGGAAAAGTGTCCGTCAGGTTTGGATGAAAGGTGACTACATAGTAATGAGCCGTTCATTGCACACAGAGATCCCAAGTCGATGTGTAATTATCCGAAAAACCTTTAGTCCCGCAAGGACGAGTTGGGGAGGCATCCTCGAGAAGAGTAGATTAGGATGAGAGTAATTCAAACCTCAAGGAATGGTATACCTAAAAGACCGTCACTGAGAAATACTTCTCAAAAGGAAGTGGATAAGAGTAGAAACAATAATGACTCTAAAGGTTCTCACACAAACGTGTAATCTCAGCGTTTCTTTTTTTTAAAATGGAGCCACCGGTAAAAAACATTAGGGACGAATCGTCCCTTTTTTTATGCCCAAAAATTTAAGTATAAAAAAACCCCATCCGAAGATGAGGTTTCAATTGGTGGACCTAGAGGGCTCCGACTCCCTCGTCCGGCTCGTTTTGTCAAAAAGACAACTACATGTTTAGGTTAAGGTTTTTCATACCTTCCAAAATATTTGGTTCCTATTTTGACATTGTCACCAAAAACTGTGTCGAGTTCACTTTTGTTACGGTAGCCCTCTGAACGAGACCGTTGTTTCCTTTTAGAGTGAAAACCAACTCATCTACGACTTCTGTTACTAGGTATCTGTCTGACCGACCCTCCGTTTCCGTATCTTATTAAGCTACAGTAACTTCAGAACCTCTTAGTAAACCAAGAGTTTCCATTTTGTTTAGCACATTGCCAGTTGTTTTCTAAGTCAGTTTTTAAAGAGATTAACTTAGTCCCTACATGCTTCTTTTATCCAACCAACGCCCGTCAAATCCGATATAGGCCCATATATCTTTAATGACTATTTTCAAAGAACTATAGAACAAATATAATACAAAGATTTCACTTTGACAATATATTTATAAATACATGAGAAAAAGACTATTAATAGAAGAAGATATTGATGAACTTGAAGATTTCAGAAAAATTCTACTTTTAAATAAAAGAAAGTTAGACCATAATGATGTTGTTTTTTACAATTCTGAAGGTAAAGATTTCAGTGATATTATTGAAGTAACTCCCCATGGTCTATTGTTTCATTTTAATGATTTAGAAGAATTTTTAAAGTTTTTCTTTCAAGAAACATATAAAGAAGGTACTGATGGTGAGTGGGACGCTGGAAATTACGATAGAATGTATTACGGAAATTGGGACTTTTATAGTGAGTGTCAAGATAGGGCGTACGATGATTGGGATGAAGGATATCAATTAAATTATTTTTGTGATTCTGCAATGTTAAAACTAAAACAACTTGCCGAGTTTTTAGACCCATCTACAAGTAAATATTTTGTAAAAACAAATAATCGTGGTATAAGATATGATGGTGAAGGTAAACTACCAACGATATTGGATAAGTTTTTTCCTGGTCTTGGTGATAAAATTGATGAAATAGTTTGTAGAGGAAAAGATAGTGCAGTTTCTAGTGGAGCTCAAGAATTGATAGAAAATACTTATTGTGATGGTCTAAAACAATTTGGTATTGAAAATTGGGGTAGTAGTAGACTTACAAATTGTTTTAAAACTTACTTTATAAGTTGGGGTAATCTTGTTCAGTTGTATATAGATAAAGGGGACTTTGATGAGAATGTATTGGATCTATTATTTAGCACAATCGAAAGGGGTTTTAATAATCATCCACCTGAGTATTATGAAATTGAATATAGTGTTTGGGATAATGAAATTTTTGAAAGTGAGACTTGTGAGAAACTTGAGGATCTGATGGATGAGTATATTGAAAAGGCTCACGAAGAAATTAACTCAGATTATATTGAGATAATGAGAAAACTTGGAGAATTGAAATTATTTGTATTCAAACAATTACCTGATAAAAAACATTACCTTAAAGTTGAGAAAGTTGACCCTGAAACCCTTAAAGTGACATTTAGAGTTGGGACCTCACGACAAAATTGGAACTCTAAAATGGGTGTTTCTGATGTTGATAGTGTGATTGCAATGGCAACTCAGCCAGGTTTATTTAACCCGACTGAGTATAGAATTAGTTAATATTCGTCTAAAGAGTAACGGTTTTTTAAAATCTCATATAATTTATAACCATCTTCATTGTCAATATAAAGTTGGTTTTCGTCGTATAGATCTGAAATTATTATACCATTCTTTTCTTCTATTACATCAACTGTGGATAATTGATGAACTTCATCATAAAAAGGTTTATCATCTTGAAAATCAAAAATGCTTGGTTGGGGTTTAATTTCTTCTTTGAACTCATATTTTTTTAAACCCAATTTATCAACCATGTTTTTTCCTGCAACAATTGCTCTTTCTACATCAGAAATACAAACAAACTCATTTGACGTATGCATGTTATAATAACCACATGACATATTGATACAAGAAAAATCACCATATTGTTTAACCATCATAATATCGGTGTAAGGGTGGGATTGGACCATCATTTCATTTTCGAATCCTTCTGAGATTGCTTGTAACGCCAATGGAAAAAACTCACCATTCTTATCAAATAATACCGTTCCTGAACAACTATAAGAAATCAAGTGATCACCAGGGGCATCATATTGGGTGCAATATCCAACATCTTTTAAAAAGTCCTTATCTAAGTTTCTTGACCCATGACAACCTGTTTCTTCGGAGACAAAAAATGCAACTTTTACTTTATCTAATTGTTTAAGTAATTCTAAACAAATAAAAATTCCACACTTATCGTCACCACCAATACCTGTTGGTTTATTTTCTTTTGTGTATGCCTTTAAACATAAAACTTGATCGGATCCAAAATCTTTTCCAAATGTGTATGGTCTAACAAGATATTCTTCTTCAACGATAATCTCATCAACAAGATTATGAACCGTGTCGGTGTGTGAAATAAACATGGGATAAAATTCACTTTCATCTAATATTCCTTTTGTTACGTAGATGTTTTTATGACCATCACATGCAATTTCAATACCTTCTATGTGTGAAAGTTCATTTAATATATAATCTACCATCTTATCTTCTTGATAAGTTTTGGTTGGAACCGATAATAGTTCTTTGAGTTTTGTTGTGTTCATATTCATTTATACAAAAATAAATAAAATTTTTCAACTTAACAAAGTATTTATCAAATAAATTAGTTATGAATAGAAGTTTTAGTAAAATTAGACACATCCAAGAAGCAAACTTGATGTTGGAAAACAGAAGATTAGTGGAAAATAATAGATCATTTTTGACTGAACAAACTATCGCAAACAACATAGCACCTTTGTTTGTGAATGAGTTTAATAGAGTTATGGCCGCATATAAAAAAGGAGACGCCAAAATACCAACTTATACAGCAAAATATGAAAAAACTGATGACTATAAAGGAAAAATTGGTATTTATGCTGACGGCAAACTACAACTTACGTCTTTAAAAGATTTTGGAGTTGCGGTAACCGCACCATTTTCAACAGGAACTAAAGATGAATATGGAACAGATATTGGTGTGTTAGATAAATTGATGTTATTTAGCACTGGATTACAAAGTCAAATAGATGGAATTCAAAATATTGATAATACTGTTAAATCATATTTGAAGACTGCGGTTAGAAGTGGTATAGACACAACTAAACTTAATTTCACACAAAAAAAATAAACCCCAATCCAAAACAGATCAGGGTTTAAGGTTTAACAAGATTTAAAAATTTTAAATCTGTTTGCTTTCATAATTGTTGTTGAGAATTCAAAAAAACAATACCAAGTAACACTTTCATTGGTTGGGTCCATGTTTATCAATAGACCATAATTAAGACCTTCTTGTAAAATCTGAACTTGTAAGAGATCTTCAGAAATCTTTTCAAATGATATAGGTAACACACTTACGATCTCGTCTTCTCTATAAAATGAAGAGGTTTTTTCATTTAAGTCAAAAACATATTTTGTTTTAGAGTTGTCAATTTCAAATATATAATCGGGATTCATTAACACAGAATCAACCGTGGTGTTTCTATAAGAAACAAAGTCCTGTTTTTCATATAACTCAACAATTAACTTTTGAGAGAAAGAAAAAAAAGAAAATGATAAAAGAATTAATAAAAGGTAAGTTTTCATAGATATTGTTTTTTTGATGTTATTACTACAAAGATATATAAAAGTTTGAATAAAAAAAAAACTTTTTCTTTTTTTTTGTGTATTATATAATTAAATAAAAAACATATGAAAAAATTTTTAATATCAGAATCAGAAAAACAACGAATTTTGGGAATGCACAAAAATGCAATTAGAAAAGAATATTTGACGGAGGATGATGTGGCTGCAAAACTTTCAGGTTTAATGAACAATATAGTTTCGGCTGCGAATACTGCAATAAACACGTATAATGGAGCTAATAATTCTAAAGTTCCAAATGTTACAATTACATCTCAAAATGACCCTAGTGAAATTAATTCTTTATTATATTCATTCAATATGAGTAATCAGTCGATTGGTGAGGTTAGTGATAAATACACTATTGGTAATTTATATCCCGCTGGTTGGCCCGAATTTGAAAAGAAAATTTATAAGTCGTTTAAACCTAGTGTAAATACGTTTTTATCAGATAAATTGGCAGCTAATGGGGTTCCAAAAGGAAATCAAACTGATTGGCAAAATAACGTCACTGGTGCTATATTTAAAGTCCTAAATAATTTTCAAGGTTTTAATAAACCTACTCAAAAATAAAAAAACAAAAAACCCCATCCTTTAAGGTGGGGTTTCTTTTTATTTATACATTGTCAAAACACAGTAAAAGGTGGGATTATTTTGATAGAACACATCCCCATAATAAATTGTGTTTGATACTTTAGACCCAACACAAACACCATCGTATTTTGTATCAAGTAAAAGCGCGTTATGTGATGGAGAATTTTTCCATATTTCTAAAACTCGATTAGCTCTTTCTTCATCTGTTTTTTTATCATCGAATGTGCATAAATTTTCACCAATGTAATTATAGTTATAACCGTATAGGTAGGTAATTCGATCTATAAAATTATCAAAAGTTTGACCAAAGGACGATTGTAACCTTTGTGAGTGATCGAAAGGCATCGTCGATGTCTCAACCATGTAAGTAAGCATTTGTGTATTTGCCAACTTTGCTTCAGGGGAATACTTTAATGGTGTAAGACCATATTCTTTTCGGTATTGGTTAACTTTTTTAATGATTAGATCATTTACGGTCTGACCAAAACTGTTAAAGAAAATAAAGAAGATAAAAATTGATATTGTTTTCATTTGTTAGATTTATACTACAAATGTAAAATTAATTTCTCTAATAAAAAAACTAAATCAATATTTTTATTCAGTTTTTTTTCTTCCCCTTCTTTTTGGTTTTTCTTCTTTATTTGTCACAATAATTTCGTCGTTTTCAACAACCAACATATATTCCTCGTTCTCCTCAATTTCAGACATCAATATTTTTTCTGAAATCAAATCTTCAATTTTGTCTTGAATCGCTCGTTTTATAGGTCTTGCCCCAAATGTTTCATCAAATCCGACCTTTGATATAAAGTCAATTAAATCTTGGTTATATGAAAAGATATAATGTTTTTCTAGAACTCTACTTAACAATTTATCAACCTCAAGTTTTGTGATCTGATCAATATGACTTTTTTCTAAACTATTAAATATAATTACATCATCAATTCTATTCAAAAATTCAGGAGCAAAAAACTTCTTTAATTCTTTCTTTAATACTTCTTGTTTTTCTTCTTCTAGAACAACATCACTTTTTGTGGTTTTAAACCCGACACCTGTTCCGAAGTCTTGAAGTTTTTTAACCCCAATGTTAGAAGTCATAATAATCAAACAATTTTTGAAGTTGATTTTACGACCCAAAGAATCTGTAATGTGACCATCATCCAATAATTGAAGAAGAGTTGAAAATATGTCTTTGTGTGCCTTTTCGATCTCATCAAATAATACCACCGAATATGGTTTGTTTTTAACTTGTTCTGTCAATTGACCACCCTCATCATGTCCAACATATCCCGGAGGAGATCCAATAAGACGAGATATTGTATGTTTTTCTTGATATTCACTCATATCAACTCTAATCATATTATCAGGACTTCCAAAGATTTCTTTTGCCAATTGTTTTGCCAAATAAGTTTTTCCAACTCCGGTGGAACCAAGAAAAATAAATGATCCGATTGGTTTATTTGGATCTTTGATCCCCATACGATTTCTTCTGATTGCCTTTGAAATTTTATTGACCGCCTCTTCTTGACCGATAACTTTGGAATTCAAATTTGAATTCAAACTAATCAAACTATTTCTTTCATCGACGTTGATATTTGAGATTGGAATTTTAGTCATATTTGACACGACTTCATAAATCAATTCTTCAGGGATATTTCTTTTACTACTTCTTAAGTGTTCCTCAAATTTCTTTTTTTCTTCTTCTAATTTGGACAACACACTTCTTTCACGATCTCGTAATTCGGCCGCTTGTTCGTAGTTTTGTTTTTTAATTACATTAAATTTTTCTTGTTTGATTTGGTTTGCTTGTTCTTTCAAATCTTCAATTTCCTTTGGTAATTTAATGTCAATTTGCATTCTTGCTCCAACTTCATCTAAAATATCAAAGGCCTTATCAGGAAACTCACGATCTGTGATATATCGGTCTGCTAACTCAACAAATATTTTTAATGTCTCATCGTCGTATGAAACTTTATGGTGATCCTCATATTTTAATTTACTCAACTTTAAAATCTCCAACGTTTCTTCTTTTGTTGCAGGATCTACGATGACTTTTTGAAACCTTCTTTCTAATGCTCCATCTTTTTCAAAGTTTGTTCGATATTCGTCTAAGGTTGTTGCTCCAATACATTGGATTTCACCTCTTGATAGTGCCGGTTTAAATATGTTTGAAGCGTCTAACGATCCTGAACTATTCCCTGCTCCAACTATTGTGTGAATTTCATCAATAAATAAAATAATATTTGGTGAGTTTTGTAATTCCTCAATAATAACTTTCATTCTTTCTTCAAACTGACCACGGTATTTTGTTCCTGCAACCAAAGAATTCATATCTAAAGATACGATTCTTTTATCCATAAGGTTTTTTGGACATTCTCCATCGTGAATCATCATCGCAAGACCCTCAACGATCGCAGTTTTACCCGCTCCTGGTTCTCCAATAATAATCGGGTTATTTTTTTTCCTACGAGAAAGAATCTGAGCAATTCTCAATATTTCCTTCTTTCTTCCAATTACAGGATCAAGTTTCCCGTCTTGTGCTAACTTATTTAAATCTTTACTGAAATTATCCAAAACAGGTGTTGTGCTGTCGGGTTTCTTTTTTGATTTGTCGTTTCCTTCATCCATAAATTCTAACATAACTTTTTTTTTCAAATTATAGAAATAACTTTTTATAAAGTCCATAACTGAACACTTGTCAGGTTTTTTATTTGTTATATGACAAATTGTCAGTATATTTATTTTTTCTAAAAATGGCACACTATTGGTGTTCAATGGCGAAAAAATAAACTTAAAAACAAAATGTATTAAAAAAATGGGAAAAATTATTGGGATAGATTTAGGAACTACTAATTCTTGCGTGGCAGTAATGGAAGGTCGCGAACCTGTGGTAATCACAAACAGCGAAGGTAAAAGGACAACACCATCTGTTGTTGGATTTATTAAAGATGGGGAAAGAAAGATTGGAGATCCTGCAAAACGTCAGGCCGTAACAAATCCAAATAAAACGATCTACTCAATTAAAAGATTTATGGGTAGTAAGTTTGAGGAAACTAAAAGTGAAATATCAAAAGTTCCTTATGAAATTATAAATGAAAATCAAACACCAAAAGTTAAAATTGATGATAGAAGTTTTTCTCCACAAGAAATTTCAGCGGCAATTCTTCAAAAAATGAAACAAACCGCCGAAGACTACTTGGGTGAAAAGGTTACTGATGCTGTAATTACGGTTCCTGCTTACTTTAACGACGCACAAAGACAAGCGACAAAAGAGGCCGGTGAAATTGCAGGTCTAAATGTTAAAAGAATTATTAATGAACCAACGGCAGCGGCTTTGGCGTATGGTTTGGATAAAATGTCAAGAGACATGAAAATTGTGGTATTTGACTGCGGTGGTGGAACACATGACGTATCTGTATTGGAACTTGGTGATGGTGTATTTGAAGTATTATCTACAGATGGTGATACTCATTTAGGTGGTGATGACTTCGATCAAGTGATTATTGATTTTTTAGCGTCTGAATTTAAACAAAATACAGGAATTGACGCAACAAAAGATCCAATGGCTCTTCAAAGACTTAAAGAAGCCGGTGAAAAGGCCAAAATCGAATTATCTTCATCTCCACAAACAGAGGTTAATCTTCCATATTTATCGGCAGACTCATCAGGTCCTAAACACCTTGTTGTGACAATTACAAAATCAAAATTCGATCAACTAACAGAAGACTTGGTAAAAAGAACAATTAAACCGTGTGAATCTGCTTTAAAAAATGCTGGTTTAAAACCAAGTGATATTGATGAGATTATTTTGGTGGGTGGATCAACACGAATTCCCGCCATTCAAGAGGCCGTTAAAAAATTCTTCGGTAAAGATCCGTCAAAAGGGGTGAATCCTGATGAAGTAGTTGCTTTAGGTGCTGCAATTCAAGGTGGTGTTTTGGGTGGTGATGTTACTGATGTATTATTATTAGATGTTACACCACTTTCTTTAGGTATTGAAACTATGGGGGGAGTATTCACCAAACTAATTAGTGCAAATACAACAATCCCAACAAAAAAATCTGAAGTATTTTCAACCGCATCCGACAATCAACCTACAGTTGAAATTCATGTTCTTCAGGGTGAAAGATCAATGGCGAAGGATAATAAAACAATTGGAAAGTTTAACTTGGATGGTATTCCACCGGCAAGAAGGGGAACTCCACAGATTGAGGTTATTTTTGATATTGATGCTAATGGTATTATTAATGTTTCGGCCGTAGATAAGGCAACAAACAAACAACAATCAATCAGAATCGAATCGTCATCAGGTTTATCAAAAGAAGAAATTCAAAGAATGAAAGAAGAAGCCGAAATGAACGCTGAAGCCGACAAAAAATTAAAAGAAGATGCTGACACATTAAATTCTGCGGATTCATTAATTTTCCAAGTTGAAAAATCTTTAACAGATTTGGAAGATAAAATTACTGAAGATGAGAAACAAAACATAACTTCCAAAATTGATAAGTTAAAGGTTGCACATAGTAATAAAAATATAGATGACGTGAAAAAATTTACAGATGAACTCAATTCTGAATTTCAATCAATTAGTCAAAAATTATACAGCATGTCAAATGAAACAAGTTCCGATGAAGAAGTGACAAATGTGGAGTTTGAGGAAGTAAAATAAAAGTAATTTTTACCAAAATCACCGAGAAATCGGTGATTTTTTTTTTTAAGTATATTTATTAAATAAAAAGTATGAAAAGAATTATAAAATTAACAGAATCAGATTTAGCTCGTATCGTAAGAAGAGTTATTAGTGAGCAACAAGCTTATACTATTATACCAATAACCATAGACATACCAGCGCAAAAAGACGAAGAGGGTGTTTTAAAAGCCATTCCAAATGCTAGATTAACATTTCAAATTATCAACCAAAAAGGGACAGATGGGAGTATGACTGATGACCTTGACACAGTTTCGCAAGTTCATTGGGATAGTGGCACTGCAAAAGCAGTGTCAAAAAAAGATGATAAGGGAAACATTATTGGATCTTTTGTGCCTGATGAATCGGGATTAAAAGTATTATCAAGATTAGTTGGTAAAAAAGATATGACCGGTACTTCAGGTATTAAAGTAACAATACAACCACAAAATCGACTCATTCCTGCACCAGCAACGGTTAGGTTTAAAGAGCGACCAATTCAAAAATAAAACAAAAATCACAAATTATGAAATCCACCTCTTTGGTGGATTTTTTTTCGTATATTTATAGTTATGAAAGCTTGGAAAAAATTTGCGGATAGTTTGGAATTGACAAAGGACTTAGAAGAAATTTATTTTGAAATGAGAAAAATTTTTCAAAGAGAAGGTTGGACACAAGAGGAGTTATATAGTCCGAGATACTTTCCACGAGATTTATTAAAATTACATTCTAAATTCGATCCTAAAGTATCTGAGATTATACAAACAATTAGAGATTATGGTTTTGATGTTGATAAAAGTGAGGTTAATAAATATATTATAAATAAACTCAGTCATATAGATGACATAACCCCATTAAAAGATTCAGATGGCGATAACTAGTGAAATTATAAGTGGGACTACAATTTTAAATGAAGTCCAATCCTCAAATATTGTTAGAACACAATACGATACAATAACAAAAAAAATGATCGCAGAGTTTAAAAACGGTGCAAGATATGAGTATGTGGATATTCCACATGAAAAATATACTCAATTTAGAATGGCACAATCACAAGGAAATTACTTCAATTTAAACATTTCAAAGATACATAAATACACAAAACTAATCTGATTGGGTATTTATATATATGGAATACAAAAACATTCTAAAGTCTTTCGAACAACAAGACGAGTTAAATCCCAAAATATGGAATAAAGAGAAAACTTTTTATTCTATGAAACCTGAGGTTAGAGAACGTTTATTAGAAATTGCAAATCAATTTTTAGATTTTATTGGTGTTGAAATTTTGGTGACAGATATTGTTTTAACAGGTTCTTTGGCAAACTACAACTGGTCAAAATATTCTGACTTTGATATTCACATTATAGTAAATTATAATCAATTTCCCACTTCAAATGTGGAATTATATAAAGAGTTATTTAACTTGAAAAAAGTGTTATTTAACAATAATCACGATATAACTCTTTTTGGTTATGAAACCGAACTTTATGTTGAGGGTGAGGAAGATGCCCATTTCTCTACTGGAGTCTATTCATTACTTTATGATGATTGGCAAAACAAACCTAAAAAAGAAGATGTCAAAATAGACAAACCTACCGTTGAAAGGAAGGCAAAACAATGGATGGAAATAATTGATAGTGTATTAGAAAACATCAAAGATGAAGATGTGGATGTTGCCAAATCTTTAATTGAAAAATATAAAGAGAAGTTAAGGAAATTTAGAACGTGTGGACTTCAAAAAAACGGAGAATATTCTTCGGAAAATTTGGTATTTAAAATATTGAGAAGAAATGGTTATTTAGAAAAACTACGAAACTCTTCTAACGAAATTTTAGATAAAAAACTATCAATGAAACAATAAATAGATCTAAATCAAAATAATTTAATATTTTGATATATTTATTAAGAAAAAATAATTTCTATTAAAATAAAAAAACATGGGAGGAATAAAACCTATTGGAAGTGAAAGACTTGAGGGGATGGATAAACTTAGACGAATCATGGAAATTGCTCGTTATAAAGAAAATATCCCTCAACAAGTAAATGAAACTAAATCCACAGAATATAGTATCAACTTGGCTGACGGTAATGTTTATCGTATTGAAAAAGAAAGACAAGGTTATATAATCAAATTGGCGATTAATGAATCTGAGTCTGAATATATTGAACCTATGAAGGCAAGAAGATATTATAACGCATACTCACAAGCTCTTAAACGATTGAACTTGATGACCAAAGAAATCAACGTTCTACACGAAAATGAAGAAGGAACCTCGCTAATTGGCGAGCAAAAAAAAAAGTTCGTTCTAAAGACTAAAAAAAAGAAAGAATCTGATGAAGGTGGGGACACTACACCCCCTCCTCCACCTGCCGATATGGGAGCAACACCTCCTCCACCTGCCGATATGGGAGCAACACCTCCTCCACCGGCAGACATGGGTGCTGGAGCACCTCCACCGGCAGACATGGGTGCTGGAGCACCTCCTGAAATGGGTGGTGAAATGCCAACTGATATGGGTGGTGAAGAAAGTGGTGAAATGCCAACCGAAATGCCAACTGAAATGCCAACTGAAATAGAATCTGAAGAAGAAATTGATGTTGAGGAAAAACCAAAAGAAAAAAAAGTTTCAGATTTAAAACGAATTCAAATTTTGGTTGGAAAATTGGCACAAAAAATTAGATCCTACGAGGAAGAAAAGGATCTCTCAAACAAAGAAATCAAGTATATTATCAACTCTATATTATCGGCAATTGATGTGGATGCCTTAGATGAAGATGACGTTGAGCAAATAATTTCTAAATTGGAAGGGTCAGAAGAAGAAGGTGAGGAAGAGGTTTCATTTGAAGAAGAAGATACTGAAGTTGAACCTGGCGTCTCTCCTGAACCACCACAAGAACCTGAAATGACCGAAGGTTACCCAAAATTTGTTGATGCGTTTAATGATTATATGGGTGGAGCCTTGGCTTCTGGTATGTCAAAAAAATTACAACACGAGGATATTTCAGAATTTGATGATGACGAATATGGTCGTGAAAGAAGAAAAGGAAGAAAACATTATCCAAACGTCGATAGATTTGAACACGGAACATTTGCAGAATCAAAGGTGGATAAGTTATTATCGAAGTATTTTATATTTACTGAATCCGAAGTAAAAAATTATGGGTTAAAAAAAGAAAGAAAAACAAATGAGACTTACAAATTAAACAAACAAAATATTGTAAGATTATCTGAATCTACCGAACAATTAAATACCGCATTAGATTATATTAGAGAAAACCCAAGAGTGAAACTTATGGGTCTATCAACAAAAGGTAATTTGATTTTTAAAGAAGGTATCAACGAAGTAAAAATAACTAAATCGGGTAAATTGATATGAATTATTTAGTTTATATAAATGGACTTGGACCCAACTATAAGGGTGATAATATTTATGAATTTATATTTTCTGATACGTTAGAAGTTTTTGGTGAAAATTGGGAATCAAAACCTGCTAATGGTTATCCATCACCTCCCGATTTAGAATATATTAAAAAAGTTGGAACCTTAATTAATGAGAAAGTTGAGTTTGACTTGGTTCAAGACTCTGATGTATTTTCGGTGATCGATTCCATGGATGGAGTAATTGCATTAGGGTGGGAAAAAGAAGACAACGAAAAAGATTTTTCAATAATTAAAAGATTGGTTTTTCATTTCGGAGAAAACGAAAATAGTGTTAAAGACAAACTATATGAAAGAGATATAGTATTACAATTTGAAAAAGAAGTTGTTTATGAAAAATAATAAAAAAATTAATTTTCTTATTGAAAGTGGGGTGTCCAAAAACACCATTTCAAAAATGAATGAAAATCAAATAAACCTTATGGTTGAAAGATTTAAAAAGTTAAAAAAACAGGAAAATAAAGAAGCGGTTGTCAAGACCACAATTCCTCCTGGTGAAAAAATTACTGCCGATTTAGCAGACGTTCAAAAAACAGGTATTAGTGTTGATGGGACAAATATATCAATGCAAGGTGGTAAAGTTGTTATTAGAAAAGGTGGTGAAAAAACAGAAGAAATAACGGAAGGTGATGTTGATAATGTTTCGTCAGCAAACGCTCAAGGTGATGTTGAGTTACAAAAATATACAGGTCAAGAAGCCCCACATATGGCAAGTGATATGGCCCCCGATGGTATGGATGACGATTCAGATACTGATAGATCTGATATGGGTATGTCAGAATCTACATTAAACGAAAAGTTCGAATCTAAGGCTCAACAAGGTTTATTTTGGGCACGATGTAATAAGTGTTCTTCAAAAGATTGTAAGTGGTGTAAAATGGCAAAAGAATTTTCTGACTCAACGTCAAAAAAACAATACAAGACCATGCCGGAAAAAAAACACCCCGAAAAAACGGTAAAATACAAAAAGAAAAAAACAAACGAGGAAACACAAAAATTTCTTGAAAATCAAATATTAAAAATGTTGGAGGAAGAAAAAAGAAAACAAACGAAAAAAAAGAAATCTGAAAATATGATTTTAAAAAACCCAAAAAAAGTAACGATGTTTTCCGACGAAGCCCCAATGCAATTACCATTAGGTAAAATGTTCTCTATTGGTTTTAAGTAATCTTTACAACAAAAGTCCTGAAATGATATTTATATCATATGGGTTTAACTAAAGAACAAGTAATGATCGAATATGTGAAGTGTCTTCAAGATACCCCATATGCTCTTCGAACATACTTACAAACATACGACAATACGGTTTCTAAATACGTTCCTTTGGAATTGTTTCCAGATCAAATTTCACTTCTAAAAGACTATGAGGATTACGAAGAAAATATTGCCTTGAAATATAGACAAGCTGGAGTTTCTACCGTAACCGCAGCTTGGATTTCAAAAAGATTGGTATTTGCCAAGAAAAATCAACCTGAAAAAATATTGATTATTGCCAACAAACTTGATACGTCAATGGAAATGGCAAATAAAATTAGAGCATTTGTTGATCAATGGCCATCTTGGGTTGGCGCTGGTTTTGCTGCCGAAAAAAATTCACAAAGACATTACAAACTAACAAATGGGTCCGAAGTTAAGGCGGTTGCAACATCAAAAGATGCACTTCGTGGATTTACACCAACTATTCTTGTATTCGATGAGGCGGCGTTTATTGAGGCCGATAGTGATTTCTGGGCTGCCTGTATGGCGTCCTTATCTACGGGTGGTAAGGTAATCGTGGTTTCTACTCCTAACGGATACGACCCAATTTATTATGAAATATATGATCAGTCATTAAAGGGAATGAACAATTTCAAAATCTCTGAAATGTTTTGGTATAGAGACCCAAGATATGCAAAAGATCTTTATTTAGTTCCCACCGATGATTTGATACATTACCTTTTAAATAAAGAAGAATTTGATGATTCAAAAAATGTTTCTTTTGCACATGTCGATCCATATGAGAGAGATTATCAAGAATTACAAATGTTTTTTAATCAAGGATATAAACCATGTTCATCTTGGTATGAAAAAATGGTTAAAAAACTTAAATACGATAAAAGAAAAATTAATCAGGAGTTAAATTGTGAGTTTCTTGGGTCGGGAGATAATGTTTTTGATAACAAACAACTTGAAGATATTAAAAATAACTCGTTAATGGATGCCCCTTCTAAATTAATGGGTAACGCTTTATGGATATGGAAAGAACCGATAGAAGGTCATAAATACATTATGGGGGTCGACGTTTCTCGTGGGGATAGTGAAGACTTTTCATCAATTCAAGTTATCGATTTTGATGAGAGAGAACAAGTTTTAGAATATGTTGGAAAAATACCTCCTGATACTTTGGCTGAGGTTGCTTATAAGTGGGGAATGATGTATAACGCCTTTGTGGTTGTCGATATTACCGGAGGTATGGGTATAACAACGGTTAGAAAAATGCAAGAACTTGGATACAAAAGTTTATATGTTGATGGGATTGATCCGTTTAATGTGTGGGCGGTAAATAAAACTTCTGCAGAAAAAATTCCTGGCATAAACTTTAATAATAAACGAGTTCAAATAATTGCCGCTTTTGAGGAGTGGGTTAGACACAAATTTAAAATAAGAAGTATTCGTTTGTATAACGAGATGAATACTTTCGTATATATCAACGGAAGACCAGACCATCAAAAAGGACAGCATGATGACCTTATTATGGGTATATCTATGGCAATTTATATTGCAGAATCTTCCTTTTCTAAATTAGAAAAGGCGACTGAACAAGCAAAAATTATGATCGATTCATGGGCAATTGTAAATAACGAATCAGTTAAAAAGGAAACACATTTTGACCCCATGATTCCAAATCAAAACTTTTTGAATGAAAGGTCATCAATAAACAATAATGGTGCATCAAAGGACGACTATCAAAAATACGGATGGTTATTTGGTGGTATAATAAGATAAAAAAATGGGATTAGATTTTAGAAAAACTTCAGGACGAATTGCTAATGGGTCAAAACTTGTTGTGCCAGGACAAATCACTACAGGACAAAAGGTATTTCAACCTACGTTTCAATACAAAAAATCTGCCCCAAGAGATATCGTTTTATTAGAACAAATATTACCATTTTTAACACCAGACCCAACTCCAACACCAACTATAACACCGACTAAAACCCCAACACCTACACCAAGTGTGACATCAACAATAACTCCTACCCCAACTATAACT
>Ga0207939_1000259_pt1 | contig 17503 bp, 20 predicted proteins | sample LakMenEpi02Jun12_FD_150663 | JGI IMG/M metagenome (GOLD analysis project Ga0207939, IMG submission 150663) | Freshwater microbial communities from Lake Mendota, WI - 02JUN2012 deep hole epilimnion (SPAdes) | ecosystem: Environmental > Aquatic > Freshwater > Lentic | place: Lake Mendota, Madison... | reverse complement strand
GGGGCAATGTTATTTTTTGGATATGATCCAAAAACTGAAAACTTGGAATTTTGGGACACTTTTCCATTAGTGATACTATTACATAAAGAAGCCGATTCATTCCTTGGACTAAATCTGCACTATCTTCGACCTAATGTTAGAGCAGATTTTTTAAATTCTATGTTGAGGTTAGTCGATAATCCGAACTACACAAAAACCCCAAATGCAATCTTCAAAGCCACATATCCAATGCTAAAGGGGGTATCTAAACTAAAACCCTTTAAGGCTGCGATCAAAAGATACTTAGTTAGTTCTGTAGTCACCAAAATTAATATAATCCCGTCAAATGAGTGGAAGTATGCTACATTCATGCCTCTTGAGAAATTTCAGGGAGCAACCCGTGAAAAAGTTTGGGTGTGGGCTGATAAATACATTAAGTAAAAATGACAAAATTTGTAGACAATTTCATTGCAAATATGCGAGGAAAGGGATTTGCGAGGGCAAATCGCTATCTAGTTCTAATTCAACCTAATCCATATGTCGCATCTCAAATTGGAATTCCATCAAATACTATAACACAAAGACTTGCAATGACATGCGCTTCTGTGTCTCAACCGTCTAAATCATTTACAACTCACGAGATGTCTGTAACTCAACCAGTCAGGCTTATTCCATATGGAATCAATACTAATAATACCGCTGGCGTTTCAATTGAGTTTTATGTTTTGGGCGATATGTTTGAAAAAAACCTGTTTCAATTGTGGCAAAATATCATAATCGATCCAATAACAAAACAACAATCATATTACAATGATTATGCTAAAGGATCTTCAATAATCATCGCACAAATACCAAACATAGTTTCTTCGTTTGAGGGAAGTCTGAAAGCCATAGTTGAATTGGAACAAATCGCCGGAATAAAGTTGTCTGAAATATATCCTTACAATTTCACTGTAAATGGTGGGTCACAAAACTATGCATCTGCAAACGAACCATTGAAAGTAAAAGTTGATTTCATGTTTCGTGAAATCAATCTAATAAAAGAACCAAAACCATTTGACACTAACAGTGGAATTCGTCTTGTTGATGATAATGGAAACGACAGAGAACAAGTAAGGTCTGTGGCAGAAAATATAATTGCAAGACTCGGTTCGCCAAGACAGACCACAATCGAAGAAGCACAACTAGACTTCGAAGAAAACCAAAGAAAACAAGCACAAATGCACCTTGAAAGATCCGTGCTACAACGAGGTGTTACATTCATAACACAGGCTCAAGGTTTACTAGGATCACTTTGACAGAAATAGGAGATTGAAATGAGTACATTATCAAATTTAATACCAACAACGCCATCGTATGAAATAACGCTTCCCAGTGATGGAAGTAAAATAGAATTCAGACCATTTTTAGTTAAAGAAGAAAAAATTCTTCTTATAGCATCAGAATCTAAAAATGAGAAGGAAATGGTCCGTGCAATACAAGATGTCGTATCTGCTTGTACATTTGGGAAATTGAATATGTCCAGTGCCCCAATGGTGGATATTGAATATCTCTTCCTAAAAATCCGTTCAAAGTCAGTAGGGGAAAGTGCAAAACCGACTCTGAAATGTAAGAAATGTAGCAAACTGAACACCTTAGAAATAAATCTAGACACCATTGAGGCAGAAAAAAGTCCCGAACACAATAAAAAAATAGAAATATCGAAAAATGTAATAATTGAGATGAGATATCCTAAATTTAGTGATGTTGAGTTGATACAAAATGTCAATACGGATGCCGAAAAACTCGTAAACATGATGGCGGTTTGCATCGAAAAAATCTACACACCCGAAAACACATTCAACACAAAAGAACTGTCTACAAAAGAAGTCATAGAATTCATCGACAATCTAACACAAGTTCAATTTAGAATGTTAACAAAATTCTTCGAAACAATGCCCCAAGTAACAAAAAAGGTAGACTACAAATGCAAACATTGTGGGAGTGATGAGTCAATTACTCTGCGAGGTGCTCAGGATTTTTTCTCATAACGACCTCTCATGATAGCCTGTTAAATTTCTTTGAAACTAATTTCGCAATGATGCAACACCACAAGTACTCATTAGCCGAAATTGAAAACATGATTCCGTGGGAGCGTCGAATATACATCGAATTACTAATACAGCACTTGAAGGAAGAGAAAGAGAAAATGGAAGCCGAAAGAATGAACAGAAATAGTTAAAGGTTAGAAAAACATGCCCGACCCAGGTGAATTTAATCCCAACAATAGAATAGCGCCAGGTAGCGACTCGACTGAAAGATCTCAGCCGGATTTTTCTCTTTTCAGTTCTCAACTAGAACTACAAAAAGAACAAACTGAAATACTGAAAAAGATATCAGATCAGTTACTAAACAACCAAAGGCTTGTTGAAGAGTCTTTGGAAAAGGCGAATGGATCTATTGAAGCAATTCAAAAGATCGAAGCAGAAAAAGATAAGTTTAATACAGAGGTATTCTCAAGGATATCTGAAACTGAAAACAAATTAATACAGAACCAAAGATATGTATCGGATGCAGTTTCATCTTTCGGTCCTCAGGATGTAGCATCAGAATTCAAGAGATTTGCTTCCTCATTTAATTCCGATTTTAGAGAACTCAGAGATCAAAATAATGTGCAGAGAGCATTTAACGATGAAATCCTATCTGTTTCTGCAACTAAAGATATGGGGTCTATAGACTCAAATCAACTGTCGGAGGTGATGAGTAAAACAAATATCAGTCTTGACAGTCTGGTTACAGTCAATAAAGCATTAATAGATGAGATGTCAAGTAGAGGCATTGATACTGAAGATGCCGAATCCTTTGACAAATTCAAAAACGAAAAAGTTGTTGACAGCGAATTCTTCGGAAAAATTGCATCAATTCTTGAAGGAGAAGGTGCCCCTGAAGAACAAGTGGGAGTATTCAAAAATATAGAATCTCGTCTGATAGAACAAAGTGATGTGATGAAAGATGATCGGAGAATGCAACTTGAAAAAGAAGGTGAGAATGAAGAATTACCCGACTGGTTCAAACAAGTTGATCCTGATATAGAAACGATGACTGAAAGTCTTGACGAAATTCAATCAAATACTGAACCATCTAGTCTAGGATTTCTGATTAAAACAATAGTTGCGACAGTAGTTGCTCTTGGTACTGTGGGTGGAATTCTCTACTTGCTATTAACTAAAGGTGTGGAATTTGCTAAAAATAAATTCGTTGATTATGTAAAATCATTTTTCACCCGTGCGGTCATATCGATGGGCGAGTTTGCAGCGGATTTTGGAAGATCAATTCGTGCGCTCGGTTTACCCGAAAAATTTAAAAATATAGGACTAGTCGTTGAATCTTGGTTCGGATCTATATTTGGATCAGAAGGGCAATTGGTGTCAATTTGGAATAGTTTTAAAGATTTTATAGGCGACTTTGGCGACTTTGAAGACCTTAAAGATATGTTCAAAGGAGAAGGATTCGTTGGAAAAGTCGCCAAAGGAATAATAGATGGTTTGAGGGGAATTAGTAAAGACAGCAGAATAATTAAATTTATCACAGGGCTTTTCGAAGGTGAAGGTATGGTTGGAAGTATCTTCGCTAAGATAGGCAATATTTTTAAACCAATATTGAAGCCTATAAGTACAGTTGGTTCATTCTTAGGGAGAATCGGATCATTCTTTGGTACTATTTACAAAGTAGTATCTCCAATATTAGGAACAATATTCAGAGTAGTATCAAAAATTGCATTGCCTCTAACTATAGTGATTGGAATTATCGATGGAATCGTTGGAGCATTTAAGGGATACTCAAAAGACGGAATAAAAGGTGCTATCGTAGGAGCGATAGCATCAATTATAGAGGGATTCACCGGAATATTGAAATTTTTTGGAATCAATTTAGATTTTGAAACCATCTACGATTACATCATGAGTTGGGTAAATGATTTCTGGGGAACATTAAAAAAACATCTAAGCGGAATTTGGAACTTTATCGTTGGAATATTTACAAAAGTTGGAAGTTGGATATGGGCAGCGATTAAATGGTATTGGAATTTTTTCTTAGAATACAACCCCATATCTTTATTGTATAAAACACTAAAATGGGTTGGTACAAAAATCTATAACTTATTGACCGGCAAGCAAGGAATAGGGGATATAATCGATGAGGTCAAAAACTTTTTCAAATCTATACTCGATGGGCTTCTAGGTTTAGCACAAGCGATTTATGATTTTATAACCGGACAGTCTGTTGAGGAGATTGCTAAGACGACCGAAACAGACGCAGAAACTTTAGCAGAAACCTATGAAAAGGGTGAAAGTGATGCTGGTTGGGTAGCAAAAAAGACCGCTTTAAATTTTTTCGGAATGGGCGATTCATCTGTATCGTTAGCAGCGGATCCAGAAACAACAGCATTATTAGCAAAAATGAAAGGGGAGAGAACTGAAGACGCTGCTGATATTAATAAAACACATCCCGATGCAAATAAACCAAAACCCGAATCAGTAATTCAATCTCCCGCTGACGAAGGGGTAGGTTCTATGATGTCGGGTTTAATGGGAGATTTATCTTCAGCAATGGAGGGTATACCGGAAAATATTGGAGAGTCTATTGGTAATATTTCAACAAATAATTTCAACATGCCGCAAATTAATCGACCAGCAGAACCAACTATAATCGCACCACAGTCTTCAAGAAATACAGAACCAACTATACGAATTATGCAGTATAGTGCACAGCCTGCCTTCTAAAAGAAACAACCCCCTTTCGGGGGCTGTCGGACCAAAGATGCGATCTTTGGTGGGGTTATGAGTATTTATCACTCATCATCTTCCGCTAACTTACGGAAGTATGAAAGTGCCTCAGATTCATCATCGTCATCAACAACACTCTTTGCAGTAGTCTTCTTGGAAGACGATTCGGCAATCTGATTAGCCTTCCCCATCTTAGTACGGAAGTCCTCTGGCTCGGAATCTTCTGCCTTTACAGATGCGGCAGAAGATGCCTTCGAAACCTGTGTAAATCTTGCCGAGAGATCTTCATAAGATTTGAACTGATCTTCCGCAACAAACTCCTTAAGAGCATATTCCTTCTTCCACAATACTTCCAACTTAGAATCGTCGCCCTCAAAGAGTGGTGCAGGAGCAGAGAAGCCGCTCTTTTCATAGGAAACATACCCTGAATCCATATGTGCTTTCAACTTAAAGTTGGCTCCCTTCCAAAAATCAAAAGGATTAAACTTAGGCTCATCGGGATCGGAAGGATTCATGGCTTCCTGCAACTTATCAAAGATCTTCTTACCATACTTAAAAAGAAAGACCTTTCCTTCGTTGTCACGATTTGCGGGATCGGAAACCACAAGAATGTTGCTGATATAAGATAACTTGCGTTTACGATCACGGGCAATCTTCTTGTTGGATTCGATGCCGCTGTTCCAAAGTTCATTGTTTGCCTCGCAAACAGGACATTTGCGGCCAAGTGTCGTTGGACAGTTTTCAATGAACCATCCCCCCTTGCCTTGGAATCCGTGACTAAAAACCCGAATCATGGGAATCTCTTCGCCATCGGCTGCCGGGAGAAAACGAATCACAGCCATACCATTTCCACCCTTGTCTCGCTCAAGCGACCAGAAGCGTTCATCCTTTTGATAGCCACCTTCCTTGCCGCCCTGCTTTTCCATTTCCTTCTGTAGTTTATCAATACCGGTTTGAGCATTTTTCTTCAAATTAGCGAATGACATTGTATCTCCTTGTATTTTAAGTGTAGCGATGTGTTTGAATTGTAACTACGATATCACATTAGTCAAGAGGTAACTTCGTGGTTTTTCTTTTTCCACGAACCATATTCAACGATTCAAATTCACTCTTGAGTTTTTCACGGATAGGTTTTGAGAGCAACTTTGCAGCCGACTCAGGCTCAATACCATACTTTTCACATAAATCCATAACTGACTCCATATAATCACCCTTTCTTGATCTAGCAAGTTCCTCAACCTCCCTTGAGAAGTCGTGGTTAATATTCATAATTGATCCCATTCAGTATCTCCTTCTCCCTTTAAGTTTTCATTTATTGGCATGGTTTCAATGGTTTGAGTCCATCGAAAAATTGCTCTTTCAAATTCTTCTTGTGTCAGTAAAAGACCAAGTTGTTCACCCTTTTCGGTCATGAAACGGACACAATGATACTTTTCAATTTTTGCTGGCGGCAACACTTCATCCGAACTGAATAGTCGCTTGATGAATTTCATTTGCTATCTCCTGTACTTCTCTGAATGAGTATTTATCCCAATAAGTCTTGATTGTGCCAAACATGGACTTCTTATAATTCGAAGGCGATTCAACGAATTCCTGTAATGTTCCATCGTCAGTAACAATCAAAATGACCACTCTCTCAATCAAATCCTCTTTCTCATGAGATTGATTCCACATATATGCATATGCAGTTGTCTGATGAAAATAATTAAGAATCTGATCTTTAGTCTTATCTTTGCCTGCTGTTTTAAAATCAACTACAGCCAACTTACCATCGTATTCTGCAATACAATCTACTCTTCCTGCAAGAAGAATATTGTCTGACCACATTGGAATTTCGATTGCTCGGATGCTAGTAATTTTATCTAGACAAGGCTTCAGTAAATCAAACTTCATCCTATCAAATGGATCTTTTGGTACTATTTTCTCACCAAGATAATCTTCCATCACCTGATGTAGACGATTGCCTCTTGCTAATGCTTTTTTTGAAATGGCAAGATTTTGCGGATTTTTCCTCCACTCTCGCCAAAAGTCTTCCATTTCATGATTGACAACTGTGGTAACCGATGGATACCAACGAAAAGTTGTTGGGGATTGATAGTATCTACCTTTACCCTCTAATTCGACAGATTTCAACTTCATTGCTTAATAGTCACGCATTTTATGCCGTGGGTGTGCTTTCTTTATTTTAGATAAAACTTCCCTGAAACCGTTATCCACCTTGCCTACGCTGCCAACCCGAATAGGGTCGCAAGCAGATGGAGCCTCTTTAATGATCTGTTCTACTTTCTTCTGACCACATTTTTCACAAGGCTTTTTGGTTGGCTTCTTGCGATCATCAATACGAAGCATCTCTTCGAATTCATGGTTGCAAGCCCTACAGATGTAGTCATAGAATGGCATAGTACTAGTTGTATTTAGTCAACATCTGAATCGGAATTTGATGGACTTCCCTTAGCCGTCGTAATCGGTTGAACATCGCTACTCTTAACCCAAAAGAATTCCGGCCCCCACTCTCGGGAATAAGTGCTAACGAAATACTGCGTCCCCCAAACAGGATCTTCTTCGACCTTGCGAACGGTCGCAACCTTATCCAGCGAGTTAACATAAACCTTCTGAGGAACAACGCCCTGATGATTCTTAGACATTTTCTATCCTATTTTCTATCTTGAAACTTTACGGCATCCCAACATCCAAATTGGGATTTCATGTAATATACACCCATATTTAATCCCTGTCAAGTCTTGACAACTTAAGTTTTGTCTGTATACTATTCGGTATGATCCTTTTGGACATGAACCAAATCACTATTGCTAACTTGATGGCTGAGTCAAAGGGTAAGCCCAATATGGATATTGGTCTTATTCGTCATATGGTAGTCAATAGTATTAGACTTATCAGACTTAGGTTCTCAAGTGAATATGGTGAACCTGTTTTGTGTTATGACTCCCGTGTACGGGCGTGGCGCAAGGATATCTTTCCACAATACAAGGCCAATCGAAAAAAGGTTAGGGAAGAGTCCGATATTAACTGGGATCAGTTATGGGACATTCTGCGTCAGATCAAAAAAGAGTTGAAGGATGTCTTCCCCTATAAACTGATGGAAGTTGATTCGTGTGAAGGTGATGACATCATTGCAGTCCTTTCAAAGAATCTTGAAGGGAAGCATCTGATTGTATCATCAGACCACGACTTCTTCCAACTACAGAGCCTGCCGAATGTGAAACAATGGTGTCCTCGGACGAAAGAATTCATCGTCTGCGAAAATCCTAGAGAGGAACTTATACGCCATATCATGAGGGGAGATAGTGGCGATGGAGTTCCCAATTTCCTATCGGACGATTCTGTTTTTGTCGAAAGTAAACGACAAAAACCTATTTACGAGAAGAAACTTGTCGAATGGATTCAAGTTCCGCTAAATACATTCTGCACAGATGAAATGCTTCGCAACTACGAACGCAACAAGACCATGATCGATTTTTCACGAATTCCGAATAGAATTGAAACCGCAATTATGAGTGAATTCGAAGTCCCTTCTGAAGGCAATCGATCAAAGATATTACCGTATATGATAGAAAACAATATGCGTTTGCTTATCGAACACTTACAGGAGTTTTAAACATGTCAGCGAATTTAACTATTGCAGAGATTCTAATTGATATTAAGAACAAGGCCAAAGGACCGCAAGATATTGTTCGTGGTCTTCAAGCAAATAACACAATAACCATGCGAGAACTGTTGAAATATGCATTCGATGGAACTGCCTGGTATAGAAAGACTCTACCGGATTTCACCGAAGACGGCAGTCCTGATGGATTAGCACCATCTTCTCTTTGGGCGGAAGTTCGAAGACTTTACATTTTCAAAGAAGAATACAACCTTTCCGCTAAACGAAAGGATGAAATCCTGATTCAGATTCTTGAATCCATTTCCAAAAAGGAAACAGAAATGCTCAAGTCTATGTTTGAGGGATCTTTCAAGTATTCATACGGAATCGATAAGGAAATGGTTGAAAAGGCTTTCCCTCAAATCTACACAACAAGATCTATGGCCGTATGATTAGCCCATTTGGCTAAGTAAAACGAGTCAACCACATCCGAAACTGGACTGATACAGTCCTTGGCATTAGGGGTCATCTCTTTCATGAGATCGACCCCTGTGTCTTTAATAAAGTGAGCATGCATGATGTCTTTATTAGAATTGCCTTTACCTGTAGCGAATTTCTTTAAAGATGTTGGTGCGATTGTCTCAAACTTGAAACCCTCACTCCACAGTTTGTGTTTCAACAAGCCGCAATTTTCTGCTATGTGGAAAACTTTACCTTTAGACCCCATGGCATAATCCTCTATCACGATTTTAGCACGAACATCATCAATACAAGCCATCGCCCATTCTGAAATATCATGAAATCTATGCTCTTGAGTTTTCCACAATTCCTTGTGTGGGTCTCCAACGATACTAATCTTACCCATTAAAGTTTGAAATTGATATTCTTTCACATGTCGTGAAGTTGAAGTCAAGTATCTCACAGACCACTCCTCACCATCAAATAAACAGATGGCTGGAGAAGTCATAGAATAATCTATTCCATAAACTCTCATATTATTATGTATTGACATTTCAAGATTTTAGGATACAATTTACGCAATGAATATTGAAAGAATCCGTGAAATGGCCGAAACCGACCTGAAAATGGACGGAACTGAACTTGCAGATGAATCTGTTCGAATTCCTCAACTGCATGGAAAGTATCTTAATATTTTCCACGACGAATCTCTCATATTGAGAAAGTATGAGGCTGATTACAAAATTCTTCGAAGACAGAAATGGGAGTACTATTCGGGCAAGATGTCAAAAGACGAACTTACCGCTTTAGGTTGGGAGCAGTTTGACCACAGAATTCTTCGGCAAGATATGGATGTTTATCTTGATTCAGATGCTGATTTGATCAAGATCCAAACGAAAATTGACATGCAAAAACAAAAAGTTGACTATCTAGATTCTATTCTCAAAGGAATCAACAATCGTCAATGGGTCATTCGCAACGCCATTGAGTGGCGTAAGTTCATGTCTGGTGTAACCTAAATACGAATGAATGAATGTGATAGGTGTTCGTCATGTAAACTCTGCGTTTATCCGTGTCCTTGCAGACAATGGAATCGCATATGAGTTGCAAGACTATTTTACTTATGATGTTCCAGGTGCTAAGTTCACTCCTGCCTTTAAGAACAAGTACTGGGATGGTAAAATCAGGCTATTCAACGCACACTCGGGACTTCTTCCTGCGGGACTAATTGAATATCTTGCCTCTTTCTCGCAGCAGCGTGGGTACACAATGGAAGTGGACTCACTACTAGCAAGTCCCGAAATCAAAATAAATTGCGAAAAGGCCAAAGATTTCATCAGGAGCCTCAAACCCAAAGCAGGAGACCAACCTCTTGATCCACATGACCACCAAGTAGATGCGTTTTGTCACGCTATCAATAAGTCTCGTTGTGTGCTTCTGTCTCCAACTGCTAGTGGTAAGAGTCTAATCATCTATAGTCTATGTCGCTACTATCAAAATGTAATTAATCCGTCGAGAAAGATACTCATAGTTGTTCCCACAATCTCGCTAGTTGCACAGATGTATGCAGACTTTGATGACTATTCAAAAAACTCGGGATGGGAAGTTCACAAAAACTGTCACAAAATTCATGGTGGTGTGGCTAAACTAACAGATCGTCAGATAGTCATCTCCACATGGCAATCTATTTACAAAATGCCCCGTGCTTGGTTTGACAATTTTGAGGTTGTTATAGGCGACGAAGCGCATCTATTCAAGTCGCAATCGCTAACAACTATCATGAACAAGTTGGTTGATTGTCCCTACAGAATTGCTCTTACGGGAACACTCGACGGAACGAAGATCCACAAGTTGTGCATCGAAGGTTTATTTGGACCTGTCAACAAAGTTGTATCCACAAAAGAACTCATGGAGAGGGAACTATTAACGGCGTTGAAGATCGAATGCGTACTGTTCAAATATCCACAAGAGATTCGTGAAGCCTTAAGAGGTCTAGATTATCAACATGAAATTGATTGGATTGTCAACTGTGAAAAACGCAATTTCATGATCTCTAAACTCGCAACATCCGTAAGAGGCAACACTCTTGTTCTGTTTCAGTATGTCGAGAAACACGGTAAGCCTCTATATGAGATGATTCGTAAGATGGCTCCTATTGAAATAGAAAACCGTAAAGTGTTTTTCGTAGCAGGAGAAACTGATGTGGATGACCGTGAGCAAATTCGCCACATTGTAGAAAAAGAAGACAATGCAATTATTGTTGCTTCATATGGGACATTTTCTACAGGGATTAATATCAAGTCTCTGAAAAATTTGATCTTCGCTAGTCCATCCAAGAGTAGGATTCGAATCCTTCAGAGCATCGGTAGACAACTTCGTAAATCAGAAAACAAAGATATCGCAAAGTTATACGATATAGCGGACGATTTACACTGGGAAGATGAAGTAAACTATACCTTCAAACACTTCTTATCCCGAATGAAATTATACGACGAAGAAGGGTTTCCGTACAAAATTGTTAAGTTGCCTGTTTATGGAAAGGACAAACCATGATGTATCCAATCAGGATTGTTCGACTTGTTAGTAACGAAACTTTAATCTGTGGTATAGCCAAAACCAATGCGATTTATCAACTAGAAAGACCCATGTCTATATCATTTGTATCTACAATAGACAAAAGGGGCAAACCAGCAGAACCAATGATGTTACTAAAACCTTGGATGGAATTTTCAAAAGACGAGATGTACATTGTTCCTGAAAAAATGGTAGTTTGCATATCCAATCCATACAATGATGTCCTAAAGGACTATAATGAAGCAAAAATCAGATTTGATCTATTCAATGCAAATGATGATCTTGAAGATGCAAAAGATGATTTTTTCGATGATGAGGATGAAGGCGAAGAACTCGCCTAGTACTTAAGTACTTGATACTTTATATCTTACTTAATAGGGTAATATAGTACTTAAGTACTTTGGTTCCTTGTAACCCAAGGATATGTAGCACACAAAAACAGTTCTTTACATTATAATCCTAAAGATTTTTACAAAAATGAAACTAAAGTCTTTACAAAATGAATATTCAGGTTAAACTACACCCAATAACATGGCTAAAAGAAAAAAAGAAAATCACTATATCGACAATCAAAAGTTCCTAGAGGAACTTATTGAACATAAAAAATTACACACCAAAGCAAAGAAAAATGGAGAAAAGCCTCCAGGTGTGTCCAATTATATTGGACAGTGCTTTTTGGATATCGCACTCAACTTAGCGAAGAAACCCAATTTTGCTAATTACATTTTCAAAGAGGAGATGATATCCGATGGCATTGAAAATTGTATAATGTACACCACAAATTTTGACGAAAAGAAATCAAAGAACCCTTTTGCCTTTTTTACTCAAATAATCTACTATGCCTTTCTTCGTAGAATAATGAAAGAGAAGAAGCAACTATTCGTCAAGATGAAATGCTTTGAGAACTCAGATAAAACGGGAAAGTTCAGAAATAGAATGATGGAAGATAGTAAGTTCTCAGACTCAGAACCTAGAAGCGAAAATCCTTACGCCGATTACTTCTCCCTTAGCGATAACGACATCCAAAATTTCGAAGGAACTTCAGAAAACAAAATAATCAAGAAGAAAAAGCGTAAGAAGAAATCATCCAAAGAAAACCTAGAAGGCTTGATGGAGTGAAATGGGTAAGATAGCAATCATAAACGACACACACTTCGGTGCTCGTAACGACAATCCAATTTTTCTAGAACACTTCATGCAGTTCTTTGAGAAAGTGTTCTTCCCATATATGCGTATGCATGACATACGAAATGTCATTCACTTGGGTGATCTTATGGATCGTCGCAAGTATGTTAATTTTCACACATTGAATGTCGTTCAGAAGAGGTTCATTACTCCTTTGTTGGAATTGGGAATCACTATAGACATCATTCCAGGTAACCACGATGTTTTCTATAAGAACACCAACGAAGTCAACTCCATTCAAGAGTTGTTTTACCATTCGGGCCTTTGCCACAATTGGAATTTCTATTTTGAACCAAGAGTTGTCGAAATCAAGGGACTTCGAATTGGAATGGTTCCTTGGATAACTACAGCAAATGAGAAAGAGTGCCTAGATTTCATTGCAAAGAAAGATGCAAAGATTCTCATGGGCCACTTTGAGTTGTCGGGATACGAAGTGCTTCGTGGTGTTGAACACCATGATGGTATGGATCCTGGTATTCTTTCGGGATACGATGCTGTTTACAGCGGACATTTCCATTGCAGACACAGTAAAGGCAACATCCACTATCTTGGTACACAATATCAGATCACTTTTGGTGACTTGCATGAGCCTAAAGGATTTCATGTAATTGATACTGATACTGGTGAGGTTGAATATATTCAGAATCCAATTCGTCTTTTCACACAGTTTACCTACAACGATGAAGAACATAAAGACTTCTTCGATGGTTCAATTGATTGGAACTATTTCAAAAACACATTTGTCAGACTAGTTATTGAGAAGAAGACGAACCCATTCATGTTGGATCGTGTGATTGATAAATTGAATGAAGAAGGTTCACATTCAATTTCGATATTGGATCAAACTCAATCCAACAAGACTGTTAATACGGTAGAGAAAGTTGATTTGACCAAAGACACATTGAGTTTGATTTGCGAAGAGATTGATAGGACAGAGGGGATTGAAGATCCGACTAGACTAAAGAACATCATTCGTGAACTGTACATGGAGGCGCAGTCTGTATGATTACTTTCAAGAAAATTCGGTGGAAGAACTTTATAAGCACAGGAAATAATTTTACAGAACTATCTCTAACGGATGCATCAACAACCCTAATCAGCGGTGAGAATGGTTCAGGTAAGAGTACTTTGCTCGACGCTTTGACATTTGCTCTTTTCAATAAGCCATACAGAAATATCAACTTACCACAGTTAACTAACTCAGTCAATGAAAAAGATTGTGTTGTTGAATTGGAGTTCTCGGATGAAAAGAATGAATACAAAATCGTTCGTGGGCAGTCACCCAAGATCTTTGAGATTTGGAAAGACGATAAACTCCTAGATCAAGAAGCAAAAGCACGGGACGGGCAAAAGATTCTAGAGGAACAGATTCTCCACATGTCTTATAAGTCTTTTTGTCAGGTAGTTATACTAGGTTCTGCCAATTATATCCCATTCATGCGATTACCCGCAGCAGAGCGTAGAGCGGTCGTAGAGTCGATTCTAGACATCGGAGTGTTCTCCGTGATGAATACCCTTCTCAAGGAAAGAACCAGCCAGATCAAGGAAGAGTCGGTACAGATTGACACTCAGTTGGCTATTGCTAAGGAGAGAGTCAAGAACCAACGAAAGATCATCGAAGACGAAAGAAAAAGAACTCTATCAGATAAAGCGTGGGAAACTCAAGAGGTAGACCGCACAAATGAAGAGATAGAAAAGCATCGAAAAGAAATTGAATCGATGACTAAAACCATTGAAACCATGTTCGAAAGTATATCGGATAAAGATTCAATATCTAAGAAGCGTGAGGAGTGTATTGCTTTGAGAGGCACAATTGAAAAGAAAATTGCATCTCTCAAGAAAGAGGTGCAGTTCTACGAAAGCAATAACAAGTGTCCGACATGCTCACAGTCAATTGATGAAGAGTTTAAGAAGTCAACTGTACAATCAAAGCGCAATAAGTCTGAGAATTTGAATGATGGACTATCAGAACTGATGGTCAAATACAAAGAGGTCGATGACAGACTGAACACCATCACGGATGTCCTTTTAGAAATTTCTTCATTACAATCCCTAATTCATAAAAAGACATCGGACATCGATTCCCTTAATGACTACATTGGAAAAGTTAGGGGTCGTGGGGGGGATACCACAAAGTTGATTCAAGAGGAAAATGAACTTTCTCGACTTGAAACCGAGGAATCAGAGGTTCTTGATTCAAAGCGAGAACTTGTAGAGGACAATCATTACTTGGGCCTTGCGTCTATCCTGCTGAAAGATGGTGGAATCAAGAAAAAAATTATCAAGCATTATATTCCAGTCATCAATAGAACGATCAACAAGTATTTGAGTATGATGAATTTCTTCGTCAACTTTAATCTTGACGATGAATTCAACGAAACCATCAAGTCTCGACATCGTGATGTATTCACATATGCTTCTTTCAGCGAAGGTGAGAAGCGGAAGATCGATCTGGCACTTCTGTTTGCTTGGAGAGCCATGGCAGAGATCAAGAACTCACTCTCCACTAACTTGCTGATTCTAGATGAGGTTTTAGATGGATCGCTAGACGATACATCGACAGAAGCGTTCTTAGAGATCATGAATGGCATGCGTGGTCACAATGTAAATGTTTTTGTCATCAGCCACAAGTCCAAGGAAGTTCTTCAAGATAAGTTTGAGCGGCATGTTCAACTATCCAAGAAGGGCAATTATAGTAAGATGTCGTAAATAGAAAAGGACACCCAAAAGGTGTCCTTCTCAGAAGGACAGATTCTGCGAAATCTGTCCTTATTAGACGGTCAGATTACTCGACCAAAGTCAGTTTCGGTGATGCAACACTCTTGTCAGGAACGATGAGACCGCTGTTCATCGTGTTGTATTCATTGACCAAATCAATCTTGGGAGTGACTTGGAAAGCAACCACCTTAGACGGAACTTCCATGTTTTCCGTTTCCGCATAAGGCATCCAAGGAACTAGAGCGAGTCTACCCTGACCAGCAGGAAGCAGAATGCATGGGTTCTTGAGAACAAGTCCACCATCTTGAGTTTCATCAAGTACCTTAGCAATCACTTCTTCACCCGAAACCATTCTAATTAGTTTAACATTGTCCATGCTATTAATCTCCTGTGTTCTTATTTAGCATCACTTCAAGAACTCTTTTTCATAAATGTGAGGTCCGGGACCATGTTTTGCTTTAAATTTTTTCGATTGTATTGGTTCATTTTCATTTTCTGAATTAGGCAATTTGGGATTGGGATTTTGCATTTCTCCAAAAAGCGGAGAATCTTTTATAACTTGTTTGTTGCATTTGTATAATCCACTGACCCCATTCTCCAAATTAAATTTATCCAATATTTTATAAAATATGTCGGAGGGAGTTCCGAAATAGTAATATTTATTTACTATATCGGATGGATTTGCTCTGTAGTAGATTTTTTGATCAGACAAGAAAGTCCCAATATTGTGATAGTTGTAACTTTGCTCCCAATATGAGCCTAGATCATGATCAAAATTTTCACTTAATTCATGAGTGGACAAACTTGGTTTACTTTGTGTAAATTCACAAGCATAATTTCTTGCGAATGAAATTTCGGAGGTATCTTCAATAACAGATGAAACACTGGATTGTAAAAGGTACGAAAATCCAGAAAAAAATCTTGGCCCACCACGAATAACTTCAAGATATTTTCCAGATGAATCATATAGGTATCCCTTTTTATTACCTATTTGATGTTTAACTCCATAACTAATTGGATTTAGACAAGGATTATCTGTGATGTCTAAAGTAGTTTTAATGTATCCTGTACCACCATAAAATCCAAATATTGTATTATTGCACGAATCTCCTCCGGAAAGAACCTCGGTCGGCAATATTAAGTTTCCACTTGATTGTCTTGGTGAATACAAAGTAAGAACACCATTATCTTTAGAATGCTTATAAACTTTCCATTTAGGCTGTAATTCTGTAAAAGAATCCCCTCCCCCAATTGTTCCATCAAAATTTTGCCAAACTTCCGTCCCTTTAATCCACTCAAAATCTTCACTGTGCCCTGTAACTAAACATGTTAATGCAGCAACTTGTTCATAGTTTTTATTAGCAGAAATAAATTCACTGCCCATAATCATGTCTGTCATAATTGGAATTTTATTTTCGTTGTAAGTAAATAGTGGAGCGGGAATATCCGATGATCCATCAGGTCTTTCACTATTATAATTACTTAAAGAAAAATCTAGTAAAATATCATCAGGTAAAGAACCAGTGGGTATTTTTTTTGTCAATGCAGTCACAGGTTCGTCATCACAAACGAAACACGCATTTCTTTTTGTTTTTTCAGTATCGTAAATGCCTTGTGGTTTATAATGAACTCCGATTTCAACTCCGCTTCTAATTCCTGGTTTGGTTGGTGCGGCACCACAATTTATACCGTATAATCTCCATTTACATTTTGTACCTGAAGATGATTCACCGATCTCATCACAAGACTCTAAAAATCCCTGTGGATATAAATTATCACAGTTTCCTATTCTTGTCATATTAAAAGTTATCATGGAAGATTTTAATGGATTTTGATATGTATTGATTGAAGATGCAACTGCATATCCTTCACCTATAGTGTGGGCAAATATATGGGGTGAAGGCGAACACCTGTTTAAAATAAATCCACGATCAGAATTGTCTAAGAACATTGAAAATTTGTGAGTTTCTGATCTTCTTGTGTCGAGAAATGCAATAGGGGTAACACCATCGGGAAGATCTTCATTTAGTAAGTGTATTGCACACTTCGCATCGAGAATTGCTTTAAAATGGCTTACAATATATTGCCATGTGCATGAATTTTTTGTGTGATCATTTGTGTTGAAATATCCATAAAAAATATTGTTAAGCCCGTATGGGAAAAACTCCCGAATAGCATTGATTGCAGCAGTAGGAAGCCCCGACAAAGAACCTTCTAATGA
>Ga0207939_1000252_pt1 | contig 17870 bp, 9 predicted proteins | sample LakMenEpi02Jun12_FD_150663 | JGI IMG/M metagenome (GOLD analysis project Ga0207939, IMG submission 150663) | Freshwater microbial communities from Lake Mendota, WI - 02JUN2012 deep hole epilimnion (SPAdes) | ecosystem: Environmental > Aquatic > Freshwater > Lentic | place: Lake Mendota, Madison... | reverse complement strand
TCCGTCTTCTCTACCGTCGCGATCAGCGTCGACGATTCCGCTTTCCACCAAGTGGTGGAGCCCACGACCGGACTTGAACCGGTGACCTCGTCATTACCAATGACGTGCTCTGCCAGCTGAGCTACGTGGGCCAGTCCGTTGCGTCCGTTCGTCTCGTTACTCTTCTTTCAATATCTCCAAGTGTGTGGTGGGCAGGAAGGGAATCGAACCCCCACAGTCAAAGACGGCTGATCTACAGTCAGCGGAGCTCACCACCTGCTCAACCTACCCATTGCTGGAGCCGACAACGGGACTCGAACCCGGAACCTGCGGTTTACAAAACCGCTGCTCTACCAATTGAGCTATGTCGGCGCCCACGTCGGGATACCTTGCGGTCCGTCGGTGAGCCGTCAGCATAGAGCCCCCACCCACTCGGGTCAACCCGCGCCGTGCTCAGCCCCCCGTGATGGAGCGGCGCCAGGACTACTAGCTGGCCTCTTCGTCGCCCGCGGGGAGCGGGGAGGCGGCCGAAGTCGGTGGCACGCCTTGTGCCGCGGCGGGGCGCTGTCCGAGGACTTCAAAGAGGAGGATGGAGCCGGCCACGGAGGCGTTCAGGCTCGCCACCTTCCCGACCATGGGGATGCGGACGTAGAGGTCGATCCTGCGGCGAATCGCTGGGGAGAGCCCCTTCCCCTCGCTCCCGATCACGAGGCAGATCGGCCCCCGAAGGTCGGCGCTGCGGTGATCCTGGGCGGCCTCCGCTTCAGCACCCACCACGCGGATCCCTCGCAGGCGGAGGGCGGTGAGCTCGTCGGCGAGGCTCTCCACCCGTGAGACGAGTAGGTGCTCCACGGCACCAGCGCTCGCCTTGATCGCGGCCGGCGAGAGGGGGGCCGAGCCTCGCGTCGCCATGAGGATGCCGTGAACCCCGACCGCCTCGGCGCTGCGGATCAGGCTCCCAAAGTTCTGTGGATCCTCCACCCCATCGAGGGCCAGGATGAAGGGGGGCTCTCCGCGGCTCACCGCTCGCGCCAGGATCTCTTCTGGGGCAACCTCCGGGCGGCGTCGAACCACCAGCGCGATCCCCTGGTGTCCGTCGAACCCTGCGAGCTGGCCGATCAGCGCCCCTTCAACTTCAACAATTGGGATGCGCAGCGTGGTCGCATGGAGGACAACCTGTTGCAACGCGGCGCGACGCTGTGGAACAACGAGGAGTTTGATCGCCTCACGACGAGCCGTGAATGCCTCCTCCACCGGGTGACGCCCCGCGATCAACTCCTGATCGGGGGCGACGAGAGCGAGCGCCTGCATGGGGATGGTGCGCTTAGAGGCCCAGTGGCGCGGGCCGTCGGGGCGTGGGGTCCAACCACGTGCTGGTGGACGCACGCCGAGCCGTGGTGCGGGACGCTGGCCAGGGCGTGCGCCTGGTCGCGGGGGGCGACGCTCTTCATCCATTAGCTGGAACCTGCGATGCGCCAACGCTGACCATCGCGCGAATCTTCAACCAGCACGCCGAGGGCGGCAAGTTCGTCGCGCAGTCGATCCGACGCGGCGAAATCACGCGCGGCTCTCGCGGCCACGCGAGCGGCGAGCAGCTCCTCAGCGCCAACTGGAAGTGTGACGGCTGCGGGGAGGAGGGCGAGCGTCTGATCCAGCGACTGCAGCGTCTCGCGAAGAGCGACCGCACTCGCAGCACTGCACTCCGCATCAAGGTGTCGGTTCCCTTCACGAATGAAATCAAAGAGCGCGGCGAGGGCTTCAGGAACAGCAAGGTCGTTGTTCATTGCCGCGGCGAAGCGTGTCCGCGTGCTCGTTGCAAGTTCTGCAACTTCGGTGATCACTTCTCCGGGCGCATCAGCACCGCGAGCTGCGCGCGCACTCAGCGCAGCATCAAAGGCGTCAAGGCGTTCGATCGCCGCAACTGCGGCGGGGAGTGAATCGGACGTGTAGTTCAGCGACGTTCGGTAGTGCGCGGAGATCAGTGCGAGTCGTAGTGCCCGCGGCTCAACCCCCTCCGCAAGGAGATCGCTGACGCGCGCAATATTGCCGAGCGACTTTGACATCTTGTCACCGCTCACATGGAGGTGTGCGCAGTGCAGCCACGTCCCCACAAAGCGCTTCCCTGTAGCCGCCTCAGACTGCGCAATCTCGTCTTCGTGGTGCGGGAAGACAAGGTCAATGCCGCCCGTATGGAGATCAAAACTCTCACCGAGATAGCGCATGCTCATCGCCGAGCACTCCAGGTGCCAGCCCGGTCGACCCGCACCGATTGACGCCTCCCACGATGGCTCGCCAGGCTTCGCCGCCTTCCAGAGGACGAAGTCGCGCACGTCATCCTTGCTGTACTCGTCCGCCTCCACACGCTCCCCGACCCGCATCGCTTCGGGATCGAGGCGTGCGAGTGTGCCGTAGCTTGGCCATGAGGCGATACGGAAGAAGATGGAGCCGTCCTCCGTCTTGTATGCGTGCCCCTTCTCTAAGAGACGCTCCACGATCGCGATCTGCTCAGGGATGTGCTCGGTGGCGCGGGGCATCACATCTGGTTCAGTCATGCGGAGTGCCTTCATGTCGGACCTGAAGACGCTCTCCCAACGATCGGTGAGGGGGCGAATCTCTACCCCCTCTTTGGCCGCCGCGCGAATGATCTTGTCATCAATATCCGTGAGGTTGACTACCCAGCGCACCGTATGTCCGCTCGCGCGCAACCAGCGGACGAGAAGGTCGGCGAAGAGGAAGCTGCGGAAGTTTCCAATGTGCGCCGGCCCGTAGATGGTGGGGCCACACGAATAGATGCCGATCTGATCAGGGTTGAGTGGCACAAACGGACGTGTGGCGCCAGACAGCGTGTCTCGCAACTGCAGCACAGCCTCCCCCTTCGTCACTTATGCACCTCGCTGCTCGGCGAGCAGGAGCACGGTGCAACGCACCGCGCGACCCGCCCCCTCGTCGCCGATCAGGTTACCTGTGGATGCCTTCACGCTCACGGAGCTCGCCGCGAGGCCGACGAGCGCTGCGATCCGCTCCCCCATCTCTGGGAGCCGGTCGGCGAGTCGCGGACTGCGCGCGGTGATCGTCAGTTCAATCCAGTGCGGGGTGAGCCCTGCGGCCGTCGTGCGCTGCACCACTTCGCGCAGCAGATCGCCACTATCCACTCCGCGCGGAGTTGCGTCGGTAGCGGGGAAGAGGCGGCCGAGATCGCCGAGGTTCGCAGCGCCAAGGAGTGCATCCGCAATTGCGTGAAGCACCACATCGCCATCTGAGTGGCCGGTGAGTGCTGGACTCTCAGGGAAGTGCACGCCGCCGAGACGCAGCTCTCCGCTGGTCCCGACCGGATGCACATCGTCACCGAAGCCGACGCGCAGGGAGGCGAGGCTCGCGCGCGCCCCGAGCGCGTTCGCAATCACAGTAAGGCGACCCCAAACGCTGCTGTCGCCTGAGGAGAGGAGCGCCTCCATCACGGGGAGGTCGCTTGAGTCGGTCAACTTGCGAAGTCGTGCGTCGCCGTCAACGAGGTGCACGGTCACGCCGATTCGCTCCAAGACGCTCGTCTCATCGGTTGGCAGGCTGGCGCTCGCGAGGAGCGTGCCGATCTCACTGATCATGCGATCGAGATGCTGACCAGCAAAGCACTGTGGCGTCTGGACCGCGGCAGCCGTTTCGCGAGGAAGCGACCCCGCCCGCACGCGGTTCGTACCCTCGCCCTGGACCTGCACGATGCTGTCACTCAGCGGGAGTGTTGGAGCTGACGCGTCACTCCCGCATGCAGCGAAGAGTCGGTCAAGTAGTTCGCGAGAGAGTCCAGGGCGTGCCGCGTCATGCACTGCAATCACGTCCGCGCGATCTCCAGGACCTTCACGGAGTGCGGTAAGGCCCGCAAGGACTGATGCGGACCGGCTGTCACCGCCCGTGGCAATCTGCGTCACCTTCGAAGGGATCCAGCTGAGCGATCCGTACGCGTGCACGCGCTCTGCGGCGGTGACGAGCACCACGCGACGAACAGATGGGTGTGCCTGTAACGCGTCGAGCGACCAGCGGAGGAGCGGCGCGCCCGCGACGCTTATGAGCGACTTGTCGGTGCCGCCCATTCGCGTCCCCGAACCTGCCGCAACAAGAACGACATCAACCAGCATCGAGCGCCTCACTGATCGCTTCGCGGAGCGTCGCCACGGCGATCACTTTCAGACCGTCAGGGGCGGGCTCTGGCGTGACGCCACGACGAGGTGCGGGGACGATCGCGCGCGTAAACCCGTGGCGCGCCGCCTCGCGGAGCCTTCGCCCAAGTCCCGCCACGGGGCGCAACTCTCCGAGAAGTCCAACCTCGCCGACCGCCACCGTCTCGCGACTGATCGGTCGATCACTCTGCGACGACGCTAGTGCGAGTGCGAGCGGCAGGTCGAGCGCCGGCTCATCAAGGACGATGCCGCCGACGAGGTTCGCATAGATGTCGCGATCGCCAACGGCAATCCCCGCTCGTCGGCCGAGGACGGCGGCGAGGAGGGCGAGTCGCGCGGAATCAAGGCCACGCCCCGTGCGCCGCGGTGCGCCGAATGCGGCGCCCGCGACGAGTGCCTGTACCTCCACGAGCATCGGACGACTCCCCTCAAGGAGTGGGGCGACCACGGCGCCAGGCGCCCGCGCCTCACGCTCGTCAATAAAGGCGCGACCCGGATCCTCAATGCTGGTGAGGCCACGCTCTCCCATCTCGAGGAGTCCAAGTTCATCGGTTGAGCCGAAGCGATTTTTGGCCGCACGCAGTGTGCGCAGCGTGCCGTGGCGATCCCCATCTAGCATCACCACCGCATCCACCAGATGTTCAAGCGTCTTCGGCCCAGCAATGCTCCCCTCTTTAGTGACGTGGCCAACCAGAATGACGGCGCAGTTCGTTGCACGTGCGATCCCCGCAAGCCAGTCAGCGGCGCCGCGCACCTGGCCCACACTCCCCGCTGGGCCTTCAAGGCCGCCGAGCGTTGCGGTTTGGATTGAATCAACAATGAGCAGTGTTGGGTGCGAGGCGAGGAGCGCCTCACCGATCGCGCCAACTTCGTTCTCCGCAAGGAGTTCCACGCCCTCCGCAGCAGGGCCGTCCATTAGGCCGAGGCGCTCCGCACGATCTGCAATCTGCGCGGATGACTCTTCGCCAGATGCGTAGAGGACACGTCCGCCCGCCGCTGCAATCCCCGCGGCAGCCTGCAGTAAGAGCGTGCTCTTCCCGATCCCTGGCTCACCGCCGAGAAGTACAAGAGATCCGGGCACTGCGCCACCGCCGAGCACGCGATCAAACTCTGGGACGCCGAGCGGGAGTCGCGGCGCGCGGTCAGCCCCAGCGAGCTTTAGCGCCTGAGGTCGAGCGGGGCCTCCGCCACCTGAACTGTGGGTTGCGCGTGCACGCGTGCTTGCGCTTGGTCGCTCTTTGACGGTCTCAACGAGTGAGTTCCACTCGTTGCAGTTGCGGCAGGGGTTCTCAAATGCTGGCGCCTCAAAGGCGCAGCGTTGACAGAGCCAGACGCTCTTACTCTTCGCCATCGGGGCTCCGCCCCGAATCAGTCTGCAGCGCCGACTGGCTCAGCCGGCAGAGCGGCAGAGGCGGCACCGCCCTCTTCTCGAATCATCACTGCGATCGCGCCATCTACAAGGTCCACCACATATGCGGCGTTGACCGGATCAGCGCCGAGGAGGAGACGCTCAGCGAGCGGATCTTCAACAAGTGACTGGATGGTGCGGCGGAGCGGACGCGCACCGTAGGTCACGTCGTAGCCCACCTTGATGAGGTGGTCCTTCGCTGCATCCGTGATGGTGAGCTCATGACCCTGCTCGCGCAGCTGGCTGATGATGCGCTTGACGAGCAGATCAACAATGCGACGCATCTCTTCTTGGCTGAGCGGTCGGAAGACGATGCTCGCATCCACGCGATTCAGGAACTCTGGGCGGAAGGCCTTCTTCAACTCTTCGTCGACCTTCGCGCTGATCAGGCTGTACTCCTCTTCTGCGCGTGCCCCCTCGCCTTCGCCGCGCGCACGGAAGCCGAGTGACGACGGAGTCTGGATCTGTCGCGCACCAAGATTGGAGGTCATGATCAAGATCACGTTGCGGAAGTCGACGCGACGCCCCTTCGCATCCGTGAGCTGGCCATCCTCCAAGATCTGCAGGAGGATGTTGAAGACTTCGCTGTGCGCCTTCTCAATTTCGTCAAGAAGCACCACAGCGTACGGTCGACGGCGGATCGCCTCTGTGAGCTGTCCACCATCATCAAAGCCAACGTATCCCGGAGGCGCGCCAACGAGTCGGCTCGTGTTGTGGCGCTCCATAAACTCGCTCATATCAATCTTGATCAGCGCGTCTTCCGTGCCAAACATGAACTCAGCGAGCGCCTTGGCGAGCTCCGTTTTTCCGACGCCTGTCGGCCCGAGGAAGAGGAAGCTGCCGATCGGGCGCTTCGGATCTTTCAGTCCGGCGCGGGCGCGGCGAACCGCGCGACTGAGCGTGCCGATCGCCTGCTCTTGGCCGATTACTCGACCGCCAAGCACCTCCTCCATCTTGAGGAGGCGTGCCGTTTCTGCCTCTGCGAGTCGCATCACTGGGATCCCCGTCCACATAGCAACCACCGCGGCAACCTCTTCGTCGGTCACCTCTGGTCGGTCGTCTGGGCGGTTCGCAATTTGAGGCGCCACGAGCGCACCCGCCGTCTCGGCGGCAACGCTTGCAACTGGAGTGGCGGCGCGTGAAGCAGCATCAATGATTGGCGCCTGCACTGCGGGATCCACAGCGGTCGGAGCTGGGAGTGCGATCACACTCGGAGCGGCGTCGGTTGCTGGCGGTTCAGCAGACGTAGCACTGGAGAGTGCGGCGCTCGGGGCGACCGCCCCCGTCAAGCTTGCGCGCCAGGCGCGGTCAAGCTCTTCAATGCGCCCCTTCAACCCGTCAAGTTGGCTGCGCAACGTGCCCGCGCGGTCGAAGGTGCCCGCCGCGACCGCTGCCTGGTGATCGCGCTCAAGGTCGTCCGCCTCGCGACGCGCGGCGCGAAGCTCGGGGGGTGGCGACGCGTGACGCAACATCACGCGGCTTGATGCCTCGTCAATGACGTCAATCGCCTTGTCCGGAAGTTGGCGGTCGTTGATGTAGCGGATGGAGAGATCAACTGCGGCGCGCAGCGCCTCATCGGTGATGCGCACCTTGTGATGCGCCTCGTATCGCGGACGCAGGCCCTTGAGGATCTCAATCGTCTCCTCCTGTGATGGCTCTGCAACGATCACCTGGGCAAATCGTCGTTCAAGTGCAGGGTCCTTCTCCACGTGCTTCCTGTATTCGTCCAGCGTCGTGGCACCAATGCACTGGATCTCGCCGCGCGCGAGTGGCGGCTTCAGGATATTGGCGGCGTCAATTGCCCCCTCTGCCGCGCCTGCACCAACGAGCGTGTGTAGCTCATCAACAAAGAGGATCGCGTCGCGCGACGCGCGCAGCTCTTCAAGAACTTTCTTTAGCCGCTCTTCAAACTCGCCGCGATACTTCGTCCCAGCAACGAGTGAGCCCATATCCAACGTCACGACACGCTTGTCCAGTAGTGGTGCGGGGACATCGCCCTTGACGATGCGCTGCGCGAGGCCTTCAGCGATCGCGGTCTTCCCTACGCCAGGTTCGCCGATCAGTGCCGGATTGTTCTTGGTGCGGCGGGCAAGGATCTGGATGACTCGCTCAATCTCGCGTTCACGGCCAATGACGGGATCGAGCCGACCTGCGCGCGCCGCCTCGGTGAGATCAATGCCGAGCGCGTCGAGGGTTGGTGTCTTTGAAGTGCCAGTGCGACGCTCCGCTTGCGGCGAAGCGGGGGCGGATGACTGACTGAGGACACGCACGACCTCATGACGAACCTTGTCCAGGCTGACCCCGAGCGACTCGAGTACGCCAGAGGCGATTCCGCCCTCTTCACGAACGAGTCCGAGCAGCAGGTGCTCCGTGCCGATGTAGTTATGTCCCAGCCGTCGCGCTTCATCAATGGCGAGCTCAATCACCTTCTTGGCGCGCGGGGTGAGCCCAATCTCACCGAGCACGGGGCGCTCGCCACGGCCGATGATGAACTCCACCGCCTGGCGAACCTTCGCCAGCTCAACGTTCAGGTTCTCAAGGACCTTCGCCGCCACACCCTCGCCTTCGCGCACGAGGCCAAGAAGGAGGTGCTCTGTGCCGATGTAGTTGTGGTTGAAGCGCTGCGCCTCATCTTGGGCGAGCGTCAGCACCTTCCTGGCGCGGTCGGTAAAGCGATCGAAGCGGTCAGCCGTGGCCATGCGCTCCTCCGATCTCCGCACAGGCGCGCCATCCGCAGCGCTGCAGTACGGATGTGCAGTCTACCACCGCCCGATCACGAGGAGACTGAGCGTGGTGCGGCGCAGGGCGCCGCACCACGAGACGGGTTACGCCTCGTCGCTCGCCTTCTCTTCGGTCGGTGCTGCCTCAGCGGGTGCTGCGGCGGGTGCCTCAGCCGGGGCGTCCGCAGGTGGAGCATCCGCAGCAGGAGCGTCCGCGACAGGCGCCTCTCCAGCATCAGATCCGCTCTCAGCCATCTTGTCGCGGATGCCAGCAAAGGCGGCAGCGAGAGTGAGGTCGAGACCCCCCTCTGGCTCCTGGATCGCGCCCTCCATGGAGAAGCCGCGCTCAGGTCGCGCTCGTCGCGTCTCCTTCTTCGGCTGCTCGGCTGGGGTTTCACGCACTGGTGTCTCCTCCGCCTGCTTGAGGCTGAGGCCGAGTCGGTGACGCTCGGAGTCGAGGCTGATCACCTTCAACTTGAGTGTCTGCTCGTCCTTCACCACGTCGCCGGGGTGGAGCACTCGATTATGCGAAAGCTCGCTGATGTGAATGAGACCCTCAAGTCCGTCTCGAACGCGTACGAACGCGCCGAAGTTGACGAGCTTGGTGATCGTCCCCTCAACGAAATCGCCGATCTTGATATCCGCGATCGCTGCGTGCCACGGATCTGGCTGCAGCTTTCGAATGGAGAGGCTGATGCGTCCACGCTCCGTGTTGATGTCGATCACTTCGGCATCAATCGGATCGCCCACCTTGTAGTCAGCTTCAGGGTTCGCAACCTTTGACCAGCTGATCTCACTCTTGTGAATGAGGCCGTCAATGCCGCCCAGGTCAATGAAGAGCCCGAACGGTGCGATTGAGCGAACGCTGCCGCTCACCTTCTGGCCAACGGAAAGTGTGCTGAAGAGCTCGTCACGCTTCTCGCGTCGCTCCTCATAATGCGCAACCTTCTCGGAGAGGATCAGGCGGTTCCCCTTTCGGTTCACCTCAAGGATCTTCATGCGCAGCTTGCGGCCCACATACGGCTGCAGCTTCTCTGCGATCTCCTGGATCGCATCGCGCGGTGCGTCACCAGCTGGTCGACGTGGGAAGTCCACGATCTGGCTGATCGGCACAAATCCGCGAATGCCACAGTCCACAATGAGTCCGCCCTTGTTGTGATCAATGACGGCCGCCTCAATGATGGTGCCCGCGTCGAGCTGCTCCTGCATCGTGCGCCACTTGCGCTCGAGGCCGGCGCGTCGAATGGAGAGGACCACATGTCCGTCTTCTGATTCCGGCTGCATGACGTAGACGAGCACCGTGTCGCCGACGTTCAGGGCTGGGCCCTCTTCGCCGTTTCGACCATGAAGTTCGCGGCTTGAGACCACGCCTTCGCTCTTGCCGCCAATGTCAACAAGCACTTCATCTGGATCAACGCGCACCACGATCCCATCGAGCACGTCGCCCGACTTCAGGTTCTTGATCGGCGCGCCCGCGAACGCGAGCAGCTCCTCCATGGTGGTTGGCTCTGGACCAGTCCAGACGCGCGCGGCTGGTGCCGGCGCTGCAGTGGGCGCTGACGCTTCTCGCGTCTCCACCACTGGGGTGTTGCTCTCTTGCGTGGCGATCTGTGCCTCGCCGCCCTCATCGGGGGCCTGCACCTTGACGCTCTTCCGCTTTACTGGCGCCTTCGCCTTTCGTACGACCGCCTCGCCGCCCTCGGCTGGGGTCTCGTTAAGGGACGTGTTCTCCTGGTTTTCAGTCACGTGTATTGGTACTCCTTCAAAATTTATTCGCGCTCACGAGGCGACACCACGCATGCAGAGCAGGTGGGGTAACCACGCGATCGCGTTCGGCGAGCCTACCATAGGGCCCCGCCCTCGGCCTCAAGGGAGCTGCAGCACCTGACCCGGCTTGATCACGTAATCGGGGCCTGGAATGTTGTTGAGATCGGCGAGCACCTTCCAATCGCCGCACCCAATAGAGAGTGAACATGCGATCGAATAGAGCCCGTCACCCGCTCGGACCACATAGGTCGCCCCAGATCCAGAGGTTGGCGATGGGCTAGCCGTCGGCGCGGGGGTGGGTGACGGGGTTGGTGACGGCGTCGCTGAAGGTGTGGCCGTCGGCGTTGCTGTTGGGAGCGGGCTTTCGGTTGGGGCTGCGCTGGCTGATGGCTCACTGCTCGGCGAAGGGGTCTCGCTCTCGGCGCTTCCGATCAGCGACTGCACGACTGGGCTGATCGCACTGATCACTGGGCCGCCACCAACGATGAGCAGCGCCGCGAGGACGGCGACCGCGATGAGACGTGCCCAGGGCCGACGAGGCGATGGCGGCACGGCCTCACCGTCGCTCAGCAGTGATGGGTCACCGATCGGCTGCTGCGGCGCGATGGTGGCTGCAAGTGAACCGAGTGCCGCCTCTCTGGCCGCGCGAATCTCACATTCGGCGCCAACAAGACAGCGGCCTTCACGAGTTTTATGGGAGAGCTCTGGCCGGGCGGCGTCCGCTCCGCAGCGACTGAGGCGGCGGGGTCGGTCGGGCTGAATGCTCCCCGCGTCGTCGAGAAGCCATGGGCACGGATTGAGCTGCGCGTCGTTCACGCGGTCAGGATACCCGACGCGCGAGCGTATGTGACCGATGCGCGGCGGATGAGCAGAAACGTGAGAGGAGAAAAACACCCCAGGATGCCAAAGAGCCCGGCGACGACCTATCTTGCCGAGGAGCTGCCCCCTCAGTATTTTCGGCGCTGGAGAGCTTGACTTCCGTGTTCGGGATGGGAACGGGTATGGCCTCTCCGCTACAGTCACCGGGCTCCGCTTGGCGAAGTCCGAATTCATGGCTGAACATCAAATGTGTAGTTTCATCGGGGTGTATCTCAAGACCGCCCACGGGCGCCGATGAGGCGTCGTGGAGGTCAAGCCCTCGACCATTAGTAGCGCTTTGCTGCAGCCATCGCTGGCCTTCCACATGCGCCCTATCAAGCAGGTAGTCTCCCTGCGGTCTTACCCGGTTAACCCGGTGGGGAACCTTATCTCAAGGCGAGCTTCGCGCTTATATGCTTTCAGCGCTTATCCCTGCCGAGCTTAGCTACCCTGCAATGCCCTTGGAAGGACAACAGGCACACCATAGGCTCGTCCACTCCGGTCCTCTCGTACTAGGAGCAGCTCCTTTCAAGTTCCCTTCGCCCACGCTGGATAGAGACCGAACTGTCTCACGACGTTCTGAACCCAGCTCACGTACCGCTTTAATTGGCGAACAGCCAAACCCTTGGGACGTACTTCCGCCCCAGGATGCGACGAGCCGACATCGAGGTGCCAAACGGTGCCGTCGATATGAACTCTTGGGCACCATCAGCCTGTTATCCCCGGGGTAGCTTTTATCCGTTGAGTGATAACCCTTCCACTCGGAGTTATCAGATCACTAAGCCCTGCTTTCGCACCTGCTCGACTTGTAAGTCTCACAGTCAAGCCCTCTTATGCCTTTGCACTCTATGGCTGATTTCCATCCAGCCTGAGAGGACCTTTGGGCGCCTCCGTTACTCTTTAGGAGGCGACCGCCCCAGTCAAACTACCCGCCTGACACTGTCCCCCGGCCGGATTACGGCACGAGGTTAGAAACGAAACACAACAAGGGTGGTATTTCAACGACGGCTCCACCGAGGCTAACGCCCCAGCTTCAAAGCCTCCCACCTATCCTACACAGGTCGAGCCTCAATCCAATATCAGGGTGTAGTAAAGCTCCACGGGGTCTTTTTGCCCCAGCGCGGGTAACCAGCATCTTCACTGGTATTTCAATTTCGCCGGATCCCTCGTTGAGACAGTGCCCAGATCGTTACGCCATTCGTGCGGGTCGGAACTTACCCGACAAGGAATTTCGCTACCTTAGGACTGTTATAGTTACAGCCGCCGTTCACTGGGGCTTCGATTCAGAGCTTGCACCCCTCCTCTTAACCTTCCAGCACTGGGCAGGCGTCAGCCCCCATACATCAGCTTGCGCTTTAGCGGAGACCTGTGTTTTTGTTAAACAGTCGCCTGGGCCATTTCACTGCGGCTCACAAGCACAGCAAGCTGCACCTGTGAGCACCCCTTCTCCCGAAGTTACGGGGTTATTTTGCCGAGTTCCTTAACGAGGGTTCTCCCGATCACCTTGGTATTCTCTACCCGGCCACCTGTGTCGGTTTGCGGTACGGTCACCTAGGACCTCGCTAGACACTTTTCTTGGAGGCTTGGCTTGCTCGAGTCAGGGCATACACCCCTTCCCATCGCTTTTCAGAGTTGAATGCGGGACCGGATTTACCTAGTCCCACCCCCTACGAGCTTGGACGTGCATTCCATAGCACGCTCGAACTACCAGACCCCGTCATGCCCTTGCTCCCACCTGACGTCAACTCGGAGTACCCCCTGACTTGCGTCAGAGAGCCACCCTCCGCCTTCGCCCGGCGACACCTTGCGGTGCAAACGGTCTTTGGTGGTTCTGGAATATCAACCAGATGTCCATCGCCTACGGCGTTCGCCCTCGGCTTAGGACCGACTAACCCTGAGAGGACGAGCCTTGCTCAGGAAACCTTGGCCATACGGTGTGTGAGATTCCCACTCACATTTCGCTACTCATGCCGACATTCGCACTTCCGCACGCTCCAGCAGTCCTTACGGTCTGCCTTCACTGCAAGCGGAACGCTCCCCTACCAATCGCCGGCCAGCAAGCTGGGCGACGATTTCGCAACTTCGGTACAACGCTTGAGCCCCGTTAAATTTTCCGCGCGGGATCACTTGACCAGTGAGCTGTTACGCACTCTTTCAATGATGGCTGCTTCTGAGCCAACATCCTGGTTGTTTATGCAATCCCACATCGTTCACCACTTAGCGTTGATTTAGGGACCTTAGTTGGCGATCTGGACTGTTTTCCTTGGGACCACGAAGCTTAGCCCTCGTAGTCTGACTCCCGGGCTCTTGAATCATGGGATTCGAAGTTTGGTTGGATTTGGTAAGCGGGAAGCCCCCTAGTCCATCCAGTGCTCTACCCCCATGATTGAACGCCCGAGGCTAGCCCTAAAGCTATTTCGGGGAGAACCAGCTATCTCCGGGTTCGATTGGAATTTCTCCGCTATCCACAGCTCATCCGAGAATTTTTCAACATTCACCAGTTCGGTCCTCCACGGGGTATTACCCCCGCTTCAACCTGGCCATGGATAGGTCACCCGGTTTCGGGTCTATGCCATGCGACTCAACGCCCTATTGAGACTCGCTTTCGCTACGGCTCCGTCCTTCTCGGACTTAACCTTGCCACACAGCAATAACTCGTCGGCTCATTCTTCAAAAGGCACGCCATCACACTGTTGTTTCCAACATAGTGCTCTGACTGTTTGTAAGCACTCGGTTTCAGGTTCTATTTCACTCCCCTTACGGGGTTCTTTTCGCCTTTCCCTCACGGTACTTGTTCACTATCGGTCGCCAAGAGTATTTAGTCTTAGAGGGTGGTCCCCCTAGGTTCACGCATGAGAGACCTTCCACGCGTTACTCAGGTGATCAACCACGAAGTCTGATCGCTTTCGGTTACGGGGCTCTCACCCTCTATGGCCTGCCTTTCCAAGCAGGTTCACCTAACGATCAGATTTTTGACTTCGCTCGAATCCGGGAGGATCCGAAAGTCGACTCCTACAACCCCGAGACAGCAACGGCTCCCGCCTATCACGCTGTCGCGGTTTGGACTGTTCCCTTTTCGCTCGCCACTACTCAGGGAATTGATATCTTCTCTTCCAGCTACTTAGATGTTTCAGTTCGCTGGCTTACCTTCCGGTGGCCTATGTATTCAGCCACCGATGACTGGGCATTACCCCAGCCGGGTTTCCCCATTCGGACATCTTCGGATCACTGTCTGCTCGCGACTCCCCGAAGCTTTTCGCAGCCTGCCACGTCCTTCATCGGCTCTTGGCGCCAAGGCATCCACCTAGTGCTCTTAATAACTTGACCCACCAACGACGACTCATCGCCGCTCGCGGACCATCTCGGGATACACCTTGACAATTTCACTTGTTTCATCCGACGAAACTATTTACATTCGATGTTCAGTCATGTATTCGGCTGTTAAGGGTGTGCCTTGCGGCACTGCGACCGGAGTCGCCCAGCTGATCGCTGGTCGCTGACCTTAGGGAAGGCCAGTGATCAGTGATGTGCTGTTGCGGTGGGGGCTGGTGGAGACGAGGAGACTCGAACTCCTGACCCCCTCCTTGCAAAGGAGGTGCTCTACCAACTGAGCTACGTCCCCCAGTGATGGTGGTGGGCGTTTCTGGACTCGAACCAGAGACCTCTGCCTTATCAGGGCAGTGCTCTAACCAACTGAGCTAAACGCCCCCGTGGAACCGCGACCCGCACGTGCGAGTACTGGCACCGGACAGCTAAAGAGTGGCAGGAACACGAACAACCGTAAACCACTGCGGGTTCGGTTTGCTTGCCGAGTCACGTTCGCCTCACCCTCTTGCGAAGGTGCACGCTCCACTCAGCTGGAGAGCGTGAACAACGACGTGTTTAACCTGGGATTCCTTTTATGTCCAGACCACCGCTGGCCCAGACAGAAACTCCCTAGAAAGGAGGTGATCCAGCCCCACCTTCCGGTAGGGCTACCTTGTTACGACTTAGTCCCAATCACCGACCCTACCTTCGACAGTTGCCTCCTTACGGTTGGCGCACTGGCTTCGGGTATTGCCGACTTTCGTGACTTGACGGGCGGTGTGTACAAGCCCCGGGAACATATTCACCGCTGTGTGCTGACCAGCGGTTACTAGCAACTCCGGCTTCATGCAGGCGAGTTGCAGCCTGCAATTCGAACTGAGACCGGCTTTAAGGGATTCGCTCCGCCTCGCGGCTTAGCAAGCCCGTTGTACCGGCCATTGTAGCGTGGGTGTAGCCCAAGACATAAGGGCCATGCTGACTTGACGTCATCCCCGCCTTCCTCCGAGTTTCTCTCGGCAGTATCGTGTGAGTGATACAACACACGACAGGGGTTGCGCTCGTTGCGGGACTTAACCCAACATCTCACGACACGAGCTGACGACAGCCATGCAACACCTGTGCACGCGTCCCTTTCGGGAAAGCGACGTTTCCGCCGCGGTCATGTGCATGTCAAGCCTTGGTAAGGTTCTTCGCGTATCATCGAATTAAACCCCACGCTCCGCTGCTTGTGCGGGGCCCCGTCAATTCCTTTGAGTTTTAGCCTTGCGGCCGTACTCCCCAGGCGGGATACTTAATGCGTTAGCTGCGGCGCCGAAGGGGTTAAAACCTCCAACACCTAGTATCCATCGTTTACAGCTAGGACTACCAGGATATCTAATCCTGTTTGCTCCCCTAGCTTTCGCGCCTCAGCGTCAAGATTGGACCAGGAAGTCGCCTTCGCCTCTGGTGTTCCTCCGAATATCTACGCATTCCACCGCTACACTCGGAATTCCACTTCCCTCTTCCACCTTCAAGTGAACTGGTTTCGAAAGCAGTTCCCGAGTTGAGCTCGGGGCTTTCACTTTCGACTTCATTCACCGCCTGCGCGCGCTTTACGCCCAGTAAATCCGGACAACGCTTGCCACCTACGTATTACCGCGGCTGCTGGCACGTAGTTAGCCGTGGCTTATTCTTCGGGTACCGTCATTATCGTCCCCGAAAAAAGTGGTTTACGACCCGAAGGCCTTCATCCCACACGCGGTATTGCTGCGTCAGGGTTTCCCCCATTGCGCAAAATTCCCGACTGCTGCCTCCCGTAGGAGTCTGGGCCGTGTCTCAGTCCCAGTCTGGGTGATCGTCCTCTCAGACCACCTATCGATCGTCGCCTTGGTGAGCCATTACCCCACCAACTAGCTAATCGAACGCAGGCCCCGCCCATAGCGCATTTCTGCTTTGGAGACGACATTGATGTCGGCTCAACATGCGGTATTAGCTACCCTTTCGGGCAGTTATTCCACACTACGGGGTAGGTCACCTACGCGTTACTCAGCCGTTCGCCACTAGTTTCCGAGCAAGCCCGGAAACTCGTTCGACTTGCATGTCTAAGGCATACCGCCAGCGTTAGTCCTGAGCCAGGATCAAACTCTCCGAAACAACACGTTGCCTTTCGGCAACGCGTCAATTTTCCGAGGGTCTGCCCCCAGCGAATTAAACGGTTGCTTTGTGTTACCTGCCACTCTTCAGCTGTTAAGGTGCCGCCGGCTTTCGCCGACGCGATCACCACGGAGACCGTGGTATCTGTGTGCGCACCTGGCCGACCCGTAATCAGGGCCGTTGGGAGAGGATCTCTCCCTGCAGTTACGCGGAGGCGGAGCATCGCAGGTACCCCCCATCCTGTCAAACGCCTCCCGTGCGGGAGTCGTGCGGGAGTCGTGCGGGCGGAAGTGGGTCAGCCGGGTGGGCTGTAACAGTGATTGTTGTGGCTGTAACAGAGGCCTATAGAGGGCTGGATTCGAGGAGCAGAATGGTCCCCGCCCCTGCGGCGAATGAGGCGACCGCAAGCGTGGCCCCTGCGGCAGCAGGGTCGATTGCGGTGGCTGTCATATAGAAGAGCAGCCCCAGAAGGGCGGCAGCGGCGACCTTCAGGAGGCGGAGGAGGAGCTCGAAGATCAGTTCACTCATCTCGCCACCTTATATGGAGGAACTACTCGACGCCGCGGCGCTCCTCGAGGCTACGAAGGATTGTTACAGCGTCCGCGTACTGGAGGTCGGCGCCGAACGGCAGGCCGCGCGCCATAGAGGTGATCTTCGGGACGGTGGTACCGAGTCGCTCCTGGAGGTAGAGGAGGGTGACGTCGCCCTCCGGCGAGGGGTTCGTGGCGATGATCACCTCGCGGATCGGGCTCCCCGCCGCCTCGGCCGCCGCAACGCGCTCAAAGAGCTCGCGCATGCGCAACTCACCAGGACCAACCCCCGCCATCGGCGAGAGGGCGCCGTTCAGCACGTGATAGCGACCGCGGAAGGCACCCGTGCGCTCGATCGCGATCAGGTCGAGCGGCTCCTCGACGACGCAGAGGGTGCTCGTGTCGCGCGAGTCATCCATGCAAATGCGACAGCGCACCTCATCGGCAACATGTCCGCAGACCTCGCAGGGACGCGTCTGCTCGCGCGCGGCGCTGATTGCAGCGGCGAGGGCCTGCGCGTCGGCGAGCGGCGTGCGCAGGATGTGGAAGGCGAGGCGCTCAGCGGTGCGAGGTCCAACTCCAGGGAGACGGGAGAGTGCCTCGATGAGCCGCTCAAGCGAACGCGGGAGTGGGGCTCCGCTCATGCATCCTTCCAAACGTCGCGCAGCGTTGCATCTTCATCTTTCTCTGCAAAGGCTACGCGCACCACGCCGCCGTACACCTGTGCCGCGAGCTGTTCAATGCGATCGCGTCGCTCCTCTGCGCGCACGCGCAGGAATGACTTCGTTGCCGGGTAGACGATCGTCAGCACGCCGTTCTCAAAGGAGCCGCTCGCGTCCGCAAGGAGTGGCTTTGTAGGCACGTCTGCTGCAGCGAGCATCTGTGCCCAGTTGTCTCCCCCTTCGCTCGCGGTGCCGCTCTTCGCTGCGCGCGGCGTTCGCGTTGGCTTCATTGCAGGTGGAGTCTCTTCCACAACTGGTGCAGCGACTGCGGTCGG
>Ga0207939_1000247_pt1 | contig 18092 bp, 16 predicted proteins | sample LakMenEpi02Jun12_FD_150663 | JGI IMG/M metagenome (GOLD analysis project Ga0207939, IMG submission 150663) | Freshwater microbial communities from Lake Mendota, WI - 02JUN2012 deep hole epilimnion (SPAdes) | ecosystem: Environmental > Aquatic > Freshwater > Lentic | place: Lake Mendota, Madison... | reverse complement strand
CCACCGCCGTTGTCGCAAACGCGACAACCAACAGTCCTCGGAGAATCTTCACACCTTGCTGGACGAGTCATCCACGCTCGAAACAAGTCGCTGCTTGCGCTTGAGCATGGAGATCACGACGACTGCAATCAGGAGAAGGAGAACCACCCCGATGATGATGTTGCGCCATGGCAGCCCATCGGTCGTGACGGTCTCGTACACCGGCACGGTGGACACCACTTCGCCGGTCGAATCAACGATCTCGCCGGACGGCTTCACGGTGGTCACCTCACGGATGGACCGGCCTTTGCCAACAAAATCTGCAGCGAGAACGACAGGTTCACCTTCCAATGGCGTGGCACGGAACTCCACAGGAACGAGTGCATCGCCCACCGGAATGATTCCCCCAAGCGCGGGCACCCACTCGCCTCCATCGACCCGCATCTCGACAAATCCGTCCTCAACACCAGTGCGGTCGGCAATCTTGTCGACACAATCCTGCTCACACAGCAGGATTACCACCGAGGGATCGACAACAATCTGGGCGACCGGAAGCACTTGTGGCGCTTCTCCTTCGCCTGATGTTGTTGGTACCGGACTGAGCAGTCCCACGGGTACGGGCTGAGGCCCAACTTCCTCGGATGAAGCGACCGTGGTGGAAGTGGAATTCGCGGATGGATTCGACCCGTCACCAGAGATCGACGCAATCAAACCTTCGGTTGTATCGCCACATTTCAACCCATCTGGCAAATCACAGCCGTGCCATGCTCGATAACGCAGTTCTGCTTTGGATAGTCCCCGCAGATCCGAGAACCCAGAGCTGACAACACCAGGCTCAATAAGAGTCTGTGCCGCAAGGAGTGTGTTGCCCTCCGTATCGAAGATCTCCAGATTGATGACTTTGGCTGCATCGCAGGTTGCTGTCATGCTGATTCCGCCGTTGTCGTCTTCACTCCACGACACCAACGGACTGACTCCGTCACATTTTCCACCACTTTGCTCGGATGAACCTTGCGGAACGATGGGTACTTCGTTCATTATCCATGTACCAGGATTGGCAAACGTCCAGGCTTTGATGAAGGTCGTTGACACGGCAAGAGCTCGCAGTTTCAGGGTGGTGTTGGTGCCGTCAACGGTCAACTCACCACTTTCCGTTGACCCATTCGGATTCGAGGAGGTCATGATAAGCACACCGCAAGGGATGTTTGTCGTAACGACGAAGTCGAAGATTTGTCCAACTTCCACTATCGCCGCCACTTCGGTGTTGACGACAACACACTCCGTCGAAGAAGCGTCGTCTTCGGATGACGTTGGCTCGTCACTTGTGTTCAGCGAGTCATCGGAGGTGTTTTCCGTAACCGTTGCATCTGTAGCGGTTGTGTCCTCAGTAGCAGTCGTGTCCTCGGTGGCCGCCGTGTCTTCAGTAGCAGTGGTGTCCTCGGTGGCGGTCGTGTCTTCAGTAGCAGTGGTGTCCTCGGTGGCGGTCGTGTCCTCGGTAGCCGTCGTATCTTCAGTCGCTATGGTGTCCTCGGTAGCCGTCGTATCTTTAACCACACACAACGGTGTGGTCTCCGCCGTCGTCACTGCCGACTGTCCCAAGGTCAGATCGGCGCTGGCCCTCGACCACGCATCCACTGCTCGCTGGGCAGCGGACTGGCGCTGTTTTGCCCGATTGAGCGGAAGGACCAGATTCTTAGCCTGCCTGTCTGCTGCATCCCACACGTTCAAGGCGTTCACGTAGAGGGTCCTGTCCGGCCCAGGGGGCAGACTCGGGCTGTAGCCCTGATCCTTCAGGTCCCAGACGATTCGAATCAGCCGATCAGACTCGGTGCGAGCAACGTCGTATTGAGTTTGAGCGGTCGCGGCGGCGCTGGTTGCCGACATGAGCTCAGTGTCAAGTGCCGCTTTGTCGCCAGCATTCGAGAGGGCAGATTGCGCAGAGGTCACTTTTGATCGAGCAGAGTCGACAGCCAGAGTCTGTGCCTCGGCCGTCTCAAAGCAGTTTGCTGCCGAGTTGCGAAGACGAGCCTGCGGCTCGCTGCCACAACTGGCAAGGAGCAAGGACCCCGCAATCATCAACGCCGCATAGTGTTTGTGCCTCATGGTGCCCTCCGCAGTCAAAATAAATGTGAATTCATTTATAAGGTACCACATAGATGGCCTCTAGCAGCGTTCTTCATCGCTACGTCGCGGCTGGCGTAGCGTCGGGGCGAGCCATGACTCCCCCCGACGACGGTCACGAGCAGGGACTGTCTGACGCCCTCACCCCACAGTTGGCCGACGATCTCGCATTGGCGCTCCGAGCGGCCGCAGTTGCAGACGCAGTCAGCCATCCCGGATTCGTCGAACGTTCGTTTACGGTGGAACGCAAGGCCGACAAGAGCGAGGTCACGCAACTCGACCGCAACACCGAGTCGGCAATCAGTGACCTGCTTCGTGCGGAACGCCCGAACTACTCCCTGTACGGCGAAGAGCACGGCGTCGTCGGGCCAAGCAATGCCGAATTCCAATGGGTCATTGACCCGATCGACGGCACCAGCAACTTCGTTCGCGGCGTTCCGGTGTGGGCCACGCTCATCGCATTGGTACATCGTGATGAGCCGCTACTTGGAGTGGTGTCGGCACCGGCTCTCGGTATGCGCTGGTGGGCGGCACGTGGCCTCGGAGCATTTCACTCATCGGTTGCTGCCGGCAATGCAAGCTCGGGGATTCGCGTCAGTGATGTCAGCGAAGTTCGACGCGCAAGTGCCAGCATCACGGTGACCGAGTCGTGGCACGCAGCAAGGAAGACCAATCAACTCGACTCGTTGCAACGCAACGTAGGGCGCTTGCGCAACTACGGCGACTTTTGGCAACACATGATGGTTGCGCAAGGCACGGTGGACTTTGCCATCGACGCCATCGGGCTCGGGCCGTACGACATCGCCGCGATCGCTGCAATCGTCGCCGAAGCCGGCGGCACATGGTCGAATCGCCACGGCGACACCGACTGGCGCTCGGACTCGCTCATCACGAGCAACGGTCGCCTCCACGGCGCCGTACTTGGCGCGCTTGGAAGCGACCGTTAACTCGAGTTGTTGAGTTGTTCCGCGTAAGCGGGACGATTCGTTACATCATCCCCATGCCGCCGCCAGGCATTCCGCCACCGGCAGGTGCCGCACCACCCTTTTCGGGCTTGTCGGCAACGAGGCACTCGGTGGTGATGACCAAGGCTGCGATCGACGCAGCGTTCTGCAACGCTGCGCGAGTCACCTTGGCTGGGTCGATGATGCCGGCCTTCACGAGGTCGGTCATCTCGCCGGTTGCCGCGTTCATGCCGGTGTTGCCCTTTGCGGCTTCAACCTGCTGAACGGCAACTGCACCTTCCATTCCGGCGTTGTCAGCAATGTGACGCGCCGGTGCGGTGAGTGAGTCGTACACGCTGCGTGCACCAGTTGCCTCGTCGCCCGTGAGCGACTCGACGACCTTCAGCACGGCTGGACGCGTGCGAATCAGTGCGGTGCCGCCTCCGGCAACCACACCTTCTTCGATTGCTGCGCGAGTGGCCGAAACGGCATCTTCGATGCGGTGCTTCTTTTCCTTGAGCTCCACCTCGGTTGCTGCGCCGACCTTGATGACGGCGACGCCACCAGCCAACTTGGCGAGGCGCTCTTGGAGCTTCTCGCGATCCCAGTCGCTGTCGGTGTTGTCGATTTCGGTCTTGATCTGGTTGATTCGGCCGTTCACTTCGGCCTTGTCACCGTGACCATCGACGATGGTGGTGTTGTCCTTGTCGATGATGACGCGCTTGGCGCGACCCAGCAGGTCGAGACCGGCGTTCTCCAACTTCAAGCCCACCTCTTCGCTGATGACCTGACCACCGGTGAGGATCGCCATGTCTTGCAGCATCGCCTTGCGACGATCGCCGAAGCCAGGGGCCTTCACGGCAGTGGAGTTGAAGGTGCCACGAATCTTGTTCACGACGAGCGTGGCGAGTGCTTCACCCTCGACATCTTCGGCAACGATGAGCAACGGCTTGCCCGTCTTCATCACGCCTTCGAGGAGCGGCAGCATCGACTGCACGGTGGAAATTTTGGCCGAGTGGAACAGGATGTACGGCTCTTCGAGCACGGCTTCCTGACGGTCCTGGTCGGTCACGAAGTACGGCGACAGGTAACCCTTGTCGAACTGCATTCCTTCGGTGAACTCCAGCTCGATGCCGAACGTGTTCGACTCTTCCACGGTGACCACGCCGTCCTTGCCCACCTTGTCGATGGCATCGGCGATGACCTTGCCGATTGCGGCGTCAGCAGCCGAGATGGTGGCCACGTTGGCGATGTCGCCCTTGTCGTCCACTTCCTTGGCTTGTGACTTGATCGACTCCACTGCTGCAGCAACGGCCTTCTCGATTCCGCGCTTCAAGCCCATCGGGTTTGCGCCGGCGGCAACGTTGCGCATGCCGTGGGTGACCATGGCCTGAGCAAGCACCGTTGCGGTGGTGGTGCCGTCACCAGCGACGTCGTTGGTCTTGGTGGCAACTTCCTTCACCAACTGGGCTCCCATGTTTTCGAATGGGTCCTCCAGTTCGACTTCCTTGGCGATGGACACGCCGTCGTTGGTGATGGTTGGTGCACCGAACTTCTTGTCGAGTACGACGTTGCGACCCTTTGGTCCCAATGTCACCTTGACGGCGTCGGCGAGTTTGTTGACGCCGGCTTCAAGAGCGCGGCGAGCTTCTTCGTCGAATTTCAGCATCTTTGGCATGTGATGTTCCTGTTTCTGTTGTGTACGTGAGTACGGGTGGAGAGTGTGGTAACGAGTTGATTACTTGGTGACGATTGCGAGGACGTCGCGGCTGGTGAGGATGAGCAAATCATCGCCCTTGTGCGCAACTTCGGTGCCGCCGTACTTGCTGTACAGCACGGTGTCGCCGACCTTCACCTCGAGTGGGAAGAACTTGCCTTCGGAGTCGCTCCAGCGACCAGGACCAACGGCGAGCACGGTGCCCTGCTGTGGCTTTTCCTTGGCGGTGTCGGGAATGACAAGACCCGATGCGGTGGTTTGCTCGGCCTCAGAAGGCTTCACCACGATTCGGTCATCAAGGGGTTTCAGGTTCATGTTGTTTCCTTTTCGTGCAGGTCTCCCAGGCGGGAAACGGGCTATCTGACACCCTGGAAAGCGGTTAGCACTCTCCGCGGGCGAGTGCTAATGCTAGGGGTGGGGCGGGCGGGGCAACAACCCGAGCTCACTTACCAACGGGACGGCAACCCGAGTAACTGCTCCACAACCCGTACGGGGAGCCCCACCACCGTGGTGAGGTGACCTGTGACGCGCTCCACAAACATGGCTGCCTCACCTTGCACGGCATATGCGCCTGCTTTGTCAAGCGACTCCCCCGTCGCAAGGTAGCGCTCGAGGAGATCGGCATCGATGGGATACATGTTGACGGCTGCAGAGTCGAGAGCGGCACGGCGACTGCCATTGAGCGACACGCATACCGCCGTGTGCACCAGATGGGTGCGACCCGAGAGTCGCTGCAACATGCGACGTGCGTGATCGATGTCGGTCGGTGTTCCGAAAATCTCACCGTCGACGTCCACCGTGGTATCGGCCCCCAGTACCAACGTGTCGACAGGATGTCGAGCCGCAACCGCCACACACTTTGCCGTTGCCAAACGCAACACCAACTCGCGCGGAGTCTCGTTGGGAAGCGGAGTTTCGTCGATGTCGGCCGAGTCCACCACGAACGACACACCCAGTCGTGTGAGGATGTCGGCGCGTCGTGGCGAACGCGACGCAAGCACCAGTGGCGCACCGGTGTTCATCGTGCGGCTGTCAGGGTCATCCACCGCTCATGGTGGTGAGCATTGCGTCGTCTGGCACCTGCATGTCATCCAAGTGCTCCAAGTAACCGTGTGGCAACACCACATTGATTGGCCCGTTGGTGTGTCCGCGAGGCAAGCGTTCTCCCCCGCTGACCAGCGCCAACGAATGGTCGAGCGATGCTGCAAGTGCCCGTACCTCATCGAGGGTTGATACCTCGGCGAACTGACGTCGCACCTCGGGTCCCACGGGGTACCCCGTGAGATACCAGCCACAGTGTTTGCGGAACTCACGAATGCCCTTGGTGTCGTCGTTGCGGCCGTTCTCGCGGTGGTGCTGCATGAGTGCCTCGGCGTGGGAAATCATTACACCGAGCACCTCGCCAAGCAACGGTGCCGATCGCACGGTTCGACCGTCGAATGCATCCACCAAGTCCCGAAAAAGCCACGGCTTGCCGAGACAACCACGACCTATCACCACGCCGTCGCAACCGGTTTCGCGCATCATGCGCAGGGCATCGTCGGCACACCAGATGTCGCCGTTACCCAACACGGGAATGCCATCGACTTGCTGCTTCAGTTGCGCAATCGCCTCCCACCGTGCGCTCGGCGCATAGTGCTGCTGGGCCGTACGGGCATGCAGTGCGATGGTGACCGCTCCGGCGTCGCGACAAATCTTCCCGGTGTCGATGAACGTGATCAACTCTTCATTGATGCCCATCCGAAATTTGCAGGTAATGGGAATGCCGTAGCGGCTTCCTGCACGAACCGCTGCTCGCACGATCTCCGACAGCAGGTTCTTCTTCAACGGCACTGCAGCCCCTCCACCTTTTCGGGTGACTTTTGCAGCAGGACAACCGAAATTCAGGTCGATATGGTCGACCAAGTTTTCGCTGCCCAGGATGTCCACCGCTCGCTCCACGATGGCGGGGTCGCTTCCGTACAACTGCATGCTGCGAAAGCGTTCGTCGGGTGCAAAGGTGACCATCGATCGCGTGCGGGAATTGCCGTACACCAGCGCAGCAGCCATGATCATCTCGTTCACGTAGACGAGACCCGGACCAAAACTGCGGCACAACGAGCGAAACGGAGCATTCGTGACCCCGGCCATCGGTGCGAGCACCACCGGCGGCCACACGTCGATTCCGCGACCCGGGCTGCCGTCGGTGGTGATACCACGAATGGCGATCGGCTTCATCGTTGCCCCGCCCCGAGTTTGAGGTTCGGGTTTGCGCCGGCGTCCAACGCGGTGACTTCGCCGCGACGCAGGCGATACCAGCCGGCGCTCGCAATCATGGCTGCATTGTCCGTGCACATCTCCCGCGACGGTAACACCACGGAAATTCCGTCGGCTGCTCCTGCCCTGGTCATCTCACTGCGCAACAACGAGTTGGCGGCGACACCTCCACCCAATGCGATGGTCTTGGCGTTGATCTGTCGTGCCGCACGGCGTGCCTTGTGCACCAATACGTCCACCACCGCGCGCTGGAACGACGCCGCAACGTCATCACTCGATATCGCTGGATTGGCGCGTACGTAGTTGATGACCGCAGTTTTCAATCCGCTGAACGAAACGTCGAGGCCGTCGTTCAGCATCGCGCGCGGTAGTGCGACGGCAGTGTCCTTGCCGCGCGCCGATGCTTTGTCGATTGCCGGGCCGCCCGGATACGGCAGACCCAAGAAGCGCGCCACCTTGTCGAACGCCTCGCCGGCAGCATCATCGATGGTTTGTCCGATCACGCGATACGAATCGTGGTTCGTCATTTCCACCAGCAAGGTATGACCGCCCGAAACCAATACGAACAACATCGGAAACTGCGCATGTGGTTCATCGAGCAATGCCGCATACAGGTGTGCTTCGAGGTGGTTCACGCCGATGAATGGCACATCCAACACCAATGCGGTGGCCTTTGCTGCCGACACCCCCACCAACAACGCGCCAACCAAACCCGGACCCACCGTTGCCGCCACCGCATCCACCCGTGACACGTCGATATTGGCGCGCTCCAGCGCTTCGGCCACCACCTGCGGCAAGGTCTCCACATGCGCACGACTGGCGATCTCGGGCACCACACCACCGAATCGCGCATGTTCGTCGAGTTGGCTGGCCACCACCGATGACAGCACGTCGGTACCGCCCATCACCACTGCAGCTGCCGTTTCATCGCAGCTGGTTTCGATGCCGAGCACGATGGTGGACGCATCCGCCATCGAGTTTCCCGTTGTTGCGCCACCCAATGACGAGGCGGTGGTGGCCGATGACGGGGCGGTGAAGTCGCTCACGAGGCGTTCCGTTCTGCCTCGATCGTCTGCAGACGCTGCTCGAACGCAGGCTCCTGGATGTCGGTGCACCACATCACGATGGCGTCGTCACGATTTTCGTAGTACTTCGTGCGAACACCAACCGGCACGAATCCAAACCGCCGATACAGCGACTGGGCCGACACGTTCGACTCGCGAACTTCGAGCGTGAGCGAAGCCATGCCGACACGACGCGCCTCCCACGACAAATCCAGCATCAGTTCGGTGGCGATTCCGCGACGCCGCATCGACACATCCACCGCCACATTGGTGATGTGAGCGGCACTGTCCATGTAGATCATTCCGCCGTACCCCACCACGCGACCACCCAACAGTGCCACCAGATAATGCCGTGAACCGCGCGCCTGCATTGCCAGCTCGTCCTGAAACACGCCGATGGTCCACGGCTGCGGGTAGGCAGTGGCCTCGATCTCCATGATGTGAGGCAAATGCGAACGACGCATCGGCTCGATGACGAGCGCGTCGTCGGCAGGCTGCTTTCGGCCCAACAGGCGGCTCAACATATTCATGCGCTGTGTTGCCGGTTCATACGTTGCTCCGCGTCACCCAATTGATCTCGGCATCCGCTTCGCGCAGATACAACGCACCGACTCGCGGGACGTGCTGCGGCAACGCTTCGTCATGCAGCAGTCGCTCGTGGGCAATGAGTGCCACCTGCTTTGCATGCGGCCAGTCCAACGCATCATCTCCGAATGACACGTTCCACGCCTGCGGCCCCAATCCGGAAATGATGTCGTCGCGGTGGCGACGAGCAAAGTCACCCACGAACAAACAGTGCTGTCCGCGCTCGCGAACGCCAGCCAGGAGATCTTCCAAGCCGCCCACCTGTGGTGCAACGACACGTCTCGATTCGACGGAGTGCATGGCCCAAGCAACCTCGCGTCTGCGCGCATCAATGGTGGGAACGATGATCTCGACGTGTTCAGCCGATGCCGCTGGCACCGCGGCCACCAATGCCTCCAAGCCATCCACTCCAACCAACGGAACCGACAACGCATACGCCAGAGCTTGCGCCGCGGCAATTCCCACTCGCATACCGGTGAACAGTCCGGGACCCACGTTCACCGCTACTGCGTCAAGTTCACGAAATGCCAGTCCCGCACGCTTCACCACGAAGTCGATCATTGGTGTGAGGTCCTCGGCATGCCGACGATCACTCCGCAGTTCGCTCGAAGCGAGCACCGTTGTACCGTTCACCACTGCCACACTCACCATGGAGGTCGCCGTGTCGATACCGAGCACGATCATGGGTGGGCTCCCGCCTGCAAACGCTCCGAGAGTCGAACGAACCGCGCCTCCCAACCCGAACCGCGCCACGACACGGTGACACGGCGCGAATCACCATCAGCGTGAGCAAATGCAATCACGAGCGCATCGTCGAATGCATCCAACACCAAGTCACCCCACTCCACCACCAACACCGCACCGCGACGTCGGGCGTCATCCAAACCCAGGTCGTCCAGTTCTCCCGTGCGCTCCAATCTGTACAAATCGGAGTGCACGACGGTGAGCCGACTACCGACATATTCGTGCACCAACGTAAAGGTTGGCGAAGTCACCGCATCGGTGATGCCGAGCGCAGCGCACAACGCCTTGGTGAACGTGGTTTTGCCTGCACCAAGGTCACCAGTCAACAACAGAACGTCCCGTGGTCGAAGTTCGCCGGCAACCACCTTGGCTATCCGAGCCGTTTCATCCAGCGAGGTTGCCGTCAGCGTGATGTGCAACATGTTCATTCCCCGATGTACGTGCGCGGAACTCGAGCCGACACCGCACACACGACTTCGTACGTGATGGTGTCGAGTGCCGACGCCCAGTCCTCCACGGTGACACTGTTTGCGCCTTGGGTGCCGAACACCACGACGTCGTCACCAATGCTGACTGCATCGTCTCCGCAGTCCACCATCATTTGGTCCATCGTCACCACGCCGACGATGCCCCGCTTGATGCCGCCCACCAGTACCCCGGCGTGGGTCTGCCACGCGCGACGGGATATGCCATCGGCATATCCAAGGGGCAGGGTGGCAATCGTGGAATCCCGGTCCAACACGGTGCGAAGCCCGTAGCTCACACCTTCGCCCGCGCGCACACGCTGCACGTGGGATACCTGGGTGCGCAACGTCATCACCGGCGAAAGTCCGGCCATCAACGATGCATCAAACCCGCCGGGATTCAACCCGTACATCGCTATCCCTGCACGCATGATGGTGCTCTCCGGCGCCACACTTCGCAGGGTTGCTGCCGAGTTGGCACAGTGCAGGTGGCGGATCTCGGGCGACACTTCACGAATTCGTTGCACAACGTCGGAAAACTTCTCCAACTGGCTCCGGGTCGCGGGGTGCCTTGCATCGTCGGCCGTCGCCAAATGCGTCATTACTCCCTCGAGCCGCAATGAGGAATGAGTTGCCACGAGACGTGCGCGCTGCACTGCCATCTCGGTCGAGACACCCACTCGATGCATGCCGGTATCCACCTTGAGGTGTACCGAAACACGCTTGCCGAATCGCCGCCCCGCTTCAGCAAGTGCAGCAATGTAGTGCTCGTTGTAAACGACACAAACCACATCATTCGAAACGAGCGTTTCTGTCTGCCATGTCGGCTGCTCGCTCATCACCATGATTGGTGCGTCGATGCCGGAACTGCGCAACTCCACTGCTTCTTGCGTCAGCGCAACGCAGAGTCCACTGGCCCCAGCCGAGAGTGCGGCGCGTGCGCAGTTCACCGCACCGTGACCATAGGCATTTGCCTTTACTACCGCCCAGAGTTCGCTCCCGCCCGCACGTGACGCCAGGACACGAACGTTTCCACGGAGTGCAGCAAGATCGATCTCTGCCCGAGTCGCTCGCATCGCGCTGCCGTCGCCCATGATGTGCGCGCCCCTACTCGGCGGCAACGACTGCTACGGCGAGATCATCGGTATGCGAAATTGACACGTGCCACGACGACACGCCTCGTTGCTGCGCCAAACGTGCAGCACGTCCCCGCACCAAGAGCGATGGCCGACCGTCACTGGCGCTCTCCACCGACACATCATGGAAATCGAACGCGCCGAGGCCGACGCCGAGGGCCTTCATCGCGGCCTCGCGAACGGCAAAGCGAGCTGCAAGTACTGCCGAAGCATCTGCACGTCGAGCGGCAAGTTCGCGCTCGCCGTCCGTGAAGACCCGTTCGACCATGCGTGGCGAACGGGTCAAGGTTCGTGAAAAACGCGTGATGTCGACGGCGTCGATTCCCATACCGATCATGCGCGATACCCGCCAGCCGGCTGCATGTGAATGGCGCTATTCACCGGCACGCCACATGTCTGCAGTGGAGGTAATCGGCAAAATCAACGCGTCTGCCACCGATACCTCCGCAAGGCGGTCTTCGCGGAATGACGCCTCGGTTTCTGTGACCGCATCCACCAGACGCTCGTAGCGATTGTCGTAGCCCTGCAATACCTGCTTCATCACACCTGCCGGCAAACGGTCGTGGAAAAGCACGTGCAACAGCGTGATTCCCGTGGTCTCGCTGCCCTTGGTTTCCGGAATCAAGATGACCGTGCGGCTGTCTCGGCGTCCGCGTGCCACCAGCACTTCTTGCGACATCGCCACTCGACGTTTGGTGCCGCGCAACGCATTGCTGGTGTCCACCCGCGATTGCAGATCGCGAGCGATTCCACCACGATCGACGATCATCACGGTCGACTCCGGCGAAGCAGGATCGCCTTCGATTCGATAACGAGTGAAACCCACCACCGAAGCGATTGCCGGGTCGATTTCGGCGAGCACCTTCAGCACACCGTACGGCAGACGTTCGCGTGCAGCGCCGGCGTTCAACACTGCCTTCACCAACGAACGGTCGAGAAGTCCCTCTTCGCTTCGCGAGATTCCGACGGTGATGGTCTTGGCCTGGTGTTTGATGGCATCGATCGGACGAGTGAGCTCGTCGATTGCGCGCGTGAGCGCAGCAGTGATGTCGTCGAGCAACGCCTCCGGTGTGGCGATCTTCCCGAAATCTCGCTGATACGTCTGCAGAGGATTCGCCGACATTGCCGTGCGCAGCATTCCCACGACCCGTACCGCGGTGGATGCCTCGAGATTGCCGTCGTACGTGCCCGTTGCCAACGCATCGAAGAATCGATTCGCAGCAATGCCAATCTCGGCGTGCACCTTGTCCATGAGTGCGGCACCTTGACCACCTCGCTCCACCGCATGCTCCACCACTTCGCGAGTTTGTCGGAGCGGACGTGCCAGAGCGTCGATGGCCAGCGCCGCTTCATAGCCAAACAGGTGTCCCACCATCACCGACAACACGAATGCCACTCGCGAGTCGACGACCGGCACTTCGATCACTGCTGCGGCGGCACTGAAGCGCTCTTCACCAGCCGTCGCAACGACGATCGGAAGTGCCTTGTGCGCGCGGTAAATTTCGATTTCCTTTGCAACGTCGGTGGCATTTCCGCCACTCAATCCGGCTGCACACACGAAGATGAGCGGCTCGCACGACAAGTCGATGTGCTTCTTGTCTTCGGTGATATCGCACGCGATCGACTTGTAACACAACTCGCTCAATTTGATGCGAACTTCCTCCGCGGCAACGGCGTTGGAGCCGTTTCCAACCACGGTCCAATAGCGACGTGACGTCGCAAAATTGCGCGCCGCATCGGCCACCTTGGGACGAGACTGCAACACCTGCACCAAAGCCTCGGGCAACGAACGAAGAGCGGTCAGCAATTGATGACGGTCCTCGGCAGAACCGGCACCAATGGTCTGCGCGATTGCGCACGACACGAGTGCGCCGGCAGCAACCTGGGCATAGAAGGCCTTCGTGCTGGCCACGCTCATCTCCACATCGCGACCATCCGAGGTGTAGATCACTCCGTCCGCTTTGGCGGTCAATTCACTGCCACGTCGATTGACGATCGCCAGCACTCGCGCTCCGCGCGAACGCGCCAAGTCCACGGTGCGGTTGGTGTCGGTGGTGGTGCCGCTTTGACTTATTGCAATGATCAACGTGTCGCTCATGTCGAGCGACAAGCCGAATCCGGAGAGCTCGGTAGCGGGCAATGCATCGACCCGCAGATGGTCGCTGGTGAGTTGCTTCAACAAGTTGGCAAGAGATCGACCCGCGATGGCCGCCGTTCCTTGTCCGATGACGCGCACGCGTTGCAAGGTGCCGGCTGCAAGCTCGTCCACTATCCGTTTGGGCATCTGCGATTCATCGAGTGCCACCGTCAATCGTGAATCACGTTCGACGATTCGCCCACGCAGCGTCTTGGAAAAACTCCGCGGAGCCTCGTTGATCTCTTTTGCGAGGAAGTGATGGTGGTCTCCCCGATCGATATCGCGTGTGGTGACTTCGGCAGTCAGCGAGTTGCCCTCCCCAACCTGCAGCACCGTGCCGTCGTACGCCAGCAATGCCACTCCTTCCGATGCGCCGGCACGCGCACCATCGAGCACCGCCACTTGTCCACGACTGGAGGGACGATCAGGATGCGCCAATGACTCGCCGTCCATGCGGACGTATCGCTGCGTTTCTTCCACGAGTCCGTAGGGCTCACTTGCCACCACGTAACGGTTTTCTGCCAGACCGATGCACAGACCCTGGCCACTTCCCTTCAATGCCAGTAGCAAGGTGTCGGGCTCGTCGGCCGAGGCAGCCGCAATCGCCACCGAGCCGTCGAATGACGCGACCGTCTCGCGGAACGCCTCGGTGAGTGTTGTGCCTTTCGCGAGTTGTCGCGAAACCAATGCCGGAATGACCTTTGCATCGGTGGTGATGGGCTGGGCCATCCGAAGTTCGTGCCTGGCACGCAAATCGGCATGGTTGTCCACGTCGCCGTTGAGTGCAGCAACCAAATAGGCAGTGTCGCCGGACGACTCCAACTCCTCACTGTTCACCGGATGGGCATTGGGCTCGGAGATGATTCCCACGCTCGCCCAGCGCGTATGCCCGAGTACGGCAACGCGGGCGTCGGGCTGGCTCACCAACAGTCGGAGCAGATCATCATTCACCACGGCGTTGCGCATCACCCGGGTGTTGTCGCCGAGTTCTCCAATTTCGGCAGCCGCCTTGTAGACGAACGACCAGGCATTACGAGTCACACGAACTGCACCGGAAGTGAACAAGCTGTCATCGTGACGGTCGCCCAAAAGCGTCGCCACACGCACGTCGTCCTTGCGCAAACCGTGGTTCCATACCATGACATGCACTCCGGCTGAGTCACGACCACGAACTTCCAGTCGATCGATCGCCGACAACGCCTGCTGGATGGAAAGATACGCGGCCAGTGCGGAGCGGCTCGCACTCGCTCCAGCCATTGCATCAACCGCAAGTGCCGTACGAATGCGATCCTTGCGAAGCGCCCAGGCGGCATCGCGCACCGCAGTGAGCATGTTGGCGGTGCGCTCGAGTGCTGCTGCGCCAACCGAGGCATCTGCACGCTCGAGTTGGCGATCTGCTTCGAGAATGCGCGAGTCCAACTGATCGAGCCGACTGGCGAGCCCCGCAAGGAACTCCCGATTGCCTGCCATGAGCCACATCCCGGCGTCACCACGCAACGATGAATCCACGCTGGCCGCGGCCTGTGCCATCTGCTGCAGGTCGGCATCGGGTGGAAGCGCTTGGCCCGAGGCAGACCATGCTGCCAACACCGAGTCGAGACGCTCCAACAGGGTGGCACCCACGGGAACCTCGCGGGTTTCAGGTCGCGACAACACCGCGATGATGCCGCACATGAGGGCAATTCTACCTAAGTACGTGCGATGACAGCCTGCTCCAGGCGTGCAGCCACACCGTCGGCAAGCGTTTCTGACTCTGCTTCCACCATGATGCGTACCAATGGCTCGGTGCCCGATGCGCGCACCACGATGCGTCCATCTTCGCCGAGCAGAGCAGATTCTCGCGCGAGATCATCGGCGATGAGCGACGCGACATCGTCGGGCTTGTTGACTACTCGCACGTTACGAAGCACTTGTGGCATGCGCGTCATCACCGACTCGGAAAGTTCCGACAATGGAGTCCCGCTGCGACGAACGAGGTCGAGCAACAAGATTGCCGACAACACACCGTCGCCCGTCGTTGCATGTCGTGCGTGGATGATGTGACCACTCTGCTCGCCACCCAATACGAAGCCGCCGTCCTCCATTGCGGCAAGCACCGCACGGTCGCCTACATCGGTGGTGATCGTCGCGATGCGCTGTGCCCGCATCGCGCGATGAAAGCCCAGATTCGTCATGCTGGTGACCACCACCGTGTCGCGTGCGAGCACCCCGCGGCGATGCATGTCGAGTGCCGCAAGAGCGATGATCCGATCTCCATCCACCACCCGGCCGAGCTCGTCGACCGCGATGAGACGATCGCCATCACCATCGAATGCGATGCCCATCACTCCGCGTTTCGCACAGGCCGTAGCCAAGGCGTCAGGGTGAGTGGCACCACACCCCTCGTTGATGTTGCGGCCGTCCGGCGCATCGTTTCGTACGTCGGCGTTCAAGCCGAGTGCCTTGGCGACTCGCCCCACCACCGAGCTCGTGGCGCCATTGGCACAATCCACCACGATCTGCGTGTCGTCGAACCGTGCCACGTCGAGCGTGGAAATCAGCCCGGCGACGTAGTCGTCCACCACTTCGCTGCTCACGCTTGGAACGGGACCCGATACCGAATCCTTTGCCGATGGCGATTCCCCCAGGTTGGTCGCCTCGCCTGCATGCCACAGCGCTTCGATGCGTCGCTGCGTCTCGTCACTCAACTTGCTGCCACTCGGCGCAAACACCTTCACGCCGTTGTCGTGCCACGGATTGTGTGACGCCGTGATGGCGACTGCCACGCACGCACGAGCCTTTGCTGCACATGCCAATGCCGGCGTGGGCACCAAGCCCGCATTCACCACCACATTGCCCTGCGACTGCGCACCACGTGCGAATGCAGCCAGCAATGCCGGGCCACTTTCGCGACCATCATGGCCCACCACGACGCGAATGCCGGGCCACTGACGCGCCACGGCAGCACCGAGTTGCTCGACATCACGTTCCGTGAGATCGACACCCACTCGACCACGCACCCCGTCGGTGCCGAATCGCAAACGACTAGCGACCACGGCCGACTCGATGCGTGTTCACGACATCCATCTTGCCCAGCACCACTGGGCGGCAGCCAAACGGTTTAGCGCTTGGTGTACTGCGGCGCCTTGCGCGCCTTCTTGAGACCGTACTTCTTGCTTTCCTTCTTGCGTGCATCACGAGCAAGAAGCCCGGCGCGCTTCAGCGCCGGACGATGTGCCGGATCGAGCTCCACCAATGAACGAGCCACGGCAAGACGCATTGCGCCAGACTGACCCGCACTGCCACCGCCCACGATGTCGACATCGAGGTCGTAGGTTTGCAAAGTACTGGTGATGCGCAGGGCCTCTGTGGCGTTGTTGCGGTGAATTGCGGTTGGGAAATACTCATTGAACGCGCGACCATTGACGGTCACGTTGCCCGAACCGGGACGCAGGCGAACTCGCGACACCGCACTCTTGCGGCGACCAGTGGTTTGTGTGAGTGGCTTTGTTGCCATGATGATCTGTGTTCCTCTCGTAGCGATCGTGGAGTTGGTTAACGAGCCTTGGCGTCGCTCATATCGACGGGTTGCGGCTGCTGGGCAAGGTGTGGGTGCTCGGCACCGGGGTACACCTGCAACTTCTTGATCATCGCACGGCCGAGACGACCCTTTGGCAGCATGCCGTGCACCGTACGACGAATTGCGGCCTCAGGCTTGCGGTCCAAGAACTGCGCGTACTTCTCCACGCGGATACCACCGGGGAAACCGCTGTGGCGGGCGACGATCTTGTCGTCGGCCTTGCCGCTGGTGAGCACCACCTTGGAAGCGTTGATGATGATGACGTGATCTCCGGTGTCCATGCTCGGCGTGAACATCGGCTTGTGCTTGCCGCGCAGCAACGTGGCAACGGTGGTGCACATGCGACCAAGCACGAGACCCTCTGCATCGATCACGTGCCACGCGCGTTGCACGTCGCCTGGCTTTGCCGTATAGGTACGCATGTGATTGGCCTTTCGATCTGACGGGCGCACCTCGGTGGCGGCGCACACCCGACTCATGAAGGATACGGCGATTTTTGGCCGGTCACACTCCCCTTGCTACGGCCGTTCCATTGAGCCCAGCCACGCCGCAACTCGCCCCGCAAAAGCCCGTTCGGAGTACTGCTCCAGCACCATTGCCCGACACCGGTCACGACGAATCGAGCCGATCCTGCTCAGTGCATTCACCACGGCATGCACATCGTCGGGTGGCACCACGAACCCGGTCATCCCGTCGCGCACGATCTCTGCCGGGCCGCCACGGTCGTAGGTAATCACCGGCACCCCACAGGCCATGGCCTCGATGGCCACGTTGCCAAACGCCTCCACCCACTGATGCACCATGATGAGGGCCGCACACGTGCCGAGCTCGCGTTGCAGGTCGCTCGTCGGCAAGAAACCCCGATACTCCACCCGTGCATCGGGAAATGCCGTCACCGCAGCATCCCACACGGCGCGATCTTCCATGACCCCGAATGCACGTACCCGTCGGCCACTCAATGCGGAAACAGCGAACACATCGTTGATTCCCTTTTCGCGGGAGATCCGCCCGACGAATGCAATGTCATCACCCGACGTGGGCGAAAACTCGTATGCATCAACGTCAATGCCGCTCCCGACGATCATGACTCGTTGTGCAATCCCACTGCCGAACGTGCGAGCCTGAGCATGACTGTGCATGGCCACACCGTGTGGCTGATTGGCGAACGCAGCGTCGACCGCCGAGTCCATCTCGTCGCTGAGCGAACCCATGCTCACCAAGTGCGCAACGGGGATCGCACACTCCGATGCCTGCACGAACGGCAAGGCGTCGTAGGAGAAGTTGAGCACGACGTCGACATCCCCAGCGCGCGACAGTTCCACCACCCGTTGCCACATGTTGTTCAACACCGAGTTGCGGGGCACGGTCAGCGGAGTGGAGCGATCC
>Ga0207939_1000246_pt1 | contig 18146 bp, 23 predicted proteins | sample LakMenEpi02Jun12_FD_150663 | JGI IMG/M metagenome (GOLD analysis project Ga0207939, IMG submission 150663) | Freshwater microbial communities from Lake Mendota, WI - 02JUN2012 deep hole epilimnion (SPAdes) | ecosystem: Environmental > Aquatic > Freshwater > Lentic | place: Lake Mendota, Madison... | reverse complement strand
TTCAACCATATCATCAAACTCTCGCAAGAATAAATCGTACCTTTCAGCACGGGGCATTTTGTTTTCAATTGCAAGTTTCTTGGCGATTTCACGGGTGTTCATTTTGTTTTTTCCTTTTCATTAAAATATATCATAATCCATCAATCACTTGCATGTAATCAGGTTGTATGTCAAAAAATTCTATGTTAAATGAAATAATGGTCTTTGTTAAATCATTTTTCACAACTGGTGCTCTATGTATTGCAATAGACGGAAATATAACTATATCGCCTTCTTTTACATTTATTTCCAATTTATTGTTTTGATGGTCAACTAATTCTGTTTTAGGTGCGTTTTTTGGAAATTGTAAATAATAAACGCCAGTATAGTGATGTTCGTGTATGTGCCATCCGTGATAATCATTTTGATTATATTCTTGAAACCAAACAGAATGTATTTGTGCTTTTTGATAATTCAATTCTTTGGCACATAAGTCAAAGTGTTTTTGTAGGTTTGGAATTAAATATTGTACCCATTCACGATTCAAATTTTTATTTTCCAACCAATCTAATCGACTAATACTGTCGCCATAATATTCATTTTTTTGATATAATTTTTCGGATTGTGTATCGACCAATAAATTAATTAATTGGTTTTTTATTTTGTAATGTTCTTTTAATTTGTCAATCAACATAAAGAATGATAACGGTTCTTTTTTCATTCTTTTCTTTCCTTAAAGTCATAGAAAAAATCATTGTTATTTCTTGCAGAGTGTTTGTTGAATTTCTCTACTGAATATAACTTTGTTGCTATTTTAAAATCTGGCATCTTAAACTCTGGCACAGTCAAAGATGCATCATAGAACAATGTTTTATTGTTAGGTTGTGCGGCAAATTGTCCGTTATCCAACTTAATAAAATTATAACTCTTGTGTTCTTCTACTGTTTCAGAAAATCCTGTGTTAAGATAACCAGGGTCGTTTTGGCAAAAATCTACGGTGAACATATACTCACCAAAATGCCAGTTCCTTTCTTTGTCGAGGAACTTACACTTCAACATTCGAAGGTTGTCCTTTTCAATTACAGTAACATTATAACTCAAACAGTCCCATATTTGCAAGTAATCCAGAGGCAAAGATGCATTATTTAAGTTATCTTGCCGAGACACAAAGGCATGTAAAGGTAGTTTATCATACAAGGCACCGTAATTAGGCAATAGTGCCTCAATACGAAATGCTTGACCTTTAATGCATTTAATTGTCATCCATATGCATGGTTCATATTCACCAAAACCTTTTTCAAAGTCATAGAGAAATTCTTTCTTAACAAAGCATTGGACTGGAGGTAAGTTGTGAACAAGAAAGGCCATTATTTTTCCACAAATTTACTAAAGTCTGGTGGTTGCCAACCTTCAGGTTTCAAAACTTTACCATCTTCTCTCTTTATTACTTTACGAGTTTTGGTGTCAATCTTTTTTAAATTACTAAGTGCGCCTTCGTCCCAAATTCTTTCACCTTCCCATCCTCTCGAATACATGTAACCAACAATTACCCATATCATGTCGAAACATGCATCAATGGTTTCTCTGTCATCATTGTCAAGTCGAGCGGCACAGAATTCATTGTATTCTTCTGTAATTAACCTGTGGTATAATAATGCTTGTTCATCGTTATTCTTGGACACAGTTTGTTCTGCAGCACGCATAAAGACCTGCACATCAGTAAACACTTTACTCATATTAAACCTTTTTTGTCAACTCAGATTGATAAGTTCTTTGTCTTAACTCGGAAGAACTAAACCGATGGGTGCGAGAATTGTAATATGTTTTAATACCACGGGTGTCACAGATATCACGACCAGTTAAAGCTTTGTCTTTATATTCTTCACCACAAATACGCATACTAATGGGTAAGAACATCAACAAATCTTCGAGGTCTTTTTCGGTATCATAGACGACAATCTCATCTACAAATTTGACAGCAGAAAGTTGAACATATCTTTCTACAATTGATTGAACTGGTTTGTTTTTGATTTCTGGTCTATCGATTGTTGGGTCTGTTTGCAAACCAACAATAAGATAATCACAGATTGACTTGCACTCAGCAAGCATTAGAATATGACCTGCATGAAGAAGGTCAAAAGTAGAACAGGTAAAGCCGATTGGCCGACCAATCATATCATCAGGTAATACTAGCATCATATAACTCCATAGTAAAAGAAGAACCGGTGCGTGCCTAGGCAGAGGCACCGGCCGTGTTACATTTATTTATTAACGATTCATCACATACATTGTGACTTCGAATCCATAACGCATTTCAGTTGCAGTTGGTTTTGTCCACATGATAATCTCCTTTATAAAAGAGTGGAATTATTTCCACACCTCTATATTATACTAAACTACAATAAATTTCAATAGAGAAAAGCATGAATTTATTATAGTTAAATTTACTTATTGTTCCGCTTTATGTGCTTCCAATTCATCGATTTTTTTAATAATTATTTTGCCATCTTTTTCGGAGATATCTAATGTGTCGCCTTCTTTCCAACCCATTTCTTCTAATAACTCAGGTGGCAATTCAATGATTGCATCACCATTATCGCATATTTCAACTACTTTTGAGGTAAATGTTTTCATACTTTACTCACTTCAACTTTACAATGTTTCAAAAAATCAATACCTTTTTCATCTCGGTAACTGTTTCTATAATAAACAGAATTGATACCTGATTGATAAATTAATTTGGCACAATCAATGCAAGGTGCATGTGTAACAAATAAAGAAGAACCTTCACTTGAATTTGTTGACTTAGCAATTTTTGTTAAAGCATTTGTTTCTGCATGAAGAACTTCTGATTTTGTTACCAATCGTTCCTCAATATAGGTAATACTTCTACTTTCAATGTCAACAATCTCTTGTTCAGGTATCAAGACTTCACATTCATTATCCCAACCAGATGGCATTCCATTATAACCAATACCAATGATTGTGTTATCTTTTACAACAACACATCCTACTTGTAATCTTTTTGCAGATGAAAGTTTAGAATAAACCTCGGCTGCTGCCATATGGGCATCAACAAATTTCTGCTTCATGCTTGAGCAGATTCTTTTTTATTTTTCTTTTCGGATTTAAACGGGACTGAAGAAGCAAGTTGTGCTTCAATCATGGCGTTTTTATAGTCAGACCTTTTAATTGGGTCGACAATAGTTGCCAAGAATCGTTTTGTTTGTTTGTTTAGTTTGAAATTTTTATCACGCTTTACCATAATATCTCCATAATTTAAAAAGTGGGGCGAAATGCCCCACTCGGTTACGCAGCTGACTTCTCTTGTAGAAGTTGTGGTTTAAATTCTTTCAAATTTTCACCAATAGCAATCTTGCGTGGTTTCTTGTGTTCAGGAATAATATTCTCCAAACCAATTCTGAGAATACCATCTTTGAACTCAGCACCCTTTACTTCGATTGTATCTGCAATAGTGAGTGTTTTGGTGAAAGACCTTGTACCAATACCTTTGTGTAGATATTGCACATTGCTTTCTTTTTCATCTTTCTCACCTTTCACAGTTAATGTACCTTCTTCAACTGAGATTTCAATTTCATCTTTAGAAAAACCTGCAACGGCCAATTCTACGATGTAACGAGATTCATCCAGTTTAAGAATGTTGTGTGGTGGGAAATTAGAAACTGATTTTTGAACATCCATGTTTAATAGTTTTTCAACATCATCGAAAAACTTATCAAAGCCCAATGTGGTTTGGGAAAGTGGACCAAAAGAAATGCGTCCTAGTGTCATAGTTTTTTCTCCTTTTAAGCGAGTTATCAAAAGCGGCGACCCATTTGGCATCGCCTTCCATATTTATATTCAAATCAATAATCTATTGATTTTTTACCTATATTGTATTTTGTGATTAGTTGCCAATCATCTTTTTCTTTGAAAGAAATAATCTTTATTTGATGTAAAGGTGCAATATTATCTTTCATCAAAATTGGATTAAGAATCTCTACAAGACCCCATTCTTCTAGGAGTTTTGCAATTGCGTTTCTTCTTTGAATATCATTTTCAGTCAAATTAGATGGTTTTCCATCTAACGCAAATAACTCTTTGAAATGCACGATATAATATCTGCCTTGCTTATGCAGAATGTGGCATGACTGGTACAACACTTTTTCCTTGCGGGAAGATACGCCAATTCTGGTAAGTGTTTCTCTTACCTTTAAAAAATCATCTTGTTCCGTCAAGGTGACTTCTATAAATTTAGACAAGTCTACCATCATTACCTCTTAGTCAATCCACCCGTTTGGGTTTGTTCTTTTAGTTGTTGGATTTGTTCTTTGCTAAGCAAGCGGAGCGCTTCACGGGCTTTTGTATCGGAGAAACCAAAGACAGTCTTTATACATTCCAAATCGTCACTTTTCTCAGATTTTATCCACTTCGCAAACGGTCGTTTCTGTGACCTGACGGTATTTAGTAAAAAGTCATTTTGCAACTTCTTGTCGATAAAATGTCTGCGGTTCATCTCATTTGCATACAAAACGCAGTCTTTATGATAAGATAAGCTACGATTTACCAAAAAAGAAACATAGTCTTTTTCTGTAATTTCATCGACAATTAACTGTTTCTTATTTTGTAGTATTGCATTAACATAATCAAAAGGATTACTCATGTCAACATCCTAATCAGACCAACGGTATCGATGGTAGTGAGTAAAACATAATTAGCAAGGAGGCCAAATGATTTCCGAGTATAAGCAGCCCAAGCATACAAAGCACACCCAATAATCCAAATAGGATAAAGAACAAGTAACGGAGGGTTCGGTACCGTAAGAGCCATCGTAACACTACAGCCAATGCTAATACCCCAAGCAAAAAGTTCAACAATAAAACGCCAACGATTAGACTGCCAATCATCTTTTATCCATTCGAATATTCCGGTAAATACATCATTCATACAAACTCACAATTTACCATCAACTCAGTTAAGCAGGCAACAGTATTAATTTCTTGGTCTGCAACAAACGCAGCCTTGTATTGATAGTCAGCAAGAATCAAAACTGCTTGTGGAATTGATGCGGGTTTCATTGTATCATACATTGCATCATATAATTTACGGAACAATGTATTACTATCTATTTCATTTGATGCAACCCATTTACGAATCGCACCAAAATCTTTTTGTTGAACAAACTTTACGATTTCTGTAATCGATACATCACCAATTTGTGCAAGAATACCAGTATCAATCTTACCAAATTGTGAATAGCGTTGAAGTTCATTTAATACACGGCGAAAATCTGGAAAATGTTTTTTGACAAGTTCTGCAATAACCGCATCATCAAAGTCAACTTTTTCACTTTGCAAAATTGTCTGAGTTCTCTTAAAGAACGCAGATGCCATCTTGGCTTTCTCACCATTCTTTAAACCAAATTCAATAACTGCACACCGAGAGTGAAGTGGTTCAATAATACGATTCTTATAGTTACATGTAAAAATGAACGAACAGTTTGGTGCGAATTCTTCAATCGCATTACGAAGCGCAGGTTGAGTTGAGTTTGGATTTAGATAATCTGCTTCATCAATAATGATGACCTTACGACCACCAGATAGTGACATTGAAGAGGCATAGTTTTTGATTTTGGTTCTGAAAGTATCAATACCGCTTTCATCAGAACCATTGATAACCATGAAGTCGCAACCGATTTCGTTGCACATTGCTTTTGCTACTGTTGTCTTTCCTACGCCTGCACCACCACTCAATAAGAGATTAGGAATCTGTTTCTGATTCACATATTCTTGAAATGGTTTCTTTAGGCGTTCAGGTAGAATACAATCTTCGATTGTTTGTGGACGATACTTCTCTGTCCAAAGTAGATGTTCCATAATAACCTTTCACATAAATCATAATTTAAAAGTGGGGCTTTCGCCCCACATCTTACGCAACTCTACGAACTCTGTCGCTTTGTGTGCGATTTTCGTCTTTTGATAACGCTTCAATGTTACCAATTACACGCTTACCACCTTTTGAAACAGGAACGATTTCGTTTATTTCAACTTCATCTGACAATGAAAGTGGTACATCAAGTGCTACAAGTGCCTCATCACGGGACATTGTATCTCTCGAACCCGTCTTAGCAATTATATTCAATTTTTCTAGTTCTGTCAAGCCGTTATTCAAATCTTCAAGGAGATATTGAACACGAGCCCAACTATCAAAGGTATACTTCGAACCGCCATCACCTTTTACACTCTCTTTACGAGCATGCTTTTGGTCTGCATTGTGTTTGGCAAATGACCAGTCGTGTATCTGATACTTAGTCTTACCTGTTGCGTTCTTATAAGGAACTTTTGTGCCTGGTGTATTGATTCGTTTAAATTCTTCATCAAAGAACCATTTCACAAATAAGGTAGGGTCAGTAACTTTATAGTTACCATCGATTTCTTTTTTCTTACCCCAAACATTTCCTTTTTGTAAAACAAAGGAGAGAGTATAGAAAAGGTTATAGAAACTTGACTTGGTGAATTTCTTCAACTTTTTGGCATCATATTGTGAACAACCATCTGCCATGATTCTGAAAATCTTCTTTGTAATCTCTTTATCAACACTAGAGATATTCACTTTACCTGAAGGATAAGGACCAAGAACATCATCGAGGATGTCTGAATCATAACCATCATAGAAATTGTTATTGATATACATTAACATTTCTGAAACAAAGAGTGTGTCACCCTTATGGTCAAGAGAATACTCACCTGTCATACCAGAACCAATATGTTTAAACATATCACGAATATTGATATCATTCAAACACAACTGATTTAACCAACGATTGTTTTCGTTGTAATTGAGAATACGCTTTTCATGCTTTGTCATTGGCATCATACTGTTGGAAGTAATGAAGATACGAGCAAGTTCACGCAAGTCGCCCGTTTCATACACAACAACGATAAGTGGAATAGAATTTTTCAAGTGAAACTGAATTTCTTCAGGAAGCTTATCGAATGTGCCTTCAATATCAATCACCCCTTTCTCACCTTCAATTTGCATTGAAATAGTTTCTTCTGGTTTAAAGTAGTATTCACTACTGAAGAAACGGTCATAAGTGTCAATTCTGTGTTGACCATCAAGTACCAAATACTCATAACCCAAATCTAAAAGACTTTGGAAGTATGCCAAGTTTTCTTCGATGAAACGAAAGTTGGTTGCAGTTGGAATTAATTGTTGCTTTAGTTCTTCAACAATTGGTGCAATAGCCGCAAGTTGAAAACAGTCTTTAACGGATGCACCGTTAAATGCAGTAAACAAATAGGAGTTTACTTTCGCATCATGCCATCTTACGAGCAATCGTTGCAATCGCTCACGGTCATAATACAGTTTGTTATTTACATGAAGATTGTAAAGAAATTCTGGTGATTTAGAATATGCTTTACCGCTAATTTTTTGTGTCAAATTTACTATATTACTTTTCATACTAATCTCCTTAGAGAAATATTTAAAAATGGTAACCTTAGTTACCGCCTATCAAATCTAAGTCCTTGGACTTAGATGAGATTCTTTTGTCGATTAATCTTTTTCGTTTAATCGAGCAACCACATCAATCATAGATTCTTTAACTTCCCAAGAACCTGCAGCACCAGCAAATAGAATAGTAACTTTCTTTTCTTTGTTACCTTCTTTTGTTGCTACAATGGTTTCTCTTTCATACACATTAACAATATGGTTAGGATTAATTGCAAGGGTTTCATCAACATGACCTTCAACTGCATTGGTAAAATATTTAAATGCCATGATTATGCCGCCTCAAATTTAGAACCGGCTTCAGTAGAAATATAATACTGAAGTGGAACATTTTTGTTTTTGAAGTGTGAAACACCTTTTGAAGAAATTGCAACATCATAAACACCAGGTAAAACTTTAGTTAGATTTTCAGTTTTAAAAATCATTTTAAATTTGTTACCATTACCATCTGCAATTTCAAGTGCATCGGTGTGAGCAGCATCGTTTTGTAAATCAAGTGTGACGATACTTACTTTTTTACCATCAGATTCAATTGCAATGTGTGGAGAAGAAAGAACAGAAGCCGCACGGAGAACCCAATCAAAATCTTCTGAAGAAAATGTAAATTTGATTTCTGCTTCAGGCATTACGAATTGTTTCTCAGGAGGAGTAACAATCATTGTTGGTTCACAGAAACGATATTTAATCTTACTGCGACCTTTGTTACCAACAATCACAACATGTTTTTCATCAAACTCAAATGATGGGTCGTCTTTGTGTAAAGAAACAACCGACAAGAAATTGTTTAAGTCATACACACCAAAGTCAGCAGGAATTTCTTCCTTGATTGTAACTTCAGCAAGAATGTTTTTATGTGACGAGACAGTTTTAAGTGTCTTGCCTTGTTTAAAGAAGATACCTTGATTGATTGTTCCAAAGTTCTTCAATACAGATAGTGTTTCACCAGAAAGTTTCATTTAATACCTCATAATTAAGTTTTATCAATAGAATACAGTATATCATGTTCATACAGAAACATGAGGCAACAAAGTGCATGTGCCAAGTGATGTTTACCTGATTCTGTATCCATCTGTTCGCCTTCTTTCCATGCCCATAAATGCCTTTGTAATGCATCAAAATACCTGCGTTTGGAATCTGGAACATTTTTCCAATTATCAGGTTCGTATTTTTCTGCACCAAAAGTTAATACATCAACAGTTGCTTTTAATGCAAGTGGTGGAAGTAAACCATATTGTAGTTTACCGCCATCGAACTTGCGACCTCCCGTTGTAGCAGTTTGACTTGCTGTAACTAGGTCTTTTTTAATCATAGTTTACCTGTGTATTGTGCTACAGCAGGCATGTTGCCAGTAAACGCATATGTTCCAATATGTTGCGTTTTCATCCAAGGACACAAGAAGATTTTGCCACCCATTTTACGCCACATCTGACAGAACATATAATCTTCACTCAGATATCTGTCGGAACCACCTCCAACGATGGACTCTTTAGTGTCGATTACTGTATCAAAGTAAGCATGAATGTATCTTGTACCATCAAAATTAGCCTGGCCAACATGGTCTGGTTTGTATCGAATCATTGGATATTCTTTTTCCATTTTTTCAAATACTTCCCGTTTAACCATCATAAAACCTGTGCCGATTTCCATCACTTCAAGTGGTTCGGTAACAGTAAATTGTTTTGTGCCTTTTACAACATTGAAAACATATTCGCCAACTAATTGTTCAAGTTCTCTTGGTTCCATATTTGGTTGAGAACGGGCAGCTTGTGCAACATTACTCCAATTAATTGATTTTTTAGGATAAGGACCACCAATTACATCCTTGTCCAATGCCATACAGGCAAGAACATCTTGTGGATTGTAGTGAATGTCCGAATCAATGAATAATAAGTGTGTGTGGTCTGAGCGGAGAAATTCGTCAACTAGGTAATTTCTAGCTCGTGTGATAAGTGATTCATTGAACAAGAATGAAAACTTAGTTTCGATTCCATATTTGTTCATAGTTGTCTGTAAATCGAGGCTTGATTTGATATACAAACCATGTGCCATGCCACCATACATCGGTGTCGCAATAAACAGTTTATTTTTTCTTAGTTTTTCTAATTCAACTTTAATTTCCATGACAACTCCATAAACGAAAAAGAGGAAGTGGTACCTATATGTATCACTTCCTCTATTACTTTTTACCCTAAATTAGGCAAAAGCACGCTCACCTTGTGAACGAACTGCAGCGATACCAGCGGCAACAATGCGCTTGGTAGGAGTGCCAAGACGATAGAAAGAAACTTTATCGCCACTAGCATTGATACGGCTATTTAAGTAAATAGCATGACCTTCGTTACGCAACTCATTAATGGTTGCAGAAGGATTTGCAACACCAAAAACAGACTGCATTTTTTGTGCGGTCAAGGTGTTATATTCGCTGTCTTTAGAAAGATATGCAAGAACTTTTTGTTTTGCTGATTTCATTACAAAATACTCCAGTATTAAAATGGTCTCACTAGATAAACATTTGAGAGGAGACCGTTCTCTCAAATTAAAAACAAGTATATCATATAATGCGCTGGTTGTCAATAGATATACAGGTAAAGAATAAAAAACTCCCACAGTCTACCTGTGGGAGAAGTGCCGAACTACTATTAGAAAGGAATATCTTCCACTTTAACATCAACAGGTTCTTCAGGTTCAATTACAGGGGCAAGCAACTGTTCTGCCGAAGCACCTGCATCAACTTTGGTATACAAATCAACGAATGATGCCTTAGTGTCATCATCGAAACGATTCAAACAGAGGGTAATTGCCTTCATTTTATCACCAAAGATGCCGTATGTTTCAACAATATGCACCAAACGGCGAGTAGAAATCACTTCATCACAACCGCCATCGGCGAATGTTTTACGAATCACATCAGCCCATGTAACAAGTTTCTCGGCGAAATCATTGTCAGCACGACCAACTGAGGTCAATTCTTTTTCGATAATCTTACGCTCTGTTTTAACAGGAGGAAATTCCTGTTCCATTGTAGTGCGGAATCTTTCTAAGAAGGCTTCGTTAAGCACATTGGTAAACATGTAACGACCATCGTCACTACCTTTACCTTTTGTATTCGCAGTAGCAAATACTGTAAAACCAGGTGCAGGTGTAATTAATTCACCTTTCTTTTTCAACATGAAGGGTTTACCTTCGAGAACCCGTTGCAAAGAAGAAAGGTTCTGAGCACCATAATCAATCTCATCGATACACAATACGGCACCTTGACGAGCAGCAGTGGTCACAGGACCATCACGCCATTCCATATTACCATCAATCAGAACATAGTTACCAAGTAGGTCACTTTCATCGGTTTCAGGTGTCATTGAAATGCAAACGAATTTGCGTTTTGCTTTGGCACATGCCTGTTCAATAGACATTGTTTTACCATTACCAGAATGACCAGAAATGAAAACAGGAAAGAATCTCATCGATTGAACGATTGAAAGAACATCATCAAAGTTACCAAATGATACATAATTTTTGTAAACATTAGGAACTAGGTTAGTATTGTCCAAATCAGTTTGGACATTTTGAATTTTGTGTTCAGATTTTTCAACTGGTCTTGTCATTGGAACAACCTGTGCTTGTAGTGCAATTGTTTGAGAAGGTTGTGCAACAGAGGCAGAACCAGGTACTTTGTAAACGCCACGCTTTACACGATTCACATCATCATTAGTGAACCAGTAAGGATGAGCAATATCTACTTTACTACAAATTTCTTTAATTTCATCGGTCGTTACAGTAGGTTTACCAAGAGCAACAATTGCATTAATAAACTTTTCACGAATTTCGGCACGCTTAGTCATAATATAAAAACTCCTATTCACAATTTATACATCAATTTTAACACGGCTAATCTCAAATGTCAACCAGCCGTGTCGCATTTAAACAACACTCAGGCAGCAATGCCTTGAATGAACTTCGATACGAGCACTCGGTTAATTTGCTTCTTTTTATTCATTTTCATAAACGCAGTTTTCAACTTATTTGCGGTTACTTTACCTTCGATTTCAATTTCTTCTTCTTCGGTTTTCAGGTCATTACCACCGGCAACCAAGAAGAATGAATTGAAACCTTGAGTATTGGATACAAGGAACTTTTCTGCTTTGAATTGTTTTGTAACATCTTTCACTTTTTGCTCAATAGCATATTGTTCTTGCCAACGATTTGGGTCTCTACGGGTTTCTTCGTATAAGTCAGCATAGGTTTTGCCATCAGCAAGAACATAACGATGGTTAATTGTACCACGAACCCAAGATGGTCGACCATCAGGAATCAGGAAGAAACCAAATACTTTAGAACCAGTTGTTTTCTTAAACCATTCAAGTGCAACTTGCATATACACATCACGATTCTTGGTACTAATCTTCATTTCAAAGTTATTTTTGGTATCACGGAAAATCACATTCTTGTTTACAGTATCAACACTACTATAACCCATCTTCTTAACTGGTTTGCCATCGCCATCGGTATAATCTTTTTCGTCATTATAGTAATTTGTCCAATCAGAATCGCCATCGTGAACAATTACCAAACTGGTCATATCAAGATTGTTTGTTGCTTTGAATGTTTTCATCACTTCGGCAGTTGCAACAATTGCTTGAGTTAATGGTGTATTTGAAAGGTGTTCACTTTCAGGACGACCACAATCGCCACCATAACGACCACCTTCGAATGATTTTTTCAATAGAACCATATTACGCAAAGATGCATTGAACTCAGCATTGGTCATTTTGTTGTTGATATATTCACGCAAGAATACCGTATCTAAACCTAATGACTTGATAGGTTGTTCAAAACAATTTTTTCTGACTTTATTATATTCATGTTGTTGTTCATAGGTTGTTAGACCAAGGTCTTGCCAACGGGACTCAATTGAATCACCGAAACCATATACAACAAAAGGAATATTCACTTTGCGACAGAACATGGCAAGAACCAAAATCTGTTCAATTGAACCTGCCATATTGTTTGACATAGAACCAGACTTGTCGAGCAATAGAACCAAACCATGATTCTTACCTTTTGGTGTCAACATCACTTTACGGAAGATGTTATCATCAAATTTATATGATGCCAATTTATTAATATCAATATCACCGGTATCAGACAATCTGGACTTACTGAAAGCTTTGGCAGCTTTACGCATTTCAAATTCTTTGGCAAGTAGACCAATGTAGCGGTCATTTTTGTTTTTGAAATCGTTTACCCAATTTTTAACTTTCTCATTTGTGAGATAACCTCTGGCAATTTCATGCTGATAGTGTTTGGTCAACAATTCTTGCACCCGTTTGGCAGGTGTAACAATGTTTGAAAGAATTGGTTTTGGGAATGTTAGATACAAATACTCTTTGCATTTTTCATCCAAAAGCAAAACTTCATTGGCACGATAGTTTTGGTCAGTCTCGCATATTGGATTAAACATATCACGGGTTGCAGGTTCAGAATCTTTGTAACGATTATACGAATCACTACCTTCAGAATTAGAATCTTTGGTTGATTCACCGCCATCAGAATCAGATTCCGAATTAGAATTAGATTTGGATTGTTTATCGGTTTTCTCACCATTGCCATCGCCATCATTACCATCATTCGATTCTTCTGATTCTTCACCAGAATCACCAGACTTTGATTTTACGGAAGAATCTTCATTGAATTCATCACCGTCATAATCATCACCATCGGTATCATAATCGTAATCATAATCATTATCACCATATTCATCAGAATAATTGAATGATTGAAAATCTTGCAACATCATTTCATATTGTTCATCTTTAGAATAAGCATACACTTCATTGGTAACACGAACAACATCTTCCCAAGTTTCACATGCTTGGACTTTTTTAACTAAAAGTTCCTCTTGAGCAGAGAATTCAATAGGCATGGTATATTGAGATTTGGTAAAAATATTCAATCTCTCAATAAATGCCATTGTATTAATATCACGGTTACGCAAACCGAAAAAGTCTCTCTTTATCAATTCAGCATAAGCATCTTTGAATTGCTTTGTGAGACCAGGGTATTTGCGTTTTACTTTTTTCTCAATACGAGCATCTTCGACCACATTGAGAAAAGATTTATATCCTTTACCTTTTGATTCATCAACAACGGCATCATGCCAACCTGAAGCAGGTGTATAAAGTGCATGGCCGACCTCATGACCGCAAAGCAGGTCATAAAGAGCGCCAGTCATATTTTGCCAGATTGGGAGATATAGGATACGATTCTGTGGGTCGAATCGTGCGGTTTGAATCTTTTGATGTTCAACCGTAAGATTCTCGGTTGCCATTAGTTTGGCAAGTTGAGATTTTTGTTCAGCAGTAAATAGCATGTAATGTCCTTTTGTCACTATACACTATATTATATCACGGGTATTCCTAATTGTCAACCAGCTGTGTTGCATAAAAACAACAGTCTGGAAGTCAATAGGAACAAGTATTTGGAGCGGTTAACAGGAGTTAAACCTGTCTGCCTACGGGGGTAGGTTGTCTCGGACTCACCGCATTAAGGACATTCTATCTTATATGTAGTCAATTGTCAAGTGTTTTTTCATTATCTGCCGACTTGTGGTAGATACTTTGCCTTAGTTTCTTCCCAAGTTAGGTAGATAAGGTCATCATAGAACAATGATTCGGTAGATACATTATTCTTTTTGACAAGTTGTTTGATACGAGGTTTGGCATGTTTCTGTTTCCATATATCAACCAAATGTTCTACACTTGTATCAAATGACTTTGTTAAATCTTTTACTTCACATTCTTTTCGTAAGAATTCACAACTCTTATCATAGAGTGGTGTGTAATAAATGCCACGAGCATGTTCACTACGAATCAATTCTTTTGGAATATTCAACTGAGAATATGCAAAGTTCAATGACCGATTCTTGTGGTCTCTCTTATGAGGTTGACCTGATGGTTTCTTGGCGACATACCATTCGAAATATTTTCTTGTGTGATTCTTCTTTAACCATTCTCTAATTAAATAACGGGTATCTCTCAATGGTTCAAATGATACAGAACCAGAGGTGAATCCCATAGGTTGCCAATAATCAAGGTTGTCATATTGTGATAGACCGCCTGCCTTAGTTTTACCATAAAGTGATGTGGTCGTTACAGAGACAAGTTTATCACCATATAATTTTTCCCACAATTCTTGCACAGGATCGGATAAACATAATAGTGCAAGTAATTTGCCGCCAACATAATTAAAACCAAGTGGTTGTAATGGCACAATTGTAGAACCGATTGCAGTATGATTAATCATTGCACCTTGCGTTTTAATTTCTCTCGACCAACCGATAAAGTTGTCTCTCGGTGTTAAATCAAGAAAGTCAGAACTAATACAAACAACACCAAGATACTTCTTAGTGGGTTTATCTCTCACAACAAAATTGAGGTTTCTGCCAATGTTTGAATTGTTTTTCATTGTGGATGAAAATGTTCTTATTGTATTCCACAATTCAGGCAAATCTTCTTCTTTGTTTGTATATACTAATTCAGGTTGTAATTTAAGATAGTCATCAGGGTCTTTTTGAATCCAAAAGTTTGATTTAACTTCTGCAATTGCACGGCGTTGTTTTTCATCTGCAAGAACTTTCTTTTCACCTTCCCATAAATCATTGACTGTAACAGTAGGATATTTTTCTTGCACTTCACACCATTTTTGAAAGAGTGTGTATTCACGAACATCCATGGCAGACACATAGGTCAATTCATTGATTGTCCGTTCTTTTAATTGTTCAAAGTCAACATCAGTAAATTGAATACCAGAATCAGACCACTTCTGCCATTGGGATTCTACATCATCTTTTGGATCAAAACTATATGCCATTCAATATCTCATTCATTCTATTTTCAAATTTTTCGTAGTACCATGATTTGGGTTTCATTGTATTACGCACATAATAATCTTCAATTGCAGGAAACATCTTATCTACATCTTGCATTTTTTCATACAGTTCTTCAACTGAATCAACTCTCTGCCATTGGTCAGCAACCAAAGTGTTATTACAATCATAATTCTTCCAAACAAATGGAAGAATGCCGCAGGCAATGGCTTCGTGGTATCTACTTGTTGTTGCGGCAGGATCCAACCAATTAAAGCAGAGAGTTGACCTTGCACCAGTTAAATCATTTAATAGATTATACATCGAATCTATCTTCTTGTCAGGCACAATTGAGTTATATTTGCCAATAAAATAAGATTTTATCTTGGCATCTTTCTTTATTCGTTTGAATACTAGGTGTCTTTCATCACCAGATTCAATGTTATCAATGAGTTTGCGTTTATCACAACCCCAATAAATGAAATTATATTGCCTGTCATCATCAAATAATCGCATCGGCATATTTTCTTTAATGAAATGATACTTCATGCCGTGGAGACCACCAGGTATATCCATCTCATCAAAAATTGAAAACTTACCAATTGTTTGGTCTTTGAAAGTTCTTGTGCGATAGAGTTCTTCATTATCAGCACGGTCACTACGCATCAGAATAACATGTTTATTTGCCAGATGTTCACCAATTTGATGAATGAATTCATCTGACCTTTCTTTATGCCTTGGGTCAACATACCCTTTGATGTGTTGAAAGAATTCATTCTCACTTGGAATGATTACAACATCTGCATCAAGTATGTCATCTAACTTCTTACGATTGGCTGCATTCCAACCAAAGTTACACACACCATAAGTATGTTGCGAATTCTTAGAGATATACTCTTTATATAACTCATAAAAAGAATCCATGATATCATGGAGTGGAGTTTTATAATTTGTGCCACTTCTAAGGCGTGTGATTGTTAATTTCATTTTTTCTTATGACGGACAATTTTTTTAATAATCTTTTCTTGTTTCTTTCGTGCCATTTGTAATGCTACAGGACCAATATGGTCAATCATACGAATACCATTCATGTGGTCAAGTTCATGTTGAAAACATCTAGCAGTTATACCTTCAAGTCTCATTTGTTTTAATTCACCCATTTCATTTGTAAACTCCACTTCGACCCAATCTGGTCTGTCTAGTTTAACATGAAGGCCTGGAAAAGAGAGGCAACCTTCTTCTGCTTTAATTGTTGATGGTGCTTGCCCTATAATTCGTGGATTGATACATGCAATTTGAAAGTGGTCTGTACCAATAACAAATACTCTTTCAAATACTCCGCATTGATTGGCAGATAGACCGATACCGCCATATAGTTTCATTGTCATCTTCAATCTTTTCACTAACATTTCCATTAGTGGATTTGGCAAATCAAATTTGTATTCAGGTATTTGAACTTTCAACATTGGATGATTTTCATCATACAACGGCAAAGGTTCTACTCTGACTTGTTGTGTTGGTGTTCCAATTGCCGCACCTGTATCAATTATTAATGTTTCACTCATTTCATTATCCTTGAAAAGTTTTTCTCTTTCGCAAACCTAATGACATTTGCAAATTTGTCTTGTAATATATCACCTTTATGTGAAATTACAAATAGGTTCACACCTTCTAACATATGTAGGATTTTCATTAGTTCTTCTGTGCCATTGGCATCTAGTGAAGAATCAAATGTCTCATCTAAAATTAATAGATTAGTATTAGACGAATTCTTTAACTTGGCAACAGCACGCCAAGTCAACATCAATGCCATATCAATCCGTTGTTTCTCACCTTCAGAAAAGTTGTTGTATGTAAACTCATCACGGTGACGAGACTTGATTGTTTCTTTAAATGATTCATCAAGATTAAAGTTTACAAAGAAATCTAATGATGCCAAATATTTGTTCACTAATTTATTGATAACAGGTAGATACTGTTTGACAATCTTTGTTTTGATGCCCGTATCTTTCAGTAGATTACCTGCAACTTCATAATAAGTTCTTTCATCGATAAACATTCTTAAATCGTTCTTTAAGTTGGTTAAGCATTCTTTTATGTCACTTAATTCTTTTTCTTCTTTATCAGATACCGTTTTAGAGTTTTTCAATTCTTCTGCCAACTTCTGCAAACGAACAATCATCTTATTTGTTTCGGTGATTGTTGTGTTGTATGTGGCAATTTCAACTTGTTTTCGTTGCAGTTCTTTTTGTTTTTCTGCAATGTCATTTAACTTTTCTTGTTCTGCATTTAATTTCTGTTCAAGTTGTGAGAGTCCATGTTCACATTCTGTAACTTTGGTAGAGAGATTGGTAAGTTCTTCTTCTTTAAACTCCATGGCAATGGTTTGCCTACATGTTGGACAATTATCATGCGATTGAAAGAAACCGATATCTTTACGAAATTTGGATAAGTTACTTTCAATTTGCGATTCAAGTTTTGTAATCGTCTTGACCTTAGCCTCTGTTTCAATTTTAACTGCCACAGAGTTCTGCAATGTTTCGACCTCTGTTGTAAGGATGGTAACATTTGCCAATAAGGAGGATACGGTATCGCTATTACATTGAATCTCTGTCTCATACTCTTTCACCTTATCTTCATTGTTTTGCTTCAACTCATCGATATGTTTTTTTTGCATATCGTGTTTCTGTGTTGCCAAATCTATTTCATGTTTCTTGTTTGCAACCAAATCTTTGTTGTTACTCAATCGGTCTTTTACCAATGAGTTCATGGTAGAAAAGATTTGAATGTCAAG
>Ga0207939_1000237_pt1 | contig 18432 bp, 18 predicted proteins | sample LakMenEpi02Jun12_FD_150663 | JGI IMG/M metagenome (GOLD analysis project Ga0207939, IMG submission 150663) | Freshwater microbial communities from Lake Mendota, WI - 02JUN2012 deep hole epilimnion (SPAdes) | ecosystem: Environmental > Aquatic > Freshwater > Lentic | place: Lake Mendota, Madison... | reverse complement strand
GCTTCCGCCGCCACCCCCTCCTCCCCCGCTCGGTCCACCAAGCCCCGTACCCGCACCGTGCGTCCCCGGCGCACGGCGGAGCGCAGTGATGTGCTCGTATCTGCGGTGATCAGCACCTACCTCCTCACCCACCTGCACCACGTGCTGCAAAGGGCGGAATTTGGGGCCCAGCAGGAGGGCCATGAGGGTCTGGCGGCCAATTACGCCCAGCTGCGCAAGGTGCTCTGTCTGGATGCCCGCAGCATGGAAGATGCCTCAGCCAGCGGTCTTGCTGAAGATGGCAGGCCCCTGGCCGCCTGAGCCAGGCGCCAGAAAGCATGCCACCTGGACGCGATAGCGTCGTGGTCCATGGATGCGCCCGATGACTGCTGCCAACGCCGCCGCGCTCTACGCCCGGATCAGCGAGGATCCGGACCTCACCCAATCCCTCTTCCGGCAGGCCCTACAGGATCCCACCGGTGCCCTTCGCCGGATCGTGGAGATCGGGGCGGAACAGGGTCTGTTCGTCACCCCCGAGGAGGTGAAGGACCACATCTCCAGCCTGGACGACAGCGCCACCAAGCAGTGGCTCCTCAAGGCCCGGGGGGGTCTCTGAACGGGCCAGGCCGTCCTGGCCAGGGCTCTGCTGGGAGGAAGGGGCCGGAAGGGGCCTTTGGCGACGTTGCATCCCACCGCCTCCGGCCCAGCTGAAAAAAAGCCAATAGCTCACGAGCGCTAGGCCGGCGGCCACCACAAGGGCGGCCAGTTGTTCCAGGCGCTTCATCATGCTGCATCCTCCAGTCCCAGTTTGCCTGACTCCACTTGCGAGGATGGCGACTCTCTTATCCCTCCTCCGTGCTGCGCCTCGAACGCATCAGCAAGATCTACCCCACCGGTGAAGTCCTGAAGGAGGTGAGCTGGGAGGTGAAGCAGGGCGATCGCATCGGCCTGGTAGGGGTCAACGGGGCGGGGAAATCCACCCAGATGCGCATCCTGGCGGGCCTGGAGCAACCCACCACGGGCCAGGTGCTGCGCCAGGGGGATCCGCGCATCGCGTTTCTGCAGCAGGAATTCGATGTCAATCTCCAGCGCACGGTACGGCAGGAGCTGTTTCAGGCCTTCAGCGAGGCCGCTGCCGTGCTCAATGCCCAGGCCCAGGTCGAAACCGCCATGGCCTCCGAGCGGGCCGCCCAGGATCCAGACCATCTGCAGGAGCTGATTGAGGAGCTGGGTCGACTGCAGATCCGTTTTGAAGCGCTCCATGGCTACGAGCTGCAGGCCCGGATCGATCGGCTCCTCCCCACCATCGGCTTCTCCCTGGAGGACGCCGAAAAGCTGGTGGGCGATTTTTCCGGTGGCTGGCAGATGCGGGTGGCTCTGGGGAAGATCCTGCTGCAGGAGCCGGATGTGCTCCTACTGGATGAGCCCACGAACCATCTCGATGTGCAAACCATCGAATGGCTGGAGAGCATCCTTCTGAGCCAGGATCTCCCTCTGGTGGTGATCAGCCACGACCGCACCTTCCTGGATCGGGTCTGCAATCAGATCGTGGAGACGGAGAGGGGGGTGTCGCGCCACTATCTCGGCAACTACAGCCAGCACCTGGAGATGAAGGTCCTGGAGAGTTCAGCCCAGCAGGCGGCCTTTGAGCGCCAGCAGAAAGACTTGGCCAGCCAACAGGCCTATGTGGACCGTTTTCGGGCCAGCGCCACCCGCAGCACCCAGGCCAAGAGCCGGGAAAAACTGCTTCAGAAAGTGGAACGGATTGAGGCTCCCACCGAGGAGGTCGCCGGGCCCCGGTTCCGCTTTCCCCCCGCCCCTCGCTCGGGGCGCCGGGTGGCCCACCTGGCCAATCTCACGCACGCCTATGGCGATCGCATCCTGTTCCTCGGGGCTGAGCTGGAGATCGAGCGGGGAGACCACATCGCCCTGGTGGGGCCCAACGGGGCCGGCAAATCCACCCTGTTGCGCCTGCTGATGGGATTGGAGCCCCCTCTGGAGGGCGAAGCCAGCCTGGGGGAGCACAACGTGATTCCCGCCTATTTCGAGCAGAACCAGGCCGAGGCCCTCAATCTGGAGAAAGAGGTGCTGGCCACGGTGTTTGAGGCCGCGCCGGATTGGACCCAGAGCCAGGTTCGGTCGTTTCTAGGGCGCTTTGGTTTCAGTAACGAAGCGGTGTTCAAGGAGGCCGGCATGCTCAGCGGTGGGGAAAAAGCCAGGTTGGCCCTGGCCCTGTTGCTTCTGCGACCCACCAATCTGCTGCTGCTCGATGAGCCCACCAACCATCTCGACATCCCCGCCAAGCGCATGCTTGAGGAGGCCCTGGGTGGTTACGAAGGAGCGGCGGTGCTGGTGTCCCACGACCGGGCGTTTGTGTCCAAGGTGGCCAATCGGATCGTGGAAGTGCGGGATGGGGAGCTGGTGCTCTATCGGGGCGACTTCGCCTACTACCAGGCCAAGAAACAGGAAGAGGCGGAACAGCAGGAGCAGCAAGAGCAGGAGCAGGCGCGGCTGGCCAAGAGGGAGGCCAACCGCCAGCGACAAAAGCAGCGCGATCAGGACCGTCGCTCCAAAAGCCAACCCATGGCTCCCGGTTGATCAGGGTTTCGGCCCCCTCGCAACGGACAGGACGTTGATTTGCTGACGCGGGACTAACACCTGTCGCATCGGCTACGTGGGCCCTTGAAACAGTTCGTAGCTTGAACCGATGTTCTGGAGGTGCTGCCATGTCCGAGCCACTCGCCCTCACCCTTGGGCAAAAGTTCGAGCTGGAGCGCATGAGTCGGGCCATTGATGCCACCGCCGATCCCCAGGCGCTCCGGGGTCTGGCGAAACAGCTGCTGCAGGCCTGGCACAGTCAGAAGGCGGCCACCCAATGGGTCATGCGCCAACAGCTGGGGGCTCCCCCCACCTTTGCCCCCAAGGCCGAGGAGCCCCAGCCCATCACCAGGCCGAGCAGTCTGGATATTCTCTGATTGTCAGATATCCGGCTCAGCCAGCCATCTCTCCAGGGATCACGGGCACCTGAAACGACTGCCCGCCCCTGAGGATGGTCAATCGCAGGGAACGACCCACCCCAGCCCGTTCCACGGAACTGATCACATCGCTAGGTCCTGTGATCCGGGTGCCATCCACCCCTGTGATCACGTCGCCCGGGCGCAATCCGGCCGCAGCGGCCGGGCCTCCCGGTTGCACCGCCACCACCCTGGCACCGCTCTGGAGTTCATTCCCCTCCTCGTTTCGCACCACATCCAGTCCCACGCCGATCATGGGGTGGCTGGCCCGGCCGGAGTTGATCAGCTGGCTGGAAATCTGGCGGGCCCGGTTGATGGGGATGGCAAAACCCAGTCCCGCGCCGGGGCCGGAGCGCACCAGGGTGTTGATCCCCACCACTTCCCCACTGGCATTCAACAGCGGGCCGCCGGAATTCCCAGGGTTGATGGCGGCGTCGGTCTGGATCAGATCCAATCGCTTGTCGAGAATGCCTAGCTTGCGGGCATTGCGGTTCAGGCTGCTCACGATCCCTAGGGTCACCGTGTTGTCCAGTCCGTAGGGGTTGCCCACGGCAATCGCCCAGTCACCCACCTGCAGGGCGTCGGAATTGCCCAGGGGAGCCACCGGCCAGGGGCCCTGGCCCTGCAGCCTCACCACGGCGAGATCAGTAAGCCGGTCGCGACCCACGACCCGGCCTTCCACCCGTCTGCCGTTCTGGAGCCCCACGCTCACCCGTTCCGTCCCTTCCACCACATGGGCGTTGGTGAGGATCGAGCCATCGCTCTGAAAAATCACCCCGCTGCCCTGGCTGCGTTCGGTGCGTTGGGAGGGCGAGGGCATCTGCCCCCTCGGCACCCCAAAGAACTGGCGGAAGAGGGGATCGTTCAGCAAGGCATTGGGAAGGCCTCCGCCGGAGCGGGACACCACGGTTCGCTCGGTGTCGATGGTGACGACCGCTGGTGCGGTGCGCTGGACGGCCGTCGCCACAAAGGACTGGCGGCTCAGCACGGCCCCCGCCGATCCGGCCGCGGGGGAGGGACCGGGTTGGAGAGCCATCAGGCCCAGGGGAACGCTGGCGACCGCCAGAGCGGCGGCCGTGCTCAAACCTGGAACGCCTTGAAGGGAATGGGGAATCAGGCGCATGGAGGAGGCGGCCAGGATCGCCGAAACAATGGCTGAAACGTACGGTCTTTTGGGGAGGCCCAGCAGGGAGGCAAACCGCCCAAGCCCCCTGGCCGCTCCCCTAAGATATGTAAAGTTTTCTTGCACACTGTGGACACCAGCCGACTCCTTCTGGCTTTCCTTGCCTTTGGCGCAGCCTGCACCACCCTCTGGGCCTGGATGCTAGCCACCTCAAATTCTCCAGCCAAGCGATGATGGGCAGGCGTCTCAGGCGCCTTCATCCCTTCCATCCCTAGCCGACCGCACCGGTCTTCCTCCCCTTCCCATGCCGATCGTTCTGGCTGAGCTCTTCCCCGTGATTTATGGGGTGTGCTTTCTGTTTCTGCTCTGGCAGGCCTTCCGGGTCATGGGTCGCGGATTCCGAGCCATGCAGCGCTCAGACGATCTCTCTGCTCGAGCCTCGTCATCCCAACGCCAGCAGGAGAATCGCCTCGGCAAGCTCACCATCCATCCCGAGCTGCTTGATGCCAATGGACAGATCACCCAGGAAGATCTCCTGACGGTTCGCTTCTCGGATGACAGTGAGGAACCCGTGCGTCCCATCGAGTAGTCAGCGTCTGACGATGGCTCCCGGTGCATGCATGAATAGGCTCAAGGACAAAGCGCCCGAATCCAAGCCGATGGTGGATCAGAGAACCCGTATCGTTGCCGCCGTGCTCAACGGTCTGAAGCTCCCACCCCGCTTTCGCCTGAAAATGGTGAAGGAGGACCCCATCCGGCTGGAGCTGAGTCTCACCCCCGCCTACGGCAAAGATCCGATTCTTGTGGGTATCGTCGAGTCGCAGGATCTGGTGGCCCGCCGGGATCGGGAAGGCCGAATCCCCAGAGATCTCCAGGGCACCTGGGATTGGACCGTGCGCCATGGAAAGGTGACCACCGGCGGCTGGAATCCCTATCTCAAGGAAGCCTTGCAGACGATGTTTGAAACGGGCTTACCCGCCATCGTCTATGAGGAAACCACCGGTGAGGTCTACCACCCGGTGGACGGCATTCGCCACGTGCGCTGAGACCCCTGCCCGCCGCTCCCTCCTCCGCCCCCTCAGGAGGTCCTCCCGCGCCCCTCCCCATCGATGGCCAGCTGGCCGCCATCGTGGCGGCATTGATGCCAATGGGCGCCACCGTCCTCCTGCAAGCTCCTCCGGGGGCGGGAAAAACCACCCGGGTTCCCCTTGCCGTTCTGGAGGCCCTTGACGTGGCCGACCAGCTTCTTCTGATCCAGCCCCGCCGGCTGGCGGCCCGTGCCGCTGCGCAACGCCTGGCCGAGGCCCTCGGGGAGCCGGTGGGGGAGCGGGTGGGCTACAGCGTGCGCCTGGAGAGCCGCCTGAGCCCCCGCACCCGGATTCTGGTGGTCACCCCTGGGGTTTTTCTGCGGATGCTCCAGGCCGATCCTGCCCTCGAGGTGTGGGCCCTGGTGGTGTTCGATGAGGTGCATGAGCGCCGGGCCGATCTCGATCTGGCCCTGGCCCTGCTCCGTCAGGCCCGGCAGGTGCTGAGGCCCGAGCTGCGCCTCCTGTTGATGTCCGCCACCCTGGATCTGGAGCCCCTGGCCGCGGCGCTGGATGGAGCCACCGTGCTCACCTCCATGGGACGTTCCCATCCCGTGGAGGTTCACTACCAGCCTCCCCGTCCCGAGGAGCGCCTGGAGCGGCAAGTGGTTCGGGCCCTGGAGTCCTGGTGGCTGCAGGGGCGGGCCAGCGGGGAAACGGTGCTGGTGTTTCTGCCCGGTCAGCGGGAGATCCGGGGGGTGCAACGGGCCATCGCCGCCACGCCCTGGGGGGAGCGGTTGGCGTGCGTTCCCCTCCATGCCCAGCTGCCCCTCGCCGTCCAGAGTGAAGCCATCGGCCCGGCCCGTGGAGCGGAGGGGAAGGTGGTGCTGGCGACCGCCATCGCCGAGAGCTCCCTCACCCTGGCGGGGGTGCGCCTGGTGATCGACAGCGGTTTGAGCCGTCTGGCCCGCTTTGATCCCTCCACGGGGATGGATGGCCTGGTGACGGTGCCCTCCAGCCAGGCCAGTGCGGAGCAGCGTCGGGGCCGGGCGGGACGGCTGGGGCCAGGGTGTTGCGTCCGTCTCTGGAGCCCTGCCGAGCAGGAGCGCCGCCCCCCGTTCACCCCTCCTGAAATTCTGGACACCGACCCTCTGCCCTTGGCGCTCCAGCTGGCGGCCTGGGGGGCGGGCCAGGGACAGGATCTGCCTTGGCTGGACGCGCCCCCGCCTGGGCTTCTTGCGCAGGCATGGGGGCTTCTCGGGCAGTTGGGCGCCGTGGATGGGGAAGGCCATCTCACGGACCACGGCCGTTCCCTGCTCCAGGTGGGTCTGCACCCCCGGCTCGGCCACATGCTGCTCCTGGCGGAGCAGAAAGGGTGGCTTCCCCTCGCCGCCGCTCTGGCGGCCCTGCTCAGTGAGCGGGATCCCCTGGCCAGCCAGCAGGTGGGCTGCGACCTCCTGCTGCGCCTCGACTGGTTGCTGGCCCCTGCCTCCGCTGGGGACGGCAGCCATCGCTTGCTGCACCGGCTGCAGAGGGATCTGGAGCAACAGGTGGCGCGGGCCGTTGGTCGTCTCCAACCTCAGGCGCCCCCCTTCGATCCCGATGGGCAGATCAGCGCCCGCCTCATCGGCTCGGCCTACCCCGAGTGGATGGCCCTCTCCAGGGAGCAGGGGGATGGGCGATTTCTCATGCACAATGGACGGGGTGCCCGGGTGCATCCCCAGGATCCCCTGGCCTCGGCCGACGCCCTCGCCGTTGCTGCCGTAGATGGGGTGGGCCAGGAGGCGCGGGTGATGCTGGCCGCGCGCCTGGATCGGGCCGTCCTGGCCGACCTGGCATCTCCCACGCTGGTTGTGCGTCAGCAGGCCCGCTGGGACCCTGCCGCTGAGCGGGTCCGCTGTGAGGAGGAGCGCTGTTTCGGGGCCCTGGTGCTGGCGCGGGGGGCCTGGCCGGAGGCCCCTGAGGAGCGTGTGCGGCAGGTCATGCTCGCGGGTTTGGAGGCGATGGGGTTGGAGGCGCTCCCCTGGACGCCGGCCACCCGGCAGCTGCAGCACCGGCTGGCCCTGGCCCATGTCCATCTGGGTGCCCCCTGGCCCGATCGGCGCCTGGAGAGCCTCAAGGCCGATCTCGAAACCTGGCTGGGGCCCTTTCTGGACGCCACCATGCGGAGTCGGGCGGATCTGGCCCGGTTTCCCCTTGGGGAGGCCCTCTGGGGCGATGGCGACTGGCAGGCCCGCCAACAGCTGGAGTCGCTTCTCCCCACCCACCTCTCCGTGCCTTCCGGTCGGCGCGTGCCCCTGGACTACGGCGGCGAGGGCCCTGTGCTGGCAGTGAAGCTCCAGGAAATGTTCGGCCCGGTGCCCGCCCTCCGCCTGCTGGGGGGGCGCTTGCCCGTCACCCTCCATCTGCTCTCCCCCGCTGGCCGTCCCCTGGCCATCACCTCCGACCTGGAGCGGTTCTGGCGGGAGGGCTATGCGGCGGTTCGGCGCGATCTGCGGGGGCGCTATCCGCGCCATCCCTGGCCGGAAAACCCGCTCGAGGCCATTCCCACCGCCCTCTCCCAGGCCCGGCTGCGGGCGGCCGACTCCCCCCCTCAGAAGTGAGAGGCGAGCAGGGAGGCGAAGCCGAAGTGCCGGAGCCCCTCCACGATGCCCGCGCAGCCATGGGCCCTGGCCCGATAGGTGCGCTTCATGGTGGGAAAGGCGTTCACCAGGGCTGGCTCGGCGTTCCCCACCATCACCCCCTGGAAGCCCGTTTTGAACATGGCCAGATCATTCAGGCTGTCACCGGCGGTCACCACCCTTTCGGGGGGTACCTCCAGGCACCCGATCAGGTCCGTGAGGGTGCTGCCCTTGTTCACCCCGGCCGGCAGCACATCGAGATATTTGTTGCCCGACACCAGGCAGTCCACCCCCATGGCTTCTACGGCCTGCAGGTGGGCGGTGTTCAGGAGCTCCGGGTCGATCAGATAGGCCAGGCGACGCACGGCGCTGACGGGCTGGGAGGACAGCCCCGGGATGGCCTGCAGCAGGGGCAATACCCGCTCTGCCTGCCCGTGCCATCGCCGCTCGATCGGCTCAATCACGTGGGGAATGGGGGTCAGACTCACGCCACAGGCCACCGTGCAGCCCACATCGCCGATCACCAGGTGGGGCGCCCCCAGACCCATGGCGGCCTCCTGCTCCAGCAGCCGGCCGATGGATGCCAGATCCCGCCCCGTGTTGAACACATGCAGCACGGTGTCCCGTCGGATGTCCAACCAGCGGTAGAAGCGCCGTCTCCACCTCGGGGTGCCCTCCAGCAAGGTGCCGTCCAGATCGGTCACCAACACCAGCTCGGGAGTCGTCGGCAGTCGAGCCCGGATGCCCTTTTCCAGTTGCTGGCGTGGGCTGGCAAAAGCCGGATTGGGCAGGGGAGGCATGGGGGAGACCAGGGCCGGGCCCGATCCTCGGCTACTTTGTGCCCTTTGCCTAGGGTGAGCTCCCGGAGCGGACAGGCGGCATGGAATGGAACGCCGAGGCCGTGGAGGCCTTCGAGCCCCTGCTGCCGCGTCATGGTCTGCACCGCTACACCGTGGCCTCCCTCAATGAGGCCATCGCCACCCTGCTTGGCAGGGGATTTGCGCCCCGATTTCTGCTGGAGGCCACCGTGAGCCGCCCCCAGCTCAAGAAGGGGCACCTCTGGCTCACCCTCACCGATGGGGAGGCCACCGTGCAGGCCGTGATCTGGTCGTCCCAGCTGCGCAAGCTCAGCTTTGTGCCCGAAGACGGCGATGGCGTCACGGTGGTAGGCAAGCTCAACTTCTGGACGGCCCGGGCGGCCCTGTCGGTGCAGATCCTGGATGTGCGCCCCAGCCTCACGGCCGTGATGCGGCGGTTCGAAGCGGTGCGGGCCCGGCTGGCTCCTGAGGGCTTCTTCGACCCCGACCGCAAACGGCCCCTGCCCCCCTGGCCCTCCCGCATCGCCCTGCTCACCAGCGTGCCCAGTTCGGCCCTGGCCGATATGCTGCGCACCGTCAGCGAGCGCTGGCCGCTCACCGGCCTGGTGGTGGTGCCTGTGCCCGTGCAGGGGGCGGTTGAGGGCCGGGTGTGCGAGGTGATTGGGCGCCTGGCGGCCCAGGCCGATTCCCTGGGGCTCGAGGCCCTGGTGCTGGCCCGGGGGGGCGGAAGCCGGGAGGATCTGGCGCTGTTCGATGGGGAAGACCTGGCCCGGGCCCTGGCGGCCTTTCCCCGGCCCGTGGTCTGCGGCCTCGGCCATGAGGACGACACCACCATTGCCGATCTGGTGGCGGACTACCGGGCCGCCACCCCCACCGCTGCCCTGGTGGCCCTCCTCCCCGATCAGATGGCGGAACGGGCCGCCCTCCTGCAGATGCGAAGCCATCTGCGCCAGGTGGTGGGCTGGCGTTTGCAGTCCCTGCGCCGCCAGCTGCAACAGCAACAGACCCGTCTGGAGCCACTCCATCCCCGCCGGCGGCTGCAGGTGGAGCGCAGGCGCCTGGCCCATCAGCGTCAACTCCTGAAAGCCCTCTCCCCACGCCATCTGCTGGAGCGGGGCTTTGGTTTACTGCGGGATCCCCAGGGCCGGGTGGTGCGCTCCATCCACCAGGTGTCCCCGCGGGATACGGTGAATCTCCAGCTCATGGATGGGAGCCTGGATCTGTTGATCCAACGGATTCATCCCTCTCCCGCCGCCGATTCCTGATGACGGATTCCCGCAGCGAACGACCCAAGTCCCGGTCTCGCCCGTCCCGCCGCTCCGAGGCGGCCCAGCCCGATCCAGCGGTGGCCCAGCTCACCTACCGAGAGGCCCAGGCCGCCCTGGAGCGCAGCATGGTGGAACTCCAATCCGACGATCTGGCCGTGGAGCGGATGACCGAGCTGTATCAGCAGGCCTGCGCCTATGCCGACCGCTGTGACACCCTCCTTCAATCCGTGGAGGCTGAAGTGATGCTCTGGGATCCCGACCAGCCCGAGGCCCCGCCCCAACCCCTGAACCCATGACCCCAAGCCCCTCCTCGCCCCGTCCAGCTGGGGCGTCGCTCCGCCCCCTGGCCTGGATCTATCTCGCCCTGGCCGTGGCTGGGGCTGTTCTGCCCTGGCTGGCCAACCTGGCCTTCATCCGGAGCACGGGCCAGCCCTTTGATCTGGTCCTGTTCGTCCAGCAGGCCAACGCCAATCCTGCGGCCCAATCCCTCTCCCGTGATCTGGCGGTTGGGGCCACGGCGGTCACGATCTGGATGGTGGTGGAAAGCCGGCGCCTGAAGATGCGGGGGTTGGTGTGGGTGCTGTTGAGTTGCGTCACCGTGGCCTTTGCGTTCGGCGCGCCCCTCTTCCTTCATCTGCGGGAGCGTCGTCTTCAGGAGCTTGCCCGTGAGGGAGAGCCAACGGCCTAGGAGAGCAGGCCGCGCACAAGAAAAACACGCACAAAAAAACGCTGGACTGAGCCAGCGTTTTGAGGGGCGCTTGGATTCCGCAGGGGGCCTCAGCGGTAGACCCCGTCGTTGATCCGGTCGAACCCTTCATTGAGGGCGATGGAAGGGGGGGTGACCGTGAAGTTGGCCTTGTACTTCTCGAACAGGTCCTTCTGGCGGGCGGTCAGGTCCAGCTTGAGGACGTCATCCACGCTGGTGTAGGGGCCGCCGAGAACGATCTTCCCGGCCAGGGTGGGGTACATGCCGGGGTACTGCTGGAAACGCCGCACGGAGGAGTTGTTGAGATCCACCTTGCCGGCGGACTCTGCAATCTTGTCGTCAGCCACGTTGCGACGGTCCGCAGCCTGGGCGGCACCGGGAAGCCAGAGGCTTACGAGCAGACCGGCCAGGGCAACACCACCCATCAACCAGGCAAGCAGCCGCTTCATCACGCCAACACTCCGTTGAGAAACTTCAACGTTACAGAACCCCTGTGGATCCACCGACCGGCGGATCTCCGCCATTCGCAGTTCTTCAGATCAGCCCACTCAGATGGGGGGCGACAAGGGCCGCCCCGAAAAAGAGTCCATCCACCAACAGGGTGGAGGCCAGGGCGGCGGCAGCCACCCGACAGGCCCAATCCCCTTCCCAGAGCTGACGAGATACCAACAGAATCCAGAACCCTGCCAGGGCCAGGGCCAGCAGGGGCAGGGGGTGGAGGAGGGCTTGGGCCGCGCTCTGGAGTAGCGCGCCAGCCTCAAGAGGGCTCGCCTGCACCACCTGAGGCCAGAGGGGCATCAGGCCGGTGGCGGCAATCAGACCGTCCGTGACGGCCGTGCCCAGGAGAGAGGCTAGGTAGAACCAGGCGCCCACCCGCCAACGGGTCTGGAGACCCCCCAGGGCCAGGGGCAGGGCAAAGGCTTCAATGGGCAAGTGCCAGAAGGGATACTCCCGGCCCCATCCCCAGAACAGGGATCCCCCCAGCCAGCTTCCGGCGAAGCCCACCAGCAGGGTGCCCACCCGCTGGCGGGTGGGATTGGGATGGAAGGCCAACAGAAGGGCTAAGCCCAGCAAGGGGACGGTGCCCAGGGCCGCACCCATGGGGGAGAGGCGCACCAGGGGAGCCTGGAAAAACACCGGACCCAGGGTGAGGAAGGCGGCCAGGGCCGGGAGCCCCCATTCGCCCAAGGCGTCCATTGGTCTGGCCTGCAGGGAAGGGGCTGGAAAGCTGCTCGGCGGGAGCCCGATCACTGCGGCTGTGAAGAAAGATGACCAACCTTAAGGGGTGTCTGCCTTGGCACGCGAAGAGCCTGGGCATAAGGTCGCTCAAAATTGCCAGCCACATGTCGCTTGCCAACCCAGCTCAGCCCCTCTCCCTGCTGGAGGCCTGTTGGCATGCCCTGGTGCTGGGCGTGGTGCAAGGGCTGACGGAATTCCTGCCGATCAGCAGCACCGCCCACTTGAAGGTGGTGCCCGTGCTTCTGGGCTGGGGCGACCCCGGGGTGGCGGTGACGGCCGTGATTCAGCTGGGCAGCATCGCGGCGGTGCTGGCCTACTTCCGCTATGATTTGGTCGAGGTGATGCGCGGAATCTCCAGGGCCTTTCGCCATGGCCAGTGGAACGATCCCCAGGCTCGGCTGGGGGTGGCCATCGCCCTGGGCACCATCCCCATCCTGATTGCCGGCCTATTGCTCAAAAAGTTTGTGCCCGATTACGACGCCTCTCCACTGCGGAGCATGACGTCGATCGGGGTCGTGTCCATCCTGATGGCCCTCTTGCTCGCGCTTGCCGAGCTGGTGGGCCGCCGCCGCCGCAGCCTTCGCGATGTGCTCCCCCGGGATGGGGTGCTGGTGGGATTGGCCCAGGCCCTTGCCCTCGTGCCCGGGGTCTCCCGCTCCGGTAGCACTCTCACGGCCTCCCTTTTTGATGGCTGGCAGCGGGCCGCGGCTGCCCGTTTCTCCTTTCTGCTAGGAATCCCGGCCATTACCCTGGCCGGTCTCGTGGAACTCAAGGGGGCCTTCGAAGCTCCCGCCAACGGAGGGCCGCTGCCGATGGTGGTGGGCATCCTGTCGGCCGCCGTGGTGTCCTGGCTGGCCATTGCCTGGTTGCTTCGCTTCCTGCAAAACCATGGCACCTGGGTGTTTGTGGCCTATCGCCTTGTTTTTGGCGTGGTGATCCTGCTGTTCTTCCGTCAAGCCATCTGAGCTGGCCATCTCGGTTCCCCTCAGCGAGCCCATGAAACCTGCAAACTGAAGAGGTTTCCCAGCCCTCCAGCTGTGTGGATTGAGCCGCCTGCCGGGATTTCCCTCCAGAGCCCTCAGGCCGGAGACCCTCCACGCCTTCCCCAACCCGCTGAGGTCGTTGGGGTTGAGCCCGGTTCGATCGGGGAGGAGCTCGGCTTTCAGTGTGGCGACCGGCTGCTCAGCATCAACGGCATCCGTCCGCGCGATCTCATCGACCTGCAGATTCTCTGCGGGGAGGAGGAGCTCACCTTGGAGGTGGAGGATCCCCAGGGGAGCCTTCACCGGGTGGAGTTGGAGAAGGAGGCGGATGACGGACTGGGGCTCGTGTTTCGGGAGGCGCTCTTTGATGGCCTGAAGCAATGCAACAACCACTGCCCCTTCTGCTTCATCGATCAGCAACCCCCAGGCCATCGGCGCAGCCTCTATCTCAAGGATGACGACTACCGCCTGAGTTTTCTTTACGGCTCTTACCTCACCCTCACCAACCTCAGCTCAGCGGACTGGCAGCGGATCGAGGACCAGCGGCTCTCACCTCTTTACGTCTCTGTTCACGCCACAGATCCGGAGCTCCGCAGCCGCTTGCTGGTCAATCCCAGGGGAGCTCTGCTGATGGAGCAACTGGCCTGGTTCGCCGAGCGGCGCCTCCAGGTGCATGCCCAGGTTGTGGTCTGTCCGGGGCTGAATGACGGTGCGGCCCTCATCCACACCCTGACCGATCTGGCTCGTTTTGCGGAGGGGGATTGGCCGGCGGTGCTCTCAACGGCCGTGGTTCCCGTGGGCCTCACCCGGTTTCGGCCCCCTGGGGATGCCCTCCGCCCCGTGGAGCCCGCCTGCGCCCAGGAGGTGATTCGCCAGGTGGAGCCCCTGCAGCAGCACTTCCTCCAGACCCTGGGGAGCCGTTTTGCCTGGCTCTCAGATGAGTGGTATCTCCTGGCCGGCCTCCCCCTGCCGCCCCGGCCCAGCTACGAAAATCTGCCCCAGCAGGAGAACGGGGTGGGCAGCATTCGGGCCTTTCTGGAAGCGCTCGAGCTGGCGACCACCGACCTGCCTCGGGCCTTGACCCGCCCGCGGCGCCTGAGCTGGGTGGTAGGCGCTCTGGTGGCCCAGGCGCTCCAGCCGGTGGTCGATCGCCTCAACGGCATCCAGGGCCTGGAGCTCCTCCTCCATGGTCTCCCCAGTCCCTACTGGGGACAGGAGCTGGTGGTGACGGGATTGCTGACCGGTGCAGATCTGCTGCAGGGGTTGGCAGACCTGGATCTTGGGGAGGAGCTCCTGTTGCCAACGGTGATGTTGCGCCAGGGAGAGCCTGTGTTTTTGGACGACACCACCCTGGAAGAGGTGGCCCTCCAACTGCCCGTTCCGATCCGCTTGGTCACGGGGGCGGAAGATCTGGTGGCCGTTTGCAGCGGCAGCCCTGGCGAGGGTGCCTAAGCTCCTGCGGTTTGCTGCTTGGCCCGTGGGGCGCTCCCAGTTCGTTTGTACAGCGCTCCTCTTCACCGCCGCTGGTTTGGGTGGTGGTGTCCTGCCGGGCCCGGCCTCTTCTGCGTCTCCCCCCGCGCCCCAGGAGGCACCTTCAACTCCGGCACCCACGCCCACTTCCCAGCCCGCCACAACCCTTCCCCTTTTGCCCCGCCAGGTGTTGCCCCTTGCACCCAAGGTGCTCGGCCCCCGGCCCAAGTCGAATCCCAAGGTGATGCCGCCGGCCTCCAAGCGCCTGCCTGCCGATCAACCAGATCTTGTGGCCCCTGCCCCCTTGGCTCTGCCGAACCAGCCCCAACAGGTGCGCATCGAGGAACTGCGTCCGATCAGCCTGGAGGAAGCGGAAACCATTGCGGAAGTCAACAGCCCGGATCTCAAGATCTTTTCCAGCCAGGTGGATCAAGCCCAATCGGCCCTGCGAGCGGAGATTGCGCGTTGGTATCCCACCCTCAGCCTGAATGCCAACAGCCTTCCTGCCACCACCACCTCCCAGCGTTACAACCGGCGCTCCGATCTGTTCATCCAGAACAACGGGTCCGGCTACAGCGTTCAGACCATCACGGCGATGGATGCCTCGCTCCAGGCCACCTGGTCTCTGATCGATCCACGGCGGGTGCCCTCGATCGCTGCCGCCCGCGACCGCTACGAACAGGCCAAAAACTCCTATCTCATCGGCCTCAGGGAGTTGCGGCTCCAGGTGGCCGAGGCCTACTTCGATCTGCAGAACGCCGATGAGCAAGTGCGCATCGGTCAGGAATCGGTGCGGGCCTCCCTGGTGAGCCTGCGGGATGCCCAGGCCCGTTTCCAGGCGGGGGTGGCCACCAAGCTGGAAGTGCTGGAAGCCCAGACCCAACTGGCCCGCGACCAGCAGCTGCTCACCCAGGCCCTCTACGGGCGCACGGCGGGTTCCCTTTCTGCTTCGCCGGGCCAGGCCATCGCCCGGCGGGATCTGGCGACCCTGCTGGATCTTCCCCAGAACGTCACCCCCACTGCCAAGGATCCCGCCCGGGTGGTGGGCACCTGGATTCCCTCCCTGCAGGAAAGCATCGTGGCGGCCTACGCCTTTCGGGAAGAACTCGACCAGATCCTGCTCGATGTTTCCATTGCCAACAGCACGGCCAACCGGGAACTGGCTGCAGTGCAGCCGGTGTTAAACCTGTTCAACCGGTTCGGCCTGAGCCGCGGAACGGGCTCGTCTTACTCCCCAGGGCGGGAGTCTGGCTTTGATCCGGTGACCCTTGGGCCCTTCTCCCTGGAAAACCAGCCCGAGCGCCAGTGGCAGGTGGACAACGCCTTTGGCATCAATGTCAGCTGGGACATCTTCGATGGCGGCCGCGCCAAGGCGCTCTATCGGCAAAACAAACAGAAAGCACAAGAGGAAACCTTCAACTTCTCCAAAACCCGCGATCAGATCCGCCAGCAGGTGGAAGTCAGTTTTTACGATCTGCTCACCAACAATCGCAACATCGTCACCACCTCCAACGAGGTGCTCTCCGCCCGAGAGTCTCTGCGTCTGGCCCGTCTGCGTTTTCAGGCTGGGGTCACCACCCAGCGGGAAGTGGTGGATACCCAGCGCGACCTCACCCAGGCGGAAGTCCGCTACACCCTGGCCATCACCAACTACAACAAGAGCCTGGCCGAACTGCGCCGCCGCACGGGGCTCGACCTGATTGCCCTCTGCCAGCGACCCAATCTGCCCTCCCTTCGTCCCGCCTCCAGCACGGCTGACGTGCCCATTGAACCCACGCCCCTGATCCCCGCTTGCCAGGCTGGGGGCCTCTCCACCCGCACCAGACCCTGACTTCCCCTGTGAGTTCCCCAGCCCCTCTGGCCGGGCCCACCGGTCTCTCCCTCCCCGCCACCTTGCGACTTGGGCTGTTTCAGGGCTGCCTGGGATGTCTGGCGGTGATCTTTGCCGGCCTCCTCAATCGGGTGATGATCAGTGAGCTGGCCTTCCCTGGGCTGTTGGTGGGAGGTGCCCTGGCTTTTGAGCAATTCGTGGCGCCCAGCCGGATCTGGTTCGGCCAGATGTCCGATTCCCGCCCCTTCGGAGGACGCCATCGGCTGCCATACATCTGGATTGGCACCCTGCTGTTCTGCGGGCTGGCCGTGCTCTCGGTTCCCCTGATCTTCCACGTGGCCGGTCTGCTGCGGGAGGGCTCCAGGGGCGCCATCTTTGGAGGGGTCGCGGCCCTTTGTGGTCTGTTTGCGGCCTATGGCCTAGCGATCTCCCTGGCCAGCACCCCCTATCTGGCCCTGGTGATCGACCGAACCACGGAGGAGGAACGCCCCCGTGCCGTCGGCCTGATCTGGTGTTTGCTCACCGTTGGCATCGTGATCGGTGCCATCTCCATCAGCGTGAGCCTGCGGGGCCTCGATGGGGTCACCGATCCCTCCTTGCTGAGAGAGGTGCTGATGGGGTTCATGGGCCGAGCGGTGCTGGGTGTGTTAGTCCTCACCCTGGTGGCCACCGTGGGGATGGAACCACCCACCCAACCTCCTTCCTCCCGGGCAGAAGCCTCCGCTCTCCTGGCTCCCCCTGCACGGGATCATGGGCCCACCTTGCCGCAAGCCTGGGCCTTGATCACCTCCAGCAAGCAGGTGCTGGTTTTTTTCAGTTTCCTCGTGCTCTTCACCCTGGGCCTGTTCCTGCAGGATCCGATTCTGGAGAGCTATGGAGCCGAGGTCTTCGGTATGCCCATTGCTGCCACCGCCACCCTGAATGCCATCTGGGGCGTCGGCACCTTGGTGGGATTGCTCACGGGAGGTCTGTGGATCGTTCCCAGGCTTGGCAAGTTCAGTGCCGCCCGCCTGGGCTGTCGGCTGATCGTGGTCACCCTGGCCCTGTTGTTACTCGTGGGGGCCACGGGCCGGGTTCCTTTTCTGCAGGGGGTGATGTTTCTCTTCGGCTTGGCAGCGGGGATCGCCACCAATAGTGCCCTGGTTCTCATGCTGGATCTCACCCTCCCCCAGGCGGCCGGAACGTTCGTGGGGGTCTGGGGTCTTGCCCAGGCCCTGTCCCGTGCCCTGGGCAAGGTGTTTGGCGGTGGGTTGCTGGATCTGGGGCGATTGATGCAGCACCACTGGTTCCCTTCCATTCCGTCGGCCTTCCCCGCCTACGCTCTTGTCCTTGCTGTGGAAATGCTGGTGGCTGTCGCAGCTCTGCTCTTGCTCTCCCACGTCAATCTTCAACAGTTCAGGGAAGATACGGGTCGCAGCCTGAGCAAAGTGCTTGCCCTGGAACTCGGATGAGCTTGGCCTCCTCCCCCGCCCTGATCGATTCCGGGCTGTCGTCCCTCATGGATCGGGTGGCGGCTCGCCAGCGCACCGACTTCGGTCATGTGGGGGCCGATCTCAAGGCCGATGGCACCCTGATCACCACCTGCGATCGCTGGAGTGATGAAACGATCGTTGAGGGCTTGACGAGCCTCTACCCCGGCGAGGGGATTCTCAGCGAGGAGGGGGACCGGCATCTGCCCTCTTCGCCAGCGTTCTGGGTCGTGGATCCTTTGGATGGCACCACCAATTTCGCGGCGGGGATTCCCTATTGGTCGATTTCCCTGGCTCGCTTTGAGGGAGGAAAGCCCGTGCTGGCCATTCTGGATGTGCCTCCCTTGGGGCAGCGGATCATCGCCAAGGCTGGACAGGGGGTTTGGCGCAACGGGGAGGTGGTGGATGCACCGGCCTTCAAGGCCCATCCGGGCGGTTGTGTGTCCCTGTGCAGCCGTTCGATCCGGGTGCTGCAAAAAATTCCCGACCGCCCTTTCCCCGGCAAGGTCCGTCTCTTTGGTGTGGCCAGCCTCAATCTGGTGAGTGTGGCCACCGGCCAAACCGTGGCGGCCCTGGAAGCCACCCCAAAGATCTGGGATCTGGCTGCAGCCTGGCTGGTGCTCCAGGAACTCTCCTGTCCGATCCGCTGGCTGCAAGGGGATCCTGCCCAGATCCCACCCGGAACGGATGTCACCTCCATTGGCTTTCCCACGCTGGCGGCGGATTGTGAGGCCACCTTGCAGCGCTTCCTCCCCTGGGCTGCCGAACTGAAATAGGGGGGGCACACCCTGTGGTACAGTATTGGACTGCGCCTGAGGGACGAAAGTCTTAAGGAGCGCAGCCTTTACAAGATGGAAGGCGAGAGCCCGACCGTGTTGTAAGGTGA